>Ga0160467_100288_pt1 | contig 58589 bp, 63 predicted proteins | sample HID1972I_E11MG_FD_108221 | JGI IMG/M metagenome (GOLD analysis project Ga0160467, IMG submission 108221) | Enriched pill bug-associated microbial communities from UW Madison campus, WI, USA - HID1972I_E11 MG | ecosystem: Host-associated > Arthropoda: Insects > Digestive system > Unclassified ... | reverse complement strand
CGAAGCAACGTGCTCGTTGGAAAGCGCCAGCGCTGGGCCTTGTGTCCCGTTTTGTACAACTAAGAAGCATCCACAAAACGGGACACAAAAGCCCATGGAAACGAGCAGCGTTGCGTAGCGTGAAGACGTATAAGTTAGTTGCTTTGAAGTCTCTCCCATATGTTCTGCTCCCGTGACACTACCAAATAGCGCCGTTACTCCCAGCGAAGCAACGTGCTCGTTGGAAAGCGCCAGCGCTGGGCCTTGTGTCCCGTTTTGTACATCTAAGAAGTAATTCACAAAACGGGACACAAAAGCCCATGGAAACGAGCAGCGTTGCGAAGCGATGTAATTAAAAATAGTTGCATCAAAACACAACTTCTGCATATAATAAGAACAAATGTTCGTGTCATATCCAAAGAGAACGATGGGAACGCTGTTGGTAATAGGAGCTTGTGTAGGGAGGTACGAAAATGAGCATCATTAATATGAGTGAACAGCATAAACTAGTTGCAGGAGGCAAGACAAGTTCGGCCTCAGCTGTACCGCTGCAGGAGCAATACGAATCGGAAGCTATTAAGCAGTATATACTGCTTGAAATGGTATTGCGCATTATTGATCACGATGTAAAAGCGATAGGCAATTCAAAAATTAAACTGCCGCGCCTATATGAATCCATTCTTCGCGGTGTCCAAGACCGTGTGCTGCTCGATATGGCTGATTTGCGACGATTGTTTCGCAAGAACGGCATAAAAATTTATGAGGAGCTTCAGGAAAAGGAAGGGCTGCTTGCCCATTATGTGTGCAGAGGTTACCATCATCAGCTATTTATGCTGTGGGGCTTCATAAAAGTAGAATGTGAACGTGTGTTAAAGCAATATATGTCCGTATAATTCAATAAATGTTCATCATTTTGTCATAAATGTGAAAAACTTATGCAATTTAATTAGTTAATGGTTGAGAAAAATGGACGTTGTTAGGTAATATAGGAAATAGACATTATGATATAGAAGGGGAGCACATTGTAATGCAGAAATGGATTATGTTTACTTTAGTATCGATTGCATCTGTAATGGCAGTATGTCTACTAGCTTTCGGATTGCCGGAGAAGCCTGTGGATGAATCCGCTTCATTGCCTGAAGGTGTGGAATTGATGAAGATTATTGCATCAAATGACTTTACCTTTAATGAAGAGGAATTTACTGCAAAAGTTGGGGATACTGTAATTATGCGTTTCTCTAACAAAAGCGGAATTCATGGAATTGATATTGCACCATTAGGAATTAAATTAGACAAGGATAATTCAGAAACGGAGTACACCTTTACAGAGCCAGGCGAATATTTGATTGAGTGTAACATTCCTTGCGGACCTGGACATGCAACGATGACAGCCAAGCTAATTATAACGGCAGCATAGTAGCAATAAAAAAGAGCCCAGCAGGGCTCTTTTTTATTTTGCAGCATCATGATTCCCCATTAAGGAATAAGAGTGGATAGAATAGATAATGGTTGTCGTAAAAAGGCGACTAGGTTATCATTAAGGAAGATTGAAACAGAGCATTTTAAGTGAAATCGTAGGAGGCAATCGCATTGATCACACATATTGTATTTTTCAAGTTAAAGGATAACAGTCCAGAAAAGGTTGAAGTAACTGCACAAGTGCTTCGTAATATGGAAGGTAAAATCGAGCAATTGAAATATATCGAGGTCGGTGTAGATATTGTGCATTCTGCGCGTTCTTATGATATTGCATTAATTACGAAGTTTGATTCGATGGCGGATCTAGATGCGTATCAGGTCCATCCTGTACATCAAAAAGTAATCGAGCATATGACTGAAGTTCGTGAATCTTCCGTAGCAGTAGATTACGAAAGCTAAGAGGGAACAGAACCATGCGTGATGTATATGAAATGCTGACCTATCTTTTAGTCATCATTATAAGTTGTATTGTGATGGGTGTATGGTTAAAGCGAAAAGCAAAAAAGAAAAATCAATCTGAAAAGCAATAGCAGCTAAAAAGGTGGCGATGAATTCGTGTATTACGTAAATCAAGAGCAAATATCAATACGGCTAGCTGTAATACCGGCTTTAACAGATACGATGAATGAGTTGCAGCAGAAATGGACAGGCACAGCTATAGAACAAATGGCTCAAGAGCGCGCATTGCATATCGCTATCGAAGTTGTAACAGATGTTGGCAGCTATCTTATTGATGGCTTTCTTATGCGTGATGCTTCCAGCTATGAAGACATTGTCGAAATTACAGCAGGCGAAGGTGTATATCCGGACGGAATGAAAGAGGTATTATTTGAATTGGTTCGATTACGACGTCCGTTGGTACAAGAGTATTATGAGTGGCAATCTGGTGAGATGCATCCTTTAATGGTTCAGTTGCCACAGTTATTGACAGAGTTCAAATCGGCTGTAGAGCAATATATAGCAAAAGAATTAGTATAGTAAGAGGGTGAGCTATGATGAAGCAGACTGGTTCGACTCGAGACGCCATTATCTATAAGCTACGTAGTCAAGGGCGAATGCAGATCAGTGTAATAGCTCACGAGCTCGGATTAACAGAGATGGCTATTCGCAGACATATGCACGAGCTATCAAAGCAAGGCTACGTAGAAATTATTTCGATTAAGCAGGCAATGGGAAGACCGCTTCATGCTTATGAATTAACCTTAAAAGCAGAAGAGTTGTTTCCTAGAAATTATCAGCTGCTTACGGTCGATTTGCTCCGTGAATTAGAAGACGATCCGGACACACAGCCTATAATTGATCGAATGTTTCAAGGACGAAAGCGCAAGCTATCACAGCGTTATGCTGCGAGCATGAAGCATAAAGATCTGGCTGATAGGGTCGAAGTACTGGCTAATATTCAGCGGGCAGGCGGCTATATGGCAGAAACGAAGCAGGATGAGCAGTATTATTATATTGAAGAATACAATTGTCCAATTAAAAGTGTAGCTGATCATTATTATCAGGCTTGTCAATGTGAGCTTGAACTTTTTCAAGAGCTATTAGATGCACCGGTAGAGCGAGTAGAATGCTTATCCAAGGGCGGTATGAAATGCAATTATCGAATATTGAAACAAACAAAAGCATAATGGATTAGTAATGTTTACGCATGGCGACAATCGCCATGCGTTTTTTTTATGAAATTTTGTATCAACACAAGCCCAATCTGATTATAATGTGGTACGCAACTGGGCAGATGTCTAGCTAAGTTTCTGCAAGGGAGGAGTAGTCATGCCGATAGAGTATAGCTTGCTAATTGTAGCTGTTGCTGTGGTCATCGCTGTGTGTGCCATCATCATTACGATGCGAGTACTCGTATTAAGGTTCAATGTAATGCTAAAAAAGACGAGTGAAATGCAGCGAGACTTGAATCGCTTAGCGACAGAATGCAGCACGTTAATTGAAACGACTGATTATACCGTCAAGGAGATTGGAAAAACGGTTTCATCAGTAAATCATGTAGCTGATGCTGCAAAAACGATAGGACAGAGCATGGAACACACAGCAGTCGCAATAAAAAAAGTAAGTGAAAAGCTGTCACAACGGGCTAATTTATATGTAGAAAAAGAAAATAAGCAGCTGGATGATATGATGCAGTGGGCAGAGCTTGCAATGTCGGCATGGCAACTATGGCAAGATGGGCGTAAAAAGTAAGGAATATGAAGGGAGAAATTAATATGGCATTTAAAAACAAAGGAATTGCTTTTATCGTGGGAGCAGTAGCAGGTAGTGTAGTTGGAAGTGTGACAGCATTATTGTTTGCACCGAAAAGCGGTAAAGAGCTGCGTGGAGATATTAAGGCTGGAACAGAAAAAGTGATTGAAAAGGGCTCTGATGCGATTGATCATGTTTCGGAAACGGTCTATGAGGCAAGCAAAAAGTTGGAGGATCGTACTGCAAAAGTTGTGTACAATGCGAAGCAAGGAGTTCAGCAGGCAGTAGCATTTGTTAAGGGCAATAAAACGAATGAAGAGTCAGCTACTGATGCGACAACTACGATAGCAGAAGCAGATGAAGTAGAAGCAGAAGCAGTTACGGTTGAGAGTGATAACACAACTGCTGCAGCAGTGGCACAGTCACATACGAAAGATCAAGAAGAAGTTGAGGCGGTTGAGGAGAGAACAGAGCTAGAAGCAAAAATAGTTGATGATCAGGCGGAACAATCCAATCAACAAAAAGAAGAAGCACTTGCGATTGTCCAGTAAACAAGTCTTCCATAATTAGGCTTGCAATGCAACTCGGAATGTTGAATACTACTTAAGGGGCAGAGTTGAGAAGAAAGTGGTGGGGTTGTGCAACGTCCGATAGCAGTATTGGATTCTGGCGTAGGTGGATTAACAGTAGTTAAGGAGCTGCTTAAGCAGCTACCGCAGGAAGCGATTGTTTATTATGGCGATACAGCGAGAGCTCCGTATGGACCAAGGCCAACGGAAGAAGTTGTTTGCTTTACAGAGGAAATTATTAATAAACTGCTACGATATGATCCAAAGCTAATTATTATTGCATGCAATACAGCAACTGCTGCAGCCTTGAAAAAGGTAAGAAGTTCGCTATCCATTCCAATCATTGGTGTAATTGAGCCTGGAGCAAAAGCGGCGCTGCAAGCTACCCAAACAGGTTATATCGGTGTTATTGGTACTGAAGGTACGATAAAAAGCAAAGCATATGACCAAGCACTGCTCGCATATGCTGATGATATTCAAATCGTAACGCAGGCATGCCCGGCATTTGTACCTTTAGTTGAGAATCGGGAGTATCATAGTGCAAAGGCATATCATGTTGTGTATGAAGCGATTGGACATATGCGTTCATATCCGATCGATTGCTTAATACTTGGATGTACACATTACCCATTCCTAGCAGATACGATAGCTGAAGTGATGGGGGAAAAAGTAAGGCTCATTCATTCCGCAGAGGAAACTGCGCGTCAAGCAAAAGAGCTTATTGCCAGTGAAGCAGATGATAAACTAAAAGTAGCAACTAGCGGGTCGACAACAGACAATATTGCACATCAGTTTCTGTGCAGCGGCAATGTAGAACCCTTTCAATCTATCGTTGAAGAATGGCTTGCAGATGAGTTAGGCAACACGAAAAGAGCATTTAGTCGAGTGCATGATTCAGCTTAATATAATATATAAATGAATAAGATGTATACAACGGTCAGTTTCAATGAAGAAACTGACCGTTGTAGTATAGAGAATAGAAGTCCAGGGAAAACCTAGCTGTAAGTCCAGTGCCACCTTTTTATTGAGGTGTTATACTTGTTACAATAATGACGATAGGGAGTGTGAAAACGATGAAAAGGCTGCTTTCTCTAAGACATTGGAGATCGACATTCTCATTAATTTATAAGCTTATTACTTCAAATCGTGTGGCATTTTGGGAAAAGCTGCTGTTTATCATTCCTGTTGCCGTATATTGGATATGTCCGGATGTAATGCCGTTTTTGCCAGTGGACGACATCGCTTTTACGATGATTATTGCAGAAGCGTTTGCGAGTAGAATGGCTAAGAAGTATAATATAAACAGAACGTGACAATAGAGAACGTAACAGAGTGAGTGATAAAGGAGCGGACAAGCAATGAAATGCAAAATTTCAAGAAATGCAGCGAAAGTGATTAAAATTGAGCTGGACAAGCCAGAAAGCGAAGGTAAATTGCTTCGAGTATTCGTTACGCATGCACACGGTGATCATGCGCATTACGGACTAGGTGTTGATGAACCTTCTGAGAAAGATGTTGTTGTATCGACGGATAGTGGAATTGATGTTATTCTTGAAAAAGACAATGAATTTTTGGACGGTGTTCGCATCGACTATTTTTATGTTCCGGAAGAAGGCTTTGTCATTACCAATCCTTCAAAAGGGAACCACGGGGATCATTAATTAACACAAAGAAAGACAGAATGGGAAGAGGAATAATGGCGACAAATGATATACGAGTTTGCGATAAATGCAGACATATGCAGATGAAGAGAACAGTGACCAAACTGGAAAAGCTAGTTCCAGACACCGAAATTAAGATCGGCTGTAAATCGTATTGCGGTCCTTGCAAGCGTACTGCTTTTGTATTCGTGAATGGTCGATATGTAAAAGGCGCAACTGAGGATGAAGCAATAGAAAAAGCAATGACCTATGTAAAAAAATAATAGTTAAAGAAGAGTCCTTCACTTACGGTATGCCATAAGCTGAAGGGCTTTTTGTTAAATTAGAAAGAGCAGGTAAAGATGAGTAAACAAAGCATTCGATGGTATTACAGTGGATTGATCGGTATATTGATCGCTGTTATAGCGTTTCAATTAATATGGCTCCCAGCTCCATATGTCATGTCACCACAATTGGAATGGATTGAGGTTATTAATTGGTTATATTATGCGCTGCTGCTTATTCCAGCTTGCTGGTTTGTCGGAGCAGTGCTTTCATGGCGACAAGCGAAGCTTGAACAAACCGCGAAAAGGTACATATGTACAGTTTTGTCGCTCGTTATAATGATTGGAGCGGCAGCATTAATGGTGCTGCTTACACAACCGCTGCAATATTTAATAGCAGATATTATATTGCTAATGATTGTAGTGCTGGCTATAGGTGTAACACTCTATTTCACGCGTGGCTTAAAGCGAACAGTGCTGGTAGCAGGAGCCTATGCTGCAGTGCTGCTGCTCTTGCTCTGTCCAACGGGCTATAACGTAACGTATCCCGCTATGACAATGAATATGAATAGCTATGCTCAGCTACAGCAAGTACAAGAGGAACGTACGAACGGATGGATTGATGGCGTTCTTGTATTTGAGCGTCCGGCTTTTCCGGTTGATTGGCTGTATAAGAAGTTGTTACCACAAATCGTAGTAGAAAAGGCAGCAGTTAATGAACCGAGCATTAGTGAAACGTACAGCCAAGTCGTTCAGATGAAAAAAGATGCTAATTTGTTAGCAGCCGCCATCGCATGGAAGCAAGCAGGCAAAGGAGATGCGATCCAATACGACGGTGTTCAAGTAGCAGCAATACTCGAAAAAACGCCTGCAGAAGGAGTATTGAAGGCCGGAGATATTATTGTGGCAGTGAATCAGACTGCGATTGAGCATCGTGATGCATTGCTGGAATATATGGCTGGGCATGTAAGACCCGGTGAAGAAGTGGAGCTGCAGTTGTTAAGAAATGATGAGCTAAAAAAAGTAATTGTAGGTACGATGGCGGCAAGCGATGATGAGCAGCGACCGGTACTGGGAATAGCGGTGCAGGATGCATATCATATAAGCTTGGAGCAGGATGTAAGTCTTACTGCATACATTGCCCATGCAGGCGGGCCATCTCATGGAGCGATGCTCACGTTAGCTTTATATGACCAATTGACAGCAGCAGATGTAACGAAAGGCTTGCATATAGCAGGTACAGGTACAATTGAAGTGGATGGCAGTATAGGGATGGTTGGAGGGATCCCGCAGAAAGCTTACGCTGTAAGCCGTACAGATGCCGATGTTTTTTTTGTTCCGCTTGCAGGGGTGGAAGCGGCTTTAACGGCAGCGCCTCATCTGAATATCGTTGGAGTGGAGCGATTTGAAGATGTGCTTAACTGGATTGAACAGCAGCAGTAACAGCACAGCGCAGTAATTAGATCGGAGATATGCTAACTGGTCTCAGTAACGCTTACTATGATCAATGCGCTGTTTAAGTAATGGGCTGCAAGCTGGTGTTGAATATGAGGAGAGATATGAGGAAATATGAGGGGGAGATACGAAGGGATAGTACAAAGGACTGTCCAGAGAGCTAAAACACCTCAAAAGCTAGAATTATAAAATTAACCGTTAGGGGCATGCCGAAAACAATCTGCTGGACGCCGATTATAGTGAATGAGCAGCTGTAACGGAACTGTGCGACCTTATTGTGCTGAATGTGCCGAGAATTTGATTCTAACGGAAATCAGAGGCGTTATTAAGTGAAATATTATCGATATTAAGCGAAAACGGGTGAATAACGTCACTGAGTTCCGTTAGCCGATAAAAACATCTTAATTAGTTCTAATAACGCCTCTCAGTTCCGTTGGGATAAGCTGGCTATATATGTGCAATAGTTAGTATACGCTCGAATTATGTACAACGGTTCGCATACGCTTGTTGAAATCATCGATACAGTAAAAGGCAACTGTCAGGTTGATGAGGATGACGAAAACTCGCGATCTATGCTCGAAGTAATCCGCCATCCTTTTGTTCATTCATCCATATTTAGTGCGCACTGCGCGGAGGAAGCGGGCCGAAAAACATATTAAGATTACATTGAATTCGACCGTTATAGAGCTTACGTTTTTTGTCAGCTACTTTACCCATATAATGTTCAACATCCGCAGAAGGACTGAAGATGAAGTGCGACCATGTAGGATAATATAAGGATACTTTACCGAGCTGACGCATCGTTAGTTCAGCTTCCTTTTCATCACCTAAGCGCTCACCGTATGGTGGATTAGTAATAATTACACCGTAGTCGCCCTGTGGTTTTATTTTAGAAACTGGCAATACCTGTAGTTTGATTTCTTTACCAAAGCCGGCACGACGAATCGCTTGTTGTGCGATTTCGATAGCATTAGGATCGATATCAGAACCTGTAATGTTCAGTGGAACATCATCCTGTACCGCATCGTATGCTTCATCGCGTGCTCGATCCCATAGCTCTGCAGGGACAAGCTTCCAGTTTTCTGCATCGAAGTTACGACGTAAACCAGGTGCGATATTCCAGCCAAGCATGGCTGCCTCGATTAAGATGGTGCCTGAACCGCAGAAAGGATCATAAAGCGGGCGATCAGGCTTCCAACGAGAAAGCTGCACAATAGCTGAAGCCATCGTTTCGCGAAGAGGGGCTTCTGTAGCAGCCTTACGGTAGCCACGCTTATGTAATCCAGAGCCTGAAGTATCAATTGTAAGCAGTGCTTCATCGTTGAGCAGCGTAACTTCAATAACATAAAGCGGTCCATCTTCGGGAAACCATTCAGTGCCATGCTTTTCCTTCAGCTTTTCAACGATCGCCTTTTTTACAACGCCTTGTACAGCAGGCACGCTAGTGAGCTGGGATTTATGAGAGCGGCCATTTACAGGGAATTCCGCGTCGGCACTAATCCAATCCTCCCAATTTAGCGCTTTTACACCTTCGAACAAATCATCAAAGGTTGTTGCTTTGAATCTTCCCATATTAACAAGGACACGACCTGCCGTGCGCAGCCATAAATTAGCTCGCGCAATATCGCTGAAATCTCCTTTAAAATTAACTCGACCATTTTCAGTAACAGTATCCGTATATCCAAGCTCCTTAAGCTCACGTGCGACAATCGCTTCTAGACCCATTGGAGCAGTAGCAATCAAATTCAATTCGGCCATCCATGCAACACTCATTTCTTTATAAAGTAGATCGAACTTACTATGTTATATGCTATTTTACTGTATCTTGCTCAAATTACAAAGCTTGATTCAGCATTCTTGTCACAACGACTATAAAATCATACAATAAACGTTAGACTAATGGTAGTTATTTGTTGAATATAAACGACAATGTGATGAATGAGAGGAATTAGCAACGTGACGAATGAAGAGCAGTATATTGAAGGATTATTTGAACGAGATGACATGTTAGAGCGTATCCGTGAAGCAACGGTTGCTGCAGACATGCCCGATATAGCAGTAGCTCAAGGCTACGGACGGCTATTAACGATGCTTGTCAGTATGAACAACGTAACGAATGCGCTGGAAATCGGAGCGCTAGGCGGATATAGCGGGGTATGCATAGCTCGCGGCTTGAAGCAGGGAGGTCGATTAACAAGTCTAGAGCTGCTGCCGCAGTTTGCTGAGGTTGCCAAGCGCAATGTTACAGAGGCAGGCTTCGGCGAACAGATTCAATATATGATTGGCGATGCTAAGAATAGCTTGGAGCAGCTTATAGAGCGGGGCGAACGCTATCAATTTTTCTTTATCGATGCAGATAAGGAGGGTTATCCGATTTATTTGGAATACGCAATAAAATTGGCGGAGCCAGGTGCGATTATTGTGGCTGACAATATATTGCTTCGTGGTCGGACGATTAACGATAACAAGCAAGGTCCCGCTGTTCAAGCCGTGCGATCGTTCAATCATACAATCGTCAATGACCCGCGCTTGCAAAGCACGATTCTGCCAGGTTATGACGGATTGGCGATTGCACGTGTGCTATAAACAGCAAGCGAGTATCGTGCAATAGCGCAGAATATGCGTTCAGGCGTGAACGTCTAACATGTAACGGTGCAGGCTATGCGCACCAACGTGAATTTCTACTATGCAACAGTGCAGCATATGCAGCTCATCCCTCGAACAACCACTACGTATGCATTTCCATAATAAAGCAGCTAGCAGTGCTTTGCGTATGATACGCGCAGCACTGCTAGCTGCTTTTTGGGTTAAGGCTATGAGGGGCAAGCATAAGTCAATGCTTTTCGTGCTGCGGCTTTGGCTTTGGCTTAAGTTTAGCGCGTTTGTTCACCAGTGAGTACCACGCCCATATACCATTGGCTAGCATTAATACAGCCGAGATAATAAACAATCCATCTATGCCAATCCAACCAGATACGACACCGCCTGCAATTGGTGCGATTACGTTGCCAAGACTGATGAAGCTACTGTTAAAGCTGTAGGTGCGCGTTTCCATTCCTCTAGGTGAGTATTTACCAAGCAAGGTGTTTACTGTAGGTACAAGCCCTCCAAGGAAGAAGCCGAGACAGAAGCGGGCAATTAATAGATGCCATACATCTGAGGCGGTAGCTTGAGGAATAAAGCTGACGGCGGCTCCTAGCAAGCTAAGGAGCAATATTTTTTCCGCGCCAATGCGATCCCCGATTTTGCCTAGCACGGGTGAGGCGAGCATATTGGACAAGCCCGTGGCCGAGCTTACAAGACCTGCAAAAAAAGCGATATTGACCAAATCAGGATTAAGCTCCTGTATGTAGAGCGGTATTAATGACATCGGGCTCATATTGGCGAATTGAATCAATAGCGTAATCATAAACAATGCCATAATTTGTGGCACAATAATGATTTGCTTGAATCCCGCAAGTACCGAGATTTGTTCTGTATTCGAGGCTTCTTTGCGATCGAATCGCTCTTTCACGACAAACATCACAAGCAATGTCGCAACAAAGATTGATGCTCCCGTAATATAAAAGATAAAACGATAGCCAATCGAATCTGCAAGTATTCCACCAATAAGCGGACCAAGAATCGTACCAGCAATTCCTCCAGATTGCAGTGTTCCCATAGCGAATCCAAGCTTTTCTTTAGGTGTTGTGGCAGACACGAGTGCTACTGAAGCAGGGTTAAAGCCTGAGATGACTCCGTTAAGCAAGCGAAGCAGCAGCAAATGGATCGGTGTTGCAGCAAAGCCCATTAAACACATCACAATTGCCATGCCGAAGCCTGATCGCAGCAGCATAAGCTTGCGGCCATAGCGTTCGGACAGCTTACCCCATAACGGTTGGAATAAAAAGGCCGTGATAAAGTTGCTTGCAAAGATTGCTCCAGCCCATATTCCAATCGTATGTGGATCACTCAGACCTAGATCAGTTTGCAAATAGAGTGTCAAAAATGGCATAATCATAGTCATACCTGACATTACGAGAAACTGACCAAACCATAATACGATAAGATTCTTCTTCCATTGTTCCATGCTTTTATTATAGCACGATTGCCAAACATTATTTATTCGCCGGTTATATCCGTAAATGTCATGGGATTGTCAAAGGAAACTGCATCTTGTCGGTTGTTAGTGGTAAGCTAAATGGGGCATAATGGTAGAGAAATGATTATAAAGTGAGAAGAGGGTCTTCATGACATACAATGATTTGTTTATTCGCGCTTGTATGAAAGAAAGGGTTGAACGTGTGCCGGTATGGTATATGCGTCAGGCTGGCAGATATGATCCTGAATATCGTAAGATAAAAGAGAAATATAGTTTATTAGAAATTTGTAAACAGCCTGAGCTAGCGGCAGAAGTGACGATGATGCCGGTTAAAAAGCTTCGGGTCGATGCTGCGATACTATATTCTGATATTATGAATCCTGTCGCATCGCTCGGCATTGATTTTGATATCGTGGCCAATGTCGGTCCAGTTATATATAATCCGATACGATCTGCAGAAGATGTAGCGAGATTGAAGCCGATCGATGTTGAGGGCGATCTTTCGCATGTCATTGAAACAATAAAAATATTAGTGCAAGAGCTTGATGTACCGCTAATTACATTTGCTGGAGCACCATTTACGATTGCTAGCTATTTAATAGAAGGCAAGCCGTCAAAAAATTATTTGCGTACGAAAGAGCTAATGTATACTGCTCCTGACGTGTGGTTTCAGCTAATGGATAAGCTAGGAGACATGGTTATTACATATTTACGAGCTCATATCGCTGCAGGAGGGAAGGCATTCCAGTTGTTTGACAGCTGGGTAGGTGCTTTATCACCGAAAGATTTTAAGATGTACGTGCTTCCTACCATTGAAAGAATATTTGCAGAACTGAGCGATCTTCCGCAGCCAAAAATTTATTTCCCAGGTGTTGCATCAGGAGAGCTGCTGCCAGAGCTGAAAAATATTCAAGCAGATGTTATTGGCTTAGACTGGAGAGTTTCCATTGCTGAAGGCAGACGTAGACTGAATAATCGTGTAGCGGTTCAAGGGAATTTGGACCCGACGATTCTACAAGCACCGCAGCATGTTATCGAAAAACAAGCAGCAGCAATTATCGATCAGGGCATTCAAGAGCCAGGCTATATTTTTAACTTGGGACATGGGCTGTACCCAGAAGCATCATTAGAAAAGTTGCGAGCATTGACGGAATTCATCCATCACTATTCTGAACAAGCATATGAAAAGCAAAAACAGGAGGCAAGTAAATAATGGTGCAAGCATCAAAAACAGGCGTACTCGTTATGTCATACGGCACGCCAACATCGCTCGAAAACGTTGAAGCATACTATACACATATTCGTCGTGGTCACCCTCCAACAGAGGAACAGCTGAAAGAGCTGAAAGATCGCTATGAAGCAATTGTAGGCGGAGTGTTTCCGCTGCGTGAGAATACGAATGCTCAGGTTGCAGGCTTGCAGGCTCGTTTGGATGAACTCGCACCTGGACGCTATCAATGCTTTCAAGGCTTAAAGCACGCAGAGCCATTTATCGAAGACGGTGTTGAGGAGATGGCGAAAGCCGGTTTTACTCAAGCTGTCGGTATTGTGTTAGCTCCTCATTATTCAGTAATGAGTGTTGGCGGCTACATTAAGCGTGCTCAAGTGAAAGCTGCGGAGTTAGGTATTAAAATGTGCTTTGTCCATTCGTACCATCTGCATCCGAAGCTTATTAGTGCATTATCCGATCGAGTCAATAAAGTACATGAGCAGCTATTGCCGCTTAGTGGAGACAAGCCGGTAAAAGTGTTGTTTAGCGCACATAGTTTACCAGAGAAAATTAGAGAGCTTGGCGACCCATATGAGCAGCAGTTGCTTAATACGTCTGAGGCAATAGCTGAAGCGACTGAAATAGAGGATTGGGAATTTACATGGCAAAGTGCTGGACGCACAAGTGAGCCATGGCTTGGACCAGATATTTTAGACACGATGGATCGCGTTGTGGAAGAAGGTTATAAGGCAATTCTGTCTGCACCTATCGGTTTCGTATCAGATCATTTGGAAGTGTTGTATGATCTTGACATTGAAGCAAAAGCTAAAGCTGCAGAGCAGGGGATTGTGTTCGAACGAATTGAAATGTTAAATACAGATCCACTGTACATGGATACATTGGCCGAATCAGTCATGACGGTCCGTGAACAGCTAGGAAAGGAATGACAATATGCGGAGTGCAGAATCAATTGATACGATTGTCGTAATTGGCGGGGGGATCAGTGGACTGAGCTCCGCTTTTTACTTGCGAAAAATGGCGAAGGAGCAAGGAAGAACGATTCACATTGAGCTAGTAGAAGCGGAACAACAGCTAGGCGGCAAGATCAATACGATGCGTAGAGATGGCTTTGTTATTGAAAAAGGACCGGATTCATTTTTGTCGCGTAAGCTCCCTATCATCGATCTGGCGCATGACCTTGGCATTGAGGAAGAGCTTGTTCCAACAAATACGAAAGCTGCAAAAACCTATATTATGAAGGATGGTAAGCTGCACGAAATGCCGAAGGGGTTAGTATTAGGTATCCCAACGAGCATCTTGCCCTTTTTGGCAACTGAGCTTGTAAGCGGGCAAGGCAAGCTGACAGCTCTTGCAGATGTGCTTATGGGACCACAGCCAAAGGATGATGATGAATCATTAGGTGGCTTTTTAGCGAGACGAATAGGCGATGAGATCGTAAAAAATATAGCAGAACCGCTGCTGGCAGGAATTTATGCAGGTGATTTGTACAAGCTTAGCTTGCAGGCTACCTTTCCACAGTTTGCTCAATATGAAAAAGACTATGGCAGCATCATATTAGGATCTCGTCATAATCGTGCGATGATGGCGGAAAAAAACAAAGGTAAGGCGCCAGCGACATTTATGACGTTTAGAAAAGGTTTATCAACGATGGTTGAAGCGTTGAAAAAAGAACTTGAGCAAAGTGCAGAAGGTACCGTTCATACGGGTACAAAAGTGCAAGCTATAGTGAAACAGCCGGACGTCTATCATTTGTCATTATCTAACGGTCAAAAGCTGTCAGCTAGTGCTGTTATCGTAACGACACCTGCGTCTGCTGCCAATGAGCTGTTGCAGCCGCATATCGAAAACGGTATGTTAGCTGCGATGCGCTATGTTTCGGTAGCGAATGTTGTGCTAGCGTTCGATAAAGCGAGCTTCGACGTTGATTTTGATGGCTCTGGTTTCTTGGTGCCTCGTTCAGAGGGATTACGAATTACGGCATGTACGTGGACTTCGAATAAGTGGCTGCATTCCTCACCTGATGATAAAGTACTGCTACGTTGCTATGTTGGTCACTCAGAGGATCAGGAGTCGATTAAGCTGGATGATGAAGCGCTAGTCGCTGCCGTTCGAGAAGATATTGAGAAGGCGATTGGCTTAAAGGCAGCACCGATATTTACGGAGATTACTCGTCTGAACCACTCGATGCCGCAATATCCAGTTGGTCACGTGCAGGCTATTCGAGATTTTCGCATAGAGCTTAGTGAAAAGCTGCCAGGTGTGTGGGTGACTGGAGCGGCATTTGACGGTGTTGGATTGCCGGATTGTATACGACAAGGTAAAGAGGCTGCAAGTTTGATTTTGGACTATATAGCAGATAAAGCATAATACGATGCAACAATTGGGCTGATTACAACGTCTCGAACATAGATGTTGGGGTCAGCCTTTATAATTTGTTGAAAGTTACCAAAATAGTATACTCAAGACTGCGAGATCGAGCTATAATGTATAGAAATCTTGTAAGACGAAAATGAACACTTTTAGCAAAGGGGTACGGTCATGTCGTTATCAAGAGTGGAGTCTCGCAAACAGCAGCAAAGGCAAGATCGAAGTAGTAGAAAGAAAAGAAGAAGGTCAGGAATCATTACCGTTTGTTTATCTGCATTACTATTAATTGGGCTTGCTATTGTTTTTCAGTACGATCGAGTGACAGATATGTACGAATCAATTAGCGCCAAGCTCAATGGAGACGAACAACCTATCTACAATGTAGAGAACTCTCAGCTTGGGGATAATAGCAGTAAACAAGAGCTGGATCAAGACGCAGAGTCAGGACAGACAAGTGCCGACGATCAGGTACAGGAAGAAGCACTTGAACAAGAAATAGAAACAGGTACATCCGGTAACGGGAATGAAGGAGTCGGTCTGTCCGGAAGTTCAGGTGCGGAAGATGACGAGAAGCTTGTAGTTCCTTCGTCCGAGCCTGACAGCAATGCTACGATTCAACTCGCCTTTGTAGGCGACATATTGCAGGGCGAATATATTAATGGCTACTTGCAGCAAGAAGGGTACAGCTATCCTTTCGAGGAAGCTTTATTCCACCTCACTTCGGCAGATATAACTGCAGGTAATTTGGAGATGCCAATCACTACTCGAGATAATCCGGCTGACAAAACCTATGTGTTTAAAGGAAAGCCTGAAGCTTTGTCCGGGTTAGTTGATGCTGGCATTGATATTGTGTCACTCGCCAACAATCATACGCTTGATCATGGCGTTGATGGTATGCTGGATACTAGAAAGTATCTAGATGAATACGGAATTGCGCATGTAGGAGCAGGCAATAATGCTGAAGAAGCCTATGCGTCCGTTATAATGGAGGCTAATGGTATTAAGGTGGCTTATGTAGGAACGAGTAAGGTACTGCCTGAAGTATCCTGGAAGGCAACTCCTTATCAAGCGGGATTAGCGGAATCGTACCAGCCTGAGCAAACGCTGCAAGCGATAGAAAAGGTGGAGGAAGAAGCGCATATTACCGTTGTGCTTGTGCACTGGGGGGAAGAACGCAAGGACCATCCCAATTCAGATCAGCTAGCATTGGCTAAAAAATACGTTGATGCTGGTGCAGATATAGTCATTGGCAGCCATCCACATGTTCTGCAAGGCTTTGAGCAGTATAACGGGAAGTGGATCGCTTACTCCTTAGGTAATTTTGTGTTTGCAGCTCATCCAAAGGGCAGACAAGCTGAGACTGGAGTGTTAACAGCAACATGCAATGCTCAGGCGGAATGTGAGGCACAATTTGCACCGATGAAGATCGTTAATGCTCAGCCTACTCCAGTTGAGGGAGAGGTTTCAAAGCAATTGCTTGAGTTTTTAGAAATGATATCGAGAGATGTGGAGCTAGACGATCGAGGTAATTTAACATCAATACATTAGAGATTGCTCTTACATTCAAAGGAAAGAGGCAATAGATAACAATGGTTTCAATTATTCCGGAATGGTGGATACGGCTGCTCATTGGTCTTGTTGGAAGTGGCATGATGGGTTATGCTGCATATTCCGCTCGTTCATTATCTAGATCGGGTATGTTGTCTGCTATCATAATGGGAACAGGCTTTATCCTTTTTGTAGAACCGCTATGGTTCATATTACTTATTATGTTTTTTGTAAGCTCGACAATATGGTCCAAATGGAAAAAACATTCCGCCGCAAAGCGTCATGCTGAGCAAGTCTATGAAAAAGGCGGCCAGCGTGATGCAGGGCAAGTATGGGCCAATGGTGGGATTGGCTTGTTGCTTTGCATCATTTATTTCTTTACTGAGCAGGACGGATTAATTTATGCTTTTATTGGCGTTATGGCAGCTGTGACGGCCGATACGTGGGCGACGGAGATCGGTGCACTTAGCAAGCAGCCACCACGCTCTATATTAACGCTTAAGCAGGTTAGCACTGGAACGAGCGGTGGAGTTACTGCACTTGGGCTTTTTGCATCATTAGCTGGTGGCTTGCTAATTGGATTGACAGCGTACGCGGTGAGTTCAATCGCCTTTCATGCGATATGGATCGGAGCGCTATCTGGATTGTTAGGTTCATTAGCTGATTCATGGATCGGTGCGAAATGGCAGGCGATGTATCGCTGCAACGTATGTGGCAAAGAGACTGAGCGTACCACGCATTGCAAGCAGCCAACCGTAACATTGCGAGGCGTTGCATGGCTGAACAATGATCGTGTGAACATGATATCGAGCATTGTAGCGGGCTTCGTTGCTTACGGCTTGTATCTGTTATTCCTATGGATGGACGTATTTTCAGTATATCCTTTTCTTTAAAAGGGTTTGGTTTTCTGCGATGATCGAGAACTTAAAAGGGCTATCCGACGGAGTCATTGACTCTGATCCATCGGATAGCCCTTTGCCTTTTTACTTCACTAATTGCTCCATTTGCTCGACAAGCTCGGCGAACACGCTCATCGCTTGCTTGATTGGCTCTGGAGACGACATATCAACGCCAGCGCGTTTCAAGATTTCAATCGGATAATCACTGCCTCCGCTTTTTAAGAAGCTAAGATAGCGTTCAACTGCCGGAGAGCCCTCATCGAGAATTTGTTTAGAGAAGCTTGTCGCTGCAGAGAAACCTGTTGCGTATTTGTACACATAGAAGCTAGTGTAGAAATGAGGGATACGCGCCCATTCCATCGCAATATCCTTATCTACGACAACACCATCACCATAATACAGCTTATTCAGATCATAATAGATTTCGCTGTAGTCTTCCGGTGTAAGGGATTCTCCTTTTTCCGAACGCTCATGTACAATTTTCTCGAACTCCGCGAACATCGTTTGGCGGAAGACCGTTGTGCGGAATTGATCTGCATAATACGTTAACAGATATAGTTTTTCTTTCGGATCTGTCGATTTTTTTAACAAATAATCCATCAAAAGCGCCTCGTTCAATGTAGAAGCAACTTCGGCAAGGAAGATCGGATACTGTGCGTCACGGTAGTTTTGGGCCTCATCAGAGTAATACGAATGCAGCGCATGTCCCATCTCATGTGTGAGTGTAAACATGCTGTTAAGATTATCTTTGTGATTCAACAGCACGTATGGATGTGTACCATAGGCTCCCCAGCTATATGCACCGCTGCGTTTGCCTTCGTTCTCATATACATCGATCCAGCCATCATTAAAGCCGTCCTTCAAAACAGTCAAGTAATCTTCACCAAGTGGCTGCAAGCTATCCAGTACAATGTCTTTCGCTTGATCGTATGTAATATTCATGTCGAATTCCTCAACAAGTGGAGCGAATAAATCATACATATGCAACTCATCTAGACCAAGCAGCTTTTTACGGAGCTCCATATAACGGTACATTAACGGCAAATGCTCATGAATTGTTTCAATTAAGTTATTGTATACATCTGTCGGCACATTATCGCCATAAAGGAACATTTCAAGAACAGAATTGTATTTGCGCGCTTTTGTATAGAAAAGGTTCTTGTTAACATTCGCAGTGAATGTAGCGCCAAGTGTATTGCTAAGCTTGCTGTATGTAGCATATACCGCCTGAAAAGCTTCACGACGCACGTCGCGATTTTTGCTTTCTAGGAATTGAATGTAGGTGCCGTGCGTTAGCTCAACTTCTTCACCTTGTTCATTTTTTACTTTTGGAAACTTCATATCGGCGTTGTTCAGCATGCCGAACACATTGCTTGGGGCGGAGCTAATATTACCGACTTGAGCAAGTAAAGCCTCTTCTGCCTGAGACAGGATATGTGCTTTGGAACGCTTCATCTCAGTTAAAGAATGCTTGTATTTGCTTAGAACGGGGTCTGCAATTAAGCCGTCAAGCTCTTCATTCGATAGAGCAAGAATTTCAGGAGTAATAAAAGATAATGCCTCATTCGCATCTACGTTTAGTTTACGTGCTTTTTCAGACAATGCCTGGTATTTAGTATTAGCCATATTTTGATGCAAACGCATGTTGGCATATACATAAAGACGCTCCAATGAAACAGATAACTCATCTTCAAGCTCAAAGCAGTTCAACACTTCCTGTGCAGAATGCAGCTTTCCTTGGTAAACCTGAAATTTTGGAATTAAGCTTTTAACTTTTTCAAATTCCTCATCCCATAGCTTTTCTGTTGCAAAAATGTCTTCCAGCTTCCATTGGAATTGAGCATCCATTTCCTCACGTTTTTTAACAGTAGTCATCATATTCCTCCTTAATTCTTTTTGTTTGATATACGGCTGCTCAGCGGTAGCATGAGTAGAAACTGAACCGATGAGAGCAGTAATTAATATAAAACATAGCCATTTCTTAGCAGCTGAGTTCATCATTGCACCTCTTGAGAAAGTTTTCATTATATCTTTCCCAATGAAAGTCAAGATCATTCTCAGTACTCGTTCCTGCTTACGTTAGATTATGTTCCTAAGCTGAATAAAGAATATACGATAATGAAAAAGGCAAACAAAATCATCACAATAGAAGAAATAGCCATCCACTTCTTCAACGGAGAGGGTATCGTATCCTTCTTCATAATAAGAACTAAACCTAAACAAAAAGCGGCTATAATAAAAATAATACTCACTGAACTGTCCAAACGATTCACCTCCAGCTTAAAGGGCTGAGCATGTCATACCAATATATCGAAGCTTCTTAGATGCTGCGCAAATTATTCATAATTTGCTCAAGCTCGTCCTCGCGACCAGCAAAGTCTTCTATACGAAAATACTTTTGTGCCCAATCCAGCAGCTCAGGACGGCTAATAAACTGGAAGCCTTCTTCGCCCCATTGATCGGTGATATGGCGAACAACAAGTGTTTTACCTTGCTCCTCCACCGTAAGCATATTATATTTATCTCGCTTGTAGATCACATGTTTTTTGAACAATTTCATCACACTTTCTTATTATTAATTGTGGTTAATAGTACCATCATAGCTATATTTATAACGGTAATCAACCAAGTGAAAATAAATTTTGTGTATTTTGTTTTAATGAAGGCATAACGACATAGAATGCCCCATATACTAAAGGTATATTCATTAATTGTGAAAATTGCAATTAAATTGAATTAATCTTATAATGTTTGTATTCACTGCTTCGGCAGTGGTCAATTTTAGGAGGTAGTGTAATTTGAAAGGTACAGTTAAATGGTTTAATGCAGAAAAAGGTTATGGTTTTATTCAAGCGGAAAATGGTGAAGATGTGTTCGTACATTTTTCTGCAATTCAAGGCGATGGCTTTAAGTCTTTAGATGAAGGACAGTCAGTTGAATTTGACATTACTGAAGGTAATCGCGGTTCACAAGCTGCGAATGTTCAGAGGCTATAAATAGATGAGCTAAGCCAAGAGAGCTTGTTTGCACTTAAGTTGCAGACAAGCTCTTTTTTTCATATTATGTATTTTGTATAAAGTTCATACATTTTGTAAAATTATTATGAAGCTAATAATCGCACTATAACTAAATTGTAAAAGTTAAAAGCTAGATTATTTAGGGTAAATTATGTTACATTAGGTTGTAGATGATATGAAATAGAGATTTGCACTATTCATCTGCACGGATGGTCACTACGATCTAGGAGGTGCCTTCACATGATCATTGCCAAAAGGAGCAAGCAGGCTCCAACAGGTGCTATCCGACTGATGCATCGGGTGTACAAATATGTATTGCCAAGTGTAGATGCTGAATTGGAAAAGTTGAAGGAAAAAGCGCACAATATTCCGGACCCTGAGCTAAGGCAGCAGGCTCTGAATAGCATTCGAGATAAAAAGTTTCACTGCCAAGGCGGGGGAGTATATGCTGCCGCTAATTTACATTACCATGAAGTGTTAATTCCACTCATTGTCGCTTTGCAGACGATCAGTGATTATTTAGATAATTTGTGTGATCGTAGTACGTCGCTTGACGCAGATGACTTTCGCATGCTGCACCAGTCCATGCTGGATGCGGTAAACCCTAACGCTAACGTGCAGGATTATTACGCCTATCGTGAGGAAAAAGATGATGCAGGTTATTTGCATGGATTAGTACAACAATGTCAGACACAAATTAAAAAGCTTCCTTCTTACGAAAAGGTGCAGCCTCATGTTCATGAGCTTGTAGCTTTATATTGTGATTTGCAGGTGTACAAGCATATTGCAAAGGATATGCGAGAAGAGAAGTTGCTATCGTGGTGGGAACTTCATCGGAATGCTTATCCGGAGTTACAATGGAATGAATTTGCAGCAGCAACGGGGTCAACACTTGGAATGTTTATGCTGTTCCTTAATGCAACAGACCCTGAGCTTACTGAAAGCGAAGGTCAAGCCTTTAAAAACGTTTATTTCCCTCATGTGTGCGCCTTACATATCTTGCTTGATTACTTAATAGACCAAGCGGAAGACAAGGCTGGTGGAGATTTGAATTTCTGCAGCTACTACGAGGATGAAGCTAGTCTTGTAGATCGTATCGCTATGATTGTGAATCGAGCGAGAGAGGATGTCCAGCATCTTCCCGAATCAGGCTTTCATCGCTTAATTATCGAAGGATTATTAGCATTGTATTTATCAGACCCTAAAGTACAGCAGCAATCTGATGTACGAAAGGTTTCTAAACAATTGATGAAAAGAAGCCCAATGACTCGGTTATTCTTTTTAATGAATAGCATGTGGATACGAAAGCAGCAGGCTTAATATATTGAACTTTTGAAAGTGAGGAACTAATTATGTCATCAGTAAAAAAAATTGCAGTATTAACTAGCGGTGGAGATTCTCAGGGGATGAATGCTGCAGTTCGCGCGGTAGTCCGTAGTGCAATCTTTCATGGAATTGAAGTTTTCGGAGTACAACGAGGCTACCAAGGCTTGTTGAATGATGATTTGCGTCCGATGGATCTACGTAGTGTAGGTGATATTATCCAGCGTGGAGGTACGATTTTGCAAACGGCACGTTGTAAGGAGTTTACGACACCAGAAGGTCAGGAACGTGCTGCTGAAATTTTGCGTGCAAGAGGAATTGACGGACTTGTTGTTATCGGTGGAGACGGTTCTTATCAAGGAGCGAACAAGCTGAGCAAGCTCGGTATTAAAACGATGGGAATTCCGGGAACGATTGATAATGATATTCCGTTCACAGACTTTACGATCGGCTTTGATACAGCAGTAGGTATTGTTGTTGATGCAATTAATAAAATTCGTGATACAATGTCTTCTCATGAGCGTACGTCTGTTGTTGAGGTTATGGGTCGTCACTGTGGAGATATTGCGCTATATGCTGGTCTAGCAAGTGGTGCAGAAACAATTATTGTACCAGAGGTTCCTTATGATATTCATGAGGTTGCGGATCGTATGAAGCATAACTTTGAAAAAGGGAAGCGTCATAGTATTATCATCGTTGCTGAAGGAGCTGGCAAAGGTGAAGATGTCGCGAACAAGCTGACGGAGCTTAGTGGAATCGAAGCGCGTGTAACTGTACTTGGTCATATTCAACGTGGCGGTACACCGACGGCACAAGACCGTGTATTAGCAAGCCGCTTAGGCGACTTCGCTGTTCGTCAACTAATGGAAGGCAACTCCGGTAAAGGTTGTGGCGTTGTTAATGGTGAGCTAACGACAACTGACATTGATGTTGTAACGTCAACGAAGCGTCCGTTTAATATGGATATGTACAACCTGGCATTGCGTTTGTCACAATAATATATTTAACCAAAGAGATTATGAAGTGGAATACTGCTTCGTAGTCTCTTTTTAGTTGTGTATGATAATTGAGTCGTATAATTAAACATTAAAAAGCCTTTGCCGCTTGGCAAAGGCTTTAACGATATAAAAGTGAGGCGATGTTACCTGTTAGTGCAGTATCGTACCTAGTTGTCCTCGACAGATACTGAATTGAACGATTTCCAATGCATCTGCAGGCTCGAGTAGTTCTATACCATCTCGAAGCACGATTTTTGTGTCTAGCTCCTCGTTTGTTAAAAATTGGAACATTTCTGGTGCTAGACGTTCAACAATTGTTGCAAGCTTAACTGTTTCCATATCCACCAACAACACCCCAATCCAAAAGTTTAAAGTGTGTTACAAGAGAGTGAAAACATTGTTACAACGCTGCTTTGGAACGCCTCTATTATACCACAAAACAGCAAAAATAACACATTATCACATTTAGTTTTCGCGGATTTTTCTAAATTGACCAATAACGCCTACGGTCTCAACAATATTTACGAAGGCGTGCTGATCGATGCTTTGTACTTGCTTTTTTAGTTCAGCGAGCTCATAGCGTGTTCGTACGGTCATAAGCATATCTCGATCGCTTGAAGTGAAGGCTCCGCGTGTTTTAATAATCGTAATACCTCTTGGATGATTTAGCAGATGTTTTAGCATCTCTTCGGTTTCCGTCGTAATGATAAACACGGTAACCTTTAGGTGTTTAATATGAATGACGTCGACAATTTTACCGCCAACAAAGATAGATACGAGCGAATACATCGCAAGCTCAAAGTCATGGGTGAATATAATATGTAACGCGATAACGAGACCATTTAACGAAGAAAGAATAACGCCTAAAGGTAGATCTTTTTTTAAGGTAACAATCGAAGCGACAATGTCAAATCCTCCAGTTGAGCCGCCGCAGCGAAGTGCTATGCCGCTCGCTAAGCCTACTGCAATCCCTCCATACACTGCACCTAACAGCACATCATGAGCAAGTGGATAGACTGGAATGAGTTGCATGAATAAGGTAGAAGTGGCAACAGAAAAAACACTCCAAATAATAATTTGCTTGCCGAGCGCGAACCATCCCCAGATCAGGACAGGCAAATTCAGTAAGAGGTAAAGCCAACCAATATTGCTGTGTGTAATGTAACCAATGACCATTGCGACCCCGGATATGCCACCACTAAGCAACTGAAGTGGGATTAGCAGCATATTAAAGCCGAAAGAAAGCAACAGTGAGCTGATCGTCATCATAATAAAGCGAAAAACGATCTGTTTTTTGCTGAGCATGAGTTTACGCATTTTTCTAATCACTCCTATGTATAATCAAGGCTGTATGTTATTACTATAGTATAGTGTTGAAACGTTAACTAGTATTCACATGTAATACTGTGGTATAATAGGTAAGACGTTTTTAGAGGCTTTAAAATAGAAGGAGTTTGAGAAAAGTTTGAAAACATTTGCTGAATTTGGCTTGGAACCAAAAGTGTTACAAGCAATTACAGAGCTTGGTTTTGAGGAATCTACACCGATACAAGATAAAGCGATTCCGTTTGCATTGACTGGAAAAGACTTAATTGGCCAAGCTCAAACTGGTACGGGTAAGACTGCAGCGTTCGGGATTCCGCTCATTAACAAAATCCCGGTAAACGAGGAGCGCATTGTTGCGCTAATTATGACCCCAACACGTGAGCTGGCAATTCAAGTTTCAGAAGAAATCGGAAAGCTTACGAAATACAAAGGACTTCGTTCATTGCCAATTTATGGTGGACAAGAAATTGGCCGTCAGATTCGCGCATTGAAAAAGAAGCCGCAAATTATTATTGGAACACCTGGACGTCTTCTAGACCACATTAATCGTAAGACGATTCGCCTTGAAGATGTACAAACTGTCGTGCTTGATGAAGCGGATGAAATGCTGGATATGGGCTTTATGGAAGATATTCAAAATATTTTGAAGCAAGTTCCAGACGAGCGCCAAACGATGCTGTTCTCAGCAACAATGCCAGCTAACATTCAACGTCTGGCTCAACAATTCCTTAAGGAGCCTGAGCATGTTTCTGTTATTCCGAAACAAGTAACGGCACCGTCCATTGAACAATCGTATATCGAAGTGCATGAACGTCAAAAATTCGAAGCACTTAGTCGTTTGTTGGACATGGAATCTCCAGAATTAGCGATTATTTTCGGACGTACGAAGCGCCGTGTTGATGAATTGAGCGAAGCTCTACAAAAACGTGGCTACAGTGCAGACGGATTGCATGGAGACTTGTCTCAGAATCAACGTGATACCGTTATGCGTAAATTCCGTGACGGTAGCATCGATGTTCTAGTAGCTACAGACGTTGCAGCTCGCGGACTTGACGTGTCTGGTGTAACGCATGTTATTAACTTTGACCTTCCGCAAGATCCTGAGAGCTATGTACACCGTATCGGACGTACTGGTCGTGCAGGTAAGGAAGGAAAAGCTTGGTCATTCGTAACACCGCGTGAAATCGATCATTTGCATTTCATTGAGCGTATTACTCGTCAGCGTATGGTGCGCAAGCCGCTTCCTACATTAAGTGAAGCGATTGAGGGTAAACAGCGTCTAACTGCTGAACGTATCATTGATATTGTGGAAAACGGAGATTTCTCCGAATATAAAGGTCTTGCGATTCAAATGCTTGAGCAATATGATTCCGTTCAAATGCTTGCAGCATCATTGAAATTGCTTACAGGTGACAAGAAGGAAGTTGAGATTGAACTTACGCCTGAAGAGCCGCTTCGTGCGAAAAAACGCAGACCAGATATCCGTTCCAGCGGACGTCCATTCCAACGTGGCGGTGGAGGCGGCAACTATCGTGGTGGTAATAACTCACGCGATCGTCGCCCAAGCAGCAACAAAGGAAGTGGCGATGGAAATGGTCGCAGTTACTCGAAAAAGAATGAAGGACGCAGCTACGAAGGTCGCTCTGACAGACGCCCTCGTTCTAACTCTTATTCCAAAAGCGAGTAAAACGAAAAAGTCCGTGTTGCCTGCGGGCAACACGGACTTTTTCTCTACATATTCACATATTCACTCGTTATGAGATATTAATAACCGTTATTACCGAAACCAAATGTTGCAACAATGATCACTAGAAGAATGAAAAGAACTAAAACCCAAGCAGCGTAATTACCGCCATAACCACCACAGTTGTTGTAAGATGCGTTGCCCATATTAGCAACCTCCTTTAAGTTTTCTTGTTGGGGAACATACCATATACTATGCTGTAGCTTCAAGATGGTTTAGACCAATACCCAGATAAAGCAATTTGGGCTCTTTTTACTTCTTTACATATTCGAAAATGGAGGCGTATACAATGGAACCTAGAGGTGTAATGGGTGGAATTTATCGACTTACAGAGTGGATTATGAGGCTGTCAGTCATTAATCTTTTATGGATATTGTGCGGAGCACCATTCTTCATTTTTTTCTTTATGAGCTTTGTATCGTTATTGAATGGTCAAGTACCTGATGATCAATTACTTAGCTTCATTCAAACGGCTTGCTTAACATTAGGTGTGTTGGCACCTTTTACGTTTTTTCCTTCTACGGCAGCGATGTTCTCGGTTGCCCGCAAGTGGATTACCGGAGAAGGCGATGTACCAATGTTCAAAACCTTCTTTAAAGGTTACAAGGAAAACTTTAAGCAAAGTATGCTTGGAGGCATTATATACACCGTATTAATCGTCGTACTTGTCGTTGATTATTATTTCTTTGCAAACAGTGGAAGTGGACAAATCATTTCTGGTATTTTTATTGGATTAATTGTTTTGGCAGTGGTTTCACTGCTTAACTTCTTCTCGATGCTTGTGCAATATCATATGAAGACATTCCAATTAATTAAAAACTCTGTACTTATTACAATCGGTAAGCCGTTACGTTCGATTACGACTGCAATATTAGTTGGTTTTGTATTATTTTTAAGCTTTACTCAATTTACGTGGCTGCTTCTTTTCTTTACTGGAAGTCTTATTGCAGCTGTTGCTTACTGGAACTTTAATCTTATTTATACTAAATTACAGCAGCAGCTCGAAGATATGAAGAAAAACGAAGAAGAGGAAGTTGAGATTGCGGCGGAAATGGACCGTGAAGACTTAGTAAAGTCAGATTATAAGGATACCAAATAATTACAGGCGTAATTTCGTTTACATTTACGATAAATCGGTCTATAATGACATTACATCCTGCGATGTGCGTAACGCTCAGCGTTGTTTTGAACCAATGGCTGTTTCACGGGAGTTCTAATATTTATGCGGCTGACCTGCCCTTCTACAGGGACTTCAAAAGCGTAAATGCGGACACCCACCTGCGAGAGCGGGTTCAGAAACATTTGAGCTGAACGGCATATGCGGGTTGTCATACGTAGATCGAGAGCGATTAACTGGTGTAAGCCAGTGAAAGCTCTTTTTTCATACATAGAAACATGGTATCATGATAGAGAGTTAGGACAAGAGGGGGGAGATCACTGTTGTTAAAACGCACCTTAGTTGGGGTAATACGAAGCTATGAGGGAACGGGAGATAGGGCAAAAGATCCTGCATTGAAATCGCATATCTATAAATTGTCCAAGGATAAAGCTTGGGAAGAAGTGGTTTCAATATTGAAAAAAATGCAAGGATACAGGCTTCTACACGAGGTACAAAGCGTTGGTGAAATCGTCCTGGAAAAGCGGACGATGTTCGGTAGGACGATGGATATTACGGTCTCTGTCATCAGTGTGGATCCGTTGCGATCTGCGGTAGATATTTATTCAGCTTCCAGAGGTTCTCTTGGAGATTTAGGCTCTAATTACCGTGTTATAATGGACATTTATCGCGTGCTAGACAAAAAGCTTGCCGCTTATAAGTTGAATAATGTTTAAAGAAAAAGCGAGGAAGGATTATCCTTCACTCGCTTTGTTTCCAGTTATACCAACTGTTTAACAGCTGCTACTGCAGCGTCATAATTAGGGTGGTTAGTCATTTCTGACAAGTATTCGACGTATTGAATAACGTTATTTTCATCAAGGATAAAAATAGAACGCATATCTAGAGCGAATTCTTTTATGTATACACCATAGGCAAGACCAAAGTTGTTGTCTTTATAATCAGACAACATGACAACACGGTCTACGCCTGCAGCACCGCACCAGCGAGCTTGAGCGAAAGGTAGATCAGCGCTTACGGTTAATACGACAACGTTGTCGCCTAGGCCTGCTGCAGCCTCGTTGAATTGACGAGTTTGAGCTTCGCATACACCTGTGTCGATCGAAGGGATAACGCTAATTAGCTTTACCTTACCAGCGAAATCCTCAAGTGATACATATTCACCTAGTGATTTGCATAAAGAGAAATCTGGAGCCTTGTCTCCAACATTTAATTGTGGACCTACTAATGTCATCGGGTTGCCTTTTAAAGTAGCAACGCCTGTACGTTCTTGAGCCATGAAAAAACCTCCTTAAGTAGAATGCATTACGTACATATTATATACGTTACGATACAAGCTTGTCCAATCACCAGGAGGAAGTTTAAAAGTCCGACTTTGATGACGATGATGGGCGTTTGGGGATATTCGACGTCGAAGATGGCACGCTAGCGAAAACTGTGGTGCTCACGTACCAAACCCGTACGCTGCGCTCCTTGTTTTCTACTAGCGTGTCATCTTCTTGGTCCTGAAAGCCGAACTTTTAAACCTTATTGGAAAGGGAGATAGTACGATGATATTTATTAGATATGAAAGCTTTAAAGGGTATTTACGTAGTTATCCAGTTACAGCTTCCGTTGCATTTCTATGCATTGTGTATTTTATCATAACATCGATATTGGGTAATCCAAGCTTTGGTTATGATGCATATCGTTTTGGCGCCTTTATTACTGTGCCTAAGCTAGATCCTTGGGGATTAACTGAACCGTGGCGTTACGTAACATCGATGTTTATGCACGCCGATTTCAGTCATCTATTCAAAAATATGATGATGCTCATTATTTTTGCGCCGCCGTTAGAATACTTAATGAAGAGTAAACGTTATGTGTGGTTTTACTTGCTGTGCGGAATTGGTGGGAATTTTCTTTCAGCCTTAATGAGTAATATCCAAGGTGAAAGTCACTTATCGCTCGGCGCCTCAGGAGCGATTTTCGGAGTGTTTGGCGCTTATTTCTTTCTAGCGATGTTTCGTAAGCAGCTTCTTGACCCTGCATCAATTAAAACAATCTACATCATATTGGCAATAAGCTTAATAACAACCTTCATCATGCCGATGATTGATGTATGGGGGCATATTGGTGGATTTATTACAGGTTTTATGCTGTACCGCTTCTTTGATCAGTTGCAAATTAAAAAGCTTCAAAAAAAGAGATAATTATAGTAGGAGAGAGCTAATTTTATGGAACTGCGACAGCTTTATTATTTTGTAAAGGTGGCGAAAAAAGAGCATGTTACGCAAGCTGCTGAAGAGCTTCATGTTGCGCAATCAGCAGTAAGCAGACAAATCCATCAGCTGGAAGAGGAACTTGGTGTCAAGCTATTCGTTCAAAAGGGCAGAAATCTACAATTAACACCGGTTGGGCAGCTTTTTCTAAGAAGAGCAGATGAAATATTGAGAGACCTTGAACGTGCAGTGCAGGAAATACATGAGTTTCTTGATCCGGAAAAAGGGGAAATTCGCTTAGGATTCCCACATAGTTTAGGTATATCACTCGTTCCACAAGTTGTGGCTGCCTTTAGAAGTCATAATCCAGATGTACGTTTTCGCTTTAAACAGGGCATGTATCCTTCTTTAATTCGTGACTTGATTAAAGGAGAGATTGATCTCGCTTTTATTTCTCCAGTGCCGAATGACATTGAACAAGTAACAGGCAAGGTGCTTATTACAGAAGAGCTGTTTGCAATTTTCCCAAGCAATCATCCGTTAGCCCACTGTGAGCAGATACGGCTAGAGGAGATTAAAAATGACCCGTTCATTATGTTTAGTGAGGGGTACTCATTACGCTCGCTCGTAATTAACGCTTGTGAGCAGGCAGGGTTTACACCGAACATTGCTTTTGAAGGAGAAGAGACAGAGACAATTCGTGGCCTTGTAGCAGCCGGTATGGGCGTAAGTTTGCTACCTAAGCTGGCAGTAGAATATATATCTCCACTACCTATCTCAATTGTGAAGGTTACAGATCCAGTCGTAACAAGAAATATTGGGTTAATACATCGAACGAGTGAAAAGCTACCACTCGTCGCAAAGGTTTTTTACAATTTTCTTTTGAACTACTTTTCAAACTATACGAAGTAATTAAATTATGTAGATATATGAAAAAAGATGGCCGGAAAATATTCCGGCCATCTTTTTGTTTTGGCGCTTTTTGGATAAGTTCATTGGTTTTGTTTATTCTCTATTCTGTGTAAGAATTAAGATAAAACGAACGAGCTCAAGTAAAGATAATAATGCTGCAGCTACATAAGTTAGTGCAGCTGAGTTAAGTACTTTAGCAACGCCACGCTCTTCGTCGCTTCGGATAAAGCCTTCGGATACCATGATATCGCGAGCGCGATTACTTGCATTGAACTCAACAGGCAATGTAATAAGCTGAAATATTACCGTACATGCGAAGAATATAACACCAATTTGCGCTAGGCCAAACATTTGAAGCAGGAAGCCCGCCAAAATAAGAAACGGTGCAATGCCTGATGCGAAATTAACGATTGGAAATATTTTATGGCGTGCAACAAGGAAAGGATATGATTCCTTATGCTGAATGGCATGCCCGATCTCGTGGCAGGCTACTGAAATTGCACTTATTGAGCGTTCATAATATACAGGTTCAGATAAGCGTACAACGCGATTAATTGGATCGTAATGATCTGTAAGTGCTCCTGCAACTGGTTCTATAGGAACGTCGTGCAATCCGTTGTTGTCTAGCATACGTCTTGCAGCCTGGTAACCTGTTAAACCACTAGAAGCTTCAACATTAGACCATTTTTTAAATGTTCCTTTAACTTTGAATTGTGCCCAAATTGTTAATCCAAAAGCGAAAATTAACAATATGTAGATCATATTCATTCCTCCATACGATGTTAATAGTACGCAGTCGAGAATGGATAACTGGCAAGGAGCTAGGCTACATAAGTGAGCCTTTATTGATAATAATCATAAGTGCCTCCATACAAGCAGCAGTTTGAGGTAGCAGGCGAGTGTAAAGATGCTTCGCTTGCTTGGGCTTAAGTTGATCGAGTACAGGTTCAAATTCTTTCACCTCTCGCTGCAGGGCATAAAGCTGTTTCTCTAATTCTGAAAGCTTATGCGTAATTTCTTGTTTCGGAGAAATATGATCCCATTGCTCCAAGACGCTCTTAATCTCGTCTAACGTATATTTATCCTTTTTTAATGATTCAATACGTTCTAATCGTTCTAAAGTTTCAACATTATATAGACGATAATTCACTTTTGACCGCTTAGTAGGCATGATCAGTCCAATCGAGGTATAGTAGTCAATCGTACGTGCACTTATATTAGCGAGTTCGGCTAATTCTCCGATGCGTAAAAGCTTAGCCTCTGTCAATTTTGTTCACCGTCCTTTCTAACGTATCTTTATTAATTTTAATAGGAAATAGTACAATACGTCAAACATGTATATTAGCAGCTATATTCCTTCAATAGGCATTGATATCTAGCTTTACAAACAAAAACAACAATACACTGTTTCATGATTTGATGGAACCATTAGATTATGACTGCAAATCCAGTAATTGGTATTAGTATCAGATTAGCAGAATGATAACGGTTACTATCAATAATATGTTTTCTAATGCAAATTAAAATACAAAAAATATATTCAAACCCTTAATTCCCACGTATATAATGACATTAAATCTTTCGTTTCATGTCATATAACCTAACAAATTGGAGTGGTGATTATGGTTAAGAAAACATTACTGGCTTTGGGGCTTTTATCTATGGTCTTTCCGTTAGCTGCGTATGCATCAGAAACAGAGCTTACGAAATTAACGATGGGTTTGGATTCGTTATGGGTAATGCTTGCATTTATTTTAGTTTTACTTATGCAAGGCGGCTTCATTCTATTAGAAGCTGGTTCGACACGTATGAAGAATGCTGGACACGTGGCAGGTAAAACGATACTAACCGTCGGTTTAGCAGCGCTAGTATATTGGGCAATTGGCTATGGCATTGCGTTTGGTACGAGTGATATGAATGCATTTATAGGTTGGGGCGAATTCTTCTTCAATCCGGCAAAGGTGGCATTAGAAGGAGATAGCTTTCCCGCAGCGGTATTCTTTTTGTTTCAATTAGCATTTGCGGCTATATCATTGTCTATTGCTTGGGGAGGCTTCGCTGAACGTGCTAAGCTTGGTTCTTATATCGTATTCACATTGTTCTATATTTCCTTTATATATCCGGTTGTTGCACATTGGATCTGGGGCGGCGGCTGGCTAGCTGATCATGGTGCACAAGATTTTGCTGGTTCTACGGTTGTTCATTTATCAGGTGCTGTAGCTGCGCTTGTAGCTACAATTCTTCTAAAGCCGCGTATCGGGAAATTCAACAAGGACGGATCACCTAATGAAATATTGGGGCATAACCAAGTATACACAGCACTATCTGTATTATTACTTTGGGTAGGCTGGTTTGGCTTTAATGCGGGCTCAACTGTTGCAATTGATGACGGCTTCTTTGCTTACGTAGGATTTACTACGATGCTAGCTGCAGGAGCTGGCGGTGTAGCCGCACTACTTATCTCATGGATGGTTGGTGGAAAGGCAGATATTACAACGATACTCAACGGTGTACTTGCAGGTCTCGTTGCAATAACTGCATCCTGCGCTTTCGTTGAGCCATGGGCAGCAGTCGTTATCGGCCTTATTGCTGGAGTACTTGTTTTTTACAGTGTAAAGTTATTCGAAAAGCTTAATATTGATGATCCGATCTATGCACTATCCGTACACGGTATGGCAGGCATATGGGGCACGCTTGCCAATGGAATATTCGCGACACAGGAGCTTGCAGAAAAAGTTGGGGTTGGTCAAGGTGGACTTCTCGATACAGGCAGCTTCAAGCAGCTTTGGGTACAAATCGAATCGGTCGTATTCGCCGGTGTGTTTGTTGCCATTGCATCCTTCATCGTACTTGGACTAATGAAAGCAATCATGGGCTTCCGAGTTACAGAAGAGCAAGAAATTGTAGGGCTTGATCTGTCCGAGCACGGAGTATATGGTTACCCTGAGCAAATGAACAGAACAGAAAAAGTTTAGAAAGATGTTCAAAAGCTGCTCTTTTCTTACGAATAAATATGCGGCATATCGTTAAGTTAAGGTTCTGTAAGACAACATTTTGAGCTGTCATCTTAAATGCTTTCATTATAATATGCTAGGAGTCGGTCGTGTTGGATGCTAAGAACTATGCTGAGCTAATAGACAATATTATGCATGCGGATCAACTTATGCAGCTGCGAAGCTTAAGAGAGCAATTTCAACGATCAATACAGATCACTGAGCAATCGCAAGTTGAGAACTCCGTTGCTCAATTGAATATCTATATTAATGATGTTCATGATGCAATGATAGCAAAAACGATTGCTATAGCTGAACGAAGCATGACAGGAGAAGGACTCGGTCCTCCTCCTGTCTCATATTGCTATATGCTGCTCGGCAGCGCAGGACGTAAGGAACAGACACTCGCTAGCGATCAAGATAGCGCTATTTTTTATGCAGATCACGAGGCAGCTGATGAAGTGAAGCAGTATTTTTTAGCTTTTTCACATAGGATTGTTTCAATGCTTATCGAGCTTGGATATCCTCCATGCGAAGGCAAGGTTCAAAGCGATGAACGCTTATGGTGTCAGTCTGAACGTGAATGGAGTGCTCAGCTTGATCATTGGTTTAAGGATGCAAGCTGGGAATCTGTTCGCTACCTGCTCATCGTAGCGGATGGTCGCTGTATAGCTGGAGACAGTCTGTTGTTTGCTCGATTGAGAAAGCTTTACGAACAGAGACTATTGCAGCATCCGCATATATTGAAACGAATGATTGATAACACCTTACATCATAAGGTGCTGTTAGGCGTACTAGGACACTTTATTACAGATCGTTACGGCGCATCTGCCGGTTGTATCGATGTGAAGTATGGCTCCTATATTCCAATGGTTAATTCGATCCGCTGGTTAGCGCTGCAAGCAAACATATGGAACACGTCAACGCTATCGAGACTAGAACAGTTGCAACAGCAATCTATCATTTCACAGTCGGATTATTACACATATCGTGATGCTTTTTTACAGATGCTTTCGCTTCGATTAGTAGCCGGCTATCGGATAGAGAATGGTTTATATGAAGGGAATTCCAAGCTTCATCCAAAACGGCTAGAACGAAGTGAAAGAAAAAAACTGAAGCAAAACTTAAAGCTTGGTAAAAAAATACAAAAACTGGTGTTATTGAAGTTCGCAAGGCTTAAGTAGGATGGTGCAACAGATGAAGGAGCCAAACAGAATAGGGGAAATGTGGAATTTGTATAAAATGGGTGGGCTTACGCCTGCAATAGCCTCCATGCTAGGATCGAACCATGCTCAACAGATGGCACAAATACGAAGCATGAACCGAATGCAGCATAAAACAAGTGCATTAGAAAAAGTACTCACAGAGCTTGAAATTGTTGTATTTGATCTAGAAACAACTGGATTCAGTACTGCGAACGGCGATGAAATCATATCATTTGGAGCTGTTGCTGTACGAGATGGTCGTGTAATGGAGCATGAAAGCTTTTATTCCTTAGTTAATCCAAAGCGGCATATACCGCAGGCGATTACAGAGCTCACTGGAATTACGAATGAAATGGCAGAGGAAGCAGATGAGCTAATTCAAGTACTGAGTGCTTTTATGCAATTTATCGGTAAACGTGTTTTGGTGGCCCATGCTTCTGGTCACGATAAAAAGTTTCTTAATCAAGCGCTGTGGAAAACATCAAAAACAAGCCTTAATCATCGCGTAATTGATACGATGATGCTTGCCAAATGGCTGGAGTCGTCATTGCCTAGTTATGATCTCGATTCATTGCTGACACGACATCATATTACGATTCATAATCGGCACCATGCGCTTTCAGATGCGTTTATGACTGCGCAGCTATGGCTTATGTATATGCAAAAAATAAGCAAGAAGAAAAACATTATTACTTTAGGTGATTTATATGCATATTTAAGTCAACATTAATGGATGGTCTATGAATCGATTCCTCGCATCGTAGCGATAGAATTGAAGCTGTGGACTGTCTTTTTGCTTTAAACTAACAATGGCATAAATCATCTGCTGATCTAAAAAACCTTCGATATCATCTCGCGAAGGCTTGGCTTCGTCCGAAGGATGAGAATGAAAGATACCTACGACACGATATCCACGCTTTGAAGCTGCGAAATAATGCTGCACCCACTGCTCTGCATCGAAAAGAAATGCTTGTTCAGCTACTTCGTGACGATTCGAGATAGGCTGCATTACATTAATTGTACAGCTATCATTTTCCGCAAGCAGTAAGCCGCAAGCCTCCTTAGGCAGCACGCTAAGAGAATATTGAATCAGCTTCGATCTGCAGTTAGCTGTAATCGTTGTAATCTTGTTTATGATCGAACCCTCCTGTCTATTTGTCCAAAGCTAGTATAGCAAATTTAACAAAAGCATACACTAGAACTATTCGAATCAAAGCAGATAAGCTTGAAGCGCTTATCGCATCCATGGTAGTATTAACTAGAGTATAGACAGAGGAAAGGGCAGACTATGAAAAAGATTTTTTCGGTTCTTGTTGTTGCACTTTTGCTTGGCGGATTTGCAATATATGAATATGTTCAGTCAGGTGAGCAATCCTCAACTAGCGCTTCTACTAATGCGGCGCAAACGTTTAAGCCCAAGGCAGGGGAGTTATCCTTTGCTAATGAGCTACCTAATCTTAATGAAAAGACCGTAAGCTTTGGTGGGCAACAAGAAGGCAGGTTGCAGCTCGTTAATTTTTGGGCGTCCTGGTGTGGCCCGTGTGAGTTGGAAGCTCCAGACCTTCAAAAGCTGCACGAGAAATATGGTGATAAGCTTGCTATGTTTGGTGTGAATACGACCGATACAGACAATGAACGTCAGGCAAGAAAGTTTGTAGAGGACTTTGGATTTACATTCGAAGTGTTGTTTGATCGAGATGGAGATATGACGAAGTTGTATCGTGTTAATACAATTCCTACAAGCTTTTTAATTGATGAAGAGGGCGTTATTCGCGAAAGAATTAATGGTGTCATCACATTAGAGCAGTGGGAAAAAATTATTGATTCTTACATCGTTGATTTATAAATGAGTAAAAGGCGTGTGTCACGTAAGCTACACCGATTTTCGTCGGCTGACAGCTTTGATGTGACACACGCCTTTTTATATAACGGTTATGCTTCTATATATTCGTAAGTCCAACAAAATCTTGCGTTACGGTTACTGGTGCATCGACATTGACCTTTTGTAAACTTAACAGTGCGTAATGTAAGCTGTCAACAATGGCATCCCAGCTCGCATCGATAACATTGCCTGATAATCCGACGGTGTTCCAGCTGTTTTGTTTGCCGGTTGATTCAACGAGTACACGAACCTTAGCGGCTGTAGCATCCGTTTCATCAATAACGCGAACCTTATAGTCTGTTAGATAGACATGTTCAATATCTGGGTAATGTTGGGCTAACGCTTTGCGCAATGCAGTATCTAGCGCATTTACCGGTCCATTTCCTTCAGCTACCGTGTAGATTTGTTTGCCGTCAATATTGATTTTGACGACAGCTTCAGAAATAATTTGGTCTTGTTTACTTTCGGTATGGACTTTATAAGATTCCACCTGGAAAGCTGGCGTCCAATCGCCAAATGCTTTTCTAAGAAGCAGCTCTAGGGAAGCATCCGCAGCTTCGAACTGATAACCCTCATGCTCCAGCTGTTTAATATGATCCATGATTCTTTTTGTTTTTTCGTTGTTTGTATTCACATCCAAGCCTAGCGCACTAGCTTTAGATATAATGTTGCTTTGTCCTGCAAGCTCAGATACAAGCACGCGCTGTTTATTGCCGACTAGCTCAGGCACAATATGTTCATATGTTTTTGAGTCTTTCATAATTGCAGAGACATGGATCCCACCTTTATGAGCAAAGGCAGCATTGCCGACATATGGCTGGCCAACCGGCATGTGAACGTTCGCAATCTCGCTTATGTAGCGGGCAGTATTCGTTAGCATCGCTAGCTTTTCTGAAGGAAGCACGTTATGATGCATTTTTAACTGTAGATTAGGAATGATTGAGCAGAGGTTAGCATTGCCACAACGCTCGCCGTATCCATTAATTGTTCCTTGCACTTGCGTGGCACCTGCATTCACTGCCGCTAAAGTATTCGCTACAGCGAGCTCACAATCATTGTGCGTATGAATGCCCACTGGCATGTCCAGTTCTTCTTTAACTCGGCTTACGATTTCATGAATTTCATTCGGCATAGTACCGCCATTCGTATCACAAAGAACTAGCCAGTCTGCACCGCCTTGTTTAGCAGCTTTTAATGCTGCAAGAGCGTATTCAGGGTTGTTTTTGTAACCATCAAAGAAATGCTCAGCGTCGTACATTGCTTCGATCTCATTGCGCTTTAGAAAAGCAAATGATTCTTGAATCATCGCTAAATTTTCCTCTAACGTCGTCTGTAGTGCGATATGCACATGAAAATCCCATGCCTTACCTACAAGGGTAGCAGCTGGAACGCCAGATTCTACAATTTTAAGCAAGCTGGCATCATGTTCAGCTACACTGTTTTTTCGTCGTGTACTTCCAAAAGCAGTTAGTTTAGCGTTTAAGTTTAAAGATTTAACGCGTTGGAAAAATTCGATATCTTTACCGTTGCTGCCTGGGTTTCCGCCTTCAATATAATGAACGCCTAATTGATCGAGCTTTTTGGCGATTTTTAACTTATCATCTGCGGATAGGCTGATCCCTTCCCCTTGAGTGCCGTCACGCAGCGTAGTGTCAAATATAAAGATGTTTGATGACATAAAAAAATGACGCCTCCTTCGTTGATAGCCATTGCACAAACCATATTGGTTTATTATATCACTTTATAACTGCAAAGTGATAGCATCATGTGAAAATATAGGCAGCAATGAATGAGAAAAGTGCAAGGTTTTGTGTTGATTTTCTCATTGATATGAATGGCTGTAATAGGTTCATGCGAACGTTTGTGCTATAATAACGATATGATGATATTTTATATTATTCGTTAAAAGGCGGTGAGCGGTATGGTAAATGTTCAAGATTATTATCCATCTAAAGGTAGAGTTATTTTACATCTGGATATGAACGCGTTTTACTGCTCCGTACATAGCGCTGATGAACCAGAGCAATATAAAGGAAAGGCGACCGCCGTTTCAGGAAGTGTGGAGAAAAGAAAGGGAATTATTGTTACTTGCTCCTACGAAGCGAGAAAGCTTGGCATTCGTACCGGAATGAACGTGAGGGAGGCGCAACGGATTGCTCCTGACCTAATTTTTATTTCACCTAATTTTGATTTATATCGTCAGTATTCCAAATCATTTATGAAGATTGCATATCAATATACACCTGCACTTGAGCAGGTTTCTATAGATGAGTGTTACCTCGATATAACAGGCTCTAAGTTGTTTGGTACACCACTGGATATTGCACATACCATTCAGACAAGAATTGCCCAAGAGCTTTCTTTGCCGTGTTCAATCGGCATTGCACCTAATAAGCTGCTGGCAAAGATGGCTTCAGACATGAAGAAGCCTAACGGAATTACTGTTCTGAGAAGAAGGGATGTGCCACAGCTTCTATGGAGCAAGCCTTGTCAGGAGTTGTTTGGCATTGGCTCTAAAACTGCTGAGAAATTAAAGAAGCTTCATATTCATACAATTGGAGAGCTTGCAATAGCTGATGAACAGCTATTAGCGAAATCCTTTGGTGTGCTAGGAGCTTGGATGAAGGCTGCAGCGAACGGTATTGATGATAGTGAAGTAAAGTCTGAGCGTGAAGCGAGCAAATCTATTGGTCATACGACAACTTTACCAGCTGATCTTACGCATATCGACGACATAAATCGTGTATTACTAAACTTGTCTGATCAAACAACACGCAGACTAAGACATCAGCGTTTAGTCGCCTCCACGGTACAAATTACGATACGTAGACCTGATATGTCGACAATTACACGCTCCTATACGATGTCCGCGCCTACTCATAATATGGAGGAAGTGTACAAGCATGCTCAGCGTTTGTTTTTACAGCACTGGGTGAAAGGTGAGCCTGTTAGATTATTAGGCGTGACACTGCAAAACTTAAAAGCAGAATATGATGCTGCTATTCAGCTTGACTTGTTCAGCTATGAAGAAGAGCCTAAGAAAGAAGCACTAACTAAAGTTATGGATCAGCTTCGGGATAAGTTCGGTGAACATGCCGTGTTAACTGCTGGCATGCTCAGTGATGACCCATCCAGTCTTATTCGCAATAAAAAAATTAGAGGAACATCATTGGAAAAACTGGATAGTAATTATTTAGAATAAGTTTACACGTAGTACACAATAGCTCGGATTTTGTGATATAATAGCTTCTGGTATATATAGAATTCATGGTAACATGCTTTTGTTGTGATAGAACTAGGAGGGAATAGCATTGGCTAAATTTACATGGGTAGAAAAAGACACTTGCATCGCATGTGGTGCATGTGGGGCTACTGCACCAGACATTTATGACTATGATGATGAAGGGCTAGCCGAAGTGATTTTTAATGGTGATAATAACAAAGGGGTTACTGAAATCCCTGAAGATATGTATGAAGATATGCAAGACGCTTGTGATGGTTGTCCTACAGACTCCATTCATATTTCGGATGAACCATTTAACGAATAGCTCGTATATGCAAGAAGCAAAATTAAAAAGCTGCATGATTTGTTTCCCGTACGTAAGGAGACTAATTATGCAGCTTTCTTATGTTCAGTTAAGAGAAAATAATGATGAGTACAGCAAGAATGACGACAACGGCTCCAGCAACTCCCGCAGTCCAGTATACAGCTTTTTTATTAACTTCCTCTTGCTGCTTCTGTTTCATTGTAGATGGTTTACGTTTAGGTGCGCTCATGTTACTCAACCTTTCTATCGCATATTGATCTCTATAGGCTTATTGTAATGCTTTTCAATAGGACTGGCAATATGAAGGCGCTAACATTATGGAAGAACAATACTTTCTTTTTATGAATAAAAACGATACACTAAAGGATAGAAAATATTGACGGAAACGGAGTGGACAAGTTGCTATATAGAAATATACTTAAGCCTTTTTTCTTCAAGATGGATCCAGAAAAAGCACATCATCTTGTAATCGATGGTTTGTCTTTTGCAGGGAAGGTACCAGGTGGATTGTCTGTAATGAATGGAATGTATGGTGTGAAGCCATCCAATGAGCTTTCGGTCAAGCTGCTGGATATGGAGTTTATGCATCCGATCGGGCTAGCTGCAGGATTAGATAAAAATGGAGTGGCGACGGATGGTTTTTCTAATATCGGCTTTGCTTTCGTAGAAGCCGGCACAGTAACGCCTAAGCCGCAGCCTGGTAATGAACAGCCGCGCTTATTTCGCTTGCCACCTGATGAAGCGTTAATTAATCGAATGGGCTTTAATAATAACGGTGCTGAAGAGATGTCCAAAGCGCTGCAGCGTCGCAAGCAACGTTCCATACCAATTGCTGTTAACATAGGGAAAAACAAAGTAACAGCTAATGAGTTGGCGCATGAGGACTACCGAGCATGCATTAGAACATTGTACGACCAGGGTGATTTTTTCGTCGTGAATATAAGCTCTCCGAATACACAAGGTTTACGAGATTTGCAACATGGTAACGAACTACATAATTTACTTGTCCATGTTTGTGAAGAAATGGACATACAAGCACAGCAGCGAAATGCAAAGGTAAAGCCGATTTTCGTGAAAATTGCACCTGATATGACAGATGACCAGTTAAAGCACACTGTAAACACGATTAAGGATAGCGGAATTGACGGTATTATTGCAACGAACACGACACTCTCTCGAGAGGGGCTTACACATTCCAATCAAGGGGAAACGGGTGGACTTAGTGGTGTGCCGCTTCGCGAGCGTTCTACAGAGGTTATTCGCAAAGTTTATGAGCTAACAGAAGGTAAAATGCCAATCATCGGTTCTGGTGGAATCTTTACTGCACAAGATGCATACGATAAAATTCGAGCAGGAGCAACGATGGTTGAGGTATATACTGCGTTAATTTATAAAGGCCCTGAATTGCTTCGAGAGCTTACAGCAGGACTAAAGGAATGTATGCGTAAAGACGGATTTTCTAATATAATGGAAGCAATTGGTGCAGATCATAAATAAAGTACAGGAGGCGGCCAAATGGACGGAAGAGATTGGAGTCTATTTTTGCAGCCATACGAGCAGGCAGTTGAAGAGCTTAAGGTTAAATTTAAAACGATGCGAACTGAGCTGAAAAATCGGGAAGACTATGCTCCAATAGAATTCGTAACCGGTCGAGTAAAGCGGATTTCAAGTATTTTAGATAAAGCAAAACGATTAAATGTAAGTGAAGATCGATTGCATCTAGGCATTGAGGATATTGCTGGAATACGTATTATGTGTCAGTTTGTAGACGATATTTACCGAGTGGCTTCACTCATTCGTATGCGGAAGGATTTGAAGCTGGTCTATGAGAAGGACTATATAACTAACTATAAAGAAAGCGGTTATCGAAGTTATCATATGATTATTGAATATCCTGTTCAAACCGCATTAGGTCATACATTAATTTTGGCAGAGATCCAGATTAGAACGTTGGCAATGAATTTTTGGGCAACGATTGAGCATTCGTTAAATTACAAATATAAAAAAGATTTGCCGGAAGATGTTAAGATGAGGTTGCAGAAAGCAGCTGAGGCAGCTAATTTGCTTGATAATGAGATGACAACGATAAGGAAAGAAGTATTGGACGCCCAAACAAAGTTTGAAGAAAATTCAAGCTGTGTTGCGACGATATTATCAGGCATTCAGAAGCTTTATACTTTTCATGAAGTTAGACTCGCAGCTCAATATCAAAGCAAATTCAATGAGCTGTTTGACATTCAGGATTACGGAGCGCTGGAGCAGCTCTCACTTGAGCTTGTAGCCGATATTGCACAAGCAAGAAAAAATAATCCGCTCTAATTATTAAAAAGCACCTAATCTCGAGGAAGGGGACTAACCCCAGTCCCTGTCGCGAGATCAGGTGCTTTTTTATGTTGTTAATGCTTGAATTGCTGATCAATAGCAAGCTTGATGTCATCGAGACTGCTTCCCGAATCGGCCATTTCTACAACGAGTTGCAGTTCCTGCTTACATATGCCGCAAGTTGTACTATGATCTGTCCAGGTTACTGAGCCATCATCCAGTTGTTCGATCATATAACATCTTAACAGTGAATCGTGCGCTTCATCAATAGCAGTCCCATCCATACAGCCACAGTAGCATGGAAGTCCTTCCATTAGATGTGAATGCTCGATTACTTCCCCGTAGAGTGAGGAGGTGAGCTCCGTGTGCGATTCAAGAAATCCAGGAAGCTGCTCTGCAGAAGCTGACGTTTCCCATGTTTCAGAACCAACCGTGTGCACATGATTAGTGTCCTTACTGCCTAAACTGCAAGCAGCTAAAAAAGTGATAGCAGCGAATCCAAGTAAAAAAAGATACATAAGACTCGAATGCTTGGACGAATTCTGCTCATGCTGTTCGGCATCAACCTTCATATCGTTCATTTTGACTCCTTTAAGTTACCCTTTGTATTTTTCAAAAAATGCTCGGAAATCATCCAAAGTAGCGCCTTGAGCTGAGCCTTCAGCAGCTACGCCACCGACGATACGCTCTTTTTCAACGCCATCTTCGAAGTAGATGAGCGTAGGCGTAAACTCTACTTCATACTTCGCTTGATATTCAGGGAACTCCAACAGATTAAATTGATTCAGCTCTACGCCAAGCTCGTTGACGATCGGCATAATTTGCGGAGTGGTTTCTTTGCAATAGATACAAGTAGATGAAAACATATAGACAAGAAAATCTTCCTTATTTTCTATCTTTTCATCGAGCGTCGCTGGTAATATAATATTCTGGTAATTCTCGTTGTTTAATAGATCACGAGTAGCTGGATTCAGCTCGCTTGCTGGCTTCCCATATAGAGGGTTGTCTTGTTCAAGATTGTTAATTGCGAATATACCGACTAGTAGAATGATTACAATACCGATGTAAATAAAGACCGTTTTATTTTTTTTCTTTTTTTTGTTGTTCACAGACTTGTTACCTCCGACTAATTTGATATATGAGTGATGAGTCTCTTACTTTTTTATATTATACACGAAAACTATAGTAGATGAAAATTTTCTACAGCTAATGGGGGTTATGCATGAAGATAGAATTGCCTGATATGTTTGTTAAAAAGATGAAGCTTTTGCTCGGTGAGGAATATGAGCGTTTTATAGCTTCTTATGACGAAGATCGATATTATGGATTACGAATTAATGAATTAAAAATTAAAGCTTCTGAATGGATCTCCCATCCAGAAGATATGCAAACATATAAAGGGCAAATCCCTTGGTGTGCTAACGCATTTTACTACTCTGATGATATACGTCCTGCTAAACATCCGCATTACCATGCAGGCTTATATTATATTCAAGAGCCAAGTGCTATGGTGCCAGTCGAGCTGCTTGATGTTCAGCCCGGTCATCGTGTACTTGATTTGTGTGCGGCACCAGGAGGGAAATCAACACAAATTGCTTCTAAGCTACGAGATCAGGGAACATTAGTAAGTAATGATATTGCATCAGAGCGTATGAAGCCGTTAGTGAAAAATATAGAACTAGCAGGAGTTCGCAATGCAGTTGTGTTAAATGAGCATCCCGCTAATATAGCCAAACACTTTACGGGCTGGTTTGATCGAATTCTTGTCGATGCACCATGCTCGGGTGAAGGGATGTTTCGGAAAAGCCCTGCAATGATCGAGGATTGGGAGTCCTATTCAGTCGAGCGCTGCACTGCCATGCAAAGTGAAATATTAGATGAACTTGCTGTAATGCTCGCACCCGGCGGACGTATGGTATACTCTACCTGTACGTTTTCTCCAGAAGAGAACGAGGAGCAAATCGCACGATACATTGCAGAACACCCAGAATTTAGCGTAGTTCAGATCGAACCGCAGGACGGCTGGACTAACGGTGGGCCACAACGGGTATCATCAGAAACAAAAGCGCTGCTTAGTGAGGAACAACTGAAAAGCATTAGTGGTACGATTCGTTTATGGCCGCATCGAATGAAAGGGGAAGGACATTTCGTTGCTGTGCTTGTTAAAAACGGTGATCCATATGTACCTCCTATACAAGCTGCTTATGCGAGCACAGAGCTGCGTATCGCTTGGCCTAAGCCAGTTCAGAAGCGGGAGCAGATTGGTTATAAAGCGAAAAGTAAAGACAAGCAAACTGGAAGCAAGCATTCAAAAGGGACAAAAGCATCCGAAATCGATGTGCAATCACTTTGGCAGCAGTTTCAGCAGGAGAATGTGCAGCTTACTGGATACGAGCAGATGCGCGCCGTATTAATTGGCGATAGAGTTTTTTTGCAGCCTTATGAGCTGCCAAGCCTAGAAGGACTAAAGGTAGCTCGTGCTGGATGGATGATCGGTGAAATTAAGTATAATAAATTTTCACCTTATCATCCGCTTGCCATGGCAATTCGACCAGAAGAAGCAGCCCGTGTGCTTTCGCTTGCACCTGATGATGAGCGGTTGCTTCGATATTTAAGAGGCGAAACAATTTTCGTCGAGGAAGAGCAGCTACGGTTCAATTCACCGATTAAATGCAATGGGTATGTACTGATTTGCGTAGATCGATTCCCCGTTGGATTCGGAAAATATATGGATGGCATGATTAAAAATGAGCTTCCAGCAGGTTGGAGGATGATGTAATTGAGTGAAAAGCTTCGGGTGGATAAACTACTTGCACATGCAGGGTACGGTACACGAAGTGAGATTAAAAAAGCAGTAAAGTTAGGAAAAGTGTTTGTTAACGAGCAAAAAGTTAAGGACAGCGGAATAATCGTTGATCCAGCAGTTGATGTTGTTGCATTTGATGGTGAAGTGGTTAGTTATCGTTCGGTTATATATTTGATGCTGAATAAGCCGCAGGGAGTAATTTCCGCAACGGAGGATGGTCGAGAGCGTACCGTTATTGACTTGTTGGAGCCAGAGGATGTGTTGCTAAAACCATTTCCAGTTGGTCGTCTTGATAAAGATACGACGGGACTGTTGCTGCTTACTAATGATGGTCAGCTTGCTCATGAACTGCTTTCACCCAAAAAGCATGTAGACAAAACATATGAAGCTTATGTGTTAGGTGAAGTAACGATTGATGACCAGCTTGCCTTTGAGCAAGGAGTCATGCTGGACGATGGTTATGTTACAAAGCCTGCGCGTCTCGTTATACTGTCTCATGAAGAGGGCGAAGAAGGAAGATGCAGCTCAATAAGGCTGACGATAACGGAAGGGAAATTCCATCAGGTGAAGCGGATGTTCCAAAGTGTCGGTAAAAAGGTACTAACCCTAAACCGCGTATCGATGGGACCGCTTGAGCTCGACCCATCACTAGAGCTAGGGCAGTATCGAGAGCTTACAGATCAGGAGGTCGAGTTGCTAAAACAGCATCGATCAAAGTCATAGTTTTGCAGTGCGAATAAAAATCAAAAGTCATAAATGTTTGTCCAGCCGCATTATATAGAAGAGGTTCGCATTCCTCGTGAATACTATATGATACGCGGAGGTTTTTATGGCTAAAAATAATCGAGGCAAAGCATTGTACAAGCAGCCTTTCAGAACACGTGGCACATGTCCGATCTGTATGGCTACCAGAATTAAACTGCTTGAAACGGTTAAGAAATCTGATGGCACACAGTTGAATGTGTGCAAGCGTTGTGGCAATGCATCAAGCGTACGAATTGAAGCTGCAATCGACACACGCTTACCGGTCGCTTTTCGTAGAAAGCACAAAAAGGCGTTTCATCAGTTGTTGAAACGCAATGCATAATGAAGCAATACTGAAAAAGCCAAATCAAATCTTAAGGATTGATTTGGCTTTTTTGTGCAAAACGATTCATTTTTATGTTGCGATCGTTAATCGAATGACACGAAAAAACTTCCAATTTTTCTTTGATTAAGAAGGATTAGAAGTTTTTTATTTATTAGTTATTGTTATTTTGTTAATTCTGTGTAAAATTTATGTATGCATCTAAGCAATTGTCATAACTTGAAGAGATCGGTTTTTGACCGATAAGTGATGTAACGACTGTACGATTTTTCCAGCTAATCTTCATTTACAACTATGGTAGACTGTACTTATATCTATGAATAAAGAGGTGAGCGCTCGTTGTTCCAAAAGGCCTTATTGCCTCGACTAACATTATTTTTTATGCTCATTACTTTGCTATTTGGCATCAGCTCGATATGGCCGACGCATTCAAACGTCGCTGCAGCTGTTGATCACAATGATCGAATACCAGCGTTATTAGATTTAAGCAACGACTCTAGCCATGAATTTTATGCTCCGTTAAATGGAGAATGGTTTTATTTTGAAGAAAAACTACTGATGCCAACTGAAGTTTATAATTATATTTTAAGAGACTATACTCGCACTGTTCACATTCCGAGCTCTTTTAAAGAACAGAGTGGGGTTGCCAATACATACGGCACATATGCAACAAGAGTAAAAATACCAAAGGAATATGTTGGAAGAACACTAGCGATACATATTCCATTTCAGTACAGCGCTTACACAATTTATGCAGATCGAGTAGAAATAGCTAGCAACGGAATGGTTGGCACTAATACTACAGTGCATCATTCTGAAATGTCACCTAATCTCGGTTATTTTGTTCCAATCTCGGATGAAATCTTACTGACGATACAAATATCAAGTTTTGAGCATCAACGTGGTGGGTTTGAAAACTCAGTATATCTCGGCGACGCTTCTGTCGTTGGTAAAAACTTTAATACGAGTGTTATATGGATGTTGTTTGTGATAGGCTGCATTGTAATTATGGGCATTTTTATGATTTTATTCGCTTGGTTTCGCAAACAGGAAAGTATGTTTTTGATATTTGGAATGTTCTGTATTAGTTTTGCGATTCGCTCTTTTTTTGCAGATCCCTTTTTCTATACGCTGACGCTGCTTCGGGTTTCTTATGAATGGGGAACGAAACTAGAGTTTCTATTTGCGGAGGCAAGTGTCCTGTTGCTTATCCTAATGTTTTCTAAATGGTATACAAAGTTTTCAAGAAGAATTCTAAACAGTGCCACTGCTGTAATCGTGCTTTCTATGATCACTACAATTGTCACGAAGCCTTTTATTTTTCAGCAGCTGTTTCAGTATGTGTTTTATTTGTCGTTATTTGTCGTAGTCCATGCGATTCATATCATTAGAATTAGTTATAAAGACCTAGATAAGCGCAATATTCCTAATCTAATTGGGCTCATTATCGTAGGTGTCGGTTTTTTGAATGATTATATCATGTCACTGGGCTGGATTAACTCTTTTAATCTATCATTGCTAGCCGTTGGCATCTATGTAGTTATTCAAGTGTTTATTATGAGTAAAAGCTATGCGGATAAAGTTCAAGAAACGGAGGAGCTTAACAATTCCTTAACGCAGCTTAATGCAACATTGGATGAGCAGGTTAACTCAAGAACAATGGAGCTTAAGCTTGCTAATGAGAAGCTAGAGCATCAAGCATCGATTGACAGCCTGACGGGCTTATATAATCGCCATCGTTTTAATGCTTTTTTCAGGCAAGCTTTTCAAGAAGCTCTTGATAATCGAACCGCGCTCTCTGTTATTATGCTAGATCTGGACGAGTTTAAAAAATACAACGATTACTATGGACATTTGCAAGGTGACCAGTTAATTAAACAGGCCATTAATATTACGAGTCAGAAGCTTCCTCCTAATAGTTTATATGCACGTTTTGGCGGTGAAGAATTCGTCGCTGTACTGCCTTTCGCCCTTCAGGATGAGGCCTATGCCATTGCGGAAGCGATGAGAAGCGCTTTAGAGGATGCTCAGCTGCTACATGAGGGGCGGCAGTATGGCTCCTATGCTACGATTAGCGTTGGTGTAGCAACACTTGATCACAAAGCGCAGTATCGTTCCGAGGCAGAGTTAGTCGATGCAGCAGATCAACAGCTGTATCGTGCGAAGAGAGAAGGAAGAAATCGGACGTTTGCTGCGAGTAAATAAACATAACAAAGGGCAAATGGATATACTGAAGCTATCCATTTGCCCTTATACTTAATTATTTTCGGCCTCTGCCACCAGAACGACCCGTGCGATTCGATTGATTGCGAGATTTACTACTGCTTTGCTTCGTACGAGACGAAGATGGCTTACTGCTAGACTTCGGTTTCTTGCCTTGTGCAAAATCAAGATCGGCTTGTGTAATTTCCCAAGGGTTGTTTTTCTTAGATTTAACTTTTGGCTTCGCACCAGCCGAACTAGAGCTCGAGGATAACGGCTTCGTATCCTTGCCTTTAAACGGCTGCTTACGAGCTGCGTTCGTACGGGAACTTTTTGTAGCAGGCTCTCTAGTGTATTGATCCTGCTGCAGTTCACGCCGTGCAATATTTTGTTTAATGCTGCGCTCAATCGCTTCAAGCTTGTTAGCATCTCTAGCTGTTGCAAGTGTGATGGCGTAGCCTTCATGACCTGCTCGTCCAGTACGACCAATTCGATGAATATAACTTTCGGCATCTAGCGGGATATCATAGTTGTATACGTGAGAGACACCTTCAACATCAAGGCCTCTAGCGGCAACATCTGTAGCTACTAGAATTTGAAGCTTCATATCTCTGAAGCGTTTCATAACCTGCTCGCGCTTTGCTTGCGTCAAGTCACCATGAAGCTCATCTGCATTGAAGCCTTCTTCTTGTAACGCCTCGGTTAATTTAGAAGCGCGTAACTTCGTACGACAAAAAATCACTGCTAAGAAAGGATTATGTGTGCGTAACAGCTGGATTAGTGCTCCTTGCTTCGCACGGTCTGTCGTTTCGACAACACGCTGCTTAATATTATCAAGCGTCACTTGTTGAGACTTAATCTCGATAAATCGCGGTTTGTTCATAAGTTGAGTAGCCAACTGACGAATGGCATCGGGCATTGTTGCAGAGAAGAGCATTGACTGCTTCGCCTTTGGTGTTTGCATCAGAACGGTTTCGACATCTGGCAAAAATCCCATATGAAGCATTTGATCCGCTTCATCTAACACAAGATGCGTTAGTTTTCCGATATTGATGCTGCCGCGACGAAGGTGATCTAATAATCTACCCGGTGTTGCCACTACAATATGTGGAGCGTTCTTCAATTTTTTAACTTGAGCGGTAACATCTTGTCCACCGTAGCAGGCAAGAACTGTTGCATTAACAGCAGTTGCTAGCTTTTTAAGCTCGCTAGTAATTTGTATTGCAAGTTCACGCGTCGGAGTTAATATTAATGCCTGCACCTGATCTTTGTCCGTACGAATCTGCATTAAGATCGGCAAAATAAAGGCTAATGTTTTACCGGTGCCCGTCTGAGCTTTCGCAATTAAATCCGTTCCATTAAGCAATGCTGGAATGGATTCAGCTTGAATCGGTGTTGGCTCAATAATTCCGTTTAACTGGAGCTGAGCGGCGAGTTGCTCTCCAACTCCCAGTCGGATAAATTTGTTTGTCATCTCGATATGTCCTCATTTCTTTTCATCTGTATTAGTATACCAGTTGTAACCAATGAGTGCATCATTTGCTTTCATATGTTATGCTTAAGTATCCGTGTTTTTTTCGGTATTTGCAGAATGGAGGTGTTTCGTATCGCATTCGGTATCACGCGAGCTGAATTAGAAGCTTGGAAAGCAGCTATTGACCAGGGTCAAATCGCTTATTTAACCCATTATTGGCGAGATGCGCGCTTCCCAAACAGCCGTACTGTAACAAAAGTTGGCTGTCGTGATGTCAATAAGCTTGCCGCATGGTGCAAAGCACATCATTTGAATCCTAAATATATTCATGTTAGAGAAAAATACCCGCATTTTGATTTACTCGGCTCCTATCAATACAAGGTTTTGCAGCAACTTGGTCTTCATGATCATATTGAACGTTTCGGACTACATAAGTAGCGTCAATGAAAATCAACGAAATGATGATGAAAGTGTGGTGCAGCTAATGTTTTACCGAGTATGGCAAGTAGCTCTAGTAGCAGGGTTATCATGTATATGCGGTATCAATTATACAATGTATAGATGGTTCGATTATAAAATTCTTGGCATTAGTAAAGGATCGCTGTTAACAAGCTTGCAAGTGTGGGGATATGTGCTGCTAGCTGTAGGAATACTGCTCATAGGATCGATAGCAGCCCGAAAATTTATTAACGTAAAAATGGTTGATAAGCAGCTAGAGATAGCGGTGGCCGTTGTTTTTGTACTACAGCTGCCGATTGTAAGCTTATGGTTTATGGCACTGTTTATGCAAGGTGGAGAAGCGATTAAAGGTGTGCTTATTCACTTAATCTTATTAGTGTTTGCGCTATATTGCTTCTTGTCCAGCTATCCTCCAAGTAAACTGCATGATTTCCCCGATACACCGGGTGGGGTTACAGAGGCATCTTGACTTGACACTGCTTTGTATCATTAATATAATCAATAATAACTGTTAAAATGTAATGCGACGAAGAGGAGTAGTATGATCGATCTCAAGCTTCAGAGAACCGGCGGCTGGTGAAAGCCGGTGCTTGAACGAGCGGAACTCGCCTTGGAGCAGTGTATGAACATCAAACATGATAAATACACCGTACGTCTGCGATAAAGACAATAAAGTGAGCAGCTCATATAGCATATGGCTGTTAACTAGGGTGGTACCACGTGAGCAATCCTCTCGTCCCTAGCGTTAATCCGCGGGGAGAGAGGTTTTTTTGTGTACATTAAAGGAGGAGTAAGTATGAGTCAAGAGCAATCCAGACATGGCTATAGTCCATTGACGATTGAACCAAAATGGCAAAAGTATTGGGACGAGAACAAAACATTCAAAACAGGTGAGGACAAGGATAAGCCGAAGTTTTATGCGCTTGATATGTTCCCTTACCCTTCAGGTGCTGGCTTGCATGTTGGGCATCCAGAGGGCTATACAGCAACAGACATCGTATCGCGCTATAAACGCATGCAAGGCTATAACGTATTGCATCCGATGGGATGGGATGCATTCGGCTTGCCAGCGGAACAGCACGCACTGAATACTGGAGAGCACCCTAGAGATATTACATTTGTTAATATTGATAATTTCCGTCGTCAGATTAAATCGCTCGGCTTTTCTTATGATTGGGATCGCGAGATTAGTACAACAGATCCAGATTATTACAAATGGACGCAATGGATTTTTATTCAGCTTTACAACAAAGGTTTAGCTTACGTTGATGAAGTACCTGTTAACTGGTGTCCAGCACTTGGGACTGTACTTGCGAATGAAGAAGTTATCGATGGTTTGAGTGAGCGTGGCGGTCACCCTGTTGTTCGCAAACCGATGCGTCAATGGGTGCTTAAAATTACAGAATATGCAGAACGCTTGCTTGAAGATCTAGAAGAGCTTGATTGGTCTGAAAGCATTAAAGACATGCAGCGCAATTGGATCGGCAAATCGACAGGAGCAGAAGTAACATTCCATGTTGATGGTCACGATGACGCGCTTGTCGTATTCACAACTCGTCCGGATACGCTGTTCGGTGCGACATATTGCGTATTGGCTCCTGAGCACAGTCTTGTTCAGCAAATTACTACTGAAGGACAAAAAGCAGCAGTCGAAGCGTATCAAGAAGCTTCTGCGCACAAGTCCGATCTGGAGCGTACAGATCTAGCTAAAGAGAAAACAGGCGTATTCACTGGCGCTTATGCGATTAACCCGGTTAACGGTGCTAAACTTCCAATCTGGATTGCTGATTATGTGCTGGCAGGCTACGGCACAGGCGCGATTATGGCTGTTCCAGGTCACGATTCCCGTGACTACGAGTTTGCGAAGCAATTTGAACTGTCTATTATCGAAGTTGTTTCCGGTGGTGATGTGTCCAAGGAAGCATATGCAGGCGACGGACCGCATGTGAACTCTGAGTTTTTGAATGGCTTAAGCAATGTTGATGCGATCGCTGCGATGATTAAGCACCTAGAGGAGAGCGGCAAAGGAAAAGCGAAAGTAACGTATCGCTTAAGAGATTGGCTGTTTTCTCGTCAGCGGTATTGGGGTGAGCCTATTCCAATCCTTCATCTTGAAGACGGGACGATGAAAACGGTGCCTGAGGACCAGCTTCCACTATTGCTTCCAGATGTAGATGCAATTCAGCCATCAGGAACAGGCGAATCACCACTTGCTGTTGTGGAGGACTGGGTGAATACAATTGATCCAGAAACAGGAATGAAAGCTCGTCGTGAGACGAATACGATGCCGCAATGGGCAGGCAGCTGTTGGTATTACTTACGCTTTATTGATCCAAAAAATACAGAGCAAATCTGTTCGCCTGAAAAACAAGCAGAATGGCTTCCTGTTGATCTATATATTGGTGGTGCTGAGCATGCGGTGCTACATTTGCTATATGCCCGCTTCTGGCACAAGGTTCTTTACGATATCGGCGTAGTCAACACAAAAGAACCATTCCAAAAGCTTGTTAACCAAGGAATGATTCTTGGTACAAATAATGAAAAAATGTCAAAATCACGCGGTAATGTTATCAATCCTGATGATATCGTCAACGAGTATGGAGCTGATACGCTTCGCTTATATGAGATGTTTATGGGGCCACTTGAAGCTACAAAGCCTTGGAATACGAACGGTGTAGATGGTTCTTACCGCTTCCTAGGACGGATATGGCGCTTGTTTATAACTGAATCAGGTGAGCTGAATCCTCGTATTTCTGATAGCGAGCAAGCGAGCGAAGCATTTATGCGCACATGGCATCGCTCCGTTAAAAAAATAACAGATGACGTCGAGCATTTGCGCTTTAACACAGCGATCAGCCAAATGATGATTTTTGTGAATGAAGCCTATAAAGCTGAAGTTCTACCTCGCAAAGCGATGGAAGACTTTGTGAAGATGATCGCACCGATGGCACCTCACCTTGCTGAAGAGCTATGGGAAGTGCTTGGACATACGGGAACCATTTCGTATGAGCCATGGCCAACGTTTGATGAAGCTTGGACAGTAGATCAAGAAGTGGAAATTGTCGTTCAAGTAAACGGTAAAATCGTTGAGCGTCTATCGATTGCTGCTGATCTGAACGAAGCGGATATGGAAGAAAAAGCTAAGCAGTTACCTAAAGTTGCAGAGCTTATTCAAGGAAAAACAATTCGTAAAGTGATTGCAGTAAAAGGCAAGCTTGTTAATATCGTAGCAAATTAATCTATGGACATGAAGAGGTAGCGAACAAAAGCTGAAGTACAGCTATTGCTCGCTTACCTCTTCTTTGTTAAATTGAGCACTCACAACCTCGACATCCTCATAATACTTCGCATGTGTTGTGCGAATAAGATTATTAAAAATTCCGCCAGTATCTTTTTGTAGCATAGCTAACGCTTGTGCTGTAATCCCCCCAGGAACGGCAACTCGACGCTGGACATCTTCAGTCGTCATTCCGCCTTCTGTAAGCAATAAGCCAGTACCCAGCATCATATTACTTGCAATCATCATTGCTCCATCGCGTGAGATACCTGTTTCTTCAACGGCAGCATCAACAAATTGCTGCAGTAGAAAAGACATGAATGCAGGACCACAGCTTGATATATCTGAAACAATTCTAGTAAAGCTTTCTTCAATACGTATTGGTTCGCTTATATAGGCTAGAAGCTGCTCCAGCATCGTTTGATGTGCTTCATCGATTTGATCACCATATATGCAAAGTGTTGCTCCGCTCCACATTTTATTCGTTATGCTTGGAATTATTTTAGCAATATGGCAGTTTAGCTCCTGTGATAAATGCGAAAGCTGCACAGGGCTAGTAATCGAGACAATAAGCTGTTCATCCGTTACAAATGGCTTGATTTCCGATATGACATTGGCAAATTCGTGAGGCTTTATACATAAAAAAATGATATCAGATTGCTGAACGACAGATGTATTGTTTTGCTTTGCTTGCAAGCCAGGAAATTTACATGCGAGTTCCTCTGCTTTGGAATACGTTCGATTGCTTACACTAATGTGAAATGGCTCTACAGCTTCAGCAATAATTAAAGCTTCTATTAATAGGCTCCCCATACTTCCTGCTCCGATAAATCCAATATTCATCATGTTCCCTCCTATTTATGAAAGTGTGAAAGCTCTATTCATTTCCTATCGTATTCGTTACCGCTTGTATCTTATGTCAGAATTATACAGGAAAGAGGTGTTCTTATGTTTTCTATGAACAACGATAAAGATCGAATGCGCTTTATTCTTATCGGTATGATATGCACAGGCTTGGTCTGTGTAGTTATCGCATTATGTATGAAGCTAAGTAACTCTGCTGAAGTAGAAGAGATTGCCGTTGATGAGCTGCTGCAACAGTATTGGCAAGAGCAAGCGCTCGATACGGCGTCACCTGATAACGCTGAGACTGAGACTGAGGCATTATTATCATCGACTGAATCAACTGATCTGGGCGATGCTTCAATGCAGCATGTCGTGAGTGATGAAGCTATGAAAGAACAAGTAGCGGAAACTGGTGGAGACGAAAAGCTGGAAGCTCCCAATCCACCGACAGCGGAATCAACTGCTAACGATGGGAAAATCGATATTAATCAAGCAACTGCTGAGCAGCTTCAGCAGTTAAAAGGAATTGGTCCATCTAAAGCTAAGGCAATTGTCGAAGACCGCGAGCAAAAAGGAAGCTTTAAATCCATCGCTGATATTAAACGAGTAAAAGGCATTGGTGAAAAACTTTTCTCAGGCATAGAAGAAAGTATTGTCGCAAACCCATAGTTCGGTCATAATGGAAAGGAGTCATGATAAATAGGATATATTACCACTTTAGGAGGAATATTTATGTCTGATGAAAGAAAGCTATCTCTTGAAACAATAGCAGTTCATGGAGGTCAAAGCATTGATCCAACTACGATGTCTCGAGCAGTTCCTATTTACCAAACGACATCCTATGGCTTCCGAGATACAGATCATGCAGCTAATCTGTTTGGGTTAGCAGAATTTGGTAATATTTATACTCGTATTATGAATCCGACAACGGATGTTTTGGAAAATCGTGTAGCACAGCTGGAAGGTGGAGTGGGAGCATTAGCTGTTGCATCTGGACAAGCTGCGATTACGTATGCGATTCTAAATATCGCAGAAGCAGGCGATGAAATTGTTTCTGCTGCAAGCTTATATGGAGGTACGTATAATTTATTTGCTCATACTTTCAAAAAGCTGGGAATTACAGTTCGTTTTGTAGATCCATCTGATCCGGACAATTTCCGCGGACAAATTAACGAAAAAACTAAAGCTGTTTTTGCTGAGACAATCGGCAATCCAAGAGGCGATATTATTGATATCGAGGCGGTAGCAGCTATAGCACATGAGCATGGCATTCCGTTTATTGTTGATAATACGTTCCCAAGCCCATATCTATGCCGACCGATTGAGCATGGTGCGGATATTGTTGTACATTCCGCTACAAAATTCATCGGTGGTCACGGCACATCAATCGGCGGCGTTATTGTTGATAGTGGGAAATTCGACTGGTCAGCAAGCGATAAATTCCCAGGCTTAACACAGCCAGATCCAAGCTATCATGGTGTTGTGTTTACGGAAGCTGTTGGTCCAATCGCTTATATTATTAAGGCGAGAGTACAGCTACTTCGTGATACGGGAGCTGCATTGTCTCCATTCAATGCTTTCTTATTGCTGCAAGGATTGGAAACGCTACATTTACGTATGGAAAGACATTGTGAGAATACTCTTGCAGTGGCAAAATATTTAGAGGCTCATGAATCGGTAGAATGGGTTAACTATCCAGGCCTGGAAAGCCATCCATCCTATGACTTAGCTCAAAAGTATTTGCCAAATGGACAAGGCGCGATTATGACCTTCGGCATTAAAGGTGGTTTAGAAGCAGGCAAAAAGCTAATTAATGCGGTGCAGCTGCTTTCTCACCTAGCGAATGTCGGTGATTCCAAGTCGCTAATTATCCATCCTGCAAGCACAACGCATCAGCAGCTTGATGAAGAAGCGCAAATTGCAGCTGGTGTACAGCCTGGCATGGTCCGTTTATCAATTGGTACAGAAGGCATTAATGATATTATTGCAGATTTGGAGCAAGCGATTGCTATTAGTCAGCAGGCATAAAGTGAACGCTTGATTCCGTCAATGCGTGCTTTGCAATCCTGCTCGCATTGTGATTATAATATTGCTAGCACGAAATGCGAGGAAGGGAAGATCAACATGCAAAGCAAGCAACGAGAGCACGCTCGTAAAGATTGGGATACTTATTTTATGGATATTGCATATATGGCATCAACCCGCTCAAGATGCCACCGCAGGCACGTAGGTGCAGTTCTAGTGCAAGGAAAGAAGCTACTCGGTACCGCTTATAACGGTGCTCCTATGGGAGTAGAAGATTGTGAAGAAGCGGGCTGTATGATTACCGAGGAGTACGAGCTCGTGGTTGATGAACACGGCGAAGAGAAGATGGTAAAAAAACAGCGCTGTATTCGAACGATCCATGCTGAGCAGAATCTATTACTGTTTACTGATCGGATTGACCGTGAAGGGTCCGTCGTATATGTAACAGATCAACCTTGCTGGACTTGTGCCAATATGCTGGCTAATAGCGGTGTGAGTGAAATTGTATTTCACCGATTATATGCAAAGGACGATCAAAAGGTGCGTCATTTAATGGAGCAGGTTGGCATTATTTTTCGATCATTAGATATGTATGAGCCCCCAGAGCATGCCGCAATGGATATACAACAATAAATATCATTACATTATATGTAGATAAAAGGAAGAACCTAGACAATGACGTCTAGGTTCTTTTCTTTTTGGAGGTGCATGGAAGGGTGAAGAAAAGACCGATCTTATTTGTTGTGATAGCATTTCTACTCGGGCATTTGGCAGCTTCGATGCAGCAGTTGGATGTATGGTTGTATACGTTCATGGCCGCTGTATTAGCTTTAAGCAGTGTTTTGCTGCTTAAGAGAAGTACGATGAAGCTTGCGGGAATATGTCTGCTACTGTTTATAGCTGGATCTGCTGAGAGATACATGGTCGATGTACGGAATGTGACAGCTTTGCCAACGCAGCTGCAGGAAGCCTCTGCACAAGCTAGCGGCATTATTGTCAGTGAGGTGGAGCTTGATGGAGATCGTGCCAAATTCATTTTTCAATCCTCACAGCTCATATTGAATGGGGATGAGCTAATTTTGGATCAGTCCGAAAAGTTTATTGTGCACGTAACTTTGATGACAGAAGAGGAGCTTTTAGCAGCAACACAGTGGCATCGTGGCAATACTGTTCATATAACGGGCGAGCTTTCTGTTCCAGAGGAAGCTAGTAACGAAGGAGCTTTTAACTATCGTTTATACTTACAGCGTCAAAGCATTCATTGGTTATGGAAAAGCAAGGGAAGCAGTAATGTTGAAGTACTTAAGCAAACGTGGCATGTGAGCAGCTTGTTACATCGTATTGATGAAATACGAAAAAAACTGGCAGCACCATTAGATTCTTTGTATTCATCTACCGAAAGCGGCTATCTTAAAGGGTTAATATTAGGAATACGGGAGGATCTTGACCCGGAACAATTCCGCAGCTTTTCAACACTCGGACTTACACATATATTAGCGATATCAGGTTTGCATGTCGCGGTATTTATGTATATGGTAACAGCTATGCTTAAGCTGGTTAGGTGTAGCAAAGAGCAGATCATATATACGCTGCTAGTTGCTATTCCGTGCTATGTTGCACTTACAGGAGGATCACCTTCTGTATTAAGAGCAGGTATGATGGCGATGATAGGATTGTTTGCTGCACGTGCTGGCAGACTAAAAGATGGCCTTCATATTATTGCGGTCGTTGCAGCTTTGCTCGTATTATGGGACCCCTATATGCTTCATGACGTTAGCTTTCAGCTTTCCTTCATTGTAACACTTGGGTTAATTGTAGGTGTTCCTGCGATACAATGCCTGTTCCCACCTACTAAGCGATGGAAGTGGGTCTTTGACTTGCTAGCGGTAACGATTGTTGCTCAAATCATCTCTTTCCCTCTAACAATATATTATTTCAACCAATTTCATATTTTATCATTGCTCGCTAATTTTTTTCTCGTTCCTTTTATTAGTACGATCGTCATGCCGCTTGCAAGCATCGGGCTGTTGCTTGGACATTTGTCGTTGATCATAGCGAGACCTGTTTCCATCATTGTCCATTGGTGTAATGAGCTAAGTT
>Ga0160467_100287_pt1 | contig 58834 bp, 49 predicted proteins | sample HID1972I_E11MG_FD_108221 | JGI IMG/M metagenome (GOLD analysis project Ga0160467, IMG submission 108221) | Enriched pill bug-associated microbial communities from UW Madison campus, WI, USA - HID1972I_E11 MG | ecosystem: Host-associated > Arthropoda: Insects > Digestive system > Unclassified ... | reverse complement strand
GGTAGAAGATTTTAATCCAGTGCTAGTTGACAGTGAGCAGCCATCCACTAAACAGCCGGAGTTGGTTCGTTAATATGCGTTTTGAAGAATTACCAAGTCCTTGCTTTGTAGTCGATTATGAGCGTATTGAAAACAATCTAAAAATCCTTAACGGTGTTATGCAGCGTACAGGAGCTAAGATTATACTAGCGCAAAAAGCTTTTTCCATGACAACCATGTACCCCCTCATTGGAAAATATCTTAACGGCACAACTGCCAGCGGCTTGTTCGAAGCTCGCTTAGGCTATGAGGAAATGGGCAAAGAAAACCATGTCTTTGCCCCTGCCTACCGTGAAGATGAAATCGACGAAATTATTTCGATTTGTGATCACATCATTTTTAATTCGTTTTCACAATTGGAGAAATTTAAGGATATAGCTCTTCGAGCAGGTAAAAAAGTAGGCCTTCGTATCAATCCAGAGTGCTCCACTCAAGTTGGACATGAAATTTATGACCCTTGCTCGCCAGGCTCGCGTTTTGGAGTAAAACGTGAGCAGATGCGAGCTGATTTGCTTGAAGGCGTATCTGGCCTGCATTTCCACACACTTTGTCAGCAAAACTCCGATGATTTGCTAACTACATTGAATGCTGTGGAAGAAAAATTTGGCGAATGGCTACCACAGATGGAATGGATTAACTTCGGTGGTGGGCATCATATTACTAGAGAAGATTACGATATAGCAACACTTGAAACCTGCATCAAAAAAATGCAGGATCAATACAATCTAGAGGTTTACTTGGAGCCAGGCGAAGCTGTTGCGCTTAATGCAGGTTATCTAATCACCTCCGTCCTTGATCTTCATGAAAATGGCATGGAAATTGCGATTCTTGATACATCCGCTACCTGCCATATGCCTGATGTGCTGGAAATGCCTTATCGACCACCGCTTTACGATTCAGGTGAACCAGGCGAAAAGTCATTCACATATCGACTTGGCGGGCAAACTTGTCTTACAGGCGATGTAATCGGTGATTACTCGTTCGATCAGCCATTAAAAAGCGGAGATAGACTGGTATTTGGTGATATGGCGATTTACTCTATGGTAAAAACGAATACCTTTAACGGTATGCCTCTACCAGCGATTGCTGTGAAACATCCCGACGGCAATTGTGAGGTTGTTCGTGAATTTGGGTATAATGAGTTTAAAGTAAGATTAGCGTAGTATGTTCAATAGCTGACACTCCTCTCCAGTCTCATATATGGAGAAGAGTGTCTTATCTTTATATAAAGGAGAGTGTATGCAATGAATTATAGAGCGTTAGGTAAAACAGGATTAAACATTAGTGAACTTAGCTTTGGAACTTGGGGAATTGGTGCTGACTGGGGTACGGTCGATGATGCCACTTCATTAAAAGCGCTACATACTGCCATTGAGCATGGTGTGAACTTTTTTGATACCGCTGATGTATATGGCAGTGGTCATAGCGAAGAACTGCTAGCTATCGCTACGAAAGGCAAGGGAGATAACATCTATATCGCAACAAAGTTCTGTCGCCAAGGAGATATCCATGATCCTAATACGTATTCTGAAGCAACCGTTCGTGCGTATTGCGAAGCTAGCTTAAAGCGACTGAATCGCGAGCGCATCGACCTGTATCAAATTCATTGCCCACCGTTTGAAATTCTTAAGCAGGGTGAAGTATTTCACGTATTAGATAAGCTGCAAGCTGAAGGTAAAATTCGCAATTATGGTGTCAGTGTGGAGAGCGTTGAAGAGGGATTGTTCTGTATGGAGCAGCCTAACGTAGCTGCACTTCAAGTAATCTTCAATATTTTCAGACAGAAGGTATCAAGAGAACTGCTGCCAGTTGCACTTGAAAAGCAAGTAGGTATTCTTGCTCGCGTTCCGTTAGCTAGCGGATTGCTTACAGGCAAGTTTAATCAAGGTGCAAGCTTTGAATCCAGCGATCATCGCAGCTATAATCGCAACGGCGATGCGTTCAACGTTGGAGAAACCTTTGCCGGCCTTCCTCTTGAAAAAGGGCAGGAGCTAAGCCGTGCTTTAGGCTGGATTGCTGAAGGCAAAGGAAATATGACTCGTGCTTCACTTCGCTGGATTCTAGAGCATGAAGCAGTCAGCTCCGTCATTCCAGGATTTAAAAACAGCGAGCAGGTGCTAGACAACTTAGGAGCATTAAACGTGTCATCCTTTACAGAAAAAGAAATGCAAAAATTAGAACGCTTCTATGATGAGGAAGTTCATCAGCATATTCGCGGATCATACTAAACAATGGAGCTGTTTGAAAGTTAGATGAAGCAACAAGAGCCGCTACGGAGCAAATAGTTCTTGCACTCGCGTTTAAAGCCTGATTCCTTAAATTTATTAAGGTGGAATCAGGCCTTAAAGGCGAGCCACTGTCGTTTTCCAGAATCTATTTGCTCCTTCGCTCACGACGATCTTATAGCTAACCATTCATGAAGTCTTCTTTTCAAACAGCTCTATTTTACATGGAAGAAAATTATTTAGTCGAGACTGCTATTTAATATTCAGATTGTGCACGTATGGCCCAATCTCGAACATATTAGAGCTCAAAGCTTCAACTTTAACACCGTTAACGTAAAAATCCTCAATCACTACGTCACTGACTGTTCGCTGCTCGTCGTATCCTGTAATCCATGACACCATAGATTCGTCACCTGTATAGCTAATATTTTTGTAAGTAATATTCGAGATCCCTTTCCCCGGCTCTGGATTATAGTCGCGATTCCATACGACGCGAAGATCGATAACTCGGCCTAACTGAAAAGGCTCGATTCGAATATTGCTATACGTAACATTGCGAACAACATTTTTATCGCCGGCATTAATCGTGAGACAGCCGCGATATTGCTCTTGGGGTTCATGATGCTCCAATATATCAATATTGTTAAAGCATATATTCTCGATCAGCGTTCCGTTATTGATATAGTCACCATGCGTACCGATCATCGTCGGATGAGCTACGTCTGCCCACAAAACAGAATTGCATACAACGATGTCGCGAGTATCACCATAATAGCCCCATCGATGTCCATAGATCGCAATGCAGTCATCCGAATTTCGCATAAATACGGAATCAATCGTAATGCTTGAGCTTGCCATTATATCAATACCGTCTGACCAGCCTCTTGTGCTAAACGATTCAACATCAAAGATTCGCACCTGCGACGATTGCCCAATATAAATGCTGTAATGTGGAGGATCAATAATGGAAATGCCAGCGATATCAATGTGCTGAGCATACATAATTCTGATCCCTCGAAAGGCTGAAAATCTGCCAAAATCAGATAAGTAAATGATACCGCGACCATGTATTTTTACGTTGCTCACCTGATCACATACAAAGGAACCAACGACAACTGCTCCTCCTGCAATATATACGTTAATGTTAGAGGGAAGTCCGATTAGAACCTGTTCAATGTGATGCACGCCAGGCATAAAGTATAATGTATCAATGCCTTCGACTATTTTACTAAGTATCGACTCGATACGATGAATGCCGGGCTGAACGATTGCTACACCTCGAGCTGTAGGCTCTGGCCGCTCGTGCTCTATCGTTTTCGCAAACAAGTGCAAATTGTGGAAGCAATCACCGTTCATTTCAATCGACAGCTTGTGCGGCTTGACAAGCTTAAAGCGAATGGTTCTGTTATCGATCCTCTCAGCTATAACTCCAGAAGAAAGTGGGCGTACGATCGCTTGCTGAATGTTTTGACGATGACACGTTACATCTACCTCTACTTCGCCTGAAAAGTCGAAGCTTGCCATTGAAGCCTCACGCACCTCATGCATATCGACTTTAACTAGCAGTGTATCTAGCTCTTGCCAATCTCCCTCATTAGCTCGTATTCGAACAGAATAATCACCATTCCGCGGCACATACGAAGGTATGCTGTACGTTACGATTTCATTTTGTCTCATATTCCCCTCACCATATATAAAGGTCATTGCCTTTTAGTTTGAAAATCGCTTCCATAAAATAATAATCTCCATAAATAATTGCTTGATGGTGATTGCTAGTATGATATGCCGAGCTGCCTTTCTGTAGCATAGCATCTGATTGTTCTGACCAATCGATACGCGACGCCTCTAAACATTTCAATAGTTTAAGTGCTGCGTTCATATACAACGGCTGTTCATGCTGTTTGCTAGCCTTGGCTATTTCGATCAAGCCACAAGCAGCAATCGCTGCTGCAGTATCGTCCTCTAGACATGGCTCAACAGGCTGTCTAAAATCTACTGGAATGACGCCATCATCAGGAATATTAGCTATGAAATAATGAGCGACACGCTTAGCGGTATCCAAATAACACTCTTGCTTCGTATGATGATAGCTCATCATAAAACCATATAGTGCCCATGCTTGACCACGTGTCCAAGCTGAGCCTTCGCTATAGCCCTGACCGCCGTGTGTTCTTACTACACCGCCATGAATCGGATCAAATTCGACGATGTGATTGACCGAACCATCTGGTCTAACAAAAGCATCGATCGACGTATCCGCGTGCTTTATTGCGATTTGCTTAAAGCGTGGATCGCCAGTTTCTTCTGAAGCCCAATAAAGCAATGGAAGATTCAGCATGCAGTCAATGATCGCCCAGCCCTTTGTATCCGTATGATCAAGGTCATTCCATGCTCGAATAAATCCACCTGCCAAATTAAATCGTCCCGCCAACAGATTGGCTGCATGAATAGCCCTTTTTCGAGAATGAGTATCCTTAGTCACTTTATAGCTTGCTACGCTTGTCGGTAACCACATAAACCCTACATCGTGATGCAGCCCATAAAAGCTTTCAAAGCATTGATCCAGCTTCGCTTCCGAATGCTGAGCAATCTCCTTATATTTTTTATTGCCCGTCTCATGATACATAAGCCACATCATGCCGCCCCAGAACCCGTTAGTCCACCAGCATATCCCGTCAGCCACATCTCCTGTTGGATTGTCTATAGAACGATCATCATGTGTACCAGCAATCGTTGTGTATGGTATTTTATCGCGAGACTTCTCACTAACCCAATCCATCTTATGTACAATGTTATCAATAACCCCGTGCAGCCAATATTGATCTGCCTCATTCAGCATATTGCAAACTTCCTCCCGTCAGCATATGAGTTTTCGTACTGTTAATTGTCAGTGCTAAACGCAATGTTTTTATGAAACCCGTTACATACAATGTTGCCCTGCTCCGCATCAGCAATCCTGCTTCCATTAATGCTCAGGTTGCGAAAATGTACCCCGTCCACGATCCTTTCATCGTCAAAGCCAGCAATAACAGATGGGTTTTCACAGCTTCCATTAAAGTTTATATCTTCAAAATAAATATTCTCTACGCGCTGGCCCGGGGCTGGGTTATAGCGTTCATTCTGAAATACGCGAATATCAAACAGTCTTCCACGCTCAAACTGCTCGATACGAATGCTACGGAATACTGCATTACGCACGATGTTTTTATCCCCTGCGTTAATGGCAATGCAGCCCCAATACCCGTCCTGCGGTTCATGATGCTCTAATATATCAATGTTTTCAAAGTGCAGATTTTCAAGCTTATCCCCTGCGTTTTCATGATCTCCGTGACAGCCTATCATTATCGGATGCGCTACATCAGCCCATAGCGTTGAATTTTTAACGATAATATTCGTCGTATCGCCTTTAAAAGCACCTCTGCTGCCGTAAACAGCAATACAATCATCCGAGGTGCGTAAAAACACATCCTCAATCCGAATATTATTACACGACATCATATCTATTCCATCACACCAGCCGCGTGAGCTGAACGACTTAAAATTATGAATCGTTACATTGTCCGATTGCCCAAGATGAATGCTATAGTGAGGTGGATCAATCGATACGATATCTTTCACGACGACATTACGAGAAAAGTCTATTTGCACCGTTCGCCAATAGGTTGTTTTCTCAATATCTCGCAAATAGACGAATCCTCTACCGCGCACGATTACATTTTCAACATGATCACAAATAAAGGAGCCTACTACAGTCGCGCCTCCAGCAATATATACCGTTTTATTCGAAGGAATGTACAATCGACCATCCTCAAAGCAGTGCAAGCCTGGAGCAAAGTATATGACATCAATATGAGGTGAATGCTCAGCCATACTCTGCAGCAGTTCTTGTGACTCATATGTGCCCGGCTCCACATAAAGTACATTATCTTGCTCTGGATGTGGCGCATCCTTTTCCAAAGCATTGGCGAACAGATGCAAGTTATGAAATCGCTCACCATTGATTTCAATACTTATGTTCATAGGACGCTCAAGGGAAAACATCAGCTTGTTCTCCACAATCCGATACGGAATCTCGTAAGCTAGCGGCCGAATAGCAACGGTTTCTATATGGACGGAACTCTCAATTAGTACTTGAACTTCGCCTTCAAAATCAAATATTGCCATTGAAGCCTCTCTCACATGATGCATATCGACACGCACAGCGTACGTGTCTAACGTATACCACTCGCTATTTGCTGTTTTTACTTTAACGCTATAATCTGTACTGCGAGGAAGCACAGACGGTGCGTAATAGACTTCCAGCTTTGAATCCGTTGCAAACATATAAGATTAACCTCCTCATCTTTCATCCATCACCGTTCTCTCATGGATTATTCTAGTGAGGAGACTCCGATTATTCTATTGTAAAAATTACAGAATGATTGCAATATTTTTTGTAATATATAGTTAATCAGCAATTTCCGTAGCATTGTCCGACAAATGCTCGCTACACGCATCGTTGTTCAAACTATATTGCATAGTCATTCATGAAGATCAATTCCGCTCAGCATGTAATTTATTCGCTTCATCAAGCAGCACTTGACCTCCTGCTTTTAACCATTGTGCTACAAAATCATCAAAATCTTTATCTGTGTCTGCTTCACCGCTTATCGCTTTAATAAAGTATTGATCTTGCATGTTTTGCAGCATCTCATTGTACTTTGACTTTGATTGCAAGACCGTCGTGCCTAATACGTCCGTAATAAGATCATAGCCTTCAGAATGCTTGTCTCTAAATTCAATTTTTTCGGGCGATATGAAATACTTCTCCATCGCAACGACGCGCCCGCTTAGCGGATTATAAAATCCACCGATGCCCAGCAGCGCCCCCGCTTCTCCACTACTATATTCCTCGGTAGATACCACTACATCTCCATCAAATGTATACGATTCACCTTCGATTCCAAATACAGTTGTTAAGTAACCTTCATCCTCCATACCTACAAACTCCAGCATTTGCAGTATTCGCGCTCGCTTTTCTGCATCTTCCTCAAGCTGGATGCCGAACATTTGTGGTGCCTGCAGAGAGCCGTTCGATAACGCGTAAGGCTTTCCTTTAGCCCCAATTAGCGGCTTTCCAATCACTAGCTCGACCTCTTCCTCGATAGCTGTAGCACCAAAAAAACCGTCATCATATAAATGCTGCCACATCCCTGTATCGAACAAGCCAATCTGTCCGCCGACAAATTTGGTACGAATCTCACTATTACTATCTGTAATAAACTCCGGATCAATTAGCCCTCGCTCGAACCATTGGTTCAACAGCTTCAGCCCTTGCCGCGTTTCCTCTGACAAGCCTGAATAGACAACTTTACCGTTCTCATCAAGCGCATAATAATAAGGATTGATACCGAATGTAGAAAACACTAAATTGAACATCTGATTCGTAGCATCTTTGGCTCTGCCCGTCATTCCATACGTATCATGCACGTTATTGCCATCGGGATCATTGAAGGTGAATTTCGTAAGCACATCTTCCAGCTCAGCCAATGTTTTAGGCGGCTCGCTATAGCCAATCGCTTGCAGCCAGTCTCCGTTATAGGCAGGCAGAAAGCCTAGTGTACCGTTACCCCATATACGCGGAACACCCCAGTTTTTATCTTCGAATTTCCCTACATCCCAGGCAGAGACCGCTACTGATTCAAAGTCTGCTACATACCGTGGCATATATTTGCGAATTTCTTCCTCCGAGATGCTGGCAATAATACCTTGTTCTGCCCACTCCACCATATCAGAATCGACAGCTACACCTGGCATTATATCTGGAATTTCTCCTGAAGCAAGCAGCATATTCAATTGTTCACGCCATCGGATCGTTTCTAGGCGGATATTTTTTATATTCACATTAAACTTTTGCTCCAAGTATCGTTGAACATAGTTATTATCATACTTCGGCAAGCCATAAATGCTTGCGATACTAATCTCCAAAGTAGGTTGAAAGGCTGAAGCTTCCCCATTCACTGCTTCTGGAATTTTTATTTCTTCGTCCGTCTCGTCCTTTGCTTCATGTTTGCCACTACATGCAGAAGCCATCGTTGCGATAAGCAATAAAGCGACCATACTTACCACGACCATTATTTTTCGTTTGTCCATCATGTACTCCCCCTTACGCCATTTCTACTGCATTTTTATAAACATTGCGGTATTGCAAAGGCGTAATGCCGTACTTAGCTTTAAACTTATTATGGAAATATTGCGGATTACGGTAGCCAACAAGCGCTGAAATCTCAGCTACAGACATGCGCTGCTCGTCTTTTAGCAGTTGTGCCGCTTTGTTCAGCCGTGATCTCGTTACATATTCGGTGAACGACTCCTTCATTACTTCTCCAAACAATGTAGAGATATAAGCTGGTGCTAACGAAGCTCGCTCCGAAAGCACATTTAATGAAAGGTCCTCATGCAAATGCTCATCGATATATTGCTTAAGCTCCATAATAATCTCTGTATGCGCATGACTGCTCGTTTCCTTCACATGCGCAACAACACGTTCGGAATGGCTGCGCACCGCTATGATTGTCTCTTGCAGACTATCCTTTTTTAGTTCGTCAAACAAGCTCGTTGGCGGCATCATCTTTTGCAGCTGCATATCAATGACCGCTTGATAAAGTGATGACACTAGCTGAAGCAGACTTAACTCAACTGCTTCCAGCTGTCTATCTCCGCTTTGCATTCTGCTGCTAAATTCATCTAAAAATTTGTTAACATGATCCTGCTCTCCTGCCTTCAGCGCATTGACATATTGATCGAAAGCAATCATATAGGGTGCAGTACCCAGCTTGGATATATCTGCATACGAGATCATTGCTTTTTTTCCATATATAAAGCGATATCGCGAAGCATGCTGCGCATACTGATAGGAAATCGGAATATCATCACTTCTCTCTACTACAGCTCCTATTGCCGCGCTAAAGCTAATATTATCCGCTTGTTCTTCTTGAAATTGAGTTAGTTCTTTTTTTAGCAATTGCTCGGCATTTTCCTCTTCGTCCGATGCGATATAATAAATAATTGCTGCTTCCTTAGCGTTGAGACAGATCACTTCATGCTCCTGCCCATAAGAGCTCATCTTATAGTACTGCTGAAAGCTTGTCGATTCCCCGCTATGCATATCGATGTAAACGACAACGAATTTACTATGACGAGGGAAATCTCGCATATGCTCCAGATTAAGATTCGCACCTAAAATCAAGTTTTTCATTTCAATCTTTTTAGCGTTGGTTTCCAAATGATTGATTTTCTCTCCTAATAAACTGAACGCGTTGCCAATAACGGTATATTCATTCCCCTGCACTTGATTCTGATTAGGCATATAATACGTTCTAACCATTTGAATTAGTCGTTTCATCGGCGTATAAAACTGCTTGGAGAACAAATACGAAATAACAAAACCAAGCACGAGCACAATTCCGCAAATCACAAAAATATTGCTCTTGAAACGTTCAAAGGAAAGTGAAAATGTATGAACAGGCCGCATGACAGCATAATTCCAGTCGAGCCCCGAATACTGCGTAGACAAATGAGAGAACACTGCATCTCCCTGTGTTTTAATGTGTACGTTTTCCGATGACTCCCAAGAAGCGACCACTTCACGCATCTGATCTGCATAAATATGCTCCTCGTCACCCGTAGCAAGAATAAGCTCTCCTTCTTTATCAAAAATGTAAAGCTTTTCATGTGGTGACGTTATAATCTGGGAAATTGCATTCTGCAAGTATTCTATCGTTACATCAATATAGATATAGCCCTTAGGCTCTACACTCGGTTGGTTGTATGGAAGCTTTAACACATAAGTTAAAACCGGCTGCCCATCAGACAGCTGTCTAGTTATCCATCTATCATGATCGTTCGGACTAAGCTGCTCAATAAATGCATAATCCGCGGAATGTTCAGGTGTCTTGTTAAAGTTAACTTTATCAATAACATAATCGCCGTTTATTAAATAAACCGTTGAATTGTGCACACCTTCGCTTGTGAGCCCATAAAGCTCCATCCCTTTACTGAACAACGCAATTCTACTTAAATTATCGTGCCATGAATTGTCCAGCAAATAATTCAAACTAACGGAGTTGCCAACAAACCCTGTCGACATTGAAATATTTTGCACATGATTTTCAAATCTGTGCAGCATCGTATTTTCCATATAATCTTTAACTGCTTGCAAACGCTGCTGACTATCCTTCGAGATCTCCTCAATCATTAATTCATTGGCTCGTGAGTACAAATAACCTCCTGCAAGACTAATGAGTAGCACGGTCATTAACGTATAAGACAAAATTAAACGATAGAACACGCTGTTTTTATATTTTGATATCGCTTTCAATTTTGTGCCCCCTTGCTTTCACAGATTGCCAGCTACGATCCTGGAGTTGCCTGAATGCTAAAAACTCACTAGTGAAAATATGCCCTTTCTATCTATACAGATAAAAACGGCATATACATATCATTTATCATGGTTGCGCTCTGATCTCAAACTATAGACGATAAGTAAGCTCGATTCTCTATAGCTAAACTCTACTTTACCACAATTAAATGCATTTTTTACATTATAATATTATTCATTTTACTCACTTTTCTTTAAATTGGGGCTGCGTTAACCCTTCAATTTCTTACTAATATAGCGATATAGCGAAAGTTAAACATTTTCCGATCATAGTCTTTGAGCAGATGCCGCTCACGCTAAAACAGCCTGATCTTTCATAATCGAAAGATCAGGCTATTCGTAATTTTATAGTTGCATCGTTCTTACATTATTGGCGTGCTGCCTGACGCTCTTGATATACTTTCGTCGCTTCATCCAGTACGTCTTGACCACCAGCTTTTAGCCATTGTGCTTTAAAGTCATCCAGAATACTATCTACTTCATCGTTAGAAATGATTGCTTTTGTAAAGTACTCATCTTGCAGTGCGTTCAAGTTAGCAAAATATTTCGCTTTGCTGTCCAATACCGTTGGTCCAAGTACGTCAGCAATAACTTCTGAATCAGCAGTAAGCTGCTCTTTAAAATCCAGTCTGTCTTGCGGCATATGGAATTTCCAAGTCGATACTGCTCTTTCGATAAATGGATTGTAGTAGCCACCAATACCTTTGCCAAGTCTTAAGTCACCATCTGAAGCATATGGCTCTAATAATACAGGCACACCATCTTGTATTTCATACGTTTCGCCTTCTTGACCGAATACAGTCGTCAAGTAAATTTCATCGTTCGTTGCAAGCTCATTCAAAATTTGCAAAATTTTAATACGTTTAGCATCATCTTTCTCAACTTGCGAACCTAGCAAGAGCGGAACTTGCAATGCACCGTTAGACATTTGCAGTGGCTTTCCAGCAGGTCCTAGCAAGCCTTTACCATATACTGGCGTAATTTCATTTTCAGCAAAAGTTTGCTGCTGACCGTATAGGTGGTGATACATATTCGTTTCGATAAAGCCTACCTTTTTACTGTTGAATTTTTGACCGATCAAGCCGTTGTCATCTGTCATAAACTCTGGGTCGATCAAGCCTTCTCGATACCATTTGTTAATAAGCTTTGTTGCTTCTTTTGCTTCGTCGGTAATCCCGCCCCAAATGATCGTGCCGTCAGCCGCTTCCTTGAAGTGATAAGGGTTTACCCCGTACGCGGCATACACTGTGTTGAACAATTGTGCACGTGCATCTTTACCGCGACCCGTCATGCCGTACGTATCCTGCTGACCGTTGCCGTCCGGATCATCGTTGCGGAATTTAACGAGCATTTGCTCAAATTCCTCCAAAGTAGTCGGAGCTCCAATCCCTGCTTTATCAAGCCATTCACCGTTATATGTTGGAATAAAGCCTGTAGAACCGTTTAGCCATACACGCGGAATTCCGTAGTTTTTACCATCAACGATACCGATATCCCAAGCATTCGGATCGATAGACTCAACATCTGCCACATAGTTGGGCATGTATTGTTTGATTTCTTCTACAGATATGCTGGCAATGACACCTTGACGCGCCCAGTTTACCATATCAGCTTCGCCGATGTTATGCGGGAAAATATCTGGAATTTCGCCACTTGCAATTTGAACTTTAAAGTTTTCATCATTCGCACGATAATTTACAAATTTAACGTTGAATTTTTCTTCTAAATATTGCTGAACGAATGTACCATCTTCCTCTGGCACTTCCCATGTTGAACCGATCATCGTAATTTCAATCGGCTCTTCATTCTCAGTTGTCGCTTGATTGTTAGTACTATTTGTTTTGGATGTAGAAGCTGGCGGTGTATTGCCGCTGTTTGATGAGCAGCCCGCGATCACCATCGATAGCACGAGAGAAAGTACGAGTGTAAATTTGAATCCTTTTTTCATTTTTTTCATCCCCCTGTATAATTTTGTGTTTATTTAATCGAAACGAATGAACGCTTCGAGTAAACCAAAGTTAGGTTAATCTGTATTGCCGGCTTAACCTTTAAGTGAGCCAATCATCGTTCCTTTAACAAAGTACTTTTGCAGGAATGGATAAACGACTAGAATCGGTAAAATCGCAAAGGTAACCGTCGCTGCTTTAATCGCTGATTCGTACTTGAGATTGCCGACGACTGATCTGCCTAACGTTTCTGCGTCCGTATTGGTAACAACAATTTCCCTTAGGAAAAATTGCAGCACTTGCTTGCTTTGATCGGAAATATACAGCACTGCGTCAAACCAAGAATTCCAATGACCGACTGCTGTCCACAAGGCAAGCGTCGCCAGTACAGGCTTGGATAATGGCAATATAATTTGAAACAGGATGCGAATATCGTTGGCTCCGTCTATTTTCGAGCATTCTTCAATCTCCGTTGGTATAGACATAAAGAAATTTCGAAGTACTAACATCGAAAATGTAGGAATTAGACCAGGCACAATATACACCCATAGTGAATTCATCAGATCAAGCTCTTTAATTAATAAATAAGTCGGAATAATACCGCCGCCAAAAAACATCGTAAACAGAATGATCATCGTGTAAAACGTACGATGCGGCAAATATTTGCGGGATAATGGATAGGCGCACAGCGACATAATAAATAGCGTTAAAAATGTTCCTACAACTGTCCGAAAAACTGAGTTGCCAAAGCCGATCCATATTTTTTTCTGACTTAGTACCAAATTCCAAGCGGTCATATCTATTTCTTTCGGGTACAAGTGAAATCCTAAACGCAGTGCCTCACTTGGCGAGCTAAAAGAAATCGATACAATATGAATAAACGGATAGATCATAACGATACAAAGTAAAGAAATAACGATGATTAGAATGAATTGAAATATATTTTCTCCTATAGTTGCTTTCACAGCTGTCTGCCCCTTTCATCTTTCATTGCTATAGAACCCCTTCTTGACCAAGCTTTTTCACAATAAAGTTCGTTCCGAGCACCAGCGTAATGCCGATAATGTTCTTGAACAAGCCAACTGCGGTCGTCAATCCAAACTGCGCGCCTAATATACCGGCACGATATACATAAGTGTCAATAATGTCGGCGACATCATATACGGCAGGATTGTATAAGTTAAAGATCTGGTCAAATCCAGCATTCAAAATTCCGCCAAGTGAAAGGATGAACATGATCGTGATAACCGGCAATATCGAAGGCAGTGTAATATACCACGTTTGCTTGAAGCGACTTGCGCCATCCATTTTTGATGCTTCATAAAGCGAAGGGTCTACACCTGAGAGCGCTGCTAGATAGATGATCGTTCCCCAGCCAATCTCTTTCCAAATCCCTGTTACGACAAGCGTAGAGCGAAAGTAATTGGAATCAGCGAGGAAATAGATCGGCTCCATGCCAATCATTTTCAATATATAGTTGACCGGCCCCTCCGATGGCGAAAGCATAACGGTAACAATTCCAGCCAATACGACCCACGAGAAGAAGTGGGGAATATAGGAGAGTGACTGTGCAACTTTTTTGAAAATACTAAAGCGAATTTCATTAAGTAAGAGCGCTAATAGAATAGGCGCTGGAAATCCAAAAATAAGATGGTACAAGCTAATAAGCACCGTATTGCGGAAAATTCTTAAAAAGTCTGGCGATTGAAAAAATAAAAACTTAAAATGCTCCAAACCTACCCACGGGCTTCCCCATATTCCCTTTATTGGGCTGAAATCTTTGAATGCAAGCTGTATGCCATACAGCGGTCCATAATGGAAGATGGCATACCATACTAGTGTAGGAACAAGCATTAGAAATAAATATTTGCTCTTTTTATACTCCTTCCACATGAATCTAAAGTTATTCTTGAGCTGTTTTACTTTTGGTTTTTTCTGCTGTACTGCATTGTCCATACTTCCTCACTCCATTTCAACATACGTGTAAGCACTTACATGAAGATGACTACTAAAATATTGCTAGTACTTTCTCTTACCTCAATTAAGCTTCTTAATTAAATTTCTCAACTAGCAAGATGCTGCCTGAAGCGGTTCACTTCTATACGAGCTCATTCTAGCACCGTAGAGAATCTCGACCAATTGCAACATTATCAAAAACGTTATAATATGCCCTGCTGAGCGATTGTAATTTTTATTCATGCTTATAATTTCATTCAAATGCGGAGCCGTCTCCTTGTGTTATAAATCGAGCAATATGGTGATACTATCCATCTGTAAAGCAACTTTGCCGAATCAACTAAGAATAGGAGCATGAGAATGAGAAGCGAAGACCAGATTAGAAGCAAAATTTATGAATTGAATCAATTGTTGCAGATTAATGAAGACCCACTAAGGCTTGCTACGTTGAAGGCTCAAGTTGAGATGCTGGAATGGGCGATTCACAATCCTACTGAAATGTATCGAATCGAGGATTTGGAGCAGCTAGACAGCTAAATAAAACAATCTGAGGAGCTATCTGTGTGAAAAGTACTTAGAAGCAAGTTGAGCAACAAAATCCGCTACGGAGTAAATCGTTCTTTCACTCGCGTTTAAAGCCTGATTCTTGAAGTTGATAAAGTAGAATCAGGCCTTAAAGGCGAGCCACTGTCGTTTTCCAGAATCGATTTTCTCCTTCGCTCACAGTGAGCATGAAGCTAACCATACAACTTTTCAGATAGCTCTTAAAGCTACTAGTGCATGGATATAAAAAATCCCTGCCACTGCTCAAGCGTCAACTAGACGCTTGGCAGCAACAGGGCTACAAGCCTTTATTATAAAGTTAAACAGTCTGGAATGCTGAGATCCAATTCAATGCATCTTCAATCCCTGCATCCCAATACTCCCAAGTATGGTCACCTGGTAGCTCCTTATAGGTATGGTCAATCTTTTCATCTAATAAAAACTGATGATAGCGCAAATTAACATCATATAAAAAATCTTCTGTTCCACAGGACAGATATAAACGAGGGGTCTCCTGCTTTGCCGCTTTTATATTCTTAATTAGTGCCTCGGGGTCGTTATCGCTTCCAAGCAGCTTTGATAAGTCACCAAACACACTTTGCAGATAGGAATATTTAAAGTTTCGATACTCATAATCAGGTGTAGCATTCGCGATTCTATACGGAAGTAATGCTGAAGACAAGGCAATGATTGCTCCGAATCGCTGACTGTATTTTAGTCCATTTCGAATCGCTCCATAACCGCCCATCGACAAGCCACCGATAAATGTATCTTCTCTTTTTATAGATAAAGGAAAGCATTGCCGTGTGAATTCAACCAATTCTTCACCGACGTATTGCCCATAATACTGCTCACTATCCGCATGATCAACATAGAAATGGTTTTCACCCGCAGGCATAAAAACGGCAATATTATGTAGATTAGCTAATTTTCTAATCCGAGTGTAGCTGATCCAATCCGTATGACTACCCGTGTATCCATTCAACAAATATAAAGCTCTTAAAGGATTCTGTTTAGAAAATTCCGGTTTACTTGGATCATCAATGGGCAGTAAGGCATTAAAGGTTACTTCTCGTTTCAAGCTCTGTGAAAAAAAGTTAACAGTTAGATAAGCCATTGTTTTGCTCCTCTGCTATGTAGTTATACGGATACGGGTCCAAATTTAACATATTTACTCCAAAACACTCAAATATAGATCCAAAGATTTTTCTGTAGCTGAAGCAACCAGTTCTATGAAGTTCGTATAGTTCTTTTTAGAAATTGCTTCATCTAATGCCTCATAGTAAGCTAAACGATGCTTCACTTCTATAATAATAGGCGGAAACCCTAACTTCATCAGCTCTAGGTTCAATAGTAATCTGGATGTTCGTCCATTTCCATCTATAAAGGGATGTATCCCTACAAAAATAGCATGTAGCATAGCCCCCCTCTTAATTGGGTGAAGAGAAATGGATTCATTCTCATACCAATGCATTAATGCGTCCATTTCACCATTAAGTTGATAATGAGACGGGGGAGTATGAGACGCTCCTGCTATTAGTACTTGCTGATCTCGATATACGCCAGCGTAGTTATCGTTAATACCTTTCAAAATAAGACGATGGATATTCTTGATTTGCCATTGAGACAATGACTCTTCTTTACTGATAATGTCCTCTACATAAGAAATAGCTTGCTGGTGGTTAATCACTTCCAAATGCTCGCGTATCGTTTTACCACCAACGGTTATGCCTTCTAATACAACCTTGGTTTCACTCAAAGTCAAAGTATTACCTTCGATCGCATTAGAGTTATACGTCCATTCTAATAAAAGCTTTTCTCTCAAACTTTTTAATGTATATTCAGGCAACGGCCTCTTGCTATCTAGTAACGATTTCTTAGCATCTATTTGACTAAACACCGCTCACACCCCCATGAATACATGTTTACTTCATTATATATGATCTTATCTATATCTTGTTACTTATTATTACTATGTTCTCCATAGTCCAGCTGGCGTAAACGATGTCTACTTTGCTAGATAATAGATTGAGTATTGAGTATTGTTTATTCGGGTCAAAAGACAGTCGACTTGCACCTTTAATTTTTTCGAAAAAAAGATGTGGCTTTTTACCTTGCTTCGGTGTCTAATGTATTGTAAGTCAAGAGGAGGTTTTTCAGGTGTCACGAGCTCAAGACAATACGAAGATTTCTGTTCTTCCGGAGGAACAGGAGCACATCCAGCAATTCGAAGCAATCTATGATCAGTATCGAGATAGAATTCGCAATTATATCGCAGTAAAGACAAGTTCGACGGTAGCCGATGACTTAACGCAACAGGTGTTCTTGAAAGCAATGGAAAGCTTCCATTTATTCAAGCACAACTCCAGTCTATTTACTTGGATATTCAAAATTGCGCAGAATATTGTGAAAAACGAGTATCGTACCAAATCTCGAAATAGAGAATTAGCCCAAGAGGTTATCGATTATGAATCCCAATCGATTTCCCTTGATATTGCTAAGGATGTCGATATACGAATTGATATAAGTGCCGCATTAGCTAAATTGAATGAACTAGACCAGCAGATCATATCTTTACGATTTTTCGTCGACTGCACTTTATTAGAAATATCCAAAATTATCGGGATGCGTGAAAGTGCGGTCAAAAACAGACTCTACCGTGCATTAGATAAACTAAAGAAAGAATTAAAAGAATGGGGTGACATTACAATCATGTCTATCAAAGAAATGATATCGATTGTAAATAAAAGCGAAGGACCCACTAAGAACGATGGAATGAACAAGGTACACCAAGACTTATTTAATGAGCTGAAAGGTCAAGTGGAGCGAATTTTCACAACCTATCGTCATCGGCCTTCTCAGAAAGTGATCATTGAAATCTATCCGGATCTTCACACTTTTCATCAAGCGATGGGCGAACCAGATGCACCTAATTGGTTTATGGGCACTTACGATGACAACAAAATTCAAATCGTATCTCCACTAAACCCAGGTCCTGAGCATACGTATCAATCCGTTATAAGTCACACTCTAAGTTTATTTACGATGTGGTTACTAAAGGATATCAATCCATTCGCACCAAAATGGCTTACTCATGGACTTGGCGGACATGAGGCAAAACAAATGTCGCAGGAATATATCCAATATAGCACCAGCGAAGCCATTCGAAACGATAACGTCCCTAGCTTTCAAGCATTGACTGATGAATCATGGGACTTCGAGAAGATTGGAGGATTTGCGTTCTCTCATTTGATCGTAGAATATCTCCTTCACACTTACAGTTACGATGCGATCAACACATTCATTCGTGATTCCACTGATTTTCAAGGTGCATTTCAACTATCGGAGGCTGAGCTGCACGCAAGATGGGTGCAATATTTAAAGTCTTGAGCATAACCAGTGCTAAGCTAATTTAACAAGCTGCTTATAAAAAAATAAATACACCTGCCAAGCGACGTCATCGCTTAGCAGGTGTATTCTTTATAATTGCATCACATTTTGAATTATATTATGCGTGAATTACTTCAACTGCTTTTTTGCTTGCTCAACAACATTGCTTACCGAGAAGCCGAAGTACTCAAGCACTTCTGTTCCTGGGCCAGATGCACCGAACGTATCGATAGAGATAATGCTGCCTTCTAGACCAGCAATGCGATCCCAGCCAAGTGAAATTCCCGCTTCAATCACAACGCGGTTTTTCACACTTGCCGGCAATACAGCTTCACGATATGCTGCATCCTGTGCATTGAACAGCTCGCGTGATGGCATTGCAACAACGCGTACAGATACTTGCTCTGCTTCAAGCTTCGCTTTTGCATCGACTGCTAACCAAACCTCAGAGCCTGTAGCAACGAGAATAACATCAGGAGATGCATTCGTCTCAGTAAGAACATAGCCACCTTTTGCTACATTAGCGATGTTAGCTTTTGTTTCTTCAAAGATTGGCAAGTTTTGACGGCTCAAGATTAGAGCAACCGGGCCATCTGTTTTTTGCAACGCATATGCCCATGCGCTTGCTGTTTCATTCGCATCACTTGGACGGAACACAGTTAAACCTGGAATCGTACGAAGTGCTGCAAGTTGCTCGATCGGCTCATGTGTCGGGCCATCCTCACCAACAGCAATTGAATCATGTGTGAATACATATGTCACTGGAAGCTTTTGCAATGCAGCAAGACGAATCGATGGACGCAAGTAATCACTAAACACGAAGAATGTACTTACGAAAGGCTTAACGCCGCCGTGTAATGCCATACCGTTACCTGCTGCTCCCATTGCATGCTCACGAACACCAAAGTATACGTTGCGACCTGCATAGGATTGAACCGCGAATATAGGCTCGCCAGCAATGTCTGTCATCGTGGAGCCGGATAGATCCGCGCTACCACCGAAAATCGCTGGTACAGATTTAATGTAGTGATTGATCGCTTGACCGCTTGCGATACGTGTAGACATTGATTTTCCAGCATCAAATGTTAAAATATCCGACGCATCGATTACTACTTTGCCATCAACAACTTCATTAAATTGCGCTGCAAGCTCAGGATATTGCGCTGCGTAGCCTTTTACAAGCTCGATCCACGCTTTTTCTTTTGCTGCACCTTGCTCTTTCAATTGCTCCATATGTGCCTTCACTTCAGCAGGTACTGTAAATTCCTCATGCTCCCAGCCATATTCAACTTTTGTCGCAACTGCTTCTTCTTTACCTAGTGGGTTACCGTGTGCTTTGCTTGTTCCTTGAACTTTTTTGCTGCCGTAGCCGATAATCGTACGAATCTCGATCAATGTTGGCTGATCTGTATTCGCCTTTGCTTCTTCAATCGCTTTTTCGATCGCTGCGATGTCGTTGCCATCTTCAACGCGCAAATATTGCCATGCTACGGATTCCGTACGCTTTTTAATATCTTCGCTGAAAGAAAGATTCAATTCACCGTCTAGTGAAATATCGTTGGAATCGTACAATACAACAAGCTTGCCAAGCTTCATATGACCTGCCATAGACATCGCCTCATACGCCACACCTTCCATTAAGCAGCCATCACCAGCAAGTGCATATGTGTAGTGATCAACGATAGGGAATTGCTCCTTGTTAAAAGATGCTGCAAGATGTGCCTCTGCCATTGCCATACCGACTGCCATTGCAATCCCTTGACCAAGTGGACCAGTTGTTGCATCTACCCCATCTGTATGACCAACCTCAGGGTGACCAGGAGTTTTGCTGTTAAGCTTACGGAATTGCTTAAGATCATCGATGCTAACTTCATAGCCGAATGTATGAAGTAGGCTGTATAAAAGTGCTGATCCGTGACCAGCAGACAATACAAAACGGTCGCGGTTGAACCATTTGGAATGTCCCGGATTGTGGTTCATTTGCTTTGCCCAAAGCGTGTAAGCCATCGGCGCTGCTCCCATAGGTAAGCCCGGATGACCAGAGTTTGCTGCATTAATCGCATCAATAGATAATGTGCGAAGTGTCGTAATCGACAATTGATCAATGGTTTGTGTAGACATATTGCTGTTCTCCTTTTGTAGGTTCTGTATTTTGTTCTGGCTCACGATCTAGCCACCAATGGTGACCATTTTTTGCAAGCAGCTCTTCTGCTGCTTTAGGACCGTTGGAACCAGCTGGATAATAATGTAGCGGTATCGTTTGCTCTGCAAATGCGTTCAGAATCGGCTGTACCCATTTCCAGGATAGCTCTACCTCATCCCAATGTGCGAAGAATGTTGGGTCTCCGTTGAATGCATCGAGAATCAAGCTTTCATACGCCTCTGGTGCTTCATCTCCATTAGAATGGAAATCGATATGAATCGGCTTGAACTGCTCTTTGTTTTGCGGGTCTCTGGTGTTGAGCTGGAACGTGATACCTTCATTCGGACTAATTTCATAGATTAGCAAATTCGCATGCTTATTGTCGTCCTGAACCTTCGTGTTAGGCTTCAATGCTTCCTTGAATTCAATGACGATACGAGTTGATTTCTCATTCATGCGCTTGCCTGTACGGATGTAGAACGGAACCCCGCGCCAGAACGGATCGTCGATTTCCAGCTTAGCTGCGATATAAGTATCATTCATGGAGCCTGCTGGAATGCCTGGTTCATCTTTGTAGCCGACTAATTGCTTACCGCCGTGTGTCCCAGCTGAATATTGCGCGCGTACAACATGCTCGCTTACGTTGTCCTTATGCAAAGGCTCAAGTGCTTCAAGAATTTTCTTTTTCTTGAAACGTACAACTTCTGAGGTACTGTTTTCAGGCAAATGCAAAGTAAGCATCATTAGAATTTGCAGCATATGGTTCTGGAACATGTCGCGAATCGCGCCAACATGATCGTAATAACCAGCGCGCTCTTCAACGCCTACTATTTCACTAGCTGTAATTTGCACATTTGAAATATAACGGTTAGACCAAAGCGCTTGAAGCACTGGATTGCTTTGCTGCAAGATCTCAAGCTTTTGTACCATCGGCTTGCCGAGGTAGTGGTCAATACGATAGATTTCATGTTCCTTGAACGATTCGCTCAGCTTAGCATTGAGCTGCTGTGCAGACAATACGTCATGGCCGAATGGCTTCTCGATAACGAGACGCTTCCAGCCCTTCGTATTGCCAAGTCCGCTCTCTTTAATGTTGTGAGCAATTGTCTCGAAAAACTCAGGACCAACAGATAGATAGAACATCCGATTCGGTGTACCTGGCATCACTGCTTCCTTCTCCTGTACTTGCTGAAGCAGTTTTTTATAGTCATCTTGATGATCGATATTGAGCGAGCAATAGGAGAAGCTTTGCACAAAGCGCTGAAGCTCCAAATCGTTTCCTTGGCGTCTCGAAAAGGTTTGTACCGATTGCTGCACACTTGCTTGAAAGATATCATCAGAGAATGGTCGTCTGCCCAGGCCGATTACATGAAATGCTTGCGGCAGCTTTCCATCGATAAAAAGATTATATAGAGCAGGATAAATTTTACGCTTCGCTAAATCTCCTGTCGCTCCAAACAATACAAATGTTGTTGCCTCCACTTCACTCTTCCTCTCTCGCAGCTATATATTAAGGTTTTTGCGTACCATTAAATTACTTACTGGCTTAAGCTACATACATCTACTATAATACTTATATCAGGTATACAAGTAATCAATATATTAGACAGGAGATATAGACCATGTCTATGACTAATTATGAGTTATATAAAGTGTTCTACTGGGCTGCAAAAACGGGAAGCCTTACGAAAGCAGCCAAGTCGCTATATTTGACGCAGCCTAGCGTTAGTTATGCGGTCAAGCAGCTGGAGGATCGGTTCAAGATGAAGCTGTTTTATCGGACGGCAAAAGGGGTTGCTTTAACGGAGGAAGGCTCGGTCTTATTTTCATATATTGAGCAATCACAGGTATTGATAACAATAGCCGAAGAAAAAATGGAGGCATTAAAAAATTTGACGAGCGGTGAATTGCGCATCGGTGGTAGTGATTCATTGTTCAAGCACTTCATGCTATCTCATTTGGAGGCGTTTCACCACGAGTACCCGACGATTAAGCTTCAGCTTATTCATGGAACGACTCCAGAGATCATTAACTACTTGAAGGAAGGTAAAATTGATCTAGGCGTTGTGCGTATGCCTATTTCTGATCCACAGCTAGAGTTTCGTGAAGGTATTGAGCTGAGGGATTGCTTTGTTGCCGGTGCGCATTATGCCGAGTTGAACGGTGTGGAGCTGTCTCTTGAGGAGCTGCTGGAATACCCACTCGTGCTATTTTCACGCAATAGTCGTGCACGTATGGCGATTAATGATCTTGTTCAAGGCTATGGCTATGAGCTGAAGCCATCCATTGAAGTAGGTAGTGTAGATCTACTTATTGAGTTCGCACGCAAAGGACTAGGCATCTCGTATGTAACACGAGAATTTGTGTCCAATGAGCTTGAAAACGGCTCTTTGTTTGAAATTAAACTAGATGTTCAGCTTCCGCCTTCACAGGTAGGAATTATGAATATGCGCAATGTTCCTCTCTCTACGGTCGCACGCAAATTTGTAGAGCGGTTCGATCATCGTATGAGTGATTGATTAAGAATTGCTTAATCGCACGACTTTTTGTGCAGCCGATGGTATTTATCTAATCGTTTTTATTGAAAAAAGACAAGCTACTGCATCAATCATTGTTGAGCTAAAGTCACGTAATGTGCCTAGCGTAAATGATCTGCAGAAGCTTGTCTTTTTTGTAAGTTCTATTAGTGCTAGTCCTCTTTAGGATTAAAGCTACGCGCCCAGTAAAGCACTGGCGTAGACACTACAGAAATAATGAATTTGAATATATACGTTGTAAATACGATCTGCAGCCATTCTGACCATGTGTATAGCCCTGAGAATGCAAAGGCAACTGTGCAGAACACGATTGAATCAATGAGCTGGCTAATCCCTGTACTTACATTCGTTCTGATCCAAAACTGATTGCGAGCACCGAAATTTTTCCGCAAATACCCGTATACTCTTACATCTAGAAATTGACTCACTAGATACGCGAGCAGACTAGCTGCCGCAAGACGAGGCATTAAGCCAAATATGGTTTGTAACGACTCTTGCGCAAAATCAGTTGCTTGCGGTTCAAATTTAAGCACCATCTGCATCATAATCGTCGAAGTAATTAGCGTAAAAAAGCCGAACCATATCGCTTTTTTCGCTGCCTGTGGACCATACTTTTCGTTCAGCATATCAGTACTCATCGAGATCGTCGTAAAAAGCGTATTCCCTAACGTCATAATGATACCAGCTGAAGCGATAGACAGCTCGATCGTTTTTGTTACTTGAATATTGGCGATAACCGTCGCAAAGCCTATCCACGCATACAACCCGACCCGACCAAATAAACGGTAACAGATTAAAAACAATGCAAAGTTTACCGCAATAAATAATATTCCCCAACCTATATTAAACATCTATACATTCTTCCTCCTTAGTTTTGGTATCGCGGGATGGTTACGAACCGCGGGCCATGCAGGCCACTCATTAGAATATCAAATTTCAATACGAAAAGATACTGTTTTCCTATTCGACTAACTTGTAATATTTGGACATAATTATTATAGGTTCACTTTTGTTCGTTTTATCCTGTTTACAAACAAAGATAACCATACTATAATGAACGTGAAACGAACAAAAACAAACATTTGGTGAGGTGGATCAATTATGAAAATTAGACACGCAACAAATCCGGTTGATGTACAACGTCTTAATACTACAGAGCTACGTGAACGCTTTTTAATTGAAAATTTGTTTGAACCAGAAAAATTGCAAATGGTGTATAGTCACCATGATCGAATGATCGTAGGCGGTGCTTCCCCTATTAATGAAACGTTAGAGCTGGCTGACGCTGAAACGTTGAAAACAGAATATTTTCTGGAGCGCCGTGAGGTAGGCTTCATCAACATTGGTGGCCCTGCGATCATTGAAGCTGACGGCGAAAGCTACGAGCTAGCGAAGTTGGATGCACTTTATGTTGGAAAAGGTACGCAAAAAGTTTTATTATCTAGTAAGGACCAAGCGAATCCTGCAAAAATTTATTTCTGTTCAAGCCTTGCTCATGCTGTGTTCCCAACAACGAAAATCGAGCTTGCTAAAGCTACACCTAACCACCTAGGCTCTAAAGAAACTTGTAATGAACGTACGATTTATCAATACATTCATGAAGGTGCGGTGCAAAGCTGCCAACTTATGCTCGGTGTGACGCTGCTCAAGGATGGAAGCATCTGGAACACAATGCCTGCACATATTCATGACCGCCGTATGGAAGCTTACTTGTACTTCGATATGAATGAGGATACTCGTGTATTCCATTTCATGGGCGAGCCTTCTGAAACACGTCATCTTGTTGTTTCTAATGAACAAGCGGTTATCTCGCCAAACTGGTCCATTCATTCCGGTGCAGGCACAAGCAACTATTCATTTATTTGGGCTATGGCTGGTGAGAACTACACGTTCAAGGATATGGATATTGTAAAAATGGATACACTTCGATAGAAAAGATGGGGGTTATACTGTGTTAGCAGCAACTAGACATAAAAAAATTCTCGAACAATTGCAAAGTGATGGCTTCGTGAAAGTATCGGAGCTCAGTCAGCAATTTGATGTAACCGAAAAGACGATACGTGAAGATTTAATGAAGCTTGAGAAGCAGCATTGGCTCAAGCGCATACACGGCGGCGCGGTGTACGTTGAATCCTCTGAGCAGCCTGACTTTGCATTAAAACTGCCTAATACAGTTAACCCTAGTGAGAAGCTATTGATTGCTAGTTATGTCGTGAACCATATGATTCAAGAGCATGACATTATCGCATTAGATAGCGGAAGCACAACTTTAGAAATTGCGAAGCAGTTGGATAATATTCCATTAACAATCATTACAAATGATCTGCTTATTATTCGAGAGGTTATGGCCAAGGATCAGATTAAGCTTGTCGTCCCTGGCGGCTATAGTAAACATAATCTTCTTATTCCTTCGCATCCACTTGAGTGGGTACAGGAGATCAATATCTATAAGCTGTTTCTATCTACGTCCGGCATTCATCCGAGCTATGGGCTATCCATCTTCTCCAATGAACAGCTTGCCATGAAAAAAGCACTTATCCAATCTGCTCAAGAAGTGATTTGTGTAGCGGATCATAGCAAATTCGGCAGAGGAGCACTACATACCTTTGCTACGATAGATCAGATTCAGCAATTTGTAACAGATACTGGCATAAGCGCTTCTGATATTGAGCTTATGCAGCAAGCAGGAGCGCAGGTCAGTATTGCTAGCTTTAATCAATGATAAGGAAGGATGCATCGAGCTATGAATCTTTTCAATCTAAAAGGAAAAACTGCGATTGTTACGGGTGCAGCTAGAGGACTTGGTCAAGCTATTGCCATTGGACTGGCAGAAGCAGGCGCTGATCTCGTGCTCGTAACGAATCAATCTCCAGCTGAAGAAACACAAGCGAGTATTGAAAAACTTGGACGAAAAGCAATTATCGTAAAAGCCGATGTCAGCGATCAAGCTCAGCTACCTGGCATTATAGAGCAAGCGAAACAAACGTTTGGACGCGTTGATATTCTCGTTAACAATGCTGGAATTATTCGCCGGACGCCTGCCGTTGAATATTCATTTGCTGATTGGCAAGCTGTACTGTCAACGAATCTAGACTCTGTCTTTACGTTGTGCCAGCTTGCAGGCAAAGAATTGCTTGAGCAAGGGTCTGGTAAAATCATTAATATTGCCTCTATGCTATCATTCCAAGGCGGCATCAACGTTCCGGCTTACACTGCAAGCAAGCACGCAGTAGCTGGACTAACCAAAGCGCTTGCTAATGAATGGGCGGCAAAAGGCGTGCAGGTTAATGCGATTGCTCCTGGTTACATGGCAACAGATAATACGGCAGCGCTTCGTGCCGATGAAGTTCGCAGCAAGCAAATTCTAGATCGTATTCCAGCAGCTCGCTGGGGAACGAACGAGGACTTAAAAGGAGCAGCAGTATTCCTTTCGTCTCAAGCTTCAGACTACGTCAATGGTCATGTCATGTGCGTAGACGGTGGATGGATGAACAGATAATAGTCTGCTGCTTTACATTGCTTATATTGCTGAACAACTCAAAAACACCTTCTCAGTGTTGATTCCTATCGCAAGATAAGGAAAACTACAGATGAAGGTGTTTTTGTATGAGTACTAAGTTATTTCGTTTAAATCTGCAGTGTTTGTCCTGCTATTCACATTCTTTATGAGCTGAATTTGTCGTAAAAAGGGATCCTGTATGTTCAATTCGGTTCACTCCCGTTTCGCTCGCGTGTTTGAAAGGTTCATATGGTAAATACAGATGTGCCCGAAGTTTATTCTCCACAGCTACACCAAGATACTTCTTAAGCGCTAAAATCAGGTATTAACTTATCTTTTATACTCATTAATCCATCGCCATACATCACTTCTATTTCATGCTCAATTCCCTTGCTATTTTCGATCACGAAAGTAAAATGATTTAGATAACGAACGGACATATTCCCTGAATAAAAAAACTCCTTATAATTTTGAATGACTTCATCAGCAACCCACTCGGGGACGATAATATCGTCTGGGTTTAGAAAGCTAGCCAATTCGGTCGTTTGCTCTGTACTAATAAGCTCAATATATTGCAGGACCATTTTCTCTGCATGAGGAAAATAATTCAAATAAGGATTATGGTAGAAGATATCTCCGTTATCATAACGAATGACTAACTTATTTTCTTCATTATACGCCTCAAAGTTTTTATCGACCAAAGCGAATTCATACTGCCCACTTTTAGGATCCATGCTCAATCCCTGATCATTGATTTGTAGAGACAATGTATCTATATCAAAATTGATACTGAAGCCTTCAATGATCGCATTTACACCTTCATTATCAAGTGGTGAAGAGGCAGACACATTGAGTAGCTGCATTATTGTCTGCGCATCTTTGCTCTTAATTGAATCTACGAGTTGCTGAGCATCTTGCATCGCACGCTCTTCATCAGTGATGGTCTTCTCCTCAACCGGAATGGAAGTTTGCACTTCTTGTGCTACGTTGTTTTCTGTCTCAGTTTCCGTTGAATTCATTATATTATTTTCGCCTTCAGTAACAGCATGATTATTGGATTCTGCGTCATTGATTTTCGGAGTCATACAAGCAGATAATATGAACATTAACAAACCTACAGTGAGGATTAAGCGAATCAATTTTACCACTCCTCTAAATTTCTAAAGTTTCAACTAATGTTACAATATAGTTTCACTAATCACCTGTAAACAATTAACATATACTTTGACGCTAATCATATATAAATGTTGCATTAATCTTCCTGTTAGTTCAAAAAATGGACGCTCCCTCACCTTCGCTTGGGCTGCGTCCTTCTCTTTAAGCATATATCAATTATTCCTCTGCTATCTTCACAAAGTCATCGAAGTATGGATATACATAAGGATCATTAGGTGCTTCTATTGTTGTAATCTCTGTTGCTTTCAGCTGAACGATCTCGATGCCATTATACTCAGTAAGGCCAAATGTACCGATTACTTCGATCCACTTATCCTTTTCAAATGCATTCGCATCATCCCATTGTACTAAAAAACCGTACGGAGAAGCATCCGCAGAACAGCATTGCATCGCCATTCGAGATATGACAAACGTATCTTCACTCATATCATCCTCGCGATACACAAAGCCACTAATTCGAATTGTTTTCCCGATAAAATTGTCTCGATATAGATCAAGAGAAGTTAATGTTTCGAGAAAGCCTTCTTCTTTTACAGCTATTATATCTTTTTGATAAAGCAACTTGCCGAGCTCTGCAAGCTCTACACTATATTGATCTGATGGAAACAGCGCATCAAAAGATTGATCATCATCGGTTGATGATACTAAGCTGTTCGAAGCATTCTTAGTCTCCATCTCATTTGCCGACTGATCGACGACCTCATCGTCCTGATTAACATCGCCGCTACCTTCTATATCAACTGTTGCTCCAGCTTTTGCATCAGCTTCTACAGTAGCTTTGTTTTCAGCCTCGAGGTCAACTTTTGGATCACTTCCTGTACTAGCCTCTAAGCTGCCTTCAACTGAAGGCACTTGAACGTCAAAGCTATCAAGGTCGGCTACTTTTGTTTGCTGCAGACTTGCACCGTTGCTCGCACTTAGATTCATTCCTTTGACAGCAGCAATATCGCTTCCCATTAATTGATCAGGCATCGCAAAGCCTAACAACAGAGGAACGATAAAAATACTATATAACAATACACTTTTCGTTTTAGAACGCGGCACTTCATGCTGACAGCTGCAGTTATGGTCATCATGCTCATGGATATGCTGATGCTCATGAGAATGCTCACTCTCACGGGTATGCTCATGTTTGCCCTTCTCCTGCCAAGCTAAGTAAATACAATAAAGTGCAAGCATATATAAAGCTATAACAGAGAGCTTCATATAAGGCGCCATGCGCGGAACAATATAGTAATGAAGCTTATCTAATTGCACCAGATAAACAATATAAGAAGTTAAACCGAATAATATACCACCTCTTATATAATAATGAAGCTTCATGTTTCGGTGCTGACTCATAGTTATTCCTCCTACACTATATTGAAAGCTCCTATAGCGAGCGAACCTCCTAGTACAACAATCGCAACTGCAACGATAAGAAATATTACAAATTTCAATCGAAATACTGAGCAAAGCATCAACGTTCCCTTAAAGTCTATCATTGGGCCGAAAACGAGAAAAGTAAGAAGAGAACTAGCTGAGAAAGTAGTCAAAAATGACGATGCAACAAAAGCATCTGAAGTAGAGCAAAGTGACAGTATATAGGCAAAGCCCAGCATAAAAAAGTGAGAAGTATATTCGCCCTGTCCTATAGCAATAAGCTCTGCTCTCGGAACTAGAGTCTGGATCAACCCCGTTATGAAAGCACCCAATATTAAATATTTCCCCATATCAAAAAATTCATCGCTGCTATGACGAAGTATTTGATGAATCGCATTTCGCTTGTTGTTTCCTGAAAGAGATTGAACCGATGATTGTGCAAACTCATTTGTGCCACTAAGTTTACGAGGATCTTTCCTAATAAAGCTATAAACGATCAAACCTACGATGCAACTCACCAATATAGCAAGTCCAACTCTACTATATACGAATTCATTTCGACCGCGAAATGCTGTAAACGTTGCAGATATAACAACAAGATTAACAATTGGACCAGCTAATATAAAGGTAACACCTGCGTATAATGGCATCCCTTTAGCCATTAGTCTACGTACGACGGGTATAAGACCGCATTCACATACGGGAAATAACATCCCAAGAAAGCTTGCGACAAGTACACCGAGTACGGGATGCTTAGGAATAATTTTCTGAATCCAGGCCTCTGGAATTACAACTTGCATAATAGAAGAGACAAATATGCCAAGTAATAAAAACGGCAGTGCTTCCAGCAGTATGCTGATGAACATTGACTTAAACACCGTCATATAGGTCATCAGTTCAGCTCCATTGAGCGCACTAAGCCGAGGCAACACACCACCTATAAATAACAAACACAACAAGCCGATAAACAAAAAGCTAAGCTTGCGTCTATATACTACGACATCAGTTTTCATGAGGCTGCTTACACCATCCTAAGCTGATCATAATTTCACGCTAGTCTAAGTGTAAGGATTACGATTAAATATGTCAAGTAATGGTAGCTCTATCACCTCTATCATTTATATTATCATATATAAAAAATAGACATAAATTCAGACTCTTAAGTGCCGAATTCATGCCTATATCTCATGTTCAAAGATTATTGTTGCTCATAGAAATAAAGCGCATTTAACTATGTTGTTATCCTTTTACTGCACCGGCTGTCATGCCATCGATAAAGTACTTTTGGAAGGCCAAGAACAAAATAAGAATTGGCACAATCGAGAAAAATGATCCGACGATCAACAGATCGTAGTTATTGCCATATGGTGTTAATAGCGTCTTCAAGCCAATAGGCAGTGTGTATTTTACCGTCTCACTAAGCACCATAAACGGCCATATAAAATTGTTCCAGCTGTTCATCCCGTTCAATATCGCCATTGCGGCAAAGGAAGGCTTCATAACCGGAATAATTAAGCGCACATAAATTCCGTATTCTGAAGCACCGTCCACTCGGCCAGCCGCAATAATTTCCTTAGGAATGCCGCTAATGTATTGTCTAAAGAAGAAGATCGTTGCAGCACTCGCTATACCTGGAAGAACAATTGCAGAATACGTATTCATCAACCCGAGATCATTGGTCAGCTTATACAGAGGCAGCAGCAATATCTCGAATGGCACCATCATAATCATAAGCACACAAACGAACAAGAAATTTTTACCTACAAAGTTGTAAGCTGCAAAGCCATAAGCAACCGTTGCACTAATAAGCAAGGTTAGGACAACCTGTACAATCGTTAAAAATACCGAGTTAAAAAACCAGTTGAAGTAGCTATGCGAACCAGTGAATAAATATACAAAATTATTAAAGCTCATTACTGAAAAATCAAAACTCAGATTTAAGCCATATCGAACAAGATCACCGCCTGGCTTAAAAGAAGCGAGCGCAATCGCATAAAAAGGAATTAAGATAAAGAAGCAAACGATCGCGAAAACGAAAAAAAGACCAACCTTCGTCATTTTCTCATGTCTCATGATTGATCCTCCTTCTTAAACATACCTGATATCGAAAGCTGCGTCACATTAATAATCATCGTTATTGCAAGTAGAACGATGCCTACCGCAGCTGCGTAGCCTAAATTGTTTTTTTCTATTCCTTGGCGGTATAAGTAGCCTACAATCGTTAAGCCGATGTTTTTCGGAGAATTGTTCCCATTCCACAGCATCATACTCTCAATAAACATCGCTAGCCCCGCATATATACTGATCGTTAGCACATAAATCGACGTTGGCTTGAGCAGTGGCACCGTTATTCTAGTAAACTGCTGCCACTTCGATGCTCCGTCTATTGCCGCTGCTTCATAATAATCATCAGAAATATTTTTTAGTCCCGACAAAAAGTAAAGCATATTTACACCGGTCCAGCGCCATGCCGCAAGAGCGAGCAAAGCAATAAAGCCTGTTACCTGCCCCTTTAAAAACTTAACAGGATCGATGCCAAACAAACTTAGAAGGCTATTCATTAATGAACCTTCCATCTCACCAAACATTAAGCGAAATATAGTCCCCGCAACAACGACAGAAGTCAATGCTGGAAAGAAGAACGACGCTTTAAAAAACTCTCTCCCCCACATCAGCTTGCTGTTGATGAGAACAGCAAAAAGCATTGGAAACGGAATAAGAATGACTAACGTTAAAACCATATAAATCGCACTGTTTGTCAAAGCTTTCAAAAACACCTTGTCACCTAGCAGCTTCTCATAATTGGCAAAGCCAACCCAGTTTGAATCTTGGCCAAGAGCAACCTTTTGAAAGCTCATCTCAAACGAATCAAGCAAAGGATAGGCCCAAAAAATAGTGAATACTAAAATGAAGGGCAGTACAAACACATAAGGTGCGACCTTTTGCGAATAAATAAATCGTTTGATCAAAGTCATTTCCCCCTTCAACCTTATAAAATACGTGAACTTCCTCTAAAGGAAAAGCCGCGAGCATGGCAGGTCAAGCACAGTAGCTGTCTGCATTATCTCGCGGCTTTACTTATAACTTACAATTATTGAAGCTCTTGCTCAATTTGCTCTTGGGCATCATTCAATGCTTCTGTTACATCACGTCCGTCCTCGAAGATTTCATTCAGTGTAACCGTCCCGAGCACGTTATTAATTGTAGGAGAAGCAGAGGTTGATTTGATCAATTCAATCTCATCACGAATTTCATTCAATACGTCGAATGGATTGTTTACAAAGTATTGTACGAAGGTGTTGTCCGGATTATGTGTAACATCTTCCATATCCCACACACCCATGTTAACTGGATCGAAGCCCAGCGTATTCCATATTTCGATATTTGCATCCTCAGTCAGCTTTGCATAAGCAAGAAAATCCTTCGCTAGCTGAACATCTTTAGCTGTCTTCGTTACAACAGTTCCCGTACCACCGCCACCAACTGATGCTGGCATTCCCGCTTCAAGTACAGGAATTGGAGCGATCGCGATCTTGCCGGTTAAATCACCCATATAGTTAACATATCGAGACATAAACCAAAGTGGCATAAACGCAGATACATAGTTGCCTGAGTTGTATTCGCCATAAGCCTCTTCTGTATCAGGCTGACCGCCTGCTACGGTCGCAACAACATTGTTCTCCTGTAGATCCTTGATCATTTCTAATGCTCGAATTGCTTCTGGTGTGTTCACTTGAGGGGTACCATTAGAATCAGTTAAGTCTGTACCTTGCTGTGCAAGTAATTGAGAGATTTGCCAAAGTGCGCTTGTGTCAGCAGTCCCCATGTTTTTACCTGTAGCTTCATATACCTTAATGCCGGCTGCTTTGAAGTCGTCCCATGTTACGATATCCTCATAGTTAACGCCTGCTTCTTCAAGCACCTCTACATTGTAGAAAGCAACGGAAGCACCGACGTGCGTAGGAGCACCGTAGTTCTGTCCGTCTTTGCTGTAAAGATCAATGCGGGATTGGACTAACGTATCACGATACGGATCGATTACATCATTAAGCGGCTCTAGCTGTGGAGTTCCTGCTAAGAAATCTGGAAATTTACCAAGCTCAATATCTGCTAGATCCGGAGCGCCAACACCAGTTTGCAATGCGATGCTAAGCTTGTTATGCATATCATCGTACGGCATAACCGATACATTCAGCCTTATTTGACGATCTGGATTGTCCGTATTCCACTTCGTCAGCATTTTTTGAAAATGCTGACCATGAAGTTCAACGAACGTCCAATAGGAAAGCTCCGTTGCCGATTCACCTGCACCGCCATCGATTACGGATTCCTTCGTTTCTCCTGATCCGCTTCCTGAACCACTGCCTCCAGAGCACGCTGCTGCAACCATTATTACAAGCAATAAAGCCAGGCTAAGACTTAACCATCTTTTCATCATGAATGACCCCCTAAAATTAATTACTTAATTTTTTCAAACGAATCACATTCCATGATGCTTTGGACAAGTTTGCAGTTACATAGCCGTCTTTCAGCTCAGACGCACCATTGGAATGAGGTTTAACCTTTTCATCGTGTGCGGTATTAACCGCCTTCAAGTCATCATGCTCGAGTACGATGTGCTCTACAATGGTGTAATTGTCAAAGCTGCGAACATCACATGTAAGCAGCATATTTTCTGTGAGATGACGATTCAATGCAAAGATCGTCACTTCTTCTTGTTGCTCGTTGTATACTGCAGCACTATCTAGATAAGGAACATCAGTATAATCTTTAGCATCGTATTTCGGCGAATCAGTTATCGGAAGCAAGGAAACGCCTCGTCCGAACACCGATGCATGCAAGTAAGGATAGAAAATCGTCTGCTTCCATGCTTTGCCGCCTTCTTCTGTCATAATTGGCGCAATGACATTGACAAGTTGGGCAAGACAAGCCATCTTCACACGATCCGCATGTCTAAGTAATGTTATAAGCATACCGCCCACAAGCAATGCATCTTCAAAGTTATAAACATCCTCAAGTTGAGGTGGTCCGATAGTCCATGGTTCGATTTTTCTGTCTTGATCATTCGAGTGGTACCAAACATTCCACTCATCAAAGCTCAGATACATCGTTTTCTTACTACGTTTTTTTGCTTTTATATAATCACAAGTAGAAATGACCGTATGAATAAAATGATCCATATCCATCGTTCTTGCTAAGTAATTCGATGAATCTCCATCACGATTGCCATAATACTGATGCAACGATACAAAGTCTGTTACATCGTACGTATGATCAAGAGTTGTCGCTTCCCACTCAGGGAAGGTTGGCATTCCTGTGCTGGAGCTTCCACAGGAAACAAGCTGAATTGAAGGGTCAACTAGTCGCATCGCTTTCGCAGTTTCATATGCAAGCCTTCCATACTCATCTGCTGTTTTTTGTCCAATCTGCCATGGACCGTCCATTTCATTACCAAGGCACCATGTTTTAATGTTATGAGGTTCCTTGTAGCCGTGTTTAATGCGCAAATCGCTCCAATACGTTCCTCCTGGATGATTGCAATATTCAAGCAAATGACGTGCAGCATCGACACCGCGTGTTCCAAGATTAACTGCCATCATAACTTCAGTACCAATTTCTTTCGCCCAGTTGATAAACTCATTCGTGCCGACGTAATTGGGCTCAAGTACTCTCCACGCGAGCTCTAGACGCTTAGGTCGGTCTTCCACCGGACCAACGCCATCCTCCCAATTGTATCCAGACACAAAGTTCCCACCTGGGTAACGAATAATTGGAACCTGTAACTCCTTAATTAATCCTTTCACATCTTCACGAAAGCCTGCTTCATCTGCTGATGGGTGGGTCGGCTCATAGATCCCTCCATAGACTGCACGTCCAAGATGCTCAATAAAAGAGCCATAAATTCGAGAATCAACTTCAGCAATTTTGAAATCCTTATCAACAATCATTTTTGCTTTTAGCTCCGATGATAATGCCATCTGTTTCTCCCCTCTCTTTACATCTAAATTGGAATTGAATGCGTTTTCAACAATAAATTAGCATATGATTCGTATTTTGTAAATATAAAAACATAAAATAGTTTAGCAAAATCTAAAATGGTATCATTCGACAGCTATTTTTCGACATTTATCCCCTAATATCGCTCGATTTACTTTATATAAACATAAAATGAATTTCGTTTTTCAGAAAGATCCCCCTTTCTTTTGGCAAATGCTTCGTATATGATAGAAAACAAACAAGCAAATGACGTTAAGGAGCTATCGGCAATGATCTATATTAAAGATTTAATGAGCGGTTTGCCAATCTTTAAGGCGTTAAGCTCAGAGGTTCGAATTCAAATCATTGAGCTATTGATGCGCAATTCATCCATGAACCTGAACGAGCTTGCGAATGAGCTAAATCTATCTAACGGTGCCATTACGATGCATATAAAAAAGCTTGAAGAAAGCGGTATCATTCAGATCAACTCAGCAGTTGGCAAGCACGGCATACAAAAAATATGCTATTTGAACGAAGATAAGCTTCTTATCGATATGCGGAATAACGAGAAGGAAAATCTATACGAGGTAGAAATCGAGGTTGGACACTTTAGCAACTACAATGCTGCACCAACCTGTGGTTTGGCAACCAAGGACAGCATTATCGGTGATTTTGATGACCCTCGCTATTTTGCTGATCCACAGCGAATTCATGCTGAAATCGTTTGGCTGGCAGAAGGCTTTCTAGAATATCGCATTCCGAACTACTTAAAATCGAATCAAACATTTAAAGAGATTCAATTTTCAATGGAGCTCTGCTCGGAAGCACCTGGGTACAACAATCACTATCCATCTGATATTTATTTTTATTTAAATGATATAGAGATTGGCTCCTGGACCAGCCCAGGTGACTTTGGCGATACTCGTGGTAATTTTAATCCAGATTGGTGGCCTCCTCACCTTAATCAGTATGGCATGCTGAAGCTGATTCGCATTACGAACGAAGGCAGCTTTATTGATGGCTGCCGCATCTCGAATATATCGCTCGCGCATATTCAGCTTAACTACAAGAGTGATCTTACGTTCCGAATTGCTATTCCGGAGCACTCTCAAAATAAACGCGGCTTGACGATCTTTGGTAAAAGCTTCGGCAACTACAGTCAGAATCTACTTGTGCGTGTTTTGTATGATGTACATGATACGTAGTACATAAACAAATTAAGACCAAAAATTTTTAGCATGAACATCGCTACAAACATGGATTGGTTCCAATTGCTGTTGTTCCCAGATTTCTTGAAGAAAATCAATGGTAGAAATCCGGGAACAAAGGCAAACGCTTCGCTTTTCCACCAATACCATGTTTTCCACTGTAGTATTCATTGAAAAACTTTTAGACAACTACTTTATGGCAATGTAACATGTTTTTTATTTCACTAGCACTTTGTACACTGGAGTAACTACTAAACCATATCTGATACGCCCAGCCTCGATCTTAACTTCATATAGCGTAATAAAAATGATTTCTCCTACTCACAAAATGCTGACGAAATAGCTTTTCACAAGAAGTCTAGTCTTGTCTGAAGAGAAGACAACGTGAATCACTGGTTAGAGCTCATCGTAAGCCAAGTATCAAAGCCATCCTAGTAAGCGCCAGTAGCTCGTCTTTTGAGCCCCGCTACTCCCACTTAGCGGAGAAATAAAGAGATTCTGGAAAACGAAGTGGCTCGCCTTTTAAGTCTGATTCTACCTTAATAAACTAAAAGAATCAGACTTTAAACGCGAGTGGAAGAACTCTTTATTTCGGAGCGGAATCAGACTTTAAACGCGAATACAAGAATGTTTTGCTCCGCAGCTGCTACTGGATGTACTTCCCGTAATCGGGTACAGCCACATCGTCAAAATCCTTCACTAATCTGCTTAGCCCTTCAGTTAGTTCACCACCGCTAATTGGCAGACCGTGCCCAGTGATGACTGCTGTCGGCTGAAGCTTTTCCAGCATTATAACCGATTGCTTTGCCTGATCCCACTCTGTTGTCAAGTATCGCGGTGGTCCTTGAACCTCCCGCTCTTGAGTAAATACCTTGTACAATGAATCCTGCTTCACCGTTACAAATGCATCCCCTGCAACTAAGACACGATCCTTCTCTCGGAACAGTGAAACATGCCCCGGAGCGTGTCCTGGTGTGTGCAACCATCGCCACTCAGATAGAAACGGAACCGTTCCATCTGCTGGGAGGGCTTTAATATGCTCACCTAGCTGTATCGGCTCGACAGGAAAGGTAAAGGACAGCTTAGCTACTAATCCACCTTCAACAGATGGATCTGGAGCAGGATAGCTTTTTTCTCCTGTCAAGTATGGTAGCTCCTGCTCATGTGCATAGACAGGTACCTTCCAATAGTTGATCAGCTCTATAATGCCTCCAACATGATCAAAATGTCCATGTGTCAACACAATGCATTTCGGCTTATTGACGACACCAAATTGTTTTTCGCAAGCTTCAATTATTAGACTGGCAGAGCGTGGCATACCTGCATCTACTAATACCCAATCTTCGCTGTTCTCGTCTTTAATTCCGCAAATATTAACGATTTGAATCGTTTTGCACCACACATTATGCGCAATTTCTTGTTCGGCCCCACTTTCCATTGAAAACATCGGCAAAAAGTGATAATCACTTCCGTATGACATTGAAGATTCTATATCCATCAGTCATCTACCTCCTATAACTTTATTAGCCCATTCGCCAGTAATACTTACTCTATTGATGAAAACTACAAAAGCTCTACCTTACCATCCACACTATGCATGCTTTTTAGTCAAACCTTTTACGATCAGAAACCGGTGTAGGAAATACTCCGCAACAGTTAAAAGCACTGCTGTCCAAAATGCGCCCCATACGCTAACATAGGCTGTTGTAAACATTAAGGAAATACCATAGACTACAACCCAGCCAACAATTAGATCTGAGAACGTGCTCAGCCAAAGCGTTCCCTTTCTTAAAATCCAATACTCCATAATCAATCCAATTCCAGCAGCAACTAAACCTACGATAATCGGTTGGTATAACCGAGTGTATTCTACGTTAGGGAACAACCATGAAGCAATAATTACACCTAACGGTACGATTATTAGTTTAATGATCAAGCTAGTCATTTTTTCACCCTCCTTATGTAGAAGCTCTTGTTCAATCTTAATATGTTCAATTTACTATTTATTCAAACAAAAAAAGAATATCCCAAGGTCTTTTACAACGACACTTAGGATATTCCCGTTATTAATTATTCGTACTTTCCAGTATATTTTGGAGAAACAAGCTCTACACCAGTTGCTTTCTTAAATTCTTGAACACGTACATCTTTTGCTGCTTCGATATCAGTCAGTCCAAGCTTGTCCATATTCGCCATTGTTTCTTCGTATGTTTTTTCAAACTCGGCATCTGTTTTTGCGAAGATCAGCTTCGGAACCATTTGTGACCAATATACCGAGATTTTAGATTCTGAATTTGCTTCTTTTGAGCCTGGTTCATACGCGTCAAACAAGTTGCCCGCATCCAACTGATCGTTGCTGTACATATAGTGAGAGTTACCGTAGAATAACGATTCAATATAATCGTTAAGCTCGTTGCTGCTGGATTCCTTCACATGGTTCAGCCAAACGTCGTTCGCCATCCACCAGATCGATTCCATCCCCCATTGCTTAGAAGCACCGTTCCAATCCTCGCTGAATGCTTTTTCAATCTCTTCATTCAGCTTGTACTTACCTTCTTCAGTAATGCTAAATGTTTCGCCTTCTTTACCAAAGTAGCTTACTGTTAGACCATGCTCACTATATAGATAGTCCATAAACTGGATTGCACGATCTGCATTTTTAGAGTTTTTATTAATAAATGTTAACGTCCAGCCTTTGTTCAAAGCTCGTCCATACTGAGGCATATAGCCTTCGCTAGACTGGATTGCATCGACGTTCACATACTTAGCATTAGCATCTGCTTGATACAGCTGTCCTACTGGACCTTTATAGTCTGCAATACTGCCAACCATCATAAATACTGCGCCTTGTGTTAGCTTTTCATCAATTTGGTTACGAGCACTTGTAAAGTTCTCAAGAGATAATAGATCCTCACGAGATAACGCATTTACAAATTGAAGCATATCTTTATACTCTTCTGTAGTGCGTTGATCAACATAAGAACCGTTTTCTGCTTCGTTAATCGCACCAAAAGAACCTGCTAACACACCTAATGAATCGGCAATGTATTTATCTTTATCTCCGAAGTATATCGGTGCAACGGTTACGCCGTTATATTGAATATTTGCTTCTTTAACTTTCTTTAGTGCAGCAATCAGCGTATCTTCCTGACGTAAATCATCAAGTGTAATACCAAGCTGATCCATAATATCCTGACGAACAAAAATTTGTCCATTAGAGCGTTCATTAAACGTTGACTTCACTTCTGGGTATTGGTCCAGCAGTTCTGGTGATACATAATAGTTCGGAATCGCATAGAAGTTACCATCCGTTTGTGTATACCAATCAATCATCGTTTGCGGCAAAATAGTTGAGAAGTACGGATCATATTGTTCAGTAAGTTCATTTAACGGTGCAACCATTCCGCTTTCCATAAGCGTTTGAATTAACGATGTGCTGTTCCAGCGATCTAGCGTAATAATGTCTGGCAAATTACTTGTTGCCATCATGACGTTAAACTCGGCATTAACATCGTTGCCTGCATGTAAAAAATCTACGGTAACGCCAGTTTCCTCTGTAATTACTTTATCGACATATGTGTTTTGTGCATCCCATTTTTTAGAGTAGCCTGCAACACCTGTGTACCAAGACAAAGTAACTGGATCATTCACTGTTTTCCACGCTGGCTCGTCCTTGCTTATAGCTGATTCGCTTTGCCCTTCACTCGCATTATTGCTCGCTTTCGACGTATCGTTGTTTGCGTTGTTTCCACTGTTTGAGCATCCAGCTAAAATCATAGCTAATGTGAGAAAAACAACAATTAAGCCTTTGGTCATCTTGTTCATTCCATGAATCCCCCTATAGTATGATGTTCATCTATCTTATTAGCCTTTTACAGACCCAATAAGCATACCTTTAATGAAAAACTTTTGTACAAATGGATATATGACAATGATTGGCAACGATGCAGCTACCATAGCAGCCAATTGCAGCGTTGTCGTTGTTACTGTGCTTTGAGCCGCTGTGACCGAGCTCGACATATTAGCTAACAATAGACCTGCTTCTGTGCTTTGAATCAGCTTCAGTATGTATAGCTGAACCGTTTGCAGATCACTTCCTAACGTAAAGACCATCGAATCATAATAAGCATTCCAGTGACCTACAGCAGTAAACAATGCGATTGCGGCCATAACTGGCTTAGATAGCGGTAAAATCATCGTAAAGAAAATACGATATTCACTCGCGCCATCAATTTTTGCTGATTCGATCAAAGCGCTTGGCAGCTCGGCAAAGTAGGATCGAAACAGTATGACATTCCAGAAGCTAAACAGCATCGGAATAATGTAAACCCAGAAGCTATTATATAAACCAAGAGAATTAATCAAAATAAAGTAAGGGATCAAGCCACCACTCAAATACATACTCATCAAGCCAATCGTAGCGTACACACCTTTGAATTTAAGATTCGGTCTTGAGAAGGCGTATGCGAACAAGGATGTGAACATCACGTGCGTAATTGTACCGATTACGGTTCGTGATACAGTAATGCCGAATGCCTTTATAAGTGAGCTATCGCTAAACAACGCCTTATAGTTGGATAACGTGAAATCACGTGTCCATAAAAACACTCCGCCTTTCGCGTAATCACTCCCAGTATTGAAAGAGCCTATGATGGAATACCAGAATGGATAGAGCGTTAATACAATTAAAAACAACATGAATATAATGTTAAAAACATTGAAGATTCGATTCGATATTGAATTGTCCTTTACCATGACGTCACCCCCTAGAAGATTCCTTTGCCTGTTATTCTTTTAGCAACGAAGTTTGCAAAGTAAAGCAAGAACAAGGCGATGACTGTTTTCATTAAGCCTACAGCTGTTGCATACTCCATTCTAAATTCCTGCAAGCCGACCTTATATACATAAGTATCAATAACTTCACTCGCATCAATGTTCAACGGGTTCTGCAGAACGAAGAATTGATCGAAGCCACTATTAAGAATATTACTGATTTGGAACACGAGCAGAATAACGATCGTCCCTGTTATAGATGGTAATGTAATATGCCAGATACGCTGGAAGCGCGTCGCGCCATCCATATAGGCCGCCTCATACATTTCCTGATCGATGCCTGCAATCGCAGCTAAGTATAGGATAGCTCCCCAGCCAAGCTCTTTAATTAGATTCGTTAACACGGCTAGCAGCCAAAAGTAATCAGGATTGCCTAAAAAGTGAATGCCCTGATCAATAAGTCCAAGCTTCTGCAGCAAGTAGTTAACAACCCCTGTGCTTGGTGATAGGATGCTGATCACAAGTCCGCCAAATATACTCCACGATATAAAGTGCGGTAGATACGTCACTGTCTGCGTCAGCTTCTTAAATTTTGCACTCGTAACCTCATTCAGCATTAGGGCAAACAATATTGTAAATGGAAACGTAATAATCAAGGATAAAAAGTTGATACCTAGTGTGTTTTTAAGCATATTCCAAAAGTTTATATCGTTCACAAACTCTTTGAAGTTCGCTAACCCTACCCATTCCGATTCAAATATTCCACGAATACCAGTAACAACGTTGTATTCTTTAAAGGCAATAATAACTCCGTACAACGGAATAAAGGTAAAGATCAGCACAAACAATATTCCCGGAATAATCATCGACTGTAAGCTAAGCTGATCCTTATCTCGAAGCAGCTTACTTAATCTTCCTTTTTTCGTTTTTTGCAGCTCTTCCGTTCCTACCATGAAGTTGACTCCTTTCGCATCTGTCTACGTTTATTGTAAACGCTTTTCTATGAAACTTTATAGGATGCACATTTGTGAAAGGGTATCATCTTTTAAAAAAAGAAAGCGCCTAGCAGCATTAGCTTGCTAGGGCGTGTATACAAACTTCGAAGGGGGGAAGATAATTCCGAATTTTCGTTTCATGCAAGGCACTTTTTCGAAGGCGTACCGGGGGTACGTCAAGGAAAAGTAACGCAGCAGGGGGCGAAAAGGCGGCGTAAGATGCCCTTAAGTGGGTTTGCATGCACGCCCTAGAACGCGATCGTCATTATTTCAGATTAAGAAACTCCTGATAATCTTTCGGAGTCATACCATAATAGTTTTTAAAGACTCTCGTAAAGTTTTTCGGGTTATTGTAGCCAAGCTGACTTGCAACCTCGTGTATTTTAACGTTTAAGCCCTGCAACGCTTTTTTTGCGTATTCCATTCGACTCTTCGTAACAAATTCTTGAAAGTTCATGCCAACTGAATCCTTAAATAGCTTGGAAAAGTGATGATAGCTCACATTGCAGTAATTGGCAACAACGGCCATATTGATCTCATCAAGCAAATGTTCCTGTACATAACGCTTCGCAACTTCGATCATATTGCTGCCTAATAACACTTCTCTTCTAGCATCCATCGTTTGAAAAATGCACGTCTTTACATAGATTCGCAGCTGCTCGGGTTGATCAAACGAATAGATGCTTCTTTTCTTATTAGGCAGCCATTGGATAATCCGCATAATCGTGTCGTACATTGATTCCATTGCCTCGACCGTATATTCACCGAGACGCTGATCACTCAGATTATGCTCTATAAACTGCTGCACCTCTTCCTTTCTCCCACAATCAACGATATCAACTAATCGTTTCATGGTGTCATTATCCATATGATGCATGGAGCGATTCGTATAAATTCGTTCATCAATAATTGAAAATGCACGGGATACTATTTTATATCTTGAGACATTGAATGCTGCTTGATAGGCTCTTTGATAATATCCTTGCCTAGGATAGGCTTGCCCACAAGCAACGATAAACATAGAGTCGGAATAATTCTCCCTAATATGCTGCACGAACACCTTCATATCCGGCTGTTCATTATAGTTCATCCATAGCACAAGATCATGGTTTTTGTTGAACATTGGATAGATGACAAGCTGCTTGCTGTCCTTACTACTGCCTAGTAGATCCACTGCAAGCTTCATTTGCCAGGACACCGATTCGGACTGTCTCTCCAGCATCGTGATGATTGCGACCATTAGCTGCTCATATGGTAATTGCAGCTCTTGCTTCACAAACAATTGCTCATAATCGTTCTCATTCGCATCAACATTGTCTATTAAGAAGTTAAGCTGTACACTATTCCTTTCAATGGAAGATTGTGATTGTTCAACGATGCCACGCAGTTGCAGCTGCTGCTCTTCCTGCAAGCTATTCATACTATTCACGAGCGCTTCGCGCAGATCTTCTGTATGAACTGGCTTTAATAAGTAGTCGGTAATGCCAAGTTTAAAGCTTTCCTTTACGAGATGAAATTCATCATATCCGCTAATTACAATCATTTTCAAGGATAATGAACGCTCTACAATATGCTGAATCAATGTAAGGCCATCCATATTCGGCATATTCAGATCCGTAATTACGATATGTGGAGCATTTTCCTCGATTTTATTCAAAGCGTCCTGCCCATCAATCGCAGTTTCAATTGAAGCAATTGCTTCAAGATTCAAGTACTGTATGATGTCACATAGGCCATCCCTAACCATTTCCTCATCATCTACAACTAATATGCGAAACATATCGCTACCTCCATTGATATGGAATTTTTATTGTGACACAAGTATATTGCTGTTCCACACTATCAATCGATAAGTAATATTGCTCGCCATAATATAAGCGGAGGCGACTATTAATGTTTTGCAGCCCGATCGAATTCTTTTTCTCTTCACGATATTGCATAAGTGGCAATTGTAGTGCTTCGTTCAAACCATCCAGCTTCTCCTTGCTAATCCCATTGCCATCATCTCGAACTTGAATTACGATTTCGTTATGCTTCATAGCACCGCTAATATGAATGGATAGCCTGTCCTTTTCTTTGCTTTTACCATGCTTTAAGCAATTTTCTACAATTGGCTGAAGTAAAAATTTAATTACAGGATACTTTTTAAGCTTCTCATCAATAGACAGCTGCAGATCGATGCTGTGAGAGGTGCTTATTTTTTGCAAATTCATATACTTCCGTATTAATTCAAGCTCATCGCCGAGTGTCGTCTCATGTGTCTGATCGCTTAAGTTATAGCGAAGTATTTTCCCGAAGTCCGCCAACAGATCGGCAATCCAGAACATTTTTTCTTTAATCAATCGCATGCGAAACACATCCAGCGTGTTGTATATAAAATGCGGATTGATCTGATATTGAAGCGCTTGGATCTGTGCTTCCTTCCTCAACCGCTCCTTCATAATCATATTGTGAATAAGCTCATTGTTCATTTCGATGAGTCCGTTCATATCCTGTGCAAGCTGACCTAGTTCATCTGAGCCTTTGTCTGGAATACGCATTTTCAGATCGCCTTGAATGACCTTCTTCATGATGGAAACCATACGATTCAAGCGCATAAATATTAGCTTAAACATATAAATACACGTAATGATAAATATGAACAAGCAGCCAATCATCATCACCAATATTGAAATCGTACTCTTATTCATCGAAGCCTTAAGCTCAGTTAACGCAATTTTATAGATTAACATCTCATGAATATCGTTGAACGATTTATAGAAGTAAATGTAGTCGCCCTGCATGACATAGCCTTCCTGCTGATCTGAGCTTTGGCTTGATTGTAACTGCTCAACTAGCATGCTAGCCGTTTCCTCATCCTTCAAGCGCTCTTCCTGCTCAAGCATGCTTGCAGTATACAGCTCACGATCCTGCAACTGACCATCTACCCCAGGGAGCATCATATCTTCAGCTACCATAATCATTACTAAGCCCAGCAGCTGTCTCGTAGATGAATAGAGCTTGCTTACAAGCGTGTAATGTGCTCGATCCAAAGCTTGTGATTTGGGTAGATATGGAGCAGCATCGGCATGAAGCCACATCATCGTCTCTTGCTCGTCTTGAATAAACGCTTGAATCTGGGGATGCTGCTGCTGATGCTTCATATGTAAAAAATATGGCCACGACTCTGGAATTTCTTCATTCATTATGAACACTTTAATCTCGTAATCATTGCTTTCCGAGAAAGCGGTTGCGTACTTAATAATCGGAATAACATTATCAAGATAAACATCTAAAAACTCCGACTCACTGCTTAAATTCGGATGATCAATAAATTCTAATAGATTAATATTTTTCGTAACAACATTTTTAAGATCATTGGCAACTTTAATTTTCTCTTCAAATTCATCTGTAATTTGTGTAAAAGCATGCTGATTCGTAACAATAAACTCATCCTGTATTCGAGCTTGGGACTGCTGGTTTTGTACCATAACGATAATCATAAAAATAATAAATGGAATGGTATACAGAAATATCGTTCGATATACGATACTGTTTTTATTAAGCTTTAGTCTTTTTTTCATGTTCATACGTATCCGTCCCATATCTAAATACTAGATTATCCGTCTCTCCGCTTACTTCAAGCAATGAACGATACTTTGCTGGCGTAACACCATATTCCCGCTTGAATAGGCGAATAAAGTAATTGTTATCCATTCCAATTATCGATGCTGCCTCGCTAATTGCAAGCGTAGGCTGCTGCTTAAGCAGCTGTGCAGCCTTTTCAAGTCTCAGTCGCTGCAAATACTGATTCGGATTAATACCATACACCTCTTTGAATTTACGCTGAAAATGCTGCTTGGAGTAACCAACAGCATAGGCAATATTCGCAATTGTCAGCTGTTCACTGTAATGCTGCTGCATATACTTTACCGCATGGAGCATCGCATTCGTAGATAATGGACTTCGTTCCTGCTGTACATCCTGCTCTGTAAGGCTAGCAAATGATCGAATGCTAGTTAACAGATCATAGATATAAAGCGATGCGATACGCTGAGCCTCCTGCTCTTCTTCATCTGGTATATGCCATAGGCGATGAAGCTTTTGTTCTAGCATCTTCATTTTGTCTGATTCTATTGGCATCGCTTTCAGCATTGGCATATTCAAAGCATGCACTAACGGCTCCGCAAAATTCCCTTCAATTCCCATATATCCAAGCAGCCAAGGCTCATCTCCAGATGGAGTGTAATCATGAGCAAGCTTGCTCGGAACGATCATCATCTCATTTGGCTTAAGCTTAATATAACTCGGGTTCTGAAAATGAAAAGTGCCTGAACCACCAAAGCATATAAAGCATTGAAGTGTCGGGTAGCCGATTGGTCGATATTGCGTATGCTGCGGATGAAGCCCACAGCTATATAAAGAAAGCGGCAATGAATAGCTTATCTTATTATGAAATAAACGAAATGGTAATATCATCGCAATCTCCTTTGTTGTCTCTATCGATATACTATAGCCAAAAAAGAATACATATGGAATGGAAATATTGCGTTTACATCATTACTTTCATAGAAATGTTCATTTTGTACGATTTTACTACAACAATTTTACTACCTCTTCATTACCTTCTTTCATTAGAATGATAGGCATAATGAACAAGAAGGGATGAATAAGATGCGTGAGCGTTTAAGCATGAATAAAGACTGGTTATTTCATCTAGGGGAAATCGGGGGAAAGGTAAGCGCGACCCATGATGTAATCTACGGACAAGCGAAAGCAGGTGGATTAAAAGGACCTGGCGGAATTGAATGGAACGATAACGCTTGGGATACGATTCAATTGCCACATGATTGGTCGTATCAGCTGCCGTTTGATCGTGAGCAAGGGATTGCAGACTTCGGCTACAAGCAACGTGGGATTGGTTGGTACCGAAAAAAGTTTTTCCTAACCGAAGCTGATAAGAACAAGCAGCTTATGCTACATTTTGATGGAATTGCAACACATGCAACGATATACTTTAACGGCAATGTCATTGAACGTAATTTTTGCGGCTATACAAGCTTCACAGTTGATATAACCGATCGCGCATTTTTCGGTGAAAGACCGAATGTGCTATCCGTTAGAGTGAATGCTGAGGAATCAGAAGGCTGGTGGTACGAAGGCGCAGGCATCTATCGCAACACATGGCTTACAAAGACAGACAAGCTCTTTATCACACCTCGGGGCATATGGGTCAATCCGCAAAAGCAGGATAGCGAGCAATGGCAAACAACGATTGAAACGACGATTCGTAACGAGCGCGAGCAAGCTGCTTGCTTCACGATTGTATCAGCGATTATTGATCCTAATCAGAACGTCGTTGCGGAGCAGCGAGTGCAGGCTTCGATCGAAGCGAATGCAGAGGAAACGATTCAGCAAGCGATTCCTGTCACTAATCCGCTGCTGTGGGATATTGAGCATCCTCATCTATATACGCTCAAATCTATGATTGAATACGAAGGTAACGTGATCGATGAGGTAACGACAAGCTTTGGCTACCGTACCATTCGAATTTGCGCAGATACAGGCTTCTATCTTAACGAACGCCGAATTAAGCTTAAGGGAACGTGCAATCATCAGGATCATGCAGGAGTCGGTGTCGCTTTGCCGGATGAGCTGCATAGCTATCGTATTCAGCGTCTAAAGGAAATGGGAAGTAACGCTTACCGTGCAGCCCATCACAACCCTGCTCCTGAATTGCTCGACGCCTGTGACCGATTAGGCATGCTCGTTATGGACGAGAATCGAAACTTTGACAGCTCTCCAGAAGGATTAAGACAAGTTGAGAATATGATTACGCGTGATCGTAACCACCCATCTGTCATTATGTATAGCTTGTTCAACGAAGAGCCGCTGCAAGGCACACCAATTGGACGAAAAATGTTTCAACGGTTGAAAAACACGGTACGTCAGCTTGATCCTACGCGTCCGGTGCTAGGTGCTATGCATGGTGGGGTAATGGAGGATGAAGGCTCAGCTACTCTGATGGATATAACTGGCTTTAACTATATGAATGGTGCTTACGAAAGCTTCCGTGCCAAATACCCTAATCAGCCGGTAATCGGTTCGGAAACGGTAAGTGCCTTCTCCACACGCAATACGTATGAATCGGATACTACCCTTCAAGTGTTCGACAGCTTTGATACAGAACGTGCCAGCTGGGGTAACACCGTTCGCGAATCATGGAAAACGATTAACACGAATGATTATATTATGGGGACTTTTGTGTGGACGGGATTTGATTATCGCGGTGAGCCTACCCCTTATGAATGGCCTAGTGTAAGCACGCATTTCGGCGTTATGGACACATGCGGCTTTCCTAAGGATGCCTACTATTTATATCAGGCGTTCTGGTTAGATCGACCGATACTCCATATCGTGTCTCATTGGAACTGGCAAGGTAAAGAAGGTATGCCGATCAAGGTGATGACTCATACGAACTGCGATGAGGTTGCCGTATATGTCAATGGACGCCTGATCGACCGCCAAGCGATAGATCGCTATGAACAGCATACTTGGAGCATTCCATATGAGCCGGGAACCTTAACGATGGAAGGCTATATTAACGGTGAGCTTGTCGCTACTACACATAAGGAAACAACAGGAGACGCTGTTGCACTTCGCATCGAGCCTCATAAATCAGTGCTGCTTGGTGATGGTCGTGACGCACTTGTTATTAATGTTCATGCTATAGATGAGCAAGGCCGTTTCGTACCTGATGCGAACGAGCTTATTCATTTCGAGGTACAAGGATTAGCTAAGCTACTAGGCTGCGGCAATGGCAATCCAAACAGTCACGAGTCGGATATCGGAACGAGTCGACTTCTGTTCAATGGAAGTCTTCAGCTCATTGTTCAAAGCTTAGCAGGTGATGGAGAGCTCAAGCTTGCCTTACATGGAGAGTCAATTGTAGAACAGCAGCTTGTCGTGCCTGTTGTAACATCGAATGTACTGCCATATGTGCCTTCAGTTCGTGCTCTTTATATTAATGATTGGCATGTAACTCAGGAGCCGCAGCTAAATAAGCCTGATCCAAACGCTGAGATGGATCTAACGGATATGAACACATGGGAAAAAGTCGATGTAAGCTTTGGCTTCAGAGAAAGCATGAAGGGCAAAAGTGGCTACGTCGTATATCGTACACAATTTGAACGTGGACTCGTCGACTTTAATCGCTCACCCCAGCTTCTATTCCAAGCAATAGGCGGAGATGTAGAAGTTTATATTAACGGAAAGCTGCAATTCAAGCGCGACATGGAATGGAATAATGAAGTTATTGTTTCACTTGAAGACGATACGCCAAGCGATTACATCACAGTAGCCATCTTAGTACGATTCGCTCCGAATATGTACTCTCCTGGAGTGAATGGAGCTGTATCCTTAAGATTAAGCAATGAAGGTTAATCTATAATTAGCATGCATCTGTCCCAATAACAAAAACAGGCTGGGACAAAACTAGCTTCACATCCATGCAAACCGAAGTAACGGAACTCAGAAGCCTTAATCTCATGTAAAGGCACCCAAAAAAATGTAACGGAACTCAGCGTCGCTATGAGGTCAATTCGAGGTGAAAAACGCAGAAATTACACCAATAACGCCTGTGAGTTCCGTTAGCATTTATGGAAGGCTGCTTTTGGTTAATTAACGTCGCTCAGTTCCGTCCAATCTACAACTTGTTCCTGCTCGACGGAAATGATCGTTTTTACAGTTAAATTTTAAGCCCTGAATGCTTTACATTGGTAAAGCATTCAGGGCTTTCCTGTAGGAGTTAGGGTTTTTCCAGCCTCTTTTTTCGCTACTCATTTATTATGTTATTCGTTTCTTTCGCTACTCATTACTTATCGCTACAAAGACCAAATTATCTAGCACGCTCTTCTGCTTTCAGCCCACCAAAAAACTTGAACGAATAGATGGCACATAGCCCGACAAGTGCATAAATAATTCGAGAAAGAACGGAACTTTCACCGCCAAAGATTGTAGCTACCAAGTCAAAATTGAACAGGCCAACTAATAACCAGTTTAGCCCTCCAATGATTAGTATAGCTAATGCAACAACATCTAGCGTTTTCATCCATATCAGCTCCTCATTAGAATTATTTATACTATTTCCAGTTTCAAGCATTTCATACTTGCTGCATGCTGCACCTGTCATAATTATTTATTCGTTGCAAACCTAAAGTGATGCTCCGTTAGATCTCGCCTACCTTTTCAGCCGTCATAATGGACGCTCCTATGCTTATTACACCCAACACAGTGAGCACAATTATGATCGTTTCTGGCTGCACATGGATAAACGAAGAAAAGTTAGGAAGCTGCATCGATGCTAGGGAGCATACTATCGTAGGAACCACCGCTCTTTTCAATATGCCGAACAAAAACAGAGGAACAAAGCAAATAATTGAATTAAGCATTGATCCGATAAGTATCTTGCTGATGTAGCTCGTTAGATGAGAAGCAGTTAACTCTCCTTCTATAAACGAAAAAAATAAATTGAGCACATAGGTTGTAAGACCGGATAATAGATAAGAAATGATCGATACAATAAAAACAGCGACGGCGATAAACAATATTTTAGACGTAAACAACGTTTTTCTACTAACGGGATAACTAAACGATAGCGCCATTGTTTTATTTTTATATTGCTCAATAAACACGTGATTGATTAAAGACGCACCGAATAAGACATAGCCTAATTGAATGAAGCTATTAAGCTCGATTGCCGAAGCATAGCTTTGACCAAACACCGGGAGCACCTTCATAATAAAAAATGTAGGCAAAAGCATCATTATAATTAAGTAGATCCATACTTCTGCTAAGACATTTTTAGTATCGAGCTTTTTCCATTCCAAACGCATATATTTAATCATGTCTGCCACCCCCATGAATAAGCTTATAAAAATAATCCTCGAGCGAGCTATTGCGCTTTTGAATTTCTTCTAGTTCGATATTATGACTAATGAGCATTCTTGAGATTTGCTGCTGTGTATGCTTTAGGTCATAGATGCGAATACGATCCCCTTGTATGAGCTTCATATTGACTATGCCAAGCTCAGATTCAAGCAAGTAAACGGTTTTTTTCGGATCGGAAGTAAGAAGCTCAATATAATCGGTGTGCTGTTTACGAATGTCTTCCAGCGCAACCTGCTGGATTAGGCGTCCATTCTCAATAACGCCAATCCGATTCACCACCTGTTCCATCTCACCTAAGATGTGACTTGAAAGCACAAATGTTATCCCGTATTGTTTATTAAGCACAAGGATCAAGTCTCGAATATCTTTAATACCGATGGGATCAAGACCGTTTGTCGGCTCATCTAGTATAATAAGCTCCGGCTTTGCAACAATCGCTCGTGCCAGTCCTAGACGCTGCTTCATACCAAGAGAAAATTCCTTTACCTTCTTTTTCTCAATCCCGCTTAACTGAACTAAATCTAATGCCTGCTTCATCCCTTGCTCATCGTAATACCCCAAGTACTCACAATGCAGTCGCAGGTTATCCATTGCTGTTAGATGCTCGTAGAAGGTTGGATATTCGATTAAACTGCCTACTCTTCGTAGTAATGTTTTTGATTGCTCGTTGAAGCTTTTTCCGAACAATGCAATCTCACCACTCGTTGGTATCGTCATTCCGGTGAGCATTTTCATAATCGTCGTTTTACCTGCTCCGTTTTTTCCGAGCAGCCCATATATTTCTCCTTTATACACATCCAGATTAATATCGGAAGCAAGCGCCTTATCCTTTGCTCGCTTGGAAAGTCCAGTAGTTTTAATAATGTAATTCATAAGCGATCTCCTCCTCTGCTTTTATAATACAGATCGCTTTCTACTTTTTTCTTTCTCAATCCTTACAAATTTCTTAAGAAAAAGGCATGACAAAAAAAGGAAGTTGTCTGAAAGGTACTTGAAAGCTAGTTGCAGCAACCAAAGTCTCTAAGGAGTAAATCGTTCTTCCACTCACGTTTAAAGCCTGATTCTTTTAGTTGATAAAATGTAGAATCAGGCCTTATAGGCGAGCCACTACCAGAATCGATTTACTCCTTCGCTTACGGTGAGCATGAAGCTATTCATACAAACTTTTCAGTCAATTCCCTATCTAACAATCAATATGTCATGCGTTGAAACACACATATAAATGACGTTTTTTCATTAGGCTTGCTTTCTAATCGAATCGTGCCCTTCATCGCTTCGGTTAGCTGCTTCGTGATGCTCAGACCGAGCCCGCTGCCTTGAAAGCGAGGATTTCTAGCGTCATCCAGCGTATATAGTCGATCGAATACGCGACTTTGATGAACCTCGTTAATTCCTTTGCCACGATCCCATACCTCGAGCTCCACCTTATCCCCCGCTTCTCTTAACGATAAGCCAAGCACACCGCCATCACTACCGTATTGAATCGCATTGGATATCAAGTTATTCAAAATGCGATTGAGAGCAGCCTCATTGCCAAGCATATATAAATTATGCTCTGGAATATCGATCTCAACATGCAGCTGCTTCGCCTGCAGCAGCTCATAATGCTCTAGCACGCTTTTCCTGCATAGTTCACTAATACATAGTTTGCTAAATGGCATCGTATAATCGTCTGATTCCAGCTTGACGAGCTCGAAAAATTGATTGAGCAGCACAATAATATCCTCTATCTTATGATGAAGCCGCTCGACAGCCTCCGCTCTTTGCTGCTCAGTCATACCTTGATCATGCTTTAGCTTTTCAGCATATCCTAGAACAACCGTCAGTGGTGTCTTCATATCATGTGACATGTTGGACATCATCTTCTTTAAGCTGTCTTTTGTTTTATAATAATCTGCGACAATCTTTTGGTTGTAATCCAGTAATCGATTAATATGAATTAAAAGCTCTTTGATCGCTCCATGGTCAGTATGCATTAGCAGCTTCTCAGCACTTTCCTGCTCAATAATATGAGATAGCTCCGCCGACATGTGACGGAGCTTTGCGCTAATCGCTCTGCGTGCAGCATATTGCAAGCCTATAATAACAAGTAAGATTACGATAATGATTAATAATAGCGTGGTCATTTAAGCATCACCTAATTTATAACCGATTCCCCATATCGTCCGAATATATTGCGGGTTGGAAGGGTCCAGCTCGACTTTTTCCCGAAGTCTGCGAATATGTACATTAATGACGTTCTCATTGCCATAATAATCTTCTTCCCATATATAATGGAAAATCTGCTCCTTCGTAAACACTCTACGTGGATTGGTCATAAACAGCTTTAGAATTTGAAACTCTTTAGCGGTTAGCTGAACATTTCGATCCTCTATCTGTGCGGTGAACGATGACATATCCAGCGTAAGCTCTTTATATTGCAGACTACCAGCAGCAGCTGGAATTGCTACAGACGAATCATTAGCTGCCGCCGCGTATTGCGTTGACCTGCGTATCGCAGCATGAACTCTAGCTACAAGCTCGATAAGTGAAAATGGCTTGCTTATATAATCATCCGCGCCAAAGCCTAGGCCGAGTGCCTTATCGAGATCGCTGCCTTTAGCGGAAATAATGAGCACCGGGGTATGCTTTGTTGCCCTAATCCGCTTTAATACTTCCATTCCACCAAGCTTGGGGAGCATAAGATCCAGCAATATTAAATCCACCTCATGCTGTTCCAGCAGGTGCAAAGCATCTTCGCCGTTATAGGCAGTCACTACTTTAAATGCTTCCTGCTCCAGCTGGCCTTTCACCAATTGATTGATCTCCTTATCATCCTCAACAAGAAGAATTACTTTTTCCACGTTCGCACTTCCATTCCTAATTATGAGAAGCTTGCTCTTTCTCTTCCTCTGCGTGCTCCCCTTCATAGCAGCTTAATCGCCCTTCACCATCGGTAAAGCCGTTCAGAAAACCATCCTCACAATAGATCGAACGTCCACAAACATAGCATTGTCCGATGTATTCTCTCATGTTAGCCTTCCTTGTGCTCATAGCGTTCGCGATGGAGTACTTTCTCTATTGGATACATCTGTTTGGGAGCTGGATCTACTGCAGGATGTCCTACGCCGATAATTGCAATAACACGCAGCGATTGCGGAATATTAAGCAGCTCTCGCACATAGCATTCTCTCTGCTTCGACTCCTCTGCATCTTCAGAGTGATATACAGCCCCCCACGCTGCTCCTAGCTGGTAGGAAGTAGACGCAAGCCATAAAAAGGAGCCTGCAATTGTTGCATCCTGAAGCCAATACTTGCTAAGCTCTGGATTGCCGGTAATAACAAACCCAACTGCAGCCTGCTCAAGCCATTTCATATACGGTGTTGTTTTACTAAGCTGATTAAGCATATCGCGATCCGTAACGACAATACTTTCACGTGAAGGCAAATTATTACCGCTAGGAGCTAAATAAAGTGCACGAACTAGCTGTTCCAATGTTTCAGACGATATTGTCTCCTGCTTGAAAGAAGTAATCTCTCTACGCTTTTCAATAGCTGACATAACATCCATTCGTCAACACCTCCATTAATATCTCATCTACCACTTATTATAATAGACTACGTGCAAAATTGTAAAAAATTTACGATTGAAAATAGCAATTGATCGGTTACAAATAACAAGCGATCGTTTGCTCAATCCAATATGAGAATCTCGTATTGGGACAAAGCTTTTCATAGGCTTTCATCTTAAGATACATCTCCAAGCCGTCCGATACATCATGCCATAAATCCGTAAATACCGTATCATAATTGCCTTTAGCCATCTCGTTCTCAGCATAATCAAAGGCATCTCCTTTAATAATCTTGATCTTATGGGCATGCTGGAACTGAGGCAGTATATACGTTCTAAATAGAGTAATAACGTCCTCGTTCATCTCTACAATTGTTACACGATCCACCTGCTCCTTCTCAGAAACCATAAAGGCATAATAGCCAAGTCCAAGCCCATAGGTAAGCACGTTACCGAACGCTTCATTAATCGCTTCTTTCATCGTTTCAATCTCATTAGGTGTAACCGTCATCCATATTCGATTATTTTCGAGTACTGCTGGGAATTGAAACACTGTATCGAAAAATCCGATCTGAGGAATTTGTCTTCCTGCTTCTGTTCGAACAATATCGTTGCATACAAAGCCTTCATAGGGCTTATACGCTTCATACTTCAGCTTACTATTCCCGATCGCTATCGTTGGAAGTTTAATTTGCTTGTAATAAGGATTGCTATTATACTCTGAAACATCCAGCTTATGGATCATTCTTTCAAAGTAATGACTGAACAATTCTTTATCATCATCGTTATCAACAATATCAAGTCCAAATGCAGAAGCTAGAATGACAGAAAACGCATATTCCTTCGTTACTCCAAGCTGTACGATCTCTTCGATTTCTTCTTTTTTAATTAGATCAGGCGCATCATTCAAATACTTGCTTAATAGAGCAAATACTTTATAGTTATTGCTGGCGATCTTTTCATCTAGTGCAAATTTTTCATCAAGAGCAAACTGCTCATCATGCATCATCATTCACCACCTATCATTTACAGTTGTTGTTGCCTCATTTTACTACAGTTTTCAATTTTGCTCTAATACGCTTTGCAGAGTAATATGGATTACGCCAAATTAATAAAAGCAGCTGACGCTCACAGTTCAAAACTGCAAGCACCAGCTGCCTTTGCTTTAAGATTACTAACATCATATCGTCAGAAATGATCCTTAATACTTTACATAATAATTTCTAGAACCGATCTGAATATCATCTGGATTGTCCTTTAGGCTAGAACTATGAATAAAGAATAGTGCTTTATAGACGGTACCGTCATTAGCTTTCAGAGTAATCGTATTGTTTTCTATCGTATAGGTACCTGTTTCATCATCATCAGTATGACTAACATTTGTTTGTGGGTCTACCCCTAATGATGCTAGTGAGAAGCCACTTTGCTCAAAGGTGCCATCAGAGTTTAATGTTATATAATACGTCCATGACTGCGCTGCAGGACTTATCCCAATCAGCCCCCGAAACCCCATATAAACAAAGTCATTATCGATTTTCAATCCCTTCCTAACAGGAAGTACGGAATCTAATTGCACCCCATTGATCGACAAAAAGCCATTGCTTTTCTTCTCAATATCATAGGAGTCCCCGTTACTAAGTTTAAGCTTACCGTTGCTTATCGTATATTCGTAGCATTCATCGGTCTTACAGTTAATCGTTTCTGGTCCACCGTTTTCTGGCACTCCGATAAACACTTTTTTATCCGGCAAGAATGTGTACATATCCCAGCACATCCCACCACACTCATATCCATCAAAGTCAGATCTAAAGCCATAATACATACCGTCGAGTTTATTAAGATCAACTGGCTTGCTAGGCTCTTGCGGTTTGGCATTTTGTTCATCTTTTTTCTTCTTTAACTCTTCTTTCTTAAGTTCTTCTAGATACTTTTTCACTTCTGCTTCTAAAACTTCTTTATCGATATTGTTTTCCGCCATAAAAGCTAGCGTTACTACAGATATTTCATTATGATACGGGTCCCAGAACACAGATGCCCCTGTTGATTCACTAATGAAGCGAAGCGGTACAAGTGTTCTTCCCTGTACAACTTGTGCTGGCTCTAGCAGTGAGACTGCTTCTCCATTGACTGTGGCCGTCTTTTCTCCAATAACAAATGATATCGTTAGATTGCCATCAGTGCCTGTCACCCGGTTGTTAGCTTGATCCCAGCGTACTTCCATATCAAGCGCTTCAAACAATGCTCGAAACGGGACTAATGTTGTTCCATTTTTAATCATTGGAGCAACTTCGAACTTCTTTTCCTCCGTGTTTACAAAAACCTTTATTTCCGAACTTGAGGATTGAGCAGACGCTTTCAGCTGCTGCACGCCTAACACAATCATCACTACAGCTATAAGGCAGAATGTAATGCGCATACCTTGCCTCAGCCATAATTGTTGAATGGTCATCTATCTCCCTCCTTCAATTAACAAACAGAACCATTATATCCTTAAATTGTATAGATTCCTAGTGATAGAAGTATCAATTAAGCAGGAACTTAGTATCAATTGGCGCATGAAAAACCAAAGTAGAATCATCCTATCGCTTCTTAGTAATAAACTTTATGTGTGTTTATTCTTCTCTTGCATAATACCGTATACGGCTCTGTTATATCGCTTGATCTTATCGTATGTTTTCTTTGCCATCTGAGCATCATAACATCGGTACAATCAATTATGCCTGGAGGGTAGCAACAATGAAATTAGGTGCACACGAATTATATGACTTGAATGAGCTGACCATGAGCTGTGTTAACTCAATTACGAATATGGGCTATATGCTTCATCATGTTCAAGATCCAGAATTAAAAATGATTCTTGAAAAACATTTGCCGCTTCATGTTAGAGATTATAATATGAAGGTGGAATTTCTGAATAAAATGGAGGGTGCAAAAAAAGAGCTTCCTTTATTAAGTGAACAGAAGCATGTGAGTGACGATCTTTTGGAAACCGTTCCTCCTGCTCCAGCCGTTCAACCAAGAACGATGGTAGAAAATATGAATGATCGAGAAATGGCTACAGCTTATCTCTTAACACTAAAAAGAGCTGGGCGTGAATATGCTTGGGCTGCAATGGAGATGTGCAATCCTGAGATTCGTTCATTCTGTCAAACAGCATTTATGATGAGCTGTTCGCATGCCTATGACATGTGGCAGTATATGGCGAAAAAGGGGTATTACCCTGTTGAAATCGCACCTCCAGAGCATACCGCTAAAATTGGTGCGATGTATCAAATCGTTCCTGAAAATTCTGAGCAAATCCAACAGTACATGGCGAACTACCAAAACCCTGTCGTAGGTAACAGCGATCAGCTTTATCAATAAACTAGCGGAATAACTTTACTCGCATTTAATGCCTGATCCCTTTGATATAACAAGGTAGGATCAGGCTTAAAAGGTGAGCCACTGTCGTTTACCAGAATCGATTTACTTTTCGCTTATTCCAGCATTCGTACATCCTGCGCTTGCTGTTGAGATTTTTTCTTACCTGCAGACAGAAAAACCCTTCTTCCTTCTTTCAACAACAGCTTCAACGTTTTAATAAGTACGACCTTGTACTCCTGAGACTGATTCAATGCACGGATCATCTCATTAATCTTCTGCCATTTCGCACGTCCTAAATCTTCAAATGTTCTAATATCTCCTACTTCAAATACGTGGAACAGTGCTGAAACAAACTGCTTACGCTCTGTTTTATCCAGCTGACCGAGCCAAGCTTTTAAGGTGATATCAAGCAGCTCGCTTTTTTTCTCCAAATTCTCGCCTCTAACAAAGCTGCCTCCTAATACTTCCCAAGAAAATGCTTCATGCTGCATTAAAAGGGACACATAGCTTTGCACAACGGTATATTCTTCCTCGTGCTCTAGCAGCATCCCAACAACGGATGATTGCGGGACGATAGTACGAATCCGCTCGCGCATTTGTTGATAGGCATCGCTTTTAATCATTTTAGTATCGAAACCGGGACCGTCGTTGTTATATACCTCAACAATCCGTTGCTTGATGCCAGAATCGCACATTACTGCAGCATATACCGCCAAATTACCTCCTTTGGAATGTCCGCCGAGGCGCAATACTTCCGTTCCGTCCTCAGTCGTCTCCTCTAAGTAGCGAACCGCTTCATATTG
>Ga0160467_100286_pt1 | contig 58855 bp, 45 predicted proteins | sample HID1972I_E11MG_FD_108221 | JGI IMG/M metagenome (GOLD analysis project Ga0160467, IMG submission 108221) | Enriched pill bug-associated microbial communities from UW Madison campus, WI, USA - HID1972I_E11 MG | ecosystem: Host-associated > Arthropoda: Insects > Digestive system > Unclassified ... | reverse complement strand
TATCCCCCCCAGCAGCATCGGTTTGAAGACCAAGTTCGCCCCTTTCTCCGCACATAGCCTTGGCAGTTGGGTCCACGCCAAATAGGACGCAGGGCTACCAACATCAAAGTAAAACTCTACGGTTTTCACCATGCTCACTCCATTGGAAAACGATCGTTAAGTAAGATGACCATATGTTATGGGTCGATCCGGCCAGCTTCCAGTTGAATTAGAAAACAATGCATTCACTTGCAAGGAGGCAGATGCAGTCCGTCTAGACTCCTCCTCTACTATCGCTACGCAGTTGCTGCCAATCAGCAATTGGTCATTGACCCCAATTGCGAATATCACGTTATTAAGCGTGCTTACATGCTGCCGACCAAATTACCGCCATCCACTGCCAATACGCTACCCGTCATAAACGCACCGGCATCGCTAGCAAGTAGCAGAAACGGGCCCTCAAGCTCGCGAAGCTCACCTAATCGACGCATGGGAACTACATCTCGGATGTAGCTGTTGCCCTTATCACCGTCAAAGAAAGCGTCGCTCATTTCCGTCTTGAAGTAACCGGGGGCAATGGCGTTGACGCGGATCTTGTAGCGCGCGAGTTCCAGCGCCAGCGACTTGGTCAGCTGCACCACACCGGCCTTAGCGGCGCAGTTATGGCTGTAGCCGGTGGGAACATGTAGACCAAGTATCGAGGCGATGTTGACGATACTACCGCTACGCCCTGCTTTAGCCAGCCGTTGCGCGGCGACCTGGGCAACACGTGAGACACCGTCCAGGTTGGTCGCCAGCATGGCACGCCAATCTTCCTCGTCGATTTCCAAAGGGCATTGGCCGTTGCAAATCCTGGCATTGTTGAGCACCACGTCGACCACCCCGAAGTGCGCCTCGGCAGCGTCAAAAGCCGCCTCAACGCTGGCCCGATCATTCACGTCGAGGGCGACCGACAGCGCCTGTCCACTGTCCCACTCGATGTCCTTGGTGACCTCTTCGAGCCGCTCGATACGCCGCGCAGCGAGCACGACGCGGGCTCCGGCGCGAGCCGCCAAGCGCGCTATGTGCGACCCTATGCGACTCGATGCGCCAGTGATCAGCACGGTCCGGTTGGCAAGGGAGAAGTTCTGGGCGATATCGTGGTTCATCAGTACACCTCAGAACAGAATGCGGTCAGTGGAGAGGATGGGAGTTTCATTGAAGAGGTACCTTCGTGCGTATTAGGTTCCCTCTCCCTCTGAGAGACAGCCAGGATGAGGGAGATGCGTGGTCGCCCTCATGACTCGCCATACTCCCAAAGCGAGAGGGAATATCAGATAATCTCAATGCGCGTCTTGCCAACAGCGACCAAGCGCTCCAGCAACGGTGCCGGCTGGAACCACATATGGCCGTATTCGCCAAGAACGTCGCGGTAATACTGGATACCGGCTAGTACCTTGTTCAGTCCTATCTGCTCGGCATAATGCATCGGGCCGCCGAGATGAGCCGGAAATCCGTAGCCGTTGATCCAGACCAGATCAATGTCGCTAGCTTGCATAGCGATGCCTTCGCTCAGCAACTGAATGCCTTCGTTTATCAGCATGAACATACAACGGTCATGGATTTCCTGGCTGTCGATTGGACGTCGGGGAACTTCTAACTCGTTGGCAAGGCGCTCCGCCAGCACGACCACCTCATCGTCTTCCTTACAGTTGTGGCCCTCATAAAGGTAGTACCCCCGCCCGGTTTTCTGGCCGTATCGCCCCAAGGCATAAAGCTCCACACCGAGGCGGCAGTAGCTTTTGTCATAGGCAGTGGCGGCACCATTCGAGTTGCGTATTAGGAAACTCACATCGATGCCCGCAAAGTCCAGCATTCTGAATACACCCATTTTCAGGTCTAGTCCGGTGAGCACGCCGTCTACCTGTGCCGGTGTAGCGCCCTCCAATACCAAGCGATGGGCCTCACGGGCATAAGGCTCGAGCATGCGATTGCCGATAAAACCAAAACAGACACCAGAAATCACGGGAAGCTTACCGATACGCTTGGCTATATTCATGATGGTTGCCACAACGTCTGGCGCTGTGGCCTTTCCGCGCACTACTTCCAATAGGCGCATAACATTGGCCGGATTGAAAAAGTGGAGGCCGATTACATCCTGCGGCCGGGAGACAGTCGCCGCGATGACGTCGACATCGAGGGACGAAGTATTGGTGGCGAGTATGGCGCCCGGCTTGCAAACCTTTTCGAGGGCGAGAAATACCTGCTGCTTAATTTCCATTTTCTCGAACACCGCCTCAATCACAACGTCAGCATCAAACAGATCGTCGTAATCAAGGGTGCCAAACAGCAGGTCCATCCGCTGTTCCAGCTGTTCGACAGTCATCTTGCCGCGCTTCACACTAACCTCATAGTTCTTGCGGATTTGCATCAGGCCTTGGCCCAGTGCCTCCCCGTTTAGATCAAGCAAGGCCACTGGGATACCGGCATTGGCGAAGTTCATAGCGATGCCACCACCCATGGTGCCGGCTCCGATTACCGCTACCTTGTTTACCTTGCGCAGCGCGATGTCCTCCTCAATGCCAGGAATACGTCCGGTCTCGCGCTCAGCAAAGAACACGTGGCGCAGTGCCTTTAACTGGCCGGAAGACTCGGCGTGCTTGAACAACGCCAGTTCTCGGGAGAGGCCCTGATCCAACGGCAGCAGACAGGCAGCTTCCAGCGAAGGGAGTACCAAGCGCGGGGCCAGGCGGCTTTTCCAGTGCGGTTCATACTTGGTGCGGTATAGGGAAAGGAAATCGGCCGAAAGGTCTTGGCCCGGCATAGACCAAGCATCTGCCGGCCGCGCTGAGGCGCAGCGGTCGATCAGTTCGTTGGCATATGCACGCGCCTCATCCAGCAGCTGCTCGGTACCAGTAGCGATTCGGTCGAGAATGCCTATCGTGCGAGCGCATTCCGCATCTATCTGCTGACCCGAAAGAATCAATTTCAGCACCGATTCTGCGCCGATAATCCCTGGCAAGCTTGGGTTTCTACTAGCGCCAGGCAGCAGGCCAAGATTGATTTCCGACAAACCAACGCGGGTATCCGGTTCACCAATCCGGTAGCCACACGCCAGAGCCAAATCCAAGCCGCCACTCAGTGCCAGCTTGCCGATAGCTGCAACAGTAGGTTTGTGGATCTTAGTCAGGCGCACCAGCATGCTGGGCAAATCCGGCTCCGCAAAGGAGGCATCGGTGCCGAATTCCGTGATATCGGCACCAGCACAAAAAATACCGTGTTCTCCGTAAAGAATGATGACTTGCACCCTGACGTCAGCAGCAGCGCGCTCGCAAGCGTCGATGATAGCGGCGCGAAGAGGTTGGCCAAGTGCATTAACCGGTGGACGTGCAAAGCCGATCAGGGCCAGACCATCTTCGATACGATAGTGGATGAGGTCGCTCATTTGGGAAACCTTGCAAGTGCGCGAACGGAAGACAGTTAAAACACGAGACCAGTGAGAAAGACATTTTGGACAGAGGCTTTTCGCGAACTCGAGACGCCGTCTAACAGTGCCATTACGCCCGGATGCACGCGCCGCCATTCATTACCTCTTAAAGCTGCGCGGCCAAGCGCGAGCCCTGGTTGATGGCACGCTTGGCATCCAGTTCGGCCGCGACATCCGCACCGCCGATCAGATGCACGTTCTGCCCCGCCGCCGTCAGTCCATCCCGCAACTCGCGCAACGGATCCTGCCCGGCGCAGATCACGATGTTTTCCACCGGCAGCACCTGCGGCTCGCCGGTTTCGCCGATGCGGATGTGCAGGCCTTCGTCGTCGATCTTCAGGTACTCGACGCTGTTGAGCATCTGCACCTGCTTGTTCTTCAGACCAGTGCGGTGAATCCAGCCGGTGGTTTTGCCCAGGCCATCGCCGATCTTGGATTTCTTGCGTTGCAGCAGGAACACATCGCGTGCCGGCGCATGGGGTGCAGCCTTGATGCCGGCGACGCCGCCGCGTGCTTCGAGGTGCGTATCGATGCCCCACTCTTTCCAGAATTCATCGCGATTCAGGCTGGTGGCCTGGCCCTGATGAACCAGGAACTCCGAGACGTCGAAGCCGATGCCACCGGCGCCGATCACCGCAACACGCTTGCCCACCGGTTTGCGCTCAAGCAGCACATCGAGGTAGCTCAGCACCTTGGCGTTGTCGACGCCTGGAATCGCCGGGGTTCGCGGGGCGATGCCGGTCGCGAGAATGATCTCGTCATAGCCGCCCTCCACCAGTTTCGCCACATCGACGCGGGTGTTCAGGCACACCTCGACATTGGTGGTCTGCAGCTTGCGGCCGAAGTAACGCAGGGTCTCAAAGAACTCCTCCTTGCCCGGCACGCGTTTGGCGACGTTGAACTGGCCGCCGATTTCGCTGGCCGAATCGAACAGAGTCACCTGATGGCCACGCTCGGCGGCCACGGTCGCGGCGGACAAACCGGCAGGGCCGGCACCGACCACGGCGATTTTCTTGATCTGCCGCACCGGCAGGTAGTTGAGTTCGGTTTCGTGGCAGGCACGCGGGTTCACCAGGCAACTGGTCACTTTGCCCGCGAAGGTGTGGTCCAGGCACGCCTGGTTGCAGCCGATGCAAGTGTTGATTTCATCAGCTCGACCTCCAGCAGCCTTGTTGACGAAGTCCGGATCGGCGAGGAACGGCCGCGCCATCGAGACCATGTCGGCATCGCCCTCGGCGAGGATCTGCTCGGCGACTTTAGGAGTATTGATACGGTTGGTGGCGACCAGTGGAATCTTCACCGAACCGCGCAGTTTGGCCGTTACCTTGCTATAAGCTGCCCTCGGGACTTTGGTGGCGATGGTTGGAATCCGCGCTTCGTGCCAGCCGATACCGGTATTGATAATCGTCGCGCCGGCCTGCTCGATCGCCTTGGCCAGCATCACGATTTCTTCCCAGGTGCTGCCGCCTTCCACCAGGTCGAGCATCGACAGACGGAAAATGATGATGAAGTTCGGCCCGACCGCTTCACGCACGCGACGGACGATTTCCACTGGCAAGCGCATGCGGTTTTCATAGCTGCCGCCCCAACGGTCGGTACGATGGTTGGTGTGAGCCGCGATGAACTGGTTAATGAAATAACCTTCGGAGCCCATGATTTCCACACCATCGTATTCGGCGGTTTGTGCCAGTACCGAACAGGTGACGAAATCGCTGATCTGCTTCTCGATGCCTTCCTCGTCCAGCTCCTTGGGCTTGTAGGGGTTGATCGGCGCCTGGATCGCACTAGGCGCAACCTGTTTCGGGCTATAGGCATAACGACCGGCATGGAGGATCTGCATGCAGATCTTGCCGCCGGCGTCGTGCACGGCACAGGTGACGATGCGGTGTTTCCGCGCTTCTTCGGCAGTCGTCAGTTTTCCCGCGCCGGGATATACCCCGCCCTCTTCATTCGGGCTAATTCCGCCGGTCACCATCAGGCCGACACCGCCACGGGCACGCTCGGCGAAGTAAGCCGCCATGCGCTCGAATCCATCAGCCATTTCTTCAAGGCCCGTGTGCATGGAGCCCATCAGGGTGCGATTGCGCAGAGTAGTGAAGCCCAGGTTCAGCGGGGACAACAGGTGTGGGTAGTGAGCAGCGGCCATAACGGTCTCCACGACAAGCATTATCACGGTGTGGGGGCGCCCTGAATGTAGCGGTTGGCACCGTCAGTTATCTGGCGCTGACAATAAAGAGCTATGCCACCACGCTCAATGACTGAAAATTACAGGTTAATGATCATAACGCGCAGCACGACCCACCCTATGGTCTATACCTGCAGCCGGCGATATCGCTGTTTTCGAATTAACTTTTCTCGGGTCTTGGCTACTCTTTTTCTGTCATTAAGCGCTTAGGGAAACGCCAGTGAATGCCCAAGAGGCCGTCCTCACACCGAAAGTTCTAGTCGAGCTGAGCCACCGAGTACGCTCCACCCCCTCGGTCAACGCAACGGCTGTCGCGCTCAGGTGGTCCTGCTGGCAGCCCAAGGTCGCCCTCCGGATAGAGATCGCTCGTTTGACCGGCCCCTCGCCTTCCACGGTCGATTTGGTGCCAGAGTTTTCAAAGACTGCGATTGGACGGCTTACTCGACAAGCCGGGGGACGAGTGCAAGCCTTTGCTGCCTGTCGAGGCCGTGTGTCGTGTTCTTTCACAGATCACTCAGCCACGAATCGATGAGCCACGCTGGAGCTGCCGAAGCATTGCCCGATTAGGCGGGCTATCGCGACAATTGCGCTTCGGCTCTGGGCCGCCAACGACCCCAAAACCGCACCTCACCCTGACGCTCAAATATCCAATGCCCCATATTTCGAAGGGAAATTCTGGGACGTGATCGGCCTGTAGCTCAAACCGCCGGACAAGGCGCTCGTGCTCTGCTGCGAGGTATCGAGCGCCAATACCGGCATCAAGAGTGGATTGAGTTTCTCAAAAAGATTAATCGCGCCCCCCCCCCCAAAAAAACGTCTTGAGCTACATCTGATCGTGGACTATTACACCACGCATAACTGCCTGGCCCGCAAAACCATCGGCGATAACCATGTCTCCACCCAGGCCGCCAGGACGTGGAAGGCACGCGCCATCATCGACCGTCAGCACAAGCTGTATCCAAAGGTCCGGGCGTTTGATCTAAGGGGCAAGGACGAATGCGAACTGCATCAGCGCTCCATTCGGAGGGTGAATGTGCTGCTAGGTGACCGCCTCAACTGATGATCCGCAACTGCTTCTAGTGCCTTCGTGCGGTCAATTGTTACTAAACGGGGGTCAACTGCGCGTCATTAAATCTTGTTAATAGCGGCGCGTTACCAATTTGTTACCAAGCAGTTTTTCAACGAAAAACAAAAAACCCGAGCAGCCGTTAAGCTACGCGGGTTTCAGAGATTTACTTTAAGCCTTAATAACTTAAAAGCGGGGGATTTTAAGTCCCATGCGTCTACCAGTTTCGCCATTCGGGCGGTAGCGCGGTGTTGCTCTTTCCAGCTGTTGAGTCGCGATCCTGGCAGGATGCAGGCTTAAACAGCCGAGCGGGAAATATATACATCACGTCCCGGTGAAGCAAGTTCGCAGTGGCTGATTTCAAGACTAAATCTTGCTGCGCACTGGAAATAAAAAAGCTCCGTAAATCATGGATCTACGGAGCTTGTTTATAGTGGAGGCCGAGGTCGGAATCGAACCGGCGTAGGTGGATTTGCAATCCACTGCATAACCATTTTGCTACTCGGCCTCAAAACGTCTGTTATCAGTAGCACAACAACAAACGCGTTTTAACTTGGAGCGGGAAACGAGACTCGAACTCGCGACCCCGACCTTGGCAAGGTCGTGCTCTACCAACTGAGCTATTCCCGCTTGGTGATGCGCATTCTATAGAATTAAGAAGCTCCGTCAACCCCTTGATTCAAAAAAGTTTTATTTCTTTTCAACATCGGTCTTCAGATGCGGCCAGGCAGCGCGCAGGTACTGAACCATCGACCACAGCGTCAGGCCGGCGGAGACCATCAGCAAGGCGTAACCGAGAACGACCCAGAAGGTGAAGTCCCGTGGATTGGCCAGCAGGATCACCAGCGCGAGCATTTGCGCAGCGGTTTTCCATTTGCCCAGGTTCGATACGGCAACGTGTGCACGGGCACCGAGTTCGGCCATCCATTCACGCAACGCCGAAACGACGATCTCGCGACCAATGATGACAGCCGCTGGCAGTGTCAGCCAGAGATTGCCGTGTTCCTGCACCAGCAGGACCAGTGCGACGGCGACCATCAGCTTGTCGGCAACCGGATCGAGAAACGCTCCGAACGGCGTGCTTTGCTCCAGTCGGCGAGCCAGATAACCATCCAGCCAGTCCGTTGCTGCCGCGAAGGCAAACACCGAGGCGGAGGCCATGTAACTCCATTGGTAAGGCAGATAGAACAGCAAAATGAAGATCGGAATGAGCAGGACGCGTAGAACGGTAATCAGATTAGGGATATTCATCGGCACAACTGGCTACGAGGTGAAGGGGCATTCTACTCGCTATGCAGGTTTGCATAAATCGACTCTGCGAGCTTTTTACTGATCCCCGGGGCTTTGGCGATCTCTTCGATGCTTGCACGAGTCAGCTCCTGCAATCCACCAAAATGTTTCAACAAATCGCGTCGACGGGTCGGCCCTACTCCCGCAACACCTTCCAGCGTTGACGTACGGCGGGTTTTGCCACGACGCGCGCGGTGTCCGGTAATTGCAAAACGGTGAGCCTCGTCGCGGATCTGCTGAATCAGATGCAGTGCCGGCGAGTCGCCGCGCAAGGTGAACTCGTGCGCTGCATCATTCAGATACAGAGTTTCGAAACCAGCCTTGCGCGTCGCACCCTTTGCCACGCCGAGCAGGATCAGATCCGGCACGGCCAGTTCGTTAAGCACGTCGCGGGCCATCGACAACTGCCCCTTGCCACCGTCCACCAGCAGAATATCCGGCAACTTGCCCTCGCCGTCTTTCAACTTGCTGAAGCGTCGGGTCAAGGCCTGGTGCATGGCAGCGTAATCGTCGCCTGCTGTAACACCTTCAATGTTATAGCGACGATAATCGGATTTGATCGCACCTTCCGGGCCGAACACCACGCAGGACGCGACGGTCGCTTCGCCGCTGGAATGACTGATGTCGTAACACTCCAGGCGTTGTGGCGGTTCCTCCAGGTTCAGCACTTCTGCCAAAGCCTCGAAACGCGCAGCCGTGTGCTGACGGTTGGCCAGACGTGCGCCCAGTGCCTGCTCGGCATTGGTCACAGCCAGTTGCTGCCAGCGAGCTCGCGTTCCGCGCACCCGGTGACTGATGGTCAGTTCGCGGCCACGCAACTCGTGAATCGCCTCGACCAGTGTCGGAAAATCTTCGTGGACGACGTTGACGATCAATTCGCTTGGCAGGTCGCGCTCCGGACTGCTGATGAAGTATTGGCCAAGAAACGCCGCCATGACCTGCGAGACATCTTCTTCAATACCCACCTGCGGGAAGAAATTCTTGCTGCCCAGCACCCTTCCGCCGCGCACGCTGATCAAATGAACGCAGGCACCGCCCGGGTTGACGAACGCCGCAATGACGTCGATATCGCCGGTGCCGCCTTCCATGCTCTGTTGATCCTGAACCCGACGCAGCAGTGCAATCTGGTCACGCAATTCAGCGGCGCGCTCGAATTCAAGGTTGATCGCCGCCTCTTCCATCGCCGTTGACAGCTCGTTGGTCAGTGCATGACTGCGTCCTTCGAGGAACATCACCGAGTGACGTACATCCTCGGCATAGACCTCAGGCTCGACCAGTCCCACACAGGGTGCCTTGCAGCGTTTGATCTGATATTGCAGGCATGGCCGGGTACGGTTCTTGTAGTAGCTGTCTTCACACTGCCGAACAAAAAAGGTTTTCTGCAGCAGGCTGAGGCTTTCGCGAATGGCACCGGCACTCGGATACGGGCCGAAGTATTTGCCTTTGGCTTTCTTGGCGCCGCGATGGATGCTCAGACGTGGGAATTGTCCGTCGGAGAGAAACACGTAAGGGTAGGACTTATCGTCGCGCAACAGAATGTTGTACGGCGGTCGCCATTCCTTGATCAGCGTTTGCTCAAGCAAGAGCGCTTCGGTTTCATTGGCAGTGATGGTCGTCTCGACCTGGGCGATACGCCCGACCAGTGCTGCCGTTTTCGGTGCCAGCCCGGTCTTGCGAAAATAGCTGGCCAGACGCTTCTTGAGATTCTTGGCTTTGCCGACATACAGCAGACGCGCGTCGCTGTCGAACATGCGATAAACGCCAGGGCGCCCGCTGACGGTGGACAGAAAGGCGCCGGAATCGAATGCTTCAGTCATGATCAGGCGCTGGCATCAACCATGCCGTGACGCACCGCCAGAAGCGTCAACTCGACGTCACTGCTGATCGAGAGTTTCTCGAAAATGCGATAACGGTAAGTGTTGACGGTTTTCGGCGACAGACACAACTTGTCGGAAATGATCTGTACCTTCTGACAGCTGACAATCATCAATGCGATCTGAATCTCCCGTTCGGACAAGGCATCGAACGGCGAATCGTTGGTCGGCTGGAAGGATTTGATCGCCAACTGCTGAGCGATCTGCGGGCTTATATAGCGCTGGCCGGCGAATACCAGGCGAATGGCCTGAACCATCTCCGGCAACCCTGCGCCTTTGGTCAGATAACCCGCCGCGCCTGCCTGCAACAACCTTGTAGGAAAAGGATCCTCTTCACACACGGTAACGGCAACCACCTTGATATCCGGCTGACTGCGCAACAGTTTGCGCGTGGCTTCCAGACCGCCGATGCCGGGCATCTTGACGTCCATCAGGACCACATCGGGTTTCAATTCCCGCGCCTTGATCAGGGACTCTTCACCTGACTCGGCCTGACCCACCACCTGCAAGCCATCGATATCGGCCAGCATCCGTGTAATGCCTGTACGAACGAGATCGTGGTCATCGACCACTAGCACCCTAATCAAGCAGACACCTCGCGATATGGTCTTATTGGGATGCCGGACACCTTAGCAAAAACTGCCAGACAGACCTAGCGGCAAGCAGCATTTAAAAAGTTTCAATTCATCATTGAGGGCTTGCCAGCCGTGGGTTTCAGAGCACAGGTGTACCGATATCGAGCTGCATCCTCAGGAAACACTCGTCCTCACCCTGTACTGCAAAGCCTTTTCTCAGATACAAGTTTTTCGCCAGATTATTTTTGAATACCGTTAGACGCACAGCGGGGTTACCGTCGCGGCGAGCCATGGCAATAACCTGATCAATCGCCCAGGAACCCACGCCCTGGCGCTGAAACGCCCGCGTCACCTGCAGTTCGCGGATATACAGCGCCCGCGCATCGCGGCTGAGGCTGAAAAACCCCAAGGGCGCCTCCTCACGGATCATCAACCAGTTCTCACGTCCGGCCCAGGCAACGTCGAACGCCTCATCCTGCCACAACAAATCGTAATCATTGTAATAGCGCAGCATGTTCTCGCAGGTCAAAGTTCGCACAAATGCCAGGTCACCCTGCGTGGCCCGGCGCATTTGAAAGGTCATACAGCCCTCGCGAGGCTGACGACCTGCCCCTGCCATGAGCCTCCTTCGCGACGAGCGATCACCAATTCATCGCCAGCACCGGGAGCGGCAATGATCAACATGCCGTCTTCAGACCACACGGCGCTGCGCCCGGCCGATTGCCAGCCTCCGGTGAGACCGCCATGGTTGGCCATCAATACCACCATCGAGTGTTGCCGGGCATATCCCTGCAGCATCGCGGTGTCAGGTTCGTAGCCCTTCTCGCCGATCAATACGCCCGCAGCGTACAGACCGGCGCCCAGCTCGGCAGCGGCCGCCGCATGGCTGGCGTGAGAAAAATCGGCGCAGACAGCCAGGGCCACCGTGTCCGCGCCGATTTGCAGGGCTGCGCCACCGTTCCCGGCGGCGTAAATGAGCTCTTCACCGCAATGCAGATGCTGTTTGCTGTATACCCCAAGCGTGCCATTGGCGCCCAATACCAAGGCACCAATCAATACTGCCGAGCTGCCATCCTGACGAATCGGCATGCCGACGACAGCCGTGATGCCGCGCTTTTGTGCCAGATCCCTTAACGGTTGCAGCACGGCGTCTTGCGGATCAATGGCCAATGCCGCCGCCACTTCACCCTCATAACCGGTCAGCGACAACTCGGGAAACACCAGCAACTCGACACCGTGTAGCGCCGCCAATTCGATGAATTCCATGTGCCGGACAATGTTTGCGGCGGGATCACCGGCAATGGAAACCGATTGAGCAGCAGCGATGGTCAGAGTTGTCATGTTTCGTCCTTGGTTTCAGGCAAAGCGCAGAGTGTGTCACAACTGTTGCGGCGCTCAAGCGATAGGCATTGTCCTGTGCAATCGATAGCATTTTCTGATTGCTGATGCGTATCTGCCTCTAGTAAGCTCGGCGCATTCATCGGAGACAGACCATGTTCAACACCCTTTCACAGCTACGTACCGCAAGCGCCTCGCGCTCGGTTTCGTCTGCCCGGGTGAATGACGTCTGCGCTCCTGCAAGCTTTTATTTTGGGTATTGGTTTAGCCACTAGCGCGCCTGATACCCCACACGGCGCCCATGAAGACGGGTCGCCACCTGAGAAATCTCAACCCCCGGTCGGCCTCCTGACCGGGGGTTTTGTTTTTTCAGGCACAAATTTTCCAGCAACACACCAGACACTTTGAGGATTACGACATGACCTACGCCACTTATTACCGTTACGACCGTTTTTTCGCCTGGCGATTTACCAGCCTCCGCTCGGGACAGCCTGCCGCCTCCGATCGGTCACCTACAGGTGGCAAGCACACACACGTAGCCAATACGGCCAACTGTCGAACACCCCAATAGGGCCGAGCGAGCGGGAAACACCCGCCGCCTGCCCAGGAAGACCGAATATGAACTCGTCCGTTTCTGCCCTGCCACTTTCCACTTTTGATTCTGCCAACGAAGCACTGACTCTGCGCTTGCCCAGCTCGTTGCAACTCAAACAGCAATTGCCTCTGACCAGCGCCCTGAGTCAACAGATTGCCGCCCACCGCCAAGCGGTGCGGGCCATTCTTGATGGCGACGACCAGCGCCTGCTGGTGATCGTCGGACCTTGCTCGATCCACGACCCGCAATCCGCCATTGAATACGCAGACAAACTCGCACGCCTCGCCGACGAAGTCAGCGATATGATGTTGCTGGTCATGCGCGCCTATGTCGAAAAGCCGCGCACCACCATCGGTTGGAAAGGCCTGGCCTACGATCCACATCTGGACGGCAGTGACGACATGGCCGGTGGTCTGACGCTTTCCCGCGAGCTGATGATCGAAATGATCCGCCGCGGGCTGCCAATCGCCACTGAAATACTGCAACCCATGGCAGCCGGATACTTTGACGATTTGCTCAGCTGGGTCGCGATCGGTGCACGCACTACCGAATCGCAGATCCACCGCGAGATGGCCAGCGGCCTGAGCATGCCGGTCGGTTTCAAAAACGGCACCGATGGCGGCGTGACTGTGGCAGTCGATGCGATGCGCTCCGCTTCCCACCCGCACCGTCACTTCGGCGTTGATAGCCAGGGGCATCCGGCCATTGTCCAGACCACAGGCAATCCTGATACCCATCTGGTACTGCGTGGCGGCCATCAAGGGCCAAACTTCGACCGCGAAAGCGTCGCCCGGATCCATGCCGACTTGACCCGCTTGAAGATTCCGAGCCGGATCATGGTCGATTGCAGTCACGCCAACAGCGGTAAAGACCCGTTGCGCCAGCCTGATGTATTCAACGATGTAGTGGAGCAACGCCTGCACGGTGACCGTTCGCTGATCGGCATGATGATCGAGTCTCACCTGTTCGAAGGTTGCCAGCCACTCAGTACCTCTTTGCGTTATGGCGTCTCGGTTACCGACGGTTGCCTGGGTTTCGCCGCAACGGAGCGCTTGCTGCTGAACGCCGCCGAACGCCTTCGCGCGCAATCTCAGGCCTGACCTCGCCAACAGCCTTTGCGGACACCTGGTCCGCAAAGGCTGAAAGGCTGATCAGCCCGCACGGAAATTACGCACGAACACGTATGCGGGTAGCGCTGGAAGCCTGACTGACATCATCCAGTCGCTCCACCGTATACGACACCTGCACCACCGTTTCCCGGTGCTCCCGCCAGAATCGGTGCGGCACAATAAACACCAGAGGCTCCCCGGCGGTTTCCCGGGTGATGTCGCGATCATCACGGTGATTGAAATACTCACCATCACAGCGCAGGTACACCAACTCGCCCTCCTCTGCCTGAGCATCGACGATGACCACCGTCACGCCATCAATGGAATCGGCGACATCAAGTTCGCCACCCTCCGCATCCAGAACCTGCGGTGCCGCCAGCTCGCCTCGAACGAGGGGAGCGATCAGGATTCTCAAGATCGCCGACTGTCTCAATTCACCCTCTGCCGATATGACCTGATAACTGAGGCTTACCGTTTGTCCGGTGTGCGAGGCCAAGTGTTCGTGGGTAATCCAGAAAGAAAGCTCTTCGCGAACGGCAAAAGCTTCGACCATCAATTCATCACTGAACGTCTCTTCACTTTTTGCACCTTGCCAGCCAAGCAGGATCCGGTCCCCGACGGCCATCCGTGCATACGGACGCACAATCACGTTTGTACCTTTCTCGACACGCGCCGGATCGAGTGTCCCGCCTACGGTCTCTTCGATAAGTGGTGCCAGCAGATCAGGTTCGGGATCACCTACGTTCAATTGCAAGCGATCAGATGAAATCGGCTCAGGCAGATTGACGCTGAACAGCGTCCAGTGAATTTCCACCGACCCGCGTTCCAGCATGGCGATGTGCACACCCTTGATGACGAACACGACCTCGTGCCCCACTTGCGCGGCACTGACAAAACGCGAAGTTACAGATTCGTAGGACAGTCCATCAGCATCTAGACCGCACCAATTCAAGACCAGCTTGTCACCACATTTCATCTGCGGGTAAGGCGCAACCCGAACAAAGGCCTTGTCCAGTGAGGGATCGATCATTCCGCCCTCCAGAACTTCGAGAGCCGGCGCAGGCAAATGCCGGACGGTCGCAGCCTCCGTAACAGGCCATGGCCGATAGCTGAATTCGAGTGTCTCGCCTTGCACCCGGAAACTCAGTTTTGGCTGCAGGGCTGAATGGGTATTCAGCAATGAGGTGTCTGTTGCGAGCGTCTTGCAAGCATCGGTATTAGCGTCATACATGGTCATTCGTGGCTCCATTCCCTGGATAAAACGTCGCTGATCACAACAACGTCGAATGAGAGCCATTAAATAGCAACGCTTGCGCTGTCGATGTCAGCCTCGACAACTCCATAGCGGAGGGAAATGCGTCTGAAGGCGTAAGGCACAGGTATTGAACCCGTCAAAATAGCGCTAAAGATTGCTGAATGTTCCGACCATGCCCGCAAACAGGGCTGAAATGTCGTACAGCTTTTAGTCCTTTTTCACTTCAATACTGCGGTATTTTCGGACACCGACTGCATGACAACGTGATTTACAGTGATCCGGCGGAATCACCTATGAACGTCTGTAAAAGAGGTAGGAACATGCAACGGAATGCAACAACCCGCTATCCCATCCTGTTGGTCCACGGCCTGTTCGGTTTTGAGCGGATAGGCCGTTTCGAGCTGTTCCAAGATGTCAAGCAGGCATTGCAGGGTGCGGGCAACCGAGTGTTTGTGCCGCAGCTATCGGCCACCCATGACAACGAAGTTCGTGGCCAGCAATTACTCATGCAGATCGCGCGGGTGTTGAAAGACACAGGAGCAGGCAAGGTCAATTTGATCGGGCACAGTCAGGGTGCCCTGGCATGCCGTTACGCTGCCGCACTGGCCTCCATCAGCGTCGCATCCGTCACTTCGGTCAGCGGCCCAAATCATGGCTCGGAACTGGCCGACCTGTTGCGCAAAGCGCTGGTTCCCGGACAGATACCGGAACATCTCGCCGAGGAAATCGCCACGCAGTTCGCGAACTTCCTGTCGTTGCTCAGCGGTCAACTCGCGTTGCCGCAGAACGCCATAGCAGCACTCAACGCGTTGACCACCGAAGGTGTTGCGCGTTTCAATCGTAAATACCCGCAAGGTCTGCCTCCTGTCTGGGGAGGGCAAGGTGCCGAACAGGTCAATGGCGTTCGGTACTATTCGTGGAGCGGCACACTGCCAGAAAATCCGCTGGCCAATCCTCGTCCGCTCGACCCGTTACATGCCGTGTGCCGGGCCTTTTCCGGACACTTTTGCACCGAAGCCTGGCAGAACGACGGACTCGTCGGTCGCTACAGCTCGCATCTGGGCAGCGTGATCCGTTCGGACTATCCTTTCGATCACCTCGACAGCCTGCGCAGGCCCAAGGTCTTGCGATCACTCACACCTGATCCGATCGACCTCTATATAGAGCACGCCATGCGCCTGCAGGCCGTGCACTTGTAAATCGGGGGCGAACCCACTGAATGGAACTTTGCCGAGAATTCACCCACTGAATCCGGTAGGCTCCACACTTTACTGAAATAGATCGGAGATTTTCCCCATGGCTAAAGCCACTGCCCGCCACATCCTGGTTTCCAGCGAAGACAAGTGCAACGAACTCAAGGCCCAGATCGAAGGCGGCGCTGATTTCGCCGAAGTCGCCAAGGCCAACTCCACTTGCCCATCCAGCCGTCAGGGCGGCGACCTGGGTTCGTTCGGTCCTGGCCAGATGGTCAAGGAATTCGACACCGTGGTCTTCAGTGCACCGATCAACGTCGTGCAAGGCCCGGTGAAGACCCAGTTCGGTTATCACCTGCTGGAAGTCACCAGCCGTCAGGACTGATTCGTCGTCCGATTGCTCTGCAACGGCCCGCCTTTTGGTGGGCCGTTGTGTTTCAGTTACACATACGGCTGGCGACTGGCGCGCCTCTCGCGTACAACTTGCGCTTATCGATTACCCGGTTCCAAGGCTGACAATGCGACTGGTTTTCCCAACATTGATCCTTACCGCCCTCGCCCTGCTGTCGGGCGCCTGCGGTGTGAATGCTGCACCGCAACACGCGCTGACCGTGTATGGCGAACCCGCCAAGTATCCTGCCGGTTTCAGCCATTTCGACTACACCAACCCGCAAGCACCGAAAGGCGGGACAATGCGCCGCTCGGCAATAGAAATCGGTCACTTCGACCATTTGCTGCCGTATATCGACAAAGGCATCGGCGTCACGCAGATCGACGGCCTGCTGTATTCGCCGCTGGCCCAGCGCTCGATGGACGAGCCTTACACCGTCTATGGTCTGGTGGCACAAAAGATCGAGCGTTCGGATGACGGGCTTTCACTACGCTTCTTCATCAATCCCAAGGCACGCTTCGCCGACGGTAAACCGATCACCGCCGAAGACGTGCGCTATACCTACGATCTGCTGATGACACAGGGCAGTCTGCGTTATCGCACTCAGTTTGCCGACGTCAAAGGCGTCGAAGTGGAAGCACCGTTGACCGTGCGTTTCGACTTCAAGAACAACGAAAACCGTACCCTGCCGCTGGATATCGCGACCCTGCCGGTGTTCCCCGAGCATTGGTGGAAGAGTCGCGACTTCGCCGGCGGTGGCGGTTATGAACCGCCGCTGGGCAGCGGACCGTATCGCGTCGGCAAGGTCGACTCCGGGCGCAGCATCACCTTCGAACGCAATGCCGACTGGTGGGGCAAGGACTTGCCGGTCAGTCGTGGCCTGTACAACTTCGACCATTTCAGCATCGAGTACTTCGGCGATACCGACGTTGCCCGCCAGGTGTTGCGCGGCGGCGCCTACGACTACAACCGCGAGTTCTCCGCCACCGGATACTCGATCGGCTACGACAGCCCGGCGTTGAGCGACGGACGTCTGCAGAAAGCTCACCTGGCCACCGAGGCCCCGCAATCGGCCCAGGGTTTTGTGTTCAATCTGCAAAAACCGATGTTCCAGGACCGTCGTGTGCGTCAGGCGCTGGCCATGCTTTGGGATTTCGAATGGAGCAATCGGCAGATGATGCGCAACCTGTACATCCGTCAGCAAAGCTACTTCTCCAACACCGACCTCGCCGCGGGAAATTTACCCGATGCCGCCGAGTTGAAAATCCTTGAACCGCTGCGTGGACAGATCCCCGACGAAGTCTTCACGAAAGTCTTCCAAGCGCCGAAAACCGATGGCAGCGGCATCATCCGCGACAAACAACTGCAAGCCCTCGAACTGCTTGAACAGGCTGGCTGGAAACCGGACGGCGATCAACTGGTGAATGCTGAAGGTGAGCCCCTGAGTTTCACGTTTCTGGTCAGTCAGAACGGCATGGATCGCCTGCTGCTTCCGTACAAGCGCACATTGAAGCAGATCGGCATCGACCTCAACATCCGCCGGATCGACTCCTCGCAGTACGTCAATCGCCTGATGAGCCGCGACTACGACATGATCGTCACTGGCTATCCGGTCACCACCGCGCCTGGAGGCGAGCTGCTCAACTACTTCGGTTCCGCGTCGGCCAACGATCCGGGGGCCAACAACTACATGGTCCTGAAAAACCCGGCAGTCGACACGTTGATCAACGGACTGATCCGCGCCTCTACCCAATCGGACATGCTGCATTACGCGCACGCCCTCGACCGGGTGTTGCAATGGAATTACTACTGGATTCCCAATTACTACCCGCCAGGCACGTCGACCGTCTGGTGGAACCGCTTTGGCATACCGACAGTTCAAGCCAGCAATGACGAAGCCATCGATAGCTGGTGGGAGATCAGCAGCACGGCGCTGACCAATCAACAGATGACCGCTGAAAAAATCAGTCGAAGCAGACCCGGAGGGCCGCACTGATGTGGGCTTACATACTACGGCGCCTGCTGCTGATCATTCCGACGCTGGTGATTATCCTGCTGGTCAATTTCGTCATCATCCAGGCCGCGCCGGGTGGCCCGGTGGAGCAGGCCATTGCGCACCTGCAAGGGATCGGCGGTGGCAATGTCGGCGGCGGTTCCAGCGAAACCATGAGCAGTACCTCTCGGGCGAGTCGTGGACTCGATCCGCAACTGATCAAGGATATCGAAAAACAGTACGGTTTCGACAAGCCGGCCCATGAACGCTTGTGGCTGATGCTGAAAAACTACGCGCAGCTGGACTTCGGCAAAAGCTTCTTCAGAGGCGCCACGGTCACCGACCTGATTCTCGAAAAAATGCCGGTAACCCTTTCACTCGGACTCTGGGCCACGCTGATCACCTATCTGGTGTCGATCCCGCTGGGCATTCGCAAAGCCGTGCACCACGGCAGCCATTTCGATATCTGGAGCAGCACGGCAATTATCATCGGTTATGCGATGCCGGCGTTTCTGTTTGCGATGTTCCTGATCGTGGTGTTTGCCGGTGGTACGTCGTTGAACTGGTTTCCGGTGCGCGGACTGGTCTCGGACAACTTTGATTCGCTGTCGACCCTGGGCAAGATCGCCGACTACTTCTGGCACCTGGTACTGCCGGTGACTGCGCTGGTCATCGGCGGCTTTGCAACGTTGACGATCCTCACCAAAAACTCGTTCCTCAATGAAATCACGCGTCAGTATGTGGTCACGGCTCGCGCCAAAGGCTTGAGCGAACGCCGCGTGCTGTACGGGCATGTGTTTCGTAACGCAATGCTGCTGGTGGTCTCGGGCATTCCCCAGGCGTTCATCAGCGTGTTCTTTGCCGGCTCGTTGCTGATTGAAGTGATCTTCTCTCTCGACGGTCTCGGCCGCATGAGTTACGAGGCGGCAGTATCGCGGGACTATCCGGTGGTGTTCGGTTCGCTGTTCATCTTCACCCTGTTCGGCCTGCTGATAAAACTGATCGGCGACCTCTGCTACACCTTGGTCGACCCGCGTATCGACTTCGCCGCGAGGAATGCCTGATGTTCAAGCTCTCGCCGCTGGGTCGCCGGCGTTTCGAACGTTTCAAGAAAAACCGCCGGGGCTGGTGGTCGTTGTGGCTGTTTATCGGTCTGTTTGTGCTGACGCTGGGCGGCGAACTGATCGCCAACGACAAGCCGTTGGTGGTCAGTTATCAGGGCCAGTGGTACTTCCCGGTATTCAAGCGCCACACCGAACAGGAGTTCGGTGGCCAATTGCCGTTTCAGGCCGATTACCGCAGCGACTATGTGCAGAACCTGATTCGCAAGGACGGCGGCTGGCTGCTGTTTCCACCGATTCCGTTCAGTGACGACACGCCAAACTACGACCTCAACAAACCGGCACCAAGCCCACCGACGGGCGTCAACTGGCTGGGCACCGACGATCAGGCGCGAGACGTGTTGGCGCGGGTGATTTTCGGTGCGCGCGTATCGATTCTGTTCGCTTTGATGCTGACATTCGTCAGTGCGCTGATTGGCATTGCGGCCGGTGCGTTACAGGGCTATTACGGTGGCTGGGTCGACCTGCTCGGACAGCGTTTGCTCGAGGTCTGGTCAGGGTTGCCGGTGCTGTACCTGCTGATCATCCTCTCGGGCTTCGTCGAGCCGAACTTCTGGTGGCTGCTGGGGATCATGGCGCTGTTTTCATGGTTGGCGCTGGTCGATGTGGTACGTGCCGAGTTTCTCCGTGGGCGCAATCTGGAATACGTCAAAGCTGCGCGCGCATTGGGCCTGACTGACCGCAAAGTGATTGTCCGGCACATTCTGCCGAATGCCATGAACGCGACGCTGAGTTATCTGCCGTTCATTCTGACGGGGGCAATCTCGACACTGACCGCACTGGATTTCCTTGGTTTCGGCATGCCTGCCGGCAGCGCTTCGCTGGGCGAACTGATCGGTCAGGGCAAGCAGAACCTGCAGGCGCCCTGGCTGGGGTTGACGGCGTTTTTCACCCTGGCGCTGATCCTTTCCTTACTGGTGTTCATCGGCGAAGCGCTGCGTGACGCGTTCGACCCACGATCCTGAAGCGTGACCATGACTGACAACCTGATTGAAATTCGTAACCTCAATGTCGCTTTCCATGGCCAGAACGTGGTGCGCGACCTGTGCCTGGATATTCGTCCCGGCGAGTGCCTGGCACTGGTCGGCGAATCAGGCTCGGGCAAATCGGTGACCGCGCATTCGATTCTGCAACTACTGCCTGAAGGCGATGCACAAACCACTGGCAGCATTCGTTATCGTGGCCAGGAACTGGTGGGGGCCGATCCGAAGGTGTTGCGTGAACTGCGCGGCAACCGCATCGCGATGATCTTTCAAGAGCCGATGACCTCGCTCAATCCGCTGCATACCATCGAAAAACAGATAGGCGAAACCCTGTTGCTCCACCGTGGCCTTGGCGGCAAGGCGGCACGGTTACGCATCCTTGAATTGCTCGGCCTGGTCGGCATCCAGAAACCCGAGGAGCGGCTCAAGGCTTATCCGCATCAGTTGTCCGGCGGCCAACGGCAACGCGTCATGATCGCCATGGCGTTGGCCTGCGAACCGGAACTGTTGATTGCCGACGAGCCAACCACCGCACTCGATGTGACGGTGCAGCGCAAGATCCTGCTGCTGCTCAAATCCCTGCAACAACGTTTGGGCATGTCCCTGCTGTTGATCAGTCACGACCTCAATCTGGTGCGCAGCATCGCTCAGCGCGTCTGCGTAATGAAGGCCGGGCAGATTGTCGAGCAGGCACCGTGCGAAACGCTGTTTACCGAGCCGAAACACCCTTACAGTTGCGTGCTGCTCAACGCCGAACCCGACGGCCAAGCGTTGCCCCGTGATGAGCGTGAGAATGTTCTGCAAGTCGAAGACCTTAAAGTCGAGTTTGTCATCGGTGGCGGGCTGTTTCAGCGCAAGCAATACCTGCGTGCAGTGGACGGCATCAGCCTGAATATCCAGCGCGGCAAGACTCTGGGCATCGTCGGTGAATCCGGTTCGGGAAAATCGACATTGGGTCAGGCGATCCTGCGCCTGCTCGATTCCGAGGGCAGTATCCGTTTCCAGGGCACCGCGCTCGATGGTTTGGACCAGAAGCAACTGCGGCCTTGGCGGCGACAGATGCAGGTGGTGTTTCAGGACCCGTTCGGAAGTCTCAGCCCGCGCATGTCGGTGGCGCAAATCATCAGCGAAGGGCTTGAGGTGCATTGCGAGTCAACGGCCAATGAGTGTGATGAGCAAGTGATCCGCGTACTCAAGGAAGTCGGCCTCGACCCCGAAAGCCGCCATCGCTACCCACACGAGTTTTCCGGCGGTCAGCGACAACGCATTGCGATCGCTCGGGCGCTGGTACTGAAACCGGCGCTGATCCTGCTCGACGAACCAACTTCGGCACTCGATCGCACGGTGCAGAAACAAGTGGTCGCCCTGCTCCGTGATCTTCAGGAAAAGCATGGCCTGACGTATCTGTTCATCAGTCATGACCTGGCGGTGGTACGCGCCCTCGCCCACGACATGATCGTGATCAAGGATGGCCAAGTGGTCGAACGCGGTGCCAGTCATGAGGTGTTCGATGCGCCACAGCATCCGTATACCCGAGAGCTGTTGGCGGCGGCACATCCGCGCCAGGCATGATCGGCGCCAGGCGTAAAACCGAGTCGCGGCCATCGCGGGCAAGCCCGCTCCCACAGGTTTCACGGGTGCGCACCCCATCTGTGAACAATCGCGAACCTTATGGGAGCTGGCTTGCCAGCGATGAGGCCGCCATTAACAACCCGAATTCCGGATCTGCCTGCACATGAACTCCACCGAAAGCCTCAAGGACTACCAACGGGTGCGCACCCTGGCGATCCGCTCGCTGTTCGAGATCATCGAGCAATCGAGCGAAGGCACGGTGATTGTCGATCGTGATGCCAATATCGTCTGGATGAACGAGCGTTACGCCCGTCGCTTTGGCCTCGAGTCCGCTGCCGGAGCCATCGGCAAACCCTGCGAAAGCGTGATCCCCGGCAGCCTGCTGCGCGAAGTGGTGCGCACCGGGCGACCAATCCTGCTGGACATGCAGGACACCCCGAAAGAGCCGCTGGTGGTGATGCGTCTGCCGATCCACGATGATGCTGGCAGCGTCATCGGCGCCATCGGTTTTGCCCTGTTCGATGAATTACGCACCTTGTCGCCGATGCTCAAGCGCTACCTGAGCATGCAGGAAGAACTGGCCTCGACGCGTTCGCTGCTGCGCGCCCGCCAGACCAAATACAACTTCGCCCACTTCATCGGCACCAGCGCGGCCAGCCTTGAAGTCAAACGTCGTGCGCGACGCAGTGCCAGCGCCGATTCGCCGGTATTGCTGCTCGGTGAAACCGGCACCGGCAAGGAGTTGCTCGCGCAAGCGATCCACAGTGCTTCGCCACGGGCGCACAAGGCGTTCGTCAGCATCAACAGCGCGGCGATTCCCGAGGCATTGCTGGAAGCGGAATTTTTCGGCACCGCACCGGGCGCGTTTACCGGCGCCGACCGCAAGGGCCGCACCGGTAAACTGCAGATTGCCCAGGGTGGCACACTGTTTCTCGACGAGATCGGTGACATGCCGCTGCCGTTGCAAAGCAAGCTGCTGCGCGTACTGCAGGAAAAAGAGTTTGAACCGGTCGGCTCCAACGAGGTGATCCAGAGCGATGTGCGAGTGATTGCCGCGACGTCGACGGATCTGCAAGCGGCGATCAAACGCGGCGAGTTCCGCGCCGACTTGTATTACCGCCTCAACGTACTGCCGATTCAGGTGCCGCCATTGCGCGAGCGTCTTGATGATCTGCCGGCACTGAGCGAAGCGATTCTGGAAGAACTGCGCAGCCAGCACGAATTGCACCACGATGCGCTGCAACTGCTCGGCCAGCATGCCTGGCCGGGAAACATCCGCGAGCTGCGCAATGTATTGGAACGGGCGGCGTTGCTTAGCGATGACCTGATGCTGACAGAGAGCGATATTCGCGCCGCCATCGGCACGTTGACTCAGGTTGAGCGCAGCTCTGCGCCTACGATTGAAACGCTGCCCGTGGAAACCTATGCGCAGGCTCGCGAGCGCTTTGATCGGCAGTTGATCCAGTCAACGCTGGCGCAGTGCGCGGGGAAAGTGCCGGCAGCGGCGGCAAGGTTGGGGCTTGGGCGGTCGACGTTGTATAAGAAAATGGTTGCGTTGGGGATTGCCGAGTCTCAATAACGAGACTTGATCTCTGATTTGAGATTATCCATTTAAAGATCAAAAGATCGCAGCCTTCGGCTGCTCCTACGGAGGTTCATCCAATCCAGTGTAGGAGCTGCCGAAGGCTGCGATCTTTTGATCTGCCGAAAAAGTCTCCAAACGGAGACAACCCACTGAAACACGCCCCACAAAAACACCTAATATCTTTATATTTCAATAACTTATATATCTGGCACAAATCTCGCTTTAGCCTCTCCTACACCCGTTTCAACCACAAAAATAACAATTCTGGAGAGACACACCATGAGTGTGATCATTGCCTTGGCAGCCCTCGCGCTGCTGATGCTCGCGGCCTACCGTGGCTACAGCGTTATTCTCTTTGCACCGATCGCCGCCCTCGGCGCCGTGCTCCTGACCGATCCTTCTGCCGTCGCCCCAGCCTTTACTGGGGTGTTCATGGAGAAAATGGTCGGCTTCATCAAATTGTATTTCCCGGTATTCCTGCTCGGTGCGGTGTTCGGCAAACTCATTGAGCTGTCGGGCTTCTCACGCTCGATTGTCGCTGCCGCCATTCGTCTGCTCGGGACCAAACAGGCGATGCTGGTGATCGTACTGGTCTGCGCCCTGCTCACCTACGGTGGTGTGTCGTTGTTTGTCGTGGTGTTTGCGGTGTATCCGTTTGCCGCCGAGATGTTCCGCCAGAGCAATATCCCCAAACGCCTGATCCCGGCGACCATCGCCCTCGGGGCGTTTTCGTTCACCATGGATGCCCTGCCGGGCACCCCGCAGATCCAGAACATCATCCCCAGCACGTTCTTCAATACCACCGCTTGGGCGGCGCCGTGGCTGGGCGTGATCGGCACGATTTTCGTCTTCTGCACCGGCATGCTGTTTCTGCAACGTCAGCGCAACAAGGCGCAGCGCGCCGGTGAAGGCTACGGGAGCGAGCTGCGCAACGAACCGGAAACAGCCGAAGACCTGAAGCTGCCGAACCCATGGATTGCGCTGTCGCCGCTGCTGGCAGTGGGCATCATGAACCTGCTGTTCACCCAGTGGATTCCGCAGTGGTACGGCAAGACCCACAGCCTCGCGCTACCGGGCATGGCTACGCCGGTTACCACCGAAATAGCCAAGCTGACGGCAATCTGGGCGGTGCAGGCGGCTTTGCTGGTGGGCATTCTGATGGTGTTGGCGTTCGGCTTTCAGGCGATTCGCAGCAAGCTCGCCGAGGGCAGCAAAAGCGCAGTGAGTGGCGCGTTGCTGGCGGCGATGAACACTGCGTCGGAATACGGATTCGGTGCTGTAATCGCTTCGCTGCCGGGCTTTCTGGTCTTGGCTGACTGGCTCAAGCAGATTCCCAATCCGCTGGTCAACGAAGCCATCACCGTGACGTTACTGGCAGGGATCACCGGTTCGGCGTCGGGCGGCATGAGTATCGCGCTGGCGGCGATGTCCGAGCAGTTCATCAGCGCCGCGCACGCGGCGAACATTCCACTGGAAGTGCTGCACCGTGTAGCGGCGATGGCCAGTGGAGGCATGGATACCTTGCCGCACAACGGCGCGGTGATCACCCTGCTTGCGGTCACCGGCCTGACCCACCGCGAAGCCTATAAAGACATTTTCTGTATTACGCTGATCAAGACCCTTGCGGTTTTCGTCGTGATCGGCACTTTCTACGCCACTGGCATTGTGTGAGGTACTCATGACCACTCTTTCCGGCAAGACCGCACTGGTTACCGGCTCCACCAGCGGCATCGGCCTGGGTATTGCGTTGAGTCTGGCCAAGGCTGGGGCCAACCTGATCCTCAACGGTTTTGGTGATGCCACGAGCGTCATCGCCGAAGTCGGCCAGTTCGGCGGCCGGGTTGGCCATCATCCGGCCGATGTCAGCGACCCGGCGCAGATCGCCGAGATGATCGCCTACGCCGAGCGTGAGTTCGGCGGCGTCGACATTCTGGTCAATAACGCTGGCATCCAGCATGTCGCCGCTGTCGAGGAATTTCCGGTCGAGCGCTGGGATTCGATCATTGCGATCAACCTGTCGTCGGTATTTCACAGCACGCGCTTGAGCCTGCCGGGCATGCGCACGAAAGGTTGGGGGCGGATCATCAATATTGCATCCGTGCACGGTCAGGTCGGTTCGACCGGCAAGGCTGCGTATGTCGCGGCCAAACACGGGGTGATCGGTTTGACCAAAGTGGTTGGCCTGGAAACCGCGACCAGCAATGTCACCTGCAATGCAATCTGCCCGGGCTGGGTGTCGACGCCGCTGGTGCAGAAGCAGATCGATGATCGCGCCGCCAAGGGTGTCGATCCGCAACAGGCGCAGCATGACCTGCTCGCTGAAAAGCAGCCGTCGCTGGAGTTCGTCACACCGCAGCATTTGGGCGAGTTGGTGTTGTTTCTGTGCAGTGAGGCGGGTAGCCAGGTAAGGGGCGCGGCGTGGAATATTGATGGTGGGTGGTTGGCGCAGTAGTCGGTTGAAAGACCGCGTTAACGTTCATCGCGGGCCAGCCACGCTCCCACAGGTGCAGGGTGAAATTGGAATCTGCTGACTACCTGTGGAGTGTGCCTGCCCGTGTCTGGATCTGAAGCTAAAACAAGAGGCAAACAATGTCCGACATCCTTTGGCAACCCGACGCCAACCGTATCGCCCAATCGCGCATGGACACCTTCCGGCGCGCGGTCAATCAGCGTCATGCGCTGAATCTCGACGACTACCCTGCCCTGCACCAATGGAGCATCGAGCAGCGTCCACAATTCTGGCAGGACATCGTCGATTTCTTCGACATCCGTTTTCACACTCAACCTGATGCGGTGCTGCGTGAGGGTGCACAAATGCCCAGCGCCGAATGGTTTCCCGGTGCCACCCTGAACTTCGCTGAACACCTGCTGCGCCGCCGTGACGATGCCGTGGCGGTCGTGGCAGTGGCGGAAAACGGCCAGCGCGAGCAACTGAGCTGGGCCGAACTGGCCGAGCATGTCGCCGGCTTCCAGGCCAGTTTGCAGGCTTGCGGCGTCGGCCTCGGCGATCGGGTGGCCGCGTGCATGCCGAATACCTGGCAGACGCTGGTGGCGATGCTGGCGACCACCAGCCTCGGCGCCATCTGGTCGTGCTCTTCGCCGGATTTCGGCACGCACGGCGTCATCGACCGTTTCGGCCAGATCGAGCCGAAGGTGCTGATCACCTGCGCCGGCTATCGCTATGCCGGTAAAGAGATCGACCAAACCACCAAGCTCAATGAAATTCTCCAACGGCTGCCAACACTGAAGCAGCTTATTGTCGTGCCCTACGCACGCCCGCAAGCGCGCCTCGCGGATTACCGGACACGCGCCGAAGTGACGCTCTGGGATGACTTTTATCAACCCGGCGGCGATCCGGATTTCGTCGCGGTGGCGTTCGATCATCCGCTCTACGTGCTGTATTCCAGTGGCACCACCGGCGTGCCCAAATGCATTGTGCACAGCACCGGCGGCGTGTTGCTGCAACACGTCAAGGAACATGGCCTGCATTGTGATCTTGGCCCCGGCGAGCGTTTGTTCTACTACACCACCTGCGGCTGGATGATGTGGAACTGGCTGGTATCGGCCCTCGCGGTCGGCAGCGCAGTAGTCCTGTACGACGGCTCGCCGTTCTCTCCGGATCATCAGCGGTTGCTCGATCTGATCGACGATGAACGCATCAGCGTGTTCGGCACCAGCCCAAAGTTTCTCGCGACCCTGCAAAGCGATGGCAGCAAACCGCGCGACAGCCATGATCTGCGCAGCCTGAAAACCCTGCTGTGCACCGGCTCGGCGCTGTCGCCGCAAAGTTATGACTTCGTCTACCGCGACTTCAAAACCGACGTGTGCCTGGCGTCGATGTCCGGCGGCACCGATATTGTCTCGTGCTTCGTCAATGGCAATCCGCTGTCAGCGGTGCGTCGTGGCGAAATCATGGGCAAGAGCCTGGGCATGGCCGTTGAAGTCTGGAACGACGCCGGTCAACCGGTGACCGGCGAGAAAGGTGAACTGGTCTGTACCCGGCATTTCCCGGCGATGCCGATCGGCCTGTGGAATGACCCGGATGGCAGCAAACTGCAGCAATCCTATTTCAGTCTGTTTCCCGGCGTCTGGGCGCAAGGTGATTACGCCGAACAATTGCCCAACGGCAGCATGATGATTCATGGCCGCTCGGATGCCGTACTCAACCCCGGCGGCGTACGTATCGGCACCGCGGAAATCTATCGTCAGGTGGACAAAGTCCCGCAAGTGCTCGACAGCGTCGCCATCGGTCAGCGATGGCAAGACGACGTGCGCGTGGTGTTGTTTGTGCGTCTGGCAGACGGCGTAACACTCGACGACCCTCTGCAACAGCAGATTCGGCAGGTGATCCGCGCCAATACCACACCACGGCATGTGCCGGCGAAGATAGTCGCGGTCAGCGATATTCCACGCACGATCAGCGGCAAGGTCGTCGAACTGGCCGTGCGTAATGTGGTGCACGGCGAAAAGGTCAAGAACACCGACGCGCTGGCCAATCCCGAGGCGCTGGAGCAGTTTCGCCAGCGCCCTGAACTCGACGACTGAATCCGCTCATTCCATCAAGCCCCACTCACCCGAGGTGGGTGGCGCCGGTGCAGCATCGGCCTGCAATTTCAAGCGCAGGCGCAGGTTGTTCACCGAGTCGGCATGCTTGAGCGCCTCGTCTTCGCTGATTGCACCTTCCAGCACCAGTGCGTGCAGCGCGCCATCGAACGTCTGCATGCCCAGCTCGGTGGATTTTTCCATAATGCCCTTGAGCTCGCCCAACTGATTACGCCGGATCAGGTCGCCGATGGTCGGCGTCCCCAGCAGCAACTCGACCGCAGCCCGCCGCTGGCCGTCCAGCGTGCGCACCAATCGCTGGGAAACAAAGGCCTTGAGGTTGTTGCCCAAGGCATGCAGCAACTGCGGCCGGCGCTCCTCGGCAAACAGGTTGATGATTCGCTCAAGCGCCTGATTGGCGTTGTTCGCGTGCAGGGTCGACAGCACCAGATGCCCGGTTTCGGCAAATGCCAGCGCATGTTCCAGGGTGTCGCGGTCGCGGATTTCACCGATCAGCACCACGTCAGGTGCCTGGCGCAGGGTGTTTTTCAGTGCGGCATGAAAACTGCGCGTGTCGACACCGACTTCGCGTTGATTGATGATCGACCGTTGGTGCCGGTGGATGTACTCGATCGGGTCTTCAATGGTCACGATATGCCCGCTACTGTGACGATTGCGATGATCGATCAACGCCGCCAGTGACGTCGACTTACCGGAATCGGTGGCGCCGACGAACAGGATCAGCCCCTGTTTGAGCATCACCGCTTCGAGCAGCACCGGCGGCAGCTTGAGGTCTTCAAAACGTGGAATGTCGAGTTTGACGTTACGGATTACAATCGACACCTCATTGCGTTGTTTGAACAGGTTGACCCGAAAACGTCCGATACCGGCGCGCGAGATCGCCAGATTCATTTCCAGATCGCGGTCGAACTCCTGACGCTGTTCGGCGTCCATCAGGGAATTGGCGATGGTCGCGACCTCGCCGGGTCTGAACGGCTGCGCACTCAGCGCCGTCAGCACCCCCTGAAAACGCGCACTGGGTGGCGCTCCCGTAGACAAGAACAGGTCCGAGCCGTGCTCCCGGGCAAAACGTGTTAACAGTGCATCGATTTCCATGGCCACCAGTACCCGCGAAGCTTCCAATATTCAGACATGCCCTGCTGCCGTGACGCAGCGGTACATTGAGCGTCTACCGTCCCTGAAGAATAGTAGACGCCGCTTAACGAACGACACGCAGGACTGACGCGATGAATGCCGTACCCACCCACGACGATGCTCAGGCGCTGATCGCCCGCACCGATTGGAGCCGCAGCCCGCTGGGCGATGCCAGTGCCTGGCCACAAAGCCTGCGCACCGCCGTGGACATCGTGCTCCACTCGCCGATGCCGATGCTGTTGCTCTGGGGCCCGCAGCTCACGCAGATCTACAACAACGGCTTCGCCATGCTCGCCGGCAACAAGCATCCGCACGCTTTCGGACAACCGGCGCACCTGGTATGGCCTGAACTTCGAGACTTTACCGACCCGATCTACAGCGCCGTCCTGCAAGGCCAGGTGCGCACCTACAGCGAGCGACGCTTTACCCTGCAACGTGAAGGGCAGGAATCCGACTTCTGGCTGGATTTGACCTACAGCCCGATCCGCGATGAAACCGCGCAAGTGGCCGGCATTCTGGTCACCGCCATCGAAACCAATGAACGGCGGCGGATCGCCCTCGAACTCAAACAACGCTCGGAAGAAAGCCTCAAGGCCCAGCGCGAATCCGAGGAACGTCTGCAATTGGCGCTGGCCGCCACTGACGCTGTCGGCACCTGGGACTGGGACATCGGCGAAGACCGCTTCATCGCTGACAGCCACTTTGCGCAGTTGCACGGCGTCGATCCGGCCCGAGCCGATCAGCTGCCGATTAGCGCTTATCTGCAAGGCGTGCACCCTGAAGACCGCGCCATGATCGCGCGCAGCATCAAGCACTGCATCACCCACGGCACCGAGTACGCCGAGGAATATCGCCTGTTGCAGCCCGATGGCGAGTTGCGCTGGGTGTTTGCCCGGGGCCGCTGCTACAAGGACCATCACGGTCGGCCAGTGCGTTTTCTCGGCGCCGCGCTGGACCTGACTGAGCGCAAACACACCGAGCAGGCGTTGCGCCAGAGCCAGACGGAATTGCAGCTGATCATCAACGCCATGCCGATCCTGATCAGCTATGTCGATCGCGAAGAACGCTTCAGGCTCAACAACGCGGCGTATCTGGACTGGTATGGCCTGACCCCGCAAGAACTCTATGGTCGAACCATTCGCGACGTTATCGGCGAGGAAGCCTACTTCCTGCGCGCGCCGTACATTGCCGAAGCACTGGCTGGCAGGTCTTGTTCCTTCAGCCTGTACACCACGCACCGCGACGGCAGCAACCGCCACGCCTTGATGAACTACTTGCCTCGTCACGGTGCGGACGGCGCGGTCAACGGTTTCTACATTTTCGTGATCGATGAAACCGAGCGCAAGAAAACCGAAGAAGCCCTGCGCAACCTCAATGAAACGCTCGAGGAACGGGTCAGCGCCCGCACCGAACAACTGGCGCAGGCCAACCAGCGTCTGCAGAACGAAATGTTCGAACGCGAGCGTGCCGAGGATGCGTTGCGCCATGCGCAAAAAATGGAAGCGGTCGGTCAGCTCACCGGCGGCATTGCCCATGACTTCAACAACATGCTCACCGGAATCATCGGCAGCCTCGATTTGATGCAGCGCTATATTGCCGATGGCCGCGCCAACGAGATCGGGCGTTTTACCGAAGCAGCAGTCTCCTCGGCCAATCGTGCAGCAGCCTTGACCCATCGTCTGCTGGCGTTTTCGCGACGCCAGTCACTGGATCGCAAGCAGCTCAACGTCAATGAGCTGATTCATTCCCTGGAAGATCTGATCCGCCGGACCAAAGGTGATCCGATCGAACTCAAGTTGCAGCTGGCCGATGACCTCTGGCCTGTCAGCACCGACGTCAGCCAACTGGAAAACGCCCTGCTCAACCTGGTGATCAATGCGCGCGATGCAATGCCTGACGGCGGCGAGTTGCTGATCGAAACCGCCAACGTCTACCTCGATGGCAGCGACATCACCACGCTGGAGCCGGTCAAGGCCGGTGATTACCTGATGCTCGCGGTCAGCGATAACGGTTCGGGCATGACGGCGTCGGTCAGGTCCAAGGCGTTCGATCCGTTCTTCACTACCAAACCGATTGGTCAGGGTACCGGGCTTGGGCTGTCGATGATTTACGGGTTCGCTCAGCAATCGGGCGGGCATGTGAGCCTCGACAGCCTCCCGGGGCAAGGCACATGTGTGCGCCTGTACTTGCCACGCCTGCAGGGCTTGGAGCTGGAACGCCCGGCCAGTGCGCCGATCCAGCAGCCGGCGCCGGCTGCAACCGGCGAAACCGTGGTAGTGGTCGAGGACGATCCGGCGGTGCGCATGCTGGTGCTCGACCTGCTGCGCGAGCTGGGTTATCAGGCCTTTGAGGCCGAAGACGCGAAAACCGCTTTGCCGCTGTTGGAGTCTGATCTGCGGGTCGACCTGCTGGTCACGGATGTCGGCCTGCCTGGCATGAACGGCCGGCAACTGGCGGAGATCGCCCGCCAGCATCGCCCAGGGCTGAAAATATTGTTCATGACCGGTTACGCGCAAAAGGCCGCCGAGCGGCAAGGGTTTCTCGAAGACGGTATGGACATGGTCGCCAAACCCTTTGCCATTGAGCTGCTGGCGAACAAGATCCGCACGATGATCAGTCAAAATCCGTGACTTGAGGCATAATCCGCGCCCCGCCGTCACCCCGTTATCAGGTATCGCAAGATGAAAGCCCAAGCCCGCCACATTCTGGTAAAAACCGCCGAAGAGGCCGAACAGCTCAAGCAACGCATCGCCAAAGGTGAAGCGTTCGATGTACTGGCCAAGAAATTTTCGACCTGCCCGTCGGGCAAGCGCGGCGGCGATCTGGGTGAAGTGCGGCCTGGGCAGATGGTCGGCGCGATTGACGCGGTGATCTTCAAAAAACCGCTGCGTACGGTGCATGGGCCGATCAAGAGCAAGTTCGGCTATCACCTGGTGCAGGTGTTTTACCGGGATTAAATATCGCTTTCCTGTAGGAGCTGTCGAGTGAAACGAGGCTGCGATCTTTTGATCTGGTTTTTAAGATCGCAGCCTTCGGCAGTTCCTACAGGGATTGCATTCAGGTTCTGGGAATCAATGCCCCGGGCACCTGAATCACCCGGCTGGCCAACTGATGCCCCGCCTCGGCAGCCTCTTCCGTACTCCCGCCGAGCAGTCGACTGGCCAGATACGCCGCACTGAACGAATCCCCCGCTGCGGTGGTGTCCACCACCTTCGCGACTTTCTGCGCCGGCACTTCAAAGGCCTCGCCATCACTGCGAATCAGGCACGCCTCGGCGCCGCGCTTGAGCACCACTTCCGGGGTGCCGAACTGCGCGTAAGCATCAAACACCGCATCGCAATCGGCAAAACCAAACAGTGCCTGTTCGTCATCCACCGTCAACAATGCCAGATCAACGTACGGCAATACGCTGCGATAGGCCTCACGCGCCTCGTCCACCGAAGCCCACAAGCGCGGGCGGTAGTTGTTGTCAAAGACAATCCGCGCATCGCGCTGACGCGCTTCGATCAGGGTCTGAATCAATCGCTCACGGCCCTTCGTACCGAGCACCGCCAGGGTGATACCACTGAAATACAACACGTCGTAATCCGGCAACGCCGCCAGAATCGGTTCGGCTGCCGAGGTGGTGAAACAATCGCGCACTGCCGCTTCGTTGCGCCAGTAAAGGAAACGACGCTCGCCGTTGGCGTCGGTCTGGATGCAATACAGGCCCGGCAAGCGACCCGGCAGGCGTTGAACCAGATCGAGGCCGATACCTTCGCTGGTCCAGATCTGGCACATGGCATCGCTGAAGCTGTCGTCGCCCAGCGCGGTGACGTAGTCGACCCGGGCCTTGTCGCCCATTGCGCGGGACAAGTACACCGCTGTGTTGAGCGTGTCGCCGCCGAAGCTTTGCTGCAGGCTGCCGTCGGCGCGTTGCTGCAGTTCGATCATGCATTCGCCGATCAGGGCGATGCGCGGGGTGTTCGGGCCCAAGGGGCTCAGGGTGTTCATCTTGTGCTGTCTCCGTTGATGCGCGGATGTCTGGGCGGGCCTCATCGCTGGCAAGCCAGCTCCCACAAGGATTCATGTCGCTCACAATTTTTTTAATCAACACTGAACCCTGTGGGAGCTGGCTTGCCAGCGATTGGCCTCGACTCGGTCTCGAGCCTTAGAAACAAGTCTCCATGCGCTCGATCACCGACAACTGCTCATCCACCAACAACCCCACACGCCACTTGTCGAACGTCAGACACGGGTGCGACGTACCGAAGGAAATGATGTCACCCACACGCAATTCAACGCCCGGCGCCACCGTCATGAACGCGTGTTGATCCATCACCGCCGTCACCTTGCAGGCACTGACATCATCGCCCACGGCTGGCACGACGCCCGTCTTGTAACGCAACAACGGCACCGGCAAACCGGCGTCAAACGCGACGTCACGCTTGCCCAGTGCAATCACTGCAAAACCCTGTTCCGGCAGCGACTGCACATGCGCCCAGACTTCCAGCGCCGGGCGCAAACCTTCGTGCAAATCACTGCGACGGTCGAGCACGCAGCACTGCGCCTCCTTATAGATCCCATGGTCATGCGCCACATAACTGCCCGGACGCAACACGCTGAGGAAACGCCCTGCCGCGTTCTGCGTTTCGAACGATTCGGCAATCAGGTCGTACCACGCCGAGCCCGAAGCGGTGATGATCGGCTTGGCGATCGCGAACGCGCCGCTGTCCTGCAACTGCACCGCCAGACGCACCAGCGACGCGGCAAACTGCCGAATGCCACTGACTGCGTGATCGCCGTGAATCACCCCTTCGTAGCCCTCGATGCCGGTCAGGGCCAGCGCCGGTTGGGCGTTGATCGCCTTGGCCAGTTCGATGACTTCCTGCTCGCTGCGGCAACCGCAACGCCCGCCGATCACGCCGTATTCGATCATCACGTTGAGTTTCACCCCGCGCGAAGCGAAGTAGGCACCGAGATCGGCGACGTTGTCCGGGTGATCGACCATACAATGGAAATCGAACGCGGGATCGACGAGCAGATCGGCAATCAGTGCCATGTTCGGCGCGCCGACCAATTGGTTGGCCATCAGCACGCGGCGTACGCCATGGGCGTAAGCGGCACGAGTCTGGGTCGCGCTGGCGAGGGTGATGCCCCACGCGCCGGCGTCGAGCTGACGCTTGAACAGTGCCGGGGTCATGCTGGTTTTGCCATGAGGCGCAAGTTGCGCGCCGCTGTCGCTGACGAACTTCTGCATCCAGCGAATGTTGTGCTCCAGCGCCTCGCGATGCAGCACCAGCGCTGGCAGGCTGACGTCACGCGTCAGGTGCGCGCCAATGGCCGCGTCGCCCTTTTCCACAGCAGTATTGATGGCAGTCGTCATGGTCGAACTCCTCACTTTTTACGCGGCCGCAGGCAGCCGCGGTTATTCGTTGATACGCCGGGCGAGGCTGTTGGCGCTTTCGATCAGAACCCGGCGATAGTCGTTGTAATTGTTCTTCGCATCGGCCCGTGGAGCGACGATGCACAAGGTGCAAATCGCGATGCCATTGCGGTCTTTGACCGGCGCGGCGAAACAATGGGTGAAGGTGTCGGCGACGCTGTCGAAGGAGAAAAATCCATCGATACCCGCCTGCCGGATTTCCGCGAGAAAACGTTCCAGAGGCAAACGCTCGCCATCGGGCAGGATGTAGTCGTCTTCGTCGATCAGGTCGATGATCTGTTGATCACTCAAGTGCGCGAGCAGCAGGCGTCCGGAAGCCGTCCACGGGATCGGCGCGTTTTCGCCGATGTCGGAGGAAATGCGGAAATGCCGCTCGCCCTCCTTCATCAACGCCACCGTGTATTTGCGCCCGTTGAGCAAGCACATCTGCGCGGTTTCACGGGTCTGGCTGACGATCTCCTGCAGGGCGTGATCGGCCTCGCGACTGAGGTCGAAATGGCGCAAATGCGCTTGACCGAGAAAGTACAGTTGCCGTCCCAGATAGACATGACCGTCCTTGCCCACCGGCTCGAGAATCCGTCGTTCCAGCAGCGAAGCGACCAGTTCGTAGACCGTGGATTTCGGGCTGCCGATGCCGTTGGCGATGTCGTTCGGGCGCAGCGGCTGGCCGACTTCCTTGAGGAAATCGAGGATATCGAACGCCCGGTCCAGACCGCGGGCCCGGCGCTTGATGGTGTCTTCGGTCATTTCAGTGGTTCCCATTCAAAGTCGCCGGGAGTTTACCGCTAATGATCGTTCCCATGCTCCGCGTGGGAATGCAGCCCGGGACGCTCTGCGTCCCTTGGAACGCGGTGCGTTCCGAGAGGCATTCCCACGCAGAGCGTAGGAACGATCCGCGTATTGGTCAGGGTTTCTTCTTGTACGCAATGCAATCAATCTCGACCTTGCAATCAACCATCATGCTCGCCTGCACACAGGCCCGCGCCGGTGCATGTTCGGGCTTGAAGTACTCGCCGAAAACCTTGTTGAAGCTGCTGAAATCACGCGGATCGTCCAGCCACACCCCGGCGCGTACTACGTCTTCCAGGCCATAACCGGCCTCTTCAAGAATCGCGATCAGGTTCTTCATGGTCTGGTGGGTCTGCTCGACAATGCCACCAACAATGATCTCGCCATCCACCGCCGGCACCTGCCCGGACACATGCAGCCAGCCATCCGCCTCAACAGCGCGCGCGAATGGGCGTGGCTGGCCGCCAGCGGCGGTGCTGCCGGTGCCGTAACGAGTAATGCTCATGGGTATTTCTCCTGATTACAAAACGAAAGATTAAAACCGCGTGCTTTTCAGAAACTCAGCCAGACGCGGTGATTGCGGGCGTTCGAACAGCTCCTTGGGAGGCCCCTGCTCTTCGATTCGCCCCTGATTCATGAAAACGATCTTGTCCGAGACCTCAAACGCAAAACGCATCTCGTGGGTCACCAGCAGCATGGTCATGCCGTCTTCGGCCAGGCCCTTGATCACGTTGAGTACTTCGCCGACCAGCTCCGGGTCGAGGGCTGAAGTCACTTCGTCGAACAGCATCAGGCTCGGGTTCATCGCGATAGCACGGGCAATCGCCACGCGCTGCTGCTGACCACCGGACAACTGGCCGGGGAAGTGATTGCGCCGCTCCAGTAAACCGACGCGCTCCAGCCATTTTTCGGCCAGCACTACGGCTTCGTCCTTGTGCATCTTCTTCACCTTGAGCAGGCCCAGGGTGACGTTTTGCAACGCGGTCAGATGCGGGAACAGATTGAATTGCTGGAACGCCATGCCGGTCATTGCGCGATGGCGGGCAATCACTTTTTCAGCGTGCCTGATGCGTTTGCCGTTGGTTTCGTCATAGCCGATCGATTCGCCGTCGAGCAGGATCTGACCGCCCTGAAACTCTTCGAGCATGTTCACGCAGCGCAGCAGCGTGGTTTTACCCGAACCGCTGGAGCCGATCAGCGTGACCACGTTGCCGCGCTGCATGCTCAAGTCGACCCCCTTAAGGACTTCGACCGCACCGTACCGCTTGTGCAAACCACGGATGTCCAGCAGCGGCTGGCCGTTTTGAACGTTGGAAACTTGAGCTTCAGTCATGGCAAGGCCACCCGCTTTTCAATGTGCCGGCCGAGTAATTCGATGCCGTAGTTGATGACGAAGAACAGAAAACCGGCGAACAGGTAAAACTCCAGGGTCATGAAGTTTCGGGCGATGATCTGTTGGGTGCTGAGGAGCAATTCGGCGACGCCGATCACTGAGAGCAAGGTCGAGGCCTTGACGATTTCGGTGGATGAGTTGACCCAGGTCGGCAGGATCTGCCGCAGTGCCTGAGGCAACAACACGTAGCCGAGGGATTGGTAGAACGTCAGACCGATGGCCTGGCTCGCTTCCATCTGTCCGCGGGGCAAGGCTTGCAGCGCGCCACGGACAATTTCGGCGACGTGCGAGCCACAAAACAGCGTCAAGCCCAAGGCGCCGGCCTGGAACGCGCTGATCTGCCAGCCCAGCGCCGGCGTCATATAGAAGCAGGCCAGCACCAGCACAAACACCGGCGTGCCACGAATCAGATCGACGTAAAAACGAAACGGCGCGCGCATCCAGAATTTGCCGTAGGTCAGCACCAGACCGGCGACCCCGCCAAGCATCGTGCCGAGCAGAATTGCCAGCGCCGACACTTGCACACTGGTCAGGAAACCCTGCCAAAGCGGTTCACGGGCGACCCACAATTCATGTAACCAACTGGGAGATTCGTACATCGCAGCCTCCTATCGGCGGATTGCCAAACGCTGCTCCAGGTATCGCAGCAGCATGGCAATGAGGTAACAGGCCGCGACATACAACGCCGTGGTCACCAGCCAGGTTTCAATCACCCGGTAGCTTTCGACGTTGATCTTGCGCGCGTAATAGGTCAGCTCCGGCACCGCAATCGCGGCGGCCAGCGAGGTGTCCTTGAACAGCGAGATGAAGTTGTTCGACAACGCCGGTAAAACATTGCGCAGCATCACCGGCACGGTGACATAGGCCTTGACCTGCCACTCGCCAAGACCGATCGCCAGTCCGGCTTCGCGCTGCCCTTTGGGAATGCTCAGCAAACCGCCGCGGAACACTTCAGTCAGATATGCGCCGGCATACAGCGACAACGTAATGATGAACGAAGGGATCTTGTCCAGACGGATCCCAAGGCTCGGCAGTGCAAAGTAGATCAACAGAATCAACACCAGAATCGGCGTGTTACGCACCACCGTGACGTACACCGAAGCCAGCACCCGCAGGGCGCGATGCTTTGACAGCAGCGCAAACGCCATCAGCAGGCCGATCACACAGCCGATGGCGATCGACACCAGTGCCAGTTCGAGGCCCAGACCGAGCCCCGCCAGCAAGGTGTCGAAATCGCGCCACACGGCGGCAAAGTTCAACTGATAGTTCATAGTCAGCAGTACCTTGAGCGGGGCGACGTGAATCGCCCCACTCTCACGGGATCATTTGAATTCGACTGGGAAACCGATGGCGGGCGACGGCAGATCTACGCCGAACCATTGCTTGAACGACGCCGCGTAAGTCGGGAATTCAACACCGGTCATGGCCTCATGCAACGCGGTGTTGACGAAATTCAACCAATCCTGATCGCCGCGTTTAACCGCACACGCGTAGGTTTGCGGGCTCCAGGCATAGGTCGGACTGCGGTAGCGGCCAGGGTTCTGCACCATCAGGTATTTGACCGAGGACTGGTCGGTGGCGGCGGCATCGGCGCGGCCGGAGTTCACCGCCTGATACATCAAGTCGACGCTGTCGTACTGATCGACCTTGGCTTTGGGCAGTGCCTGGTGCACCAGTTCTTCGGCGTAGACGTTCTGCAGCACCGCCACGGTGACGCTGTCGCCGGCGGCTTGCAGGTCTTCGATTTCCTTGTACTTGCTGTTGTTCGGCAGTAACAGGCCGACGCCTTCGCGGTAGTACGGCAGCGTGAATGCGACTTGCTGCGCACGACTGGCGGTGACGGTGATGAACTGGCAGCTCATGTCGACCTTGTCGGTCAGCAGATTGGGAATCCGCGCATCGGAAGACTGCACCACGAACTCGACCTTGCTCGGATCGTTGAACAGACCTTTGGCGACGATCCGCGCAATGTCGATATCAAAACCCTGCAACTTGCCGTCCGCGCCCTGGAAATGCCATGGCGCATTGGTGCTGCCGGTGCCGACAATCAATTTCCCCCGGGCCAGCACACTGTCGAGCTTGCCGTCGGCTGCCTGGGCCATACCCATGACAGCGGACGAAGCCGCGAAAACAAAAACACACGCTTTGAACAACGAAGGACGGCGATGCATGGCAAGCACTCCAGATTTGTGTTTATTCCGCTATACCGGAACACGGTTTGTTACTACGGAATAGACAGCAGAAAGTGTGCCACAGGATTCAGTCAGAATCTGCAATGGATTGAAATGTTTCTGGAATCAATGGGATGCAGCAAACAGAGAAGTTATCGCGAGACGCAACTTGGATTGAACGCGCTACTGTGGGCTACACACCGCGAGTAGTAGGTTCCCATTTGGGGCTTGGGTGATCCGGTTCGGTGCAAACCCTGAGACATGGATTCAGCTTTTAAAAGCAATTCAGCGTTTGGCGGCTTCTTTATAAACGTCGCCCCGTTCTCGTTTACCGACAGCTATCACGGTGACGATCAAGATTTCATCCTTGACACTCCAGCTCATAAGTCATCTATCGAGACCTTGATAGTCGGGTCATTTTCCCGCTCCTTGCAGAGCGCTATCCACTCCAGGTCCTCCAGGCGCGCCATCATCGTCTCGTACTCTTTGGCGGGTACACAGTAAAACGCTGGCTCATTTCGGTTGAGAATCGCGACTGACTGCCCACCCCCAGCGGCGACGGTTCCCATCGGGTTTTTTTTCAATTCGGAAATACTCGCAACTACGTGAGAAAGAATGATGTGTGCCATGACGGTACTCCTTAAGGGGCTTTGAGTGGCACCCAAAATAGCACTCCAAACGAGTCATGACTCCAATGCGACTGAAGATATCATGCGTTCTTTTCCGACGTTTCTGTCTTGCTCGTCGGGTAGCTCTCGTAAATTCGTAGGAAAAAACTCACGGTTTTTACGCGCACCTGTAATTTCTGACAGTAGACCTTCTTGCCCCCTCTCCTTTAACGTCATTGAACCTACAAGGTCATTGAAAAGGAGATTTCAATGAAAGCCATCGCATCGAATACCGATCTGGCTCCGGTTTATTGCAAAGCCCTGAAAACCTGGCGCCCAGTGATTCTTTATTTCGCCAACGAACACTGCCCGGCCTGCGAATGGGCCGGGCCGATCTTTCGTCAGACAGCCGAGCCGTACCGGCAGCGCGCCGACATTTATATGCTCAACACCAGCGAGTCGCCCCGCCATCCGCAAGTGACCGGCACGCCGACAGTGCTGTTCTACAAGAACGGCAGGCTGGTGAAAAAGCTCAAAGGCATCGGCACCGAAGAAACGCTTGCACGGGATTTCGCCGAGCATATCGGCAGGACCAAAGCCCCCTCCGCCCCCCGCAAACCCTCGCATGATCTGACCTGGCTTCGGCAGACCCTGCGCACCCTCTGTACGATCCCACGCGCAAGCCGATGGGACTTTTCCTGAAGTTTCCATCCAAAAAGCCATCAACTGATGGCACTTTCTTCCTAAATCATCGGTAACAAACAAGCCCCAAACCTGATTGGACAAGCTCCCATCCGGCTGCTTTTCTTTATTTCTCAGTAAGAGAACACGCGAAAGGCGTTTCGCCCCAGCGTTGCAAAGTCCAGGAGGGGGTCAATGTCTTTTAAAGTCATGATGGTTTTCGGTACTCGCCCGGAGGCCATCAAAATGGCCCCGCTCGCTCGGGTTCTGCGTCACTGGCCTGACATCCAACTGAACATCTGCTCCACCGGCCAGCATCGCGAGATGCTCACTCAGGTGCTGGACGCCTTCGAGCTGACGGTGGATGAAGACCTGCACGTGATGACCCAGGGCCAGACCCTCAACGGTTTGTCGCAGCATTTGCTGGCACAGCTTGATCAGGCCTACGAACGGGTCAAACCGGACATCGTGCTGGTCCACGGTGACACCACCACCAGCTTCATCGCCGCCCTCGCCGCGTTCAATCGGCAACTGCCCATCGGCCACGTTGAAGCCGGCCTGCGCACCGGCAATCTGCGCGCACCGTGGCCTGAAGAGGCCAATCGACGCCTGACCGGCGTCATCGCCGACCTGCACTTCCCACCGACATCGAAATCCGCCGCCAATCTGCTGCGCGAAGGCGTGCCCGAAGACAACATCGAAATCACCGGCAACACGGTGATCGATGCCTTGTTGTGGATGCGTGCCCACCAGCAACAAACCGATTGGCAGCCAGCAGCTGATTCACCTTTGGCAGTGCTTGATGATCAGCGCAGGATGATTCTGGTCACCAGCCATCGTCGGGAAAACCTCGGCGATGGTTTTCAGAATATTTGTCAGGCCTTGGCAGAACTCGCCGAGCGTTACCCGGACGTGCAATTCGTTTATCCGGTACACCTCAATCCGCTGGTGCAGGAGGTGGTGTACGGCATGCTCGCCAACAAACCCAACATCTATCTGGTCGCACCACAGGATTATCCGAATTTCGTCTGGCTCATGGGCCGTGCGCACTTCATCCTCACCGACTCCGGCGGCGTGCAGGAAGAAGCCCCCGCCATCGGCAAACCGCTGCTGGTGTTGCGCAACGTCACCGAACGGCCCTCGGTGCTGGAAAGCGGCACCATGCTGCTGGTCGGCACCGACAAGGCCCGCATCGTCAAGGAAGCCGCGCAACTGCTCGACGACGAAGAGACCTATACGCGCATGAGCCGTGTGCATTTCCCTTATGGCGATGGTCACGCCAGCGAATTGATTGCCTCCCGCCTGCACGCCTGGTTGAGCGCACGCTCGGCGGCGAGTAACGGGGTATGAGTCTGGGTTGGGTCGATTTCTTTGCGTATGTGTTGTTTGCTCTCAAATATGTGGCGATTGTCCTCGCCTTGTTGATGTTCATCCTGGGTCTGGATGACCTGTTCATCGACCTTGTGTACTGGGGCCGCAGGCTGATCCGGCGCTGGCGGATCTACGAAAAATTCGAGCGCGCCGATGAGGAGCGTCTGTACGCGATCCCGGAAAAACCGCTGGCGATTATGGTCCCGGCATGGAATGAAGTCGGTGTGGTCGGCGAAATGGCGCGCCTTGCTGCCTCGACCATCGACTATGAGAACTATCAGATTTTTGTCGGCACCTACCCCAACGACGGCGAAACTCAAGCCGACGTCGATGCGGTTTGCCAGCATTACCCCAACGTGCACAAAGTGGTCTGCGCCCGCCCTGGCCCGACCAGCAAGGCCGACTGCCTGAACAACATCATCGACGCGATCCTGCGCTTTGAAAGCGAGGCAAAAATCCAGTTCGCCGGGTTCATCCTGCACGACGCCGAAGACGTGATTTCGCCGATGGAATTGCGTCTGTACAACTATCTTCTGCCTAACAAGGACCTGATCCAGATCCCGGTCTACCCCTATGCACCGGAATGGAAAGGCTTCACTGCCGGTCACTATGTCGATGAGTTCGCCGAGAACCACGGCAAGGACGTCATCGTCCGCGAGGCCTTGACCGGTCAGGTGCCCAGCGCCGGCGTCGGCACCTGCTTCAGCCGCAAGGCCATCAGCGCCCTGCTCGAAGACGGCGACGGTATCGCTTTCGATGTACAGAGTCTCACCGAAGACTACGACATCGGCTTCCGCCTCAAGCAGAAAGGCATGAAGTGCATTTTCGCCCGCTACTCGGTCAGCAATCCGAAACTGGCGCTGGAGCAACCGTGGGTGTTCGGCATGAACCGCGAGTTCTCCCAAGTGATCTGTGTCCGTGAACATTTTCCTCGAGATTTGCAGCACGCGATCCGGCAGAAATCGCGCTGGATCGTCGGCATCGTGTTTCAGGGCACCAAGAACCTTGGCTGGAGCCGCAAGGGCCTGCTCAACTATTTCCTCTGGCGCGACCGACGCGGCCTGATTGCCTACATGCTGAGTTTTCTGGTCAACCTGCTGTTTGTTGTATTGATCGTCATGTGGCTGGTGACGGTGGTTTCTCCAGAGTCGTGGCGTTACCCGTCGATTCTCTCCGACAGTTCCATCCTGCCCGTGCTGCTCTGGCTGAACGGTTTCATGCTGCTCAACCGCCTGTTCCAGCGCGGCTGGTTCGTCACCCGTTATTACGGACTGGGCGAGGGCCTGCTGTCGGCACCACGAATGATGTGGAGCAACTTCGTGAACTTCTTCGCCAATCTGCGCGCGCTTAAACAGGTCATGGAAATGGGCGACTCCCGCCGCGTGGCGTGGGACAAGACCACCCATGAGTTCCCCGCCCTGACCAAAGCCCAACGCACACCGCTGGGCCATCGTCTGGTGGAAAAAGGCTTGCTGACCGAGGAACAACTGGAAGCGGCGATCACCAGTCCGGTACGTCGACGCCTGGGACGAGAATTGTTGTTGCGCGAGTACATCGACAGTACGCAACTGGTGCAGGCGCTGGCCGAACAACTCGACCTGGAGTGGGCGCCGCTCAATCCATTCAAACTCGACAAACGCCTGATTGATGCCGTGCCGCGCCGCGTGGCCTCGCACTATGGCGTGCTGCCGGTCGCTGAAGATGGCGAAACCCTGGTGCTGGCGTCGGAAGGCCCGGTCAGTCAGGTGTCGCTCGGCGCGATCAGCCGTCAATTGAAACGCCCGGTACGCTGCCGACTGGCACCGCAGGGCCGGGTGACTTTGGGGATTCGTCACTGGTACGCGAGCCCCCGTCAGAATGCGCAAGTGCGTCATATGCTTGAAGTGCTGGAGCGTCACCAGGACGATGAAGCCTTGCTGGAACGCGTCAGCCGCCATCAGGTGTTGCTGGGCAATTTGCTGCAGGTACGCGGGATGGTGCCCCCCACCCTGTTCAATCAGGCGTTGATCGACTTCGACGCCGAGAGGATGTCGCTCGGCGAACACCTGATCTCCCGGGGCATGATCACTCAGGAAGTACTCGATCAGGCACTGGCCGACCAGGCCAGCGAACAACAAGCCGCCTACCGCATCGTCCGGGAGGTCGCATGAGGCCTGTTCAGCGTCACACCCTGTTGCTGGGCAGCCTGTTGCTCGGCCTGAGCACAGCGTACCCATTGCAAGCCGCACCGCTGAGTGATTTCGAGCAGTTTCGCAGCTATCCCTACATGGATCGCAGCTATCGCGAGGCGAAAAAGGGCAACTGGAAAGAAGTTGAACGCTTGATGCGGCACTTGCTGGAGAAGGTGCCGAAAAACGATGAGGCAAGGGCCTTGCTCGTCGAGTCATTGGCCAAACAGCGTCGCTACAAGGATGCGATTCAGGCATTGCCAAAGGACAACAGTGAAGCAGTGCTCGACTTGCGTCTGACCTGGATCGAGCAGGATCCGCCGAGCAGCACGCAAGTCGAACAATGGATGGCCACCAGCGACCTCAACGACCGCGTACGGCTTTGGCAGGCTTACAGCTTGAGCCTGGCCAAGTTCGGCGGTGCGGCCAAGGCCCACGACTGGCTGGCGCAACTTTCGCCCAAGGGCGATGAAAACATTCTGCGTCTGGCCCGCGCCAACTGGTCGGAACAATTGCGCGACTGGAGCGGCACCATCGACGAACTGGCGCCGCTTGCGGCCCGCAAACAGCTGGACGCCGAAGGCTGGCAGCGGCTGGCCAATGCCTACGTGCAACGTCTCGATGAAAAACCCTTGCAACAGCTGTTGCAGCAGGCACCTGACCCGCAAGCGGCGCGCAAGGTGCGTCTGGCGATGGTCGATCGCGCCATCGCCATGGGCCACGACCAACAGGCGCAGCGCTGGCTGCAATCCCTGCCCGCCGCCGACCTGGCCGACCCGGCGCAACGCCAGCGCCTGTGGGAACTGGCGCGGCAAACCGACGACGTCCCCACCGTGCAACGTCTGAGCAACGATTTACAGCGTCCGTGCCTGGAAACCACCGAGTGGCTATCGCGCCATGACCCCGAAGCCGCTTTGACGCAACTACGCCAGTGCCAGCCATCAGAGGATCCGCAAGCCTGGCTGGTTCTCGCTCAGCGCCTGCAAGCGACGGACTTGCTGCAGAGCACGCGTTTGCCCGAGCCGTGGGACAGTCGTCGCCAGGCGCAACTGGTCGATGTCTGGCAGGAACAGGGCGAGAGCAGCAAAGTCATGGTCTGGCTCGCGGGCCAGACGCAGACCCCGGCGGTGGTCAAGCGCAGGGCCGAACTGGCCCAACGCATGGGGCGCCGTACGGAAGAGCAAACGCTGTGGGAATACCACTATCGGCAAACCGGCAACCTGGCGTCACTGAATCAGGCCAGTTTCCTCGCACTGCAAAGCGGTGATCGCACCCACGCCCGGCAACTGCTGGAAAATGCTTATGACCGTCACGGCGCGCGCCTGCCGCCTGTAGCTCTGCAACGTTTGGCGGGGCTTTACGCGTCGTCGAAAGACATCACGCCCGCGCAACAACGGCGTATGGCCTCTTTGATCAGTCATATCGACGGTGCTACCCGTGGCCAACTGCTCGCACAACTCGCCGAAACCGGGCAATGCGATGCGGTACAACAAGCCATCGGCAGTCACCCGCAAGCGGCTGGCGACTATCGCGCCCTCGCCCGCTGTGCGATGCCTGATCGTCCCGGCGAAGCCGTGGTGTATTACCAGCAGGCAGAAAAACTGGGCGATCGCAGCAGTCGCTTGCCGTTGGCCTATGCGCTGGAGGCGGCGGGCGACTCCACCGGCGCACTGGCCATCTGGCGCAGCATTCCGGCCGCCGAACTCACCGACAATGCACGCCTGACTGCAAGCCGAAGTGCATTGAATGCCGGTGACAATCAAGCGGCCGAGCGCTTCTGGCAACAAAGCAGCACTCGCGGCGCCAATGAATGGTCGCTTGGCGCGGCCATCGCCGACGCTCGCAGCAATCATGCCGAGGCGCTGCAACGGCAACGCCGAGCCTTGCAAATCGCTCCGGACGCCGGGCATTTTTATGCCGCTTCGGTTTCCGCGCAAAAGGCTGGCGACCTGGCGCAAAGCAATGCCTGGCTTGCCGAAGCGGTGCGCCGCGATCCAGCCAATCCGCGTTATCGCGCCGACTACGGCATGCGCCTGTCCGGTGCGCCAAGCCGCGAAGAACGCGCAACGGCCATCCCCTATCTGCAACAGGCGACCCGCGATTTTCCCGAGGACTATCACCTTGGCGAAACCCTGGCCTGGCGTTACGACGAAATCGAGGACAGTGCCTCGGCACGTAAAGAGCTGCGTCGGGTTATCGATCTGGAACAGAACCCGGTGGCCGCCGACGATGAGGACGGCAGCATGGAGGCCCGGCGTTATCGTCAGCGCCGCGCCCATGAAGCGCTGTCCCGGCGCGACAATTTTACTATCGCCAGTACCTGGTCACCCGCCGGCGTATCGACTAACGACTTTCTGCGTGACGACGACAGCCAGGGTTCAAATCGCAGCCCCAACTCGCAAAACGTCCAGGTTGCGATGTGGGATCACGCTCTGGGTGAGGAACCAAGCCGCGCCGGCAGCTCGCTTTCGGTTTATGGTCGCGTGTTGCTCGGCGGGCAAAGCCGCACCCGCTACGCCGAATCCGTGGCGGCAGGCGTGGGCTTGCGTTACAAGCCGTGGGGTACGCAAAACATCAACTTCTACGGCGAGATCTACAAGCAAAGCCAGTTCGACGACAAGGACAACCACGGCCTGAGCCTCGGCCAGTTGATCAATCCCGACAAACTCTCGGACCAACTCGATGACCACCGCCAGGACGGCCACACCACTACCGACTACCTGCTGCGCGCCACCGCGTCGTTCCTCGATCAGGGCAAATACCGCAACGACTGGCGCGTTGACGAAAGCGAATGGGATGAGCGCTTCCTCTACCTCGACGCTGCATGGTGGACCAAGGCTGGCGATCACCAATGGCTGTCCCGTTTCCAGCAAGGTCATACCTGGAAGCTGCCGTTAAATGGCGCGCAGACCATCATGCCGTATGGTTTCCTCGAGTTCGCCAGCCAGGATCCGAGCAACGATTGGCGGCAAGACCTGCGCACCGGTGTCGGCCTGCGATGGCAGTGGTGGTACGACGATGATCGCTACAACGCCTACCGTTCCAAACTGACGGTGCGCACCGAATATCAACAGTCCCTGGGCGGCAATCTGTATGAAGGTGGCAACGGTGTGCTGCTGGGCGTGGAGTGGAATTTCTGATGGCGCGCTGGATGCTGTGTTTCTGCCTGATGTTTGGCTCACTCTTCGCACGAGCCGATGAGCGTGTGTTCTATCAACCGCTGAATGTCGATGCCAGCCTCAGTCAGGCGCAGTGGCAGAAAATCTGGCAGGACACCGCCAGACAGGGCGCGCGAACCCTGATTGTGCAATGGACCGCCTATGGCGACTCCAATTTCGGCGGCGCCAACGGCTGGCTCGCCAACAGCCTAAAGCTCGCCCAACAGCAAGGTTTGCAATTGGTGTTGGGATTGAAGATGGACCCGGCCTATTACCAACGCATCGACGAACTGGACAGCGCCGCCCTCGGCAAATATTGGCAAGCGCAATTGGGTCAGTCGCTGGCTCAGCAGCGCCTACTGCGCGAAGACTGGAAACTCAGGGTACAAGGCTGGTACTTGCCGCTGGAGCTGGATGACTTCCACTTTCTCGCGGCGGACCGTCGTATGACGCTGCAAAAGCAGCTCAAGGATTTCGCCGCAAAAATCGATGCGCCGCTGCATGTCAGCGCATTCAGTGCCGGCAAACTGGCCCCAACGGTAAACGGGCAGTGGCTGGGCGATTTGAGCGCACTGGGCATTCAGGTGTGGTGGCAGGACGGCGCCGGCACAGGTCGCTTGCCGGTGTTCGTGCGTGAAGGTTATGCCAGCGCACTGCCCTGCTCCGTCGGCATCGTGCGTGAAGCGTTTCGTCAGGTCAGCCGTGAAGGCCAGCCCTTCCACGCCGAACCCGTCGCCCCGGATGCGACATCGACCGGGTGTCATCCCGGCGCAGTGTTTTCACTGCGCTATCGTCCATGGGGCCGAGTGATTCTCGACAACCAGCGCAACCATCAGGGCGGCAATGTACAAAACCATTGAAGAGCAGGTACTGAAGAAAACTGCGCCCGCCGAATTGCGGGCGGAGTTCATCCAGCATGAATTCGAGCGCATGCAGTCGTTCAGCCTGCTGATCTACATCGTCAGCATTGGCATGTGGCTGTTATTCGACCTGATCGTAAGTTTCCTCGGCGGTCAGGGATTCACTTGGCGCTCGATGATTTTCCTGGCGCTGTTTGCGGTGTTGACCGTGGTGCTGGCCTTCACCCGCAAGGCTCATCACTTCAATGTCATCACCGTGCTGTTCGTGCTGGGACTGACCGTTGGCATACGCTTTATCGTCAACGGTCTGCCACCCGCCGTACACAGTTCCTGGCTGGTGCTCGCGGCCGCCAGCATGCTCTACAGCATCTCGGTGCTGCCGCTGAGTCGCTGGTCATTCTTTGTCGTTCAGGTGCTGATCTGGGTACTGCTCAACCCCTTCATCAATACCACTATCAGCCTGATCGAACTGAGGGGTGTACTGACCGCGTGCTACAGCGTGTTTCTCTGCGCACTGACCATCTACACCTTTCTGAAATTGCGCGAAGCCAAGCTCTACAACTACATCATGTCCAGGCTGCTGCTGGATCAGGCCTATAACGACCCCCTCACGGAAATCCCCAACCGTCGCTCATTCATGACCGTCGCCGAACAACATCTGCAAGCCGTGCCTCGCGAACATGACCACTACCTGGCAATGATCGACATCGACAACTTCAAGAAAGTGAATGACACCTATGGCCACGACGTCGGTGATGAGGTGCTGAAACGCATCGCCGCCGATATCAAAACCGTCATGCTGCCGTTCGATTACGCCCGGCTGGGCGGTGAAGAGTTTGCGATTTATCTGGCCGGCGTGCGGCGCGAAGACGTTGAAGCCCTCGCGACCGAACTGTGCCGATTGGTGCGCGAGCAACCCACACGGCACCCAGTGACCATCAGCATCGGATTGACCTGCGTGGAGGACAACGACACGTTGACCCAGGCGCTGATCAAGGCGGATGCGGCACTGTATGAGTCAAAGCATACCGGCAAGGATCGGTACACTTTTCATCAGTAGATTTAGCTGGCTTAGGTATTACGCGGCCTCGGGAACCAACAACACCCGCGTCACCCGCCGCTCCTCAACCGCCAGAACGGTCATTTGCCAACCTTCATGCGTCAGGCAATCACCCTTCATCGGCAAACGGTCCAGCAAGCTCATCACCAACCCGGCCATGGTCTGGTAGTCCTCGGTCGGCTCGGCGCCAAAACCGGTGCGCTGGCGAACCCGCGTCAGGTTCAATGCACCGCTGACCATAAATCCGCCCTGCTCTTCGACGACGTCCGGGCCTTCGATTTCACTGGCATCGGGTAGCTCACCGGCAATCGATTCAAGGATGTCGGTCATGGTCAACACACCGACAAAATCACCGAATTCATTGACCACGAAGGCGATGTGCGTCGACGCACCGCGCATTTGCTCCAGCGCGTTCAGAATCGAGTAGCTGTCGAGCAGATTGACGGTCTTGCGGGCCAAATGCTCCAGATTCGGTTCATTACCGGCCAAGTATTCCTTGAGCAATTCTTTCTTGTGCACGAAACCCAAGGGTTCATCCACCGCACCGTCACGAATCAACGGCAGGCGCGAGTAGGACGAATGCATCAACTTCGTACGAATCGCCTCCGCGTCATCAGCCAGATCGATGCTGTCGACATCGGCGCGCACGGTCATCAGGGCGCGGATCGGGCGCTCCGCCAGTTGCAGCACGCCACTGATCATCACTCGTTCGCGGCGATCAAACAGCTCGGCAGTCGGTGCCTCGCCATCGTCCAGCAGGTCGGAAATCTCCTCGCCAACCTCTTCCACCGCCAACTTGCGCCCACCGAGCAAGCGCATGACCGCGTGGGCCGTGCGCTCGCGCATCGGGCGCAGGCCCTGCATCGAACGCTTGCGTCGGGCGCGGGCAATCTGGTTGAACACCTCGATCAGGATCGAGAAACCGATGGCCGCGTACAGATAACCTTTCGGGATGTGGAAGCCCAAACCTTCAGCGGTCAGGGCAAAGCCGATCATCATCAAGAAGCCCAGACACAGCATGATCACCGTCGGGTGGGCGTTGACGAAGCGCGTCAACGGTTTGCTGGCAACGATCATCAGGCCAATGGAAATGATCACCGCGATCATCATCACCGCGAGTTCATCGACCATGCCCACGGCGGTAATCACCGCGTCGAGCGAGAACACCGCATCGAGCACCACGATCTGCGCGACGATCGGCCAGAACAAGGCATACGCGGTATTCGTCGACCGCTCGCCAACGTGACCCTCCAGGCGTTCGTGCAATTCCATCGTTGCTTTGAACAACAGGAACACACCACCGAACAGCATGATCAGGTCACGGCCGGAGAAGCTCTTGTCGAAGACTTCAAACAACGGCTGCGTGAGGGTGACCAGCCAGGAAATGCTCGCCAACAGGCCCAGGCGCATGATCAGTGCCAACGACAGGCCGATGATCCGCGCGCGGTCACGTTGATGCGGTGGCAGTTTGTCCGCGAGGATTGCGATGAACACCAGGTTGTCGATACCCAGCACCAGTTCCAGCACGATCAATGTCAACAGGCCTAACCAGGCCGTGGGATCCGCTAACCATTCCATAAAACGTCTCGATCTCTCTTCAGTGAATTCAGGCTGCCGGACACGGCAAAGCGCAACGCGAAGGCTCAAGAGCCGCGTTAACAACGATAGTCGGGTGTCGGAAAACCGGATGCTGCGAGTGCGTCAAGACCGCGCAATGGCGCGTGGGGGAACTACAACTGGGAGGTTCCAAGAGGGTGTTCATGCAAATCCTGAATGAAAAATGGCCTTGGAGCGTACAGGCTTTGGGAACATTTCCTACAGCGGCAAATCATTTCAAAATCTGTAGCAAGCTGAAAAGCTTCGCGAGCAGGCTCGCTTTCACAGAAGTCTCAGATGTGAATGTGATGCTTGGTTTGACATCAAACCCTGTGGGAGCGGGCTTGCCCGCGAAGAGGCCCGCTCAGACACCGCAACCTTCAAAGTTCGTCGATATGCCGATAATCCGCCTCGAGCGCCGCCGCCAGTTCCTTGGCCCGCCCTAGTCGAATCGGCCCGCGCTCAATGTCGATCAACAGCCCCGGACAGGCTACTGCCGACATCGCACCGAGATCCTTCAAGCGCCCATCGGTGACCACCAGCAATCGCTGTTGCTCGGCAGGAAAGCGCTTGCGCCGAACCGTCAACCATTGCTGTGCCTGCGCCAGCGCCGCCAGCAACGGTGTACCGCCACCCGCGCCTAACTGATCAAGCCAGACGCGCAGTCCGCTGGACGCTTTCAAACCCTGCACCTGCCATTTCGGCGTGGTGCCACTGGCGGTCAACAATGCCAGCCGCGCACGCTGTCGATAGGCGTCATCGAACAACTGCGCGAGCAAGCCCTTGGCGTCCCGTAAGGCATGATGACGACGAGTCGAAGCCGACGCATCGACGATCACCAGCCACAGTTCATGGGGCGAACGCGTGCGCAATTGGAACAGCAGATCTTCACGCACTCGAGGACGCCCATTGAGCAAGGTGCCCGGCCAGTTCACCGTACCGCTGCGGGCCGCATGGCGCTTGCCCTGACGTCCACCGTCCAGTTGTCCGGCCCGGGGTTTGGCATTCGCCCCCGCTGCGGATCGGGGGCGAATGCTTACGGCTTTTTTGGTAGCGGCCAGCTCGGTACTTCGCGGCGGGTGCCAGTGGCTAAGGCGGGCGCAGGCATGTCGCCCCACTCGCCCTGCCCTTCGCTCGGCTTTCTGGCCTGAGTCTCGGCCGGCGACTGTGCAGACTGTTGCGGAGCCGTTGGCGGTTGCTCACGACGACGATGGCGCAGGGCAAACTCGGCCACGGCGTCGATGTCTTCTTCGCCAATCTCCGCTGCCCCGCGCCATGCCGCGTGGGCACGGGCCGCGCGCAGCCAAACCAGATCAGCGCGCAGGCCATCCACCCCGGCAGCAAAACAACGTTCGGTGATTTGTGCCAACGCAGTATCGTCCAGCGCAATGTTGGCCAAGGCCGCGCGAGCGTGTTCACAACGAGTGCGCAAGGCTTGTTGTTCGCCTTGCCATTGCGCACAGAAGCCTTGCGGATCGCTGTCGAAATCGAGTCGACGCCGGATGATCTGGCCCCGTTCGATGGGCGCGGTGTGGCCGCTGAGGGCAACGTTCAGACCGAAGCGGTCGAGCAATTGCGGGCGCAATTCGCCTTCTTCCGGGTTCATCGTGCCGATGAGGACGAACTTCGCCGAGTGCCGATGGGAAATACCGTCACGCTCGATCAGGTTGGTGCCGCTGGCGGCGACGTCGAGCAGCAGATCGACCAAGTGATCGGCCAGCAGATTGACCTCGTCGACGTAGAGCACGCCGCCGTCCGCCTTGGCCAGCACACCGGGAGAAAACTGCGCGCGACCTTCGCTCAGTGCGGCATCGAGGTCCAGCGTGCCGACCAGGCGCTCTTCGGTGGCGCCCAACGGCAAGGTGACGAACTGGCCGCTGGCAAGCAGATCGGCCAGGCCTCGGGCCAACGTGGATTTGGCCATGCCGCGCGGGCCTTCGATCAGCACACCGCCGATTTTCGGGTCGATGGCGGTGAGGCACAGAGCGAGTTTCAGGTCATTGGCGCCGACCACGGCGGAGAGCGGGAAATGCGGGGTGTCGGTCATTTGGGTTTTCTCTGTCGTGGTCGTGGGTGTTCTTGGGTGGTGGTGTGTCAGTCGGGGTGGCCCTCACCCTAGCCCTCTCCCAGAGGGAGAGGGAACTGACCGAGGTGTTCTTTCAAGGTACGCCGACCTGAGTTATCGAGTTGACTTCGATTCTGAACAGCACACAAATCGGCTCCCTTTTCCCCTCGCCCCCTTGGGGGAGAGGGCTGGGGTGAGGGGGTGACTTTCCTGAGGACGCTACATATCTTCCTCAATATCCAACAGCAGATTCTCCAGCGCCTCTTTATAAGCCCCCGGTTCCTGCCACATCCCGCGCTGCTGCGCTTCCAGCATCCGTTCGGTCATATCGCGCAGGGCATGGGGATTGTGTTCGCGAACAAACTCCCGAGTCGCCGGATCCAGCAGATAAGCATCGGCGAGCAGCGCGTATTGATGATCGTCGATCAACTGCGTGGTCGCATCAAACGCAAACAGGTTATCGACCGTCGCCGCCATTTCGAACGCGCCTTTATAGCCGTGGCGTTTGACGCCATCGATCCATTTCGGATTGGCTGCCCGCGAGCGGATCACGCGGTTCAGCTCTTCTTTCAAGGTGCGAATCTTCGGCAGATCCGGCTGGCTGTGATCACCGTGATAACTGGCCGCTGCTTCGCCGCGCAGGCTTTCGACGGCAGCCAGCATGCCGCCCTGGAACTGGTAATAGTCGTTGGAATCGAGCAAGTCGTGCTCGCGGTTATCCTGATTCTGCAGCACCGCTTGCACTTGGCTCAGGCGCTGGACGAATTGCTCGCGGGCAGCCGTGCCTTCATCCGAACCGCCATAGGCGTAAGCGCCCCAGTTCAGATAGACCTCGGCGAGATCCTCGCGGGTTTGCCACAGGCGCCCGTCGATCGCGCCCTGCACGCCGGCCCCGTAAGCGCCGGGTTTGGCGCCGAAGATTCGCCATCCGGCCTGACGCCGCGCGGTGTCTTCATCGAGACCCGATTGCAGCAGCGCCTCGCGTTCGGCACGTACTTTGGCGGCGAGTGGATTGAGATCGTCCGGCTCGTCCAGCGCTGCCACGGCTTGCACGGCGGCATCGAACAGGCGAATCAGGTTGGCGAAGGCGTCGCGGAAGAATCCCGAGACACGCAAGGTCACATCGACACGCGGACGGTCGAGCAGACTCAGCGGCAAAATCTCGAAGTCATCGACGCGCTGACTGCCTGTCGCCCATACCGGACGTACGCCCATCAGGGCCATGGCCTGGGCGATGTCGTCGCCGCCGGTGCGCATGGTGGCGGTGCCCCACACCGATAAACCGAGCTGGCGCAGGTGATCGCCGTGGTCTTGCAGGTGGCGCTCAAGAATTAACGTCGCCGACTGGAAACCGATGCGCCACGCCGTCGTAGTCGGCAGGTTGCGCACGTCGACCGAGTAGAAGTTGCGCCCGGTGGGCAGGACGTCGAGGCGGCCACGACTCGGTGCGCCGCTGGGGCCGGCGGGGACAAAACGACCGCCGAGGGCGTCGAGCAGACCGCGCATTTCAGCCGGGCCGCAGGCGTCCAGGCGTGGGGCGACGACTTCGCGCAGATTCTGAATGATTGCACTGACCTCCGCCCAACGCGGTCCCTGTAGGAGTGAGCCTGCTCGCGATAGCGGTGGATCAGGTAAATCTTCAGCGACTGACACTCCGCTATCGCGAGCAGGCTCACTTCTACAAGGGGATTGCAGTGTCTGGGAGATCAGTTGAGTGGCGAACAGTTCGAGGCGTTCGCGGGTGTCGCCGGCGGTGCGCCAGGATTCGTTGCTTTGCAATTGCAGCGCTTCGGGGCACGGGCCGGCCCATGGCTCGGCCAACACGCAGTCGAGCGGATCGAAACCCAGTTCAAACGCTTTGGCCAATGCCCGCAGCAGGCTCGATTGCGCGCCTTTTCCGTCCCCTCGCGGAATCCGCAGCAAGGCCAACAACGTATCAATGCGCAGTCGCCCCGTCGGTGACTCGCCAAAAATGTGCAGACCATCGCGAATCTGCGATTCCTTCAGATCACACAAATACGTGTCCAGACGCGGCAGCCAGATCGCCGCATCGGCGTCGCTGTCCAGGCCCGCATCCAGTTGCAGTTCACGATCAATCTGCGTGTCGCGCACCAGTTGCAGGATGTCGCGCTGCAACTCACGGGCACGGCGCGGATCGAGCAGTTGCGCCTCGTAATATTCGTCGGCCAACAGCTCCAGATTGCGCAACGGCCCGTAGGTTTCGGCGCGGGTCAGCGGCGGCATCAAGTGATCGATGATCACCGCTTGCGTACGCCGCTTGGCCTGAGCGCCCTCGCCCGGGTCGTTGACGATAAACGGGTAGATGTTCGGCAGCGGCCCGAGCAGTGCATCCGGCCAGCAATTCTCCGAGAGGCCGACGCCTTTGCCCGGGAGCCACTCGAGATTGCCGTGCTTGCCGACGTGAATAACGCCGTGCGCGCCGTAGGTGTTGCGCAACCAGAAATAGAACGCCAGATAGCCGTGTGGCGGCACCAGATCCGGATCGTGATAGACCGCGCTCGGATCGACCTGATAACCACGCGCCGGTTGAATGCCGACGAAGGTCAGACCGAAGCGCAGACCGGCGACCATCATCCGCCCGTCGCGGCACATCGGATCGTTTTGCGGCGATCCCCAACGCTCAATCACGGCAGTGCGATTGGCTTCGGGCAGCGCATTGAACATGGCCAAATAAGCGTCCATCGCCAGACTTTGCTGGCACGGGCGCAGGTCCAATGTGTCGAGATCGTTGCTGACGCCACCGAGCAATTGCTGGATCAACTCGGTGCCACTGTCCGGCAACTCTGCCGTGATCGGATAGCCCTCGGCTTGCAATGCTCGCAGGATGTTCAGCGCTGCCGCCGGCGTGTCGAGACCGACGCCGTTACCGATGCGCCCATCGCGGGTCGGGTAGTTGGCGAGAATCAACGCCATGCGTTTTTCGCCATTCGGCACCCGCGCCAGATCGATCCAGCGCCGCGCCAGTTCAGCGACAAAATCCATGCGCTCAGGCTGCGCGCGATAGCAGACCACATCGGACTGACTGCGCTCGCTGCGCCAGGCCAGATCCTTGAAGCTGATCGGCCGGCTGATGATGCGCCCGTCGAGTTCCGGCAAGGCAATGTGCATGGCCAGATCGCGCGGGCCCAGACCCTGCTCGCTGTCGCGCCAGCCGGGCTCGTTGTCCTGCGCGCAGATCGCCTGAATCACCGGAATGTTGCGGCGAAACGGCCGCAGATGCGGCGCTTCGGGGCTGGACTGGGCGAAACCGGTGGTGTTCAAAATCACCCCGGCCTCGACTTCATCCAGCCAATCCTCGACCACCGCCAGGCAGCCGGGTTCTTTCAAACTGGCCACCGCGATCGGCAACGGATTAAGTCCCGCCACCTGCAAGCGCTGGCAGAAAACATCGATGAACGCGGTGTTCGCCGCTTGCAAATGCGAGCGGTAAAACAACACCGCCGCAACCGGTTGCTCAGGCAGCCATTGGGCTTGCCAGTCACTCAGTGCAGCGGTGTTTTTAGTCGGGTGGTAAATCGCCGTGCGCGGCAGGGTTTGCGGTTCTTCCCAGACGTAATCGCGGCCGAGCCAACGGCTGGCCATGCAACGGAAGAAATCCAGCGCATTGCCCATGCCGCCCTGACGCAAAAACTGCCAGAGCCGGTCGCGATCCTCTGCGTTGACGGTGCTCAAGTCGCTGAGTTCCGGATCGGGCCGATCATCGCCCGGCACCAGAATCACCTGCACGCCACGCTCGCTCAGTTCAACCAAACGCTCGACACCATAACGCCAATAGGCGATGCCGCCGTGTAACGAGATCAGAATCACTTTGGCGTGGCGCAGCACTTCATCGACGTACAAATCGACCGAAGCGTGATTCTGCACCTGCATCGGGTTGGCCAGACGCAGGCTCGGGTAATCTTCCGGCAACTGCTGCGCGGCTTCGGCGAGCAGCGCCAGGCTGGAGTCGCCGCTGCACAGGATCACCAACTCGGCGGGGGTTTGGCCTAGGTCGGCAATGTTGTCATCCGAGACGAATCCGCCGGGCTGAGTCCTGAGCAGGTGCATGATTTAAACGCTGAGCGCGGCGCGCAATTGCGCTTCGAGTTGCGCGGCGTCGAGTTGCTGACCGATCAAAACCAGGCGCGTGACGCGCGCTTCATCAGCGCCCCACTGGCGGTCGAAATGTTTGTCGAAACGCGTGCCAACGCCCTGGATCAGCAAGCGCATTGGCTTGTTAGGGATGGCCGCGAAACCTTTGACACGGAGGATGCCGTGCTTGACCACCAGTTGCGTCAGGGCGTCGAGCAGCAGGCTTTCATCGGCTTGCGGCAGTTCGATGGAGATTGAATCGAAAGCGTCGTGATCGTGGTCATCGTGGTCGTCATCGCCTTCACCGTGGTGGTGATCGTGATGGCTGTGGCGGCTGTCGATGTGCTCTTCGGAACTGGCGCCGAGACCGATCAACACGTCGAGCGGCAGACGACCGTTGCTGGCTTCGATGATTTTCACCGCTGGCGGCAACTCTTCGGCGACTTCGGCACGTACACGAGCGAGGTCTTCCGGGCTGGTCTGGTCGGCCTTGTTGAGAATGACGAGGTCGGCGCTGGCCAGTTGGTCGGCGAACAGTTCGTGCAGTGGCGACTCGTGATCGAGGTTCGGATCGAGTTTGCGCTGGGCGTCGACCTGATCCGGGAACGCGGCGAAGGTGCCAGCGGCTACGGCCGGACTGTCGACCACGGTGATCACCGCGTCAACGGTGCAGGCGCTGCGGATTTCCGGCCACTGAAAGGCTTGCACCAGCGGTTTCGGCAAGGCCAGGCCCGAGGTTTCGATGAGGATGTGGTCGAGGTCACCGCGACGCGCAACCAGCTCGCGCATCACCGGGAAGAACTCTTCCTGAACGGTGCAGCACAGGCAGCCGTTGGCCAGTTCGTAAACGCGACCGGTGGCTTCTTCTTCGGTGCAACCGATGGTGCATTGCTTGAGGATTTCACCGTCGATGCCCAACTCGCCGAACTCGTTGACGATCACCGCGATGCGACGGCCCTGGGCGTTGTCGAGCATATGGCGCAGCAGCGTGGTTTTGCCCGAGCCGAGAAAGCCGGTGACGATAGTGACGGGGAGTTTGGCCAGTGTTTTCATCGGTATGCCCTTTGGCAAGCGGCGGGCATACGGGACGAGAACCGGCAACGCACGCGCATGCCTGGAGAGTTCGCCACCGGATCACCCCGCCCGGTTGTAGTGAGAATCTGTGACGAGGCAGGTCTCCTGGCTGACGGCGTTCAGGCGGTGGGCCTGGCGTTTGCTGCGCCTTCCCGCGGGCTCATCGGTTGAGCTGGCAGTGGCGTGGCAGCGAACATCGCCGTTCACAGTTGCGGGGGCAGCCGCGGCATTGACCGCGTTCCCTTCTTAGCTTCGGCAGCGGCCGAAGAACCTCGAAAGCGCAAGGCTACGCATCGTCTAAGGGTGGGTCAATGGGCGTTGAGTTTTGGTTTTTGGGGCGTATCCGTTGCTGTGGGTGCTGCCGCTGGCGGTTTCGCTCTTACAGCGAGTCCCTTTTTCAAACGCCAAAAAGGAACCAAAAGGCTTTGCCCCGGCGTACGGCACTTCGCTGAGGCTCAGTGTTCCCTCGCTACGGTGTCCATCCGGGGGCATCGCCTACGGTTTGCTTCGCTGCACCTCCTCTCGATGAATGCGGCTGCGCCGCACGGCGCTGCGCGCCTACCCCCGGATGAACACCTTCGCTCGGCCTGCCGAAGGGGCAAAAAAGCCAGATCAAAAGCCAGATCAAGAGCCAAAGCCAGATCACGAGCCCCTCACCCTAGCCCTCTCCCGGAGGGAGAGGGGACTGATCGAGTTGTTTGGGCGAGGTACGCCGACGTGCGATACCGCGTCGAACGAGCATTTTGAAAAGCCCAAAAATCGGCTCCCTCTCCCTCGGGAGAGGGCTGGGGTGAGGGGCGAATCCACCACAAAACCAAAGCCGACCACGCTGTGCTCTTTACCACTCAACAGGATGAGCGTTAGCTCGGCTGCAGCTCTTGATCTGTAAGGCGACGTCGGAAGGCTGAGTGGAAGGATTGATCCGGGCGTGGGAGCGCAGCGACCGTTTGGCGAAGCCAAACACAGCGAGAGGAGGTGCAGCGAAGCAAACCGTAGGCGCTGCGCCCGGATCAATCCCGGAGCGAAGGAACCCCGAGCCCCAGCGAGCGGGCCGCACGTAGGAGCAAGCCTTTTTGG
>Ga0160467_100280_pt1 | contig 59412 bp, 51 predicted proteins | sample HID1972I_E11MG_FD_108221 | JGI IMG/M metagenome (GOLD analysis project Ga0160467, IMG submission 108221) | Enriched pill bug-associated microbial communities from UW Madison campus, WI, USA - HID1972I_E11 MG | ecosystem: Host-associated > Arthropoda: Insects > Digestive system > Unclassified ... | reverse complement strand
CTAGCGAAAACTCCGTTGCTCACGTACCAGAACCGTACGCTGCGCTACTCGTTTTCTACTAGCGTCCAAGCTTCTTGGTACTGAACTCCGAACATTTTAAACCTCATTGGAAGGGGTAATTCAAAAACACGACTTTGATGACGAAGTAATGCGCTGTAGCCTATTCGACGGCGAATCTTGAACGCTAGCGAAAACTGCGGTGCTCACGTACCAAAAACGTACGCTGTGCTCCTTATTTTCTACTAGCGTCCAAGCTTCTTGGTCCTGAAAGCCGAGTTTTTGAATCTTTATTGGAAGGGGTAGTTTAAAATCTCCGACTTTGATGACGATGTGATGCGTTGTAGCGTAGTCGACGTCGAAGATGGAACGCTACCGAAAACTGCGGTGCTCACGTACCAAAAACGTACGCTGTGCTCCTCGTTTTCTAGTATCGTCCCATCTTCTTGGTCCTGAAAGCCGAACATTTTAAACCCTTATTGGAAGGGGGAGTTAAAAATGTCCGAAGTTGATTACGATGAGATTGCGTTGTAGTGGACTCGACGGCGAATCTTGAACGCTAGCAAAAACTCCGTTGCTCACGTACCAGAACCGTACGCTGCGCTACTCGTGTTCTAGCAGTGAACTCCAGCGAAGCTCAATCCCTCCATAAGCGCCCCTCATTCCGTAGGAATGCTAAGCGATGGAGGGATTGAGCGTAGCGCTGAATATGGGGCACTGCCGTGGGTATTAAGCGGAGCGCTGAAAGAAAAACCAGTGAAAAACAGCACCGCGATTATCAGGTTTTTCGTGTTCTAGAGTTGTAAGATGTTAATTGAAAGGAGGCGGTTGGGGATATGAATATGCTCCGACAATTCAATGAGGCGATCGCTTATATTGAGAGCAATCTGTTGCACGATATTGATTACAGTCAGATGGCGCGCATTGCTGGGTGCTCGGAATATCATTTTCGTAGAATGTTTTCATTTCTTGCAGGGATGTCGTTAGCGGAATATATTCGCTGTAGAAAGCTGTCACGCGCGGGTGAGCTTCTGCAAACAAGCAATAGTAAGATCATTGATCTAGCTTTTCAGCTTGGCTATGAATCACCAGAAGCTTTTAGCAAGGCGTTTCAAGCGATGCATGGTGTGCTGCCATCCCAAGCAAAAAAGCCCAATACAATGCTGAAAATGTTTGCGCCGTTGTCCTTTCAATTAACGATTAAAGGTGGGAACACGATGAATTATCGCATTGTCGAAAAAGATGCATTTAACATTGTAGGCTTCAAAAAACGCATTACGCTGCAATTTGAAGGTGTTAATTCTCAGATGAATGATTTAACTGTCAATCTGACGCCTGAAGTGATTACCGAATTGAAAGCAATGAGTGATATTGAGCCTGCTGGCATTGTTAATGTTTCAGCCAATTTTACAGATCGTACGGTAGAGGGGACAGAGCTTGACCAATATATTGGAGTAGTGACAACAAAGGACAGTGCTGATCAATATGATGTCCTGCCAGTTGCTGCATCAACTTGGGCGGTATTCGAGGTGGTTGGTCCATTCCCAAAGGCGCTTCAGGACACATGGGCGAATATATATGCACAGTGGTTTCCTTCTTCAGGTTATGAATTAACGGAAGGACCTGAAATGCTGTGGAATGAAAGTCCAGATACGTCAAAGACTGATTACCGAAGTGAGATATGGATTCCGGTTCGCTCTATACAGTCTTAATCAGGCGAAACTCAATACACTAGATAGCAAGCTGCCACCCTATTGCATAACTGCAGTAGGGTATTTTTATGTACAAAAAGATTGATATGGAAATAGTTACGCCATAAGTAAAAATACATCGTTTGTTATGAATATACACCCAATCAAAGTGCTATTTTATCTAATGACTGTACCATCACAAGCGATGAAAACGCTGTTATCATTATGAAAGCGGATAACTAAAAGCGGTTACATTCTAGATTAGACAGTCAGGAGAGATGCACGCATGCATGAAAAGGGATTAAAGCGCTTTGCAGGCGGGATGTTTTTTATGGGACCGGCACTGCTAATATTTATAGGTATCATCATCATCCCTATCTTAATGAGCATGTATTACAGCTTATTTCAGTGGGATGGGATATCAGATAAGTTATTTATCGCCGTAGACAATTATTCACGTTTGATGAAGGATCCAGTCTTATGGGTTTCTCTAAAAAATTCGGTTTATTTAACGCTTGGAGCTTTACTTATTCAGCTTCCAGTCGGTCTTATGTTCGCGATCATACTTGGCTATAAGCTAAAGGGCTCAAACTTTTTTAAGTCGATTTATTTTACACCGGTAATGCTTTCTACTGCGGTGCTAGGTATTTTGTGGGGACAGATTTATGATCCGAATTTTGGGTTGCTCAATGATTTGCTTACCTCAGTTGGCTTGCAAAGCTGGACTAGAGCTTGGCTGGGTGAAGAGTCAACTGCGCTGTTATCAGTTATAGCTGTAGTCGCATGGCAGTACATCGGTTTTTACATTATCGTTTATGTCGGTGCGCTGCAAGGCATATCAGATGAAGTGCTGGAGGCAGCACGTGTTGAAGGAGCCAGTGAATGGCGTATTATTTTCAACATCCAAATTCCACTCATTTGGCCGACAATTACATTCACGGTACTTAACTGTGTTATTAACTCATTGAAGTACTTTGACTTGATTTACATTATGACTGGCGGTGGACCGAACAATTCCAGCGAAGTTATTGCGAGCTATATGATGAAAAATGCGTTTCGATTGATGGACTTCGGATATGGCAGCACGATTTCAACGTTCTTATTGCTGTTTGGACTAGCGCTAGCATTCATTATTTCTACAGTGCTTGGACAAGGCAACAAGAAATTTAGTTAATAGGAGGTCATCAAGCATGAAAGGCATAGGTCGCATCGTTCTGTATGTGATATTGTTTGTACAGTTAATTCTAACTGGTTATCCTTTTGTATGGATGACGATATCCGCATTCAAGGATAATAAGGAATACTTCGCCAATCCATGGGGGCTACCTTCTGTATGGAAGTTCAGCAATTTTGCTGATGCATGGAATCAAGGGATTAGCAGTTATCTGTTTAACAGCTTATATATTACGTTTTTCTCGGTTGTAGGCTTATTGCTCGTTGCGACATTGATCGGCTACTATTTATCGGTTCGACCATTCAAGGGCTCAAAGCTGCTGCTAGGTGCATTTTTTCTAGGAATGCTTATTCCGATTCACAGCACGCTTATTCCTTTGTTTACGATTGCAAATGCGACAGGCACCTACGATACGTTTTGGTCATTGTTTTTCCCGTACATTGCGTTCAACTTACCGATCGCTGTATTTTTAGCATATAACTTCTTTAGTGCAATTCCTAAAGAATTGGAGGAAGCGGCCGTTATGGACGGATGTGGCATCTATCAAACCTTCTTCCGAGTTTATTTTCCGCTAGCAAAGCCGATTCTTGCAACGGTAACGATTCTATCATTCTTCAACATTATGAATGACTTTGTATTCCCACTCGTTATGGTATCGAAGGAATCACTAAAAACTCTACCGCTAGGGCTAATGATGTTCAAGGGTAATTTTAGTGCCAACTATTCACTCATTAGCGCAGCGTTAGTTATTACAACAGCACCAATCATCATTTTATATACGTTCTTGCAAAAATATATACAAAAAGGAGTGACTGCAGGGGCGGTAAAAGGATAAGTGCTTGATTGGTCATCAATACAAAAGCTTGTTCAAGTCCTCTTAAAGCAAGAGTTATTACTGAGAGATGCACAGCTTGAACAAGCACTACAACAAGATAAAAAGGAGCGGTTTAAGTGAAAAAAGGAATGTTTGCATTATTAGCTTTGGTCATTGTTCTAATGACTGCTTGCTCAAATAGCGGTAATCAGCCAGCGAATTCCGGGGCAAGCAAAGATGGAAACGCTAGCTCAGGAGTGACTCAGCTTACAATGTGGAGTATGGAGACACGTAACAAAGATATTATTGAAGCATCTATTGCTGAATTTAATGCGCAAAACCCAGATATTGTATTGAAAGCAGAATTTTTTGAGGATGAAGCTTTAAAAACAAAAATGAAGGTTGCGATTGCAGGTAATCAAGTTCCAGACATTATCACGTATTGGAGTGGCGAAACCTTCGACACGCTTGTACAGCAAAACATGCTTGGAGACATCACAGATTTCATGAATGAAGATCCAGCTTTCCGTGATGATATATTGAATGGTGGTTTGGAGACCTTCACTTATGATGATCGTATGTACGGTATTCCTGTATTGTTCAGTGGAGTTTCCCTATGGTATAACAAGCAAATTTTCGCCGAGCAGGGGTTAACACCACCGACAACATATGATGAGCTGATTACTGTTGTTGATGCACTTAACGAGAAAAACATAATTCCTATTACGGTTGCTGGTAAGGAGCGTTGGCCGTTGCTTCACTGGTATTCTTATCTAGCACAGCGTATCGGTGGCACGGAGCCATTTGAAAAAGCGAAAAATGGTGAAACAGACTTTACTGAGGAAAGCTTTGTACAAGCAGCTGAATTATTGCGTACTCTAGCAATTGATCATAAAGGCTTTGTTAATGGTTTCTTAGGTCTAGATTATGCTTCTGCAGAATCACTGTTTACAACAGGTCGTGCTGCGATGTATTTGCAAGGTGAATGGGCGATGGATTCATTCCTAGAGGATGAGATTTCTGAGCAGCTTGATTTCGTACCTTTCCCAACTGTAGAAGGTGGTAAAGGAGATATTAATATTTACCACGGTGGCTTTGGTGCGGGAATGGCGATTTCAGCTAAGACGAATCAAGAAGCTGCTTATAAAGCAATTCGTTTCTTGACTGATGCGACTCAGCGTAAAGCGATCAATGAGGGCGCAAACATTAGCCCTATGAAAACTGCAGGTCTAGAGGAAGCCAATATGCATCCACTTGCTTATGCGTACGATAGCTATATCGGTGAGAATCTAGGAGGCTTCTTCAGCTATTATGACCAGTCTCTTGATGCGAAGCGCGCAGATCAATTCTTGAATTCTATCGGAGCTATTGTGGGCGTGTCCGAGTCCAACATCGTTGAAGAGCTTGCCAAAGTGAAATAAACAAAACACGATAACGTAAGGCAATTAAAAGTGAAATAAAACAATCAAGGAGGGGCCTGCAATGGCAAGTATTAAAAATCCAATTTTGCGTGGCTTTAATCCCGATCCATCGATTATACGTGTAGGGGACGATTACTATATTGCAACATCGACCTTTGAATGGTTTCCTGGTGTGCAGATTCATCACTCCAAGGATTTGATTCATTGGGAGCTCATTACTCATCCGCTTACGCGTACTAGTCAGCTTGATATGATCGGCAACCCAGACTCCGGTGGAGTCTGGGCTCCTTGTCTTAGCTATGACAAGGGGACTTTCTATCTTGTTTACACTGATGTGAAGAGCCATATGGGGCAATACAAGGATACTCACAATTATGTAGTGACTGCATCTAGCATTTATGGTCCTTGGTCAGAGCCTATCTATCTTAATAGCAGTGGTTTTGATCCTTCGATGTACCATGATGAGGATGGAACGAAATGGATTGTGAACTTAAAATGGGATCATCGTAAAGGAAAGAATCCTTTCGGTGGCATTATTATACAGCAGTTTGATGAGCAGCAGGGTAAACTGGTAGGCGAGATTCATCATCTATATGATGGAACAGAGCTTGGCCTAACGGAAGGTCCTCATATCTACAAACGTGGTGATTATTACTACATGCTTGTAGCTGAAGGTGGTACGCGATTCGGTCATGCAGAAACGGTAGCGCGCAGCCGCACACTATTAGGCAAGTATGAAACTTGCCCACACGGACCGTTAGTGACATCTCGAGACCATCCAGAGCATCCGCTTCAGCGTGCAGGTCATGCTTCGCTTGTTGAGACGCAGCAGAACGAATGGTATATGGTGCATTTATGCGGAAGACCGGTAACGGAGCAGGGTCATTGTATTCTTGGTCGTGAAACTGCGATTCAACGCGTGGAGTGGACAGAGGATGGCTGGCTTCGCATGAGTCATCAAGAGGTAATACCTGCTACTGAAGTTCCTGCTCCTAATCTAACATCTCATCCAATCGCTGCAGAAACAAGCTTCCGTGATGAATTTGAAGAAGAGGCTTGGAGTGTACATTGGAGTTCACTGCGTGAGCCGACTAATGAGAGCTGGGCTAGCCGTACAGAGAGAAAAGGCTGGCTGCGTCTATATGGAAGAGAATCGCTCTATTCTTTGCATCGTCAAAGTCTAGTTGCACGCAGACAACAAGCCTTTCATATTGAAGTAGAAACAAAAATGGAGTATTTACCTACTTCCTATCAACAGATGTCTGGTTTAGTATATTATTATAATACGAAAAACTATTATTATCTTTTTGTTAGCTGGGATGAGCAAAAAGGCAAATGCCTCGGTATTATATCAAGCGATCGTGGTGTTTATGATGAGCCGTTGGCTGAGCCGATTGCACTAAAAGGCGAACAAACCTATCTCAAAGCAGTAGCCAATCGTAATAAACTGCAATTTTACTACTCAGAAGACGGAATTCAGTGGCTGACTATAGGCCCGGTATTAGATGCTAGCATTATATCAGACGAGCATGCTGAGCTGATTAAGGACGGCATTATGCTGGATCAAGGATTTACAGGAGCATTTATAGGCTTGTGTGCACAGGATTTAGGTGGAACAAAGCAGCACGCGGATTTTGATTATTTCTACTATGAGGAGAGGGAAGCATAATGTCAAACAAAACGATGCTTGCAGCAGTATTGAACAAACCGCTCGATATGGAAATGAAGCAGGTTCCAGTTCCAACACCGGGCAAGGATGAAGCACTTGTTAAGGTTTATTGTATCGGGGTATGTGGATCAGATGTGCATTATTATGAGCATGGTCGAATTGGACGTTATGTCGTGGAGCAGCCGATTATACTAGGCCACGAGCTAGCTGGTGAGGTTGTCGCAATTGGCGATGAAGTTAAGCATGTACAGGTTGGCGATCGCGTTGCAGTCGAGCCAGGAGTAACATGCGGTAGATGTGAATATTGCAAATCAGGACGATATAATTTATGCCCAGATGTTGTATTCATGGCGACACCGCCAGTTGATGGGGCATGGGCAGAGTATGTTGCTGTACGCGCAGACTTTTTGTTCAAGCTTCCAGATACGATGAGCTATGAGCAGGGTGCTTTGCTTGAGCCGCTTTCTGTAGGAATCCACGCGATGAATCGTGCAGGCGTTACACCTGCGGATCGCTTGCTTGTTACGGGGCTAGGTCCTATTGGTCTGTTGGCGATTCAAGCAGCTAAGCTATACGGTGTGAAGGAAATCTATGCAACAGATATGGTACCATTCCGTCAAGAGCTTGCGATGGAGATGGGGGCTACTGCAGTCCTTGATCCTTCAAAGGAAAATGTGAAGGAGTGTCTGCATGAGCTTACTAGTGGACACGGAATCTCAGTAGTTGTTGAATCATCAGGTAATGGTCGAGCAATCGGCGATGCGATTCGTACGGTGAAGCGTGGTGGACGTCTTGTGCTCGTTGGCATGCCAGCAGTAGATGAAATTCCGGTTGAAATTAATACGATCATTGATTCAGAGCTAGATGTATTCGGTTTGTTCCGCTATGCGAATACGTATCCAGCAGCAATTGCAGCCTTGTCTAACAGTGATCTCGATATTGAAAAAGTAATTACACATAAATTTTCATTGCAGGACACACAGCAGGCTGTAGAAATGGCTCGCACGCAAAAGGACACAAGCATTAAGGTAATGATTTATCCTGGCATGTAGCATGCTGTAAGTAATAAATATGGTACTAAGAAGTCTACTCTACTACGGAGTAGACTTCTGCTTGTATGACGATACATCATAAAAAGTTAAAGCGCATGCTTCCGATGCACTTTTCATGTGCAGGGAAGAAGTAAGGTATGAATCATGAAAAGTTAAAGTACATGCTCCCGAAGCACTTTTCATGTGCAGGAAGTTGGAAGGTATGAATCATAAAAAGTTAAAGTACATGCTTCCGAAGTAACTTTTTATGAACAGGAAGTAAATCAGGGTACATCATAAAAAGTTTGGAGTGACAAGGAAGATGAAGCAACTTGGGAAAAAATTAGGGTTGGACACTACAAGAGGACAAATCTTTGTCGGCTTTGTCGTTACTATGATGCTTATCCTTACAGTAATGTTTTCTTTTATCTATACCTTTTTGTCAGAAGAAAAGAAAGATAGTGCTATGCTATACATCGAGGAAATCGCACAGCAAGCAGGCGGACGACTGGAATCATTAATGAATGAGATTAATGTGTTAACATTGCAAATGGCGATGGATGAACGGATGCAAACGATTCTCGCGAAGGAGTATCAAGGAGAATTAGCTACCTATGAGGAACGAATGAAACTGAGGAAGCTGTTGCTCGATATGACAGCGTATTCAGATACGATAGAAGAAATTGAGCTATATAGTGGTGAAAGAGCGATCTATCCACTTATTGATGGAACGATTCAGACGAGACTAGGGCAAGAGATCATTGATCAAGCGGATGGGGTGCATCAAGCTGGAGCATTGATATGGGCTGGAAAGGATCAAGAGCAAGAACAGTTTTTACTTGCAGTACGACAAATTAAGCTGGAAAAGCTTGATTATGCTAATGGTGGTTATATGGTCATTAAGGTGAAGCCTTCGTTTATTCAGCTCGCAACTTCTAATCGTGAGCAGGATCAAGGAGCAGTGATGCGACTACTTCAGCAGGATGAAGTGCTGCAATCAACCGGCGAGCTTGAGGGAAAGCTAGATGAATATTATAGCTTTCAGCGTCCGATTAAAGGAACAAGCTGGCTGTTGCAGATGATGGTTCAAAAGAAGCTCGTATTGTCCGATGTATATTGGCTGCGAAATTTACTGCTTTTGCTGTTGCTTATAAGTATAGGCTTAGTTGCGATCATGTCGTATTACTTGGCACATACCATTTCTTCACCGATGAAGAGTTTGATTCGAGTGATGCAGGGTAGCAAGCATGGTGCGCCTAAGGAGAATCCAATAGACTACTACAACAAGGAAGTTAATCAACTGAACATTACCTACAACCAGATGGTTAAACAAATCGATTATTTGATCAAATCAGTATACGAAAAAGAGCTGCTAAAAAGTCGAAGTGAAATTCGAGCGCTGCATTCGCAAATTAACCCGCATTTTTTGTTTAATACGCTAGATGCAATTTATTGGGATCATATCGAAAAGGGGGAAAAGGAGCTGGCGCATATTGTCGTTCAGCTTGCCGATCTGTTCCGCTATAGCATTCAAAATCATCATGGAGATGGCTTTGTCACGATTAAGCAGGAGCTGGAGCAGGTAGAGCGCTATACTAACCTAATGAAGCTTAGATGGCAGGAGAGGCTAACGATGTACTTTGAGCAGGAGGAAGAGCTGCTTATCGTAAAGGTGCCAAAGCTGTTAATTCAGCCGTTAGTTGAAAATGCGATCGTGCATGGCATTGAACCAATGCCTGATGGTGGAGAGGTGCGTGTTAGCCTTTATTCTCATGGAAACCGATGTGTAATACAGGTAACGGATAACGGGATTGGCATGACACAGCAGCAGTTAGATCAGCTGCGAGCGAAGCTTCAGCAAAGTAATGAAACAACGGTTCAGCATTCTAATCGGGGAATTGGGATGTATACGATTCATCGATTACTGAAGCTACATTATGGCGAGACCTTTGGCTTGCGAATTGAGAGTAAATATCAAGGTGGCACAAGCATTACATTGGAAATACCGCTTAGTACATCAGAGGAGGCAGCAGGATGACTTATCGGATATTAGTAACGGATGATGAGAAGCATTCAAGAGTTGGAGTGTCAACGACATTAAAGCAGGAATATAAAGAGTCCATTCATATCGATACGGCCAATCATGGTGCGGAGGCATTGGAGCTGATCGGTAAGCATTCTTATGATTTACTTATAACAGATATTCGGATGCCTAAAATGAATGGATTGGAATTGCTCGAAGCGCTTCGCCAAAACCATAACCGAATAAGCACAATATTACTGACTGGTTTTGCAGAGTTCGAATATGCTCAGCAGGGTATCAAATTTGGTGCGGTAGATTATTTACTGAAGCCTGTTCATCAGGAGCAGCTGCTAGCTACGGTGGAGCGGGTGCTTCAATCGATAACACCAGAGAGCCAGACTTTTACAAGCAACAATTCTTACATTCAGGAGGCTGTCGCTTTTATGGAGAAGCATATTGCAGAAGCCTTTACGATAAAAGAGGTTTCTAGCCATGTGCATCTGAATGCAAGCTACTTTAGTGTGCTTTTTAAAGAAGAGGTAGGTGTTTCGTTTACTGACTATTTAAGCTCGCTTCGCGTGGATAAAGCTAAAATGCTACTGCGTGATTCTGAACTGAGCTTGGATGTTATATGCGAGCAGATCGGGATTCAATCGACGAGCTATTTTATTAAAATGTTTAAGAAAGCTGAAGGAGTGACTCCAAAGCAGTTTCGGAGTAAGGAATAGACGCGTAAAAAAATGCGCTGCTTATAAAAATAGTAGGGGCTGTTTCCAGTGAACCTTACGGTTACCTTTAACTTTATCGATGACTTCGACAATACACATTTTAAATGAGCATATATATGCAAAAACAGTCACATATAAAACAGGCGTATGCTAATGCTGGCACATATTCATCAAGCATTTGCCAACACCGGATACATTTAAACGAGGGATGCTAACGGAACAGAGCGACGTTATTACAACGAATTAAGGTCATTTTATCGGCTAACGGAACTGTGAGACGTTATCGGTCCCATTTCGCGTCATATTGAAGCGATTTTGTCTAATAACGCTCCTCAGTTCTGTTAGAATCAAAAACTTGGCAAATATAGCGCAATAACGCTTCTCAGTTCTGTTACAGCTAGCTCATGTGCCTAGCTAGCTCGTCGCCAATATTCCCGAATCACATTCTGGACATCCTACATTTCGCCACCAACTTGCGGTCACCCAATATATCTACCTAAGTATTTTTTGTTATTTCTAAATATGATCATTAATGAAACAGCACCCAAAGTAATATATATGGCTAGAAATATTGGCATTGGAAGAATCCCTTTACTTTCTACAATTCCCATCACAATAAAAGTCACACCTAATAGCAGAAATGGAAATACCATACCTCTTTGGAATGAGGCGAGCTCATCCTTATCTAAGGCAACTCTTATAGCGTTTCTTAGAAAGAAATCTAGCTTTAAAAAATGAAATAGCCCACATACAAGCATCCAAATACCGAGGAAAATCTGAGCAAACATGCCCACCACCTCCATTTTATTAATAAGAGAATTAGGATCAATTTAACACTTCTATATAAAATATGTTAAATCCTGTTAGATAATCTCGATTTTTTCAAGCGTTCTAGTTGATTATCGCAGTCTATTTTTGGACGATTATGTTTTTTTGATTGTCACTACTTACTATAAACGTTATAATTGATAACGATTATCATTATGAAGTGGTGTGATGTATGCATAAACAAACTCAAAGAAAAGATATAACGGAAATCAAGCAGTTTATAGAGGACCATTACTGCGAGCAGTTCACATTGGAACAGCTGGCTGCATTGTCGGGTCTTTCGGCAACCTACTTGTCATCCATATTTAAACAAGCCTATCACGTTACACCGACAGAATACGTCACTCAGCTACGTATACAAAAAGCGAAGCAGCTTATATATGAGCAGCATTTAAGAGTCAAGGATGTAGCCATTGAGGTCGGCTATCACGATGAGTTTTATTTTAGTCGTGTATTTAAAAAGCTTGAGGGAATTTCTCCTTCACAGTATGCAGCCAAACGGCAAATGAAGGTTGCCGCGCTTACAAGCTCATTGCTCGGTTATATGCATGCGGCCGACATCGTGCCGACAGCTGCTCCGATTAATGCCAAATGGACACCGTATTACTTCAATGCTTGGCTTGATAAGGACATTCAGGCGCTGCCTTATCTTAATCCGGAGACCGAAGGACTACAGATTGAACATTTGCTAGCTATACAGTTTGACCTCGTCGTTGCCCCTCGAAAGCTTTCATTAGAGCTAACGCAAAGCATCGAAGCTCATTTTCCAGTATATTGGCTTGATGATTCGAAAAATTGCTTCAAAGAACTAGCAGCACTTGCCCAACATTTAGGGCAAGAAGCTGTAGTGAAGCTGTGGCTGGACAATTATAATAAACGGTTAAGTGAAGTAAGTACACAGCTGGGCTGGAATGGAGAAAAGCCGCGGGTGCTTGTCATTCGCATCTATCAGCAGCAGCTTTTTGCATATTCCAATATTGGAATTGCTCATTTGCTCTATAATCAGCTTGGTGCTGTATCGAGTTATACGCAATATGTTGTTCAGCAATCGGACGAAACGATAGAACAAGCAATGAATCATATGATGCCGCAGTACAATGATGTAATAGAACAAGAGCATATGATGCCGCAGTACAATGATGTAATTACTCAGGAGCAGCTGTTACAGATGGATATAGATCATCTTTTTGTCATTATATGTCCTGAAGATCAGTCGCGAGCAACATGGCATCAGTTACAACGCACGATTCGAGAAAAAAAAGAAAAGCTGCATCAGCACATGTATGTTATACATTCTGATCCGTGGTTTGAATACTCTCCAGTAGCACAATTGCGTATGCTGGAGGAGCTAGCAATAATTGTATCTCCATAGAATCGTATCTTTATTGCATGATATGATCATAGAATTGTACATTCCTTGGTTAAGTTTATTGCATGGTGTATTATCGCACTCTCTTTTATAATTTCATTGAGAATGATTATTAGTGAGAAATTAGAGAGGGAGCTGGATATGATTCGATCAACAATAAATGTGCTGTTTAGTATTTGTATAGTAGCGCTAGTTGTTACAGGCTGTGGCAGCAGCAATGGAGCGGGGAGCAACAATGATACAGTACAATCAACTGACCAAGCAACGATTGTCCAAAACAACGACAATAGTGTAGAGGCTGATTCAAACAACGATAGTAATAAGGAAGCTGGTCAAGAGACGAAACAGGCTGGACAAGCTGAAGTAAGAGAACCGTTGCAAGTTGTCGACGGAGTAGGTAATGAAGTTACGATTCCAGCACAGGTATCGAAAGTATATGCACCAGGCTTAGAGGATTACTTGGTTGCCCTCGGAGTTACTCCGGTTGCACAATGGTCTACTGGGCAGAGTCCACAGCAATATTTGCAGGGTGAGCTTAAAGACGTCCAGCAGATTAGCTTTGCTAACGGAATTCCGTCTCCGGAGTCAATAATAGATCTTGAGCCGGAGCTTATCATGTTCCCTACTGCTTATTATGCTCAAAATGGGGTCTATGAAAATTATAATCAGATCGCAGCTACTTACGTATTTGACAATGCGCTTGGCGATGTTGAGACTGCTGCGACAACGATTGCTGATTTACTTGGTCTAGATGCTAAAGAAGCTATCCAAACGTATCATGAGCGCTTTGAGCAAGCAAAAAGTAAGCTGTCCAGTACGACAGCAGGAAAAAAAGCTGTACTTATTAATGCAAATGCGAAAGCGATCTTTTTAGTTGGTAATTTATATTATGGTGGGTATGTGCTAGATAAGCTTGGCTTTGAGCAAAGCAAACTTGTTGCAGGTCAAGCGTCTGCTGATATATCTTTGGAAATGCTACCCGAGCTTGATGCCGATTATATATTTATTAATGATAATGATGGTCTGGGCGATGCTTTTCTTGCAGAGTTGAAAGACAGTCCATTATGGAATACGTTGCCCGCTGTTAAGGCGGATCAGATATTCGAGGTAGAAGGGGATCATTGGAGAAGCAGCGGTTTAATTGCATATGAAAAAATTATTGATGATGTTGAAGGGTTTTTGCTTCCATGATTATAAAACCGTACGAAAAGCAGCACTATGTCACATTACTTATCAAGCATCCTCGTAATGGACACCCATATGAGATTCATATCGCTAAGCCGATTGAGTCTCCGTCTAATAAAGGTTATGGCATTATATACGTGCTTGATGGCAATGCGATGTTTGAAACCGCAGCGGAAATTACACGGCTGATGACTAGAAAGCCGAAAGGATATGATCCTGCTGTCGTTGTTGGCATCGGATACCCTGGTGGCGAGCCGTTTGACGTAGAGCGCCGAACCTATGACTTAACGATGAAGGCAGATCCTGCTAAGCTTCCCGTTCGTCCTAATAGAGAGCCGTGGCCTGCAACCGGTGGCGCGGATGAATTGCTTGATTTGTTGGAGAACAGCATTATGCCGAAGCTGCTAACGTTGTTTGACATTAATCCTCACAAGCAAGCGTTGTTTGGACATTCCTTTGGCGGATTGTTTACGCTGCATGCGCTATTCATGCGTCCTAATCTGTTTACTCATTATGTGGCAAGCAGTGCCTCGATCTGGTGGAACGACTATGCATTACATGAAGAGTATGAGCATTATCGTCTCAATAGGGTGAAAGAAATAAAACCTAAAGTTATGTTAATTGTCGGCGCAGAGGAGCTCGATCATATGATTGAGGACAGTCGAAAGCTGTATGAACGGATGAAACAAGATGCGGATTCTGGAACAGTTGTGCAGTACATGGAGCTGGAGCAGGAAGAGCATGTGAGTGTTATTCCTGCTGCCATAAGCCGTGCGGTTAAAGGAATCCTGACTACGGAGTAGCCCCGATCATTCGTCGAATTGCACAATACAGAAGAACTATCGCACTCTAACAGGCCAGCCTTAGGCTGGCTTTTGTGCAGCTTGGCAGCTGGAGCCTATGCAGGAAAGGAATGAGAACGACGATTAAGGAGCAGCAGATATTATCAACAAATGGACCAAATCATAACAATAAGCGCAGCTTATTAACGACTGGATGGCTGACAGGCTTATTTGCATTACTGCTGTTATCATGCGCGGCAGCGATTGCATTCGGAGCACGAACGATTCCAATCGAGCACGTCATTCAAGCATTTCTCGCATATGACATAACGGATGCCGATCATCATGTTATTATGTCGCTGCGTCTACCCCGCGTGCTCGCTGCTGCAGCTACAGGTGCTGGATTCGCGATAAGCGGAGCAATCATTCAAGGAATAAGCCGCAATCCTCTTGCTGATACTGGAATACTTGGTTTGAACGCTGGAGCCGGCTTCATGCTTGTGATCGCGATGATCTTCATCCCTTCCTTAACCTTTCAGGGCACGTTATGGCTATGCATGTTAGGTGCTGCAATAAGCGCAGTGCTTGTGTTCGGGATTGGTTTTTTTAGTAGAAACGGGCTGACACCATTGCGACTTGTACTTGTCGGCGCAGCGATATCTTCACTTCTAACGGCTTTAAGCGAAGGGCTGAGTATATTTTATGGAGTTTCTCAACAGATAGCTTTTTGGTATGGAGGAGGATTAAGCGGGATTCAAGTGCAGCATTTACTGCAAATGCTGCCGTTTATGCTGCCCGCGATTGCAGCAGCTCTGCTTCTTGCTCAATCGATTACGCTGCTGAATATTGGTGAAGAGACAGCGCAAAATCTCGGTATGAAGGTAAAGCTTGTGAAGATATGCGCGCTCGCTGCAGCGTTTGTACTCGCAGGCATTTCTTGTGCTTTGGCAGGTTCGATCAGTTTTATCGGATTGCTCGCCCCACATATTGCTAGAGCGCTCACCGGAGCCGACTATCGCTCCATTATCCCACTGTCTGCGGTGCTTGGTGCAGTGCTTGTCGTGCTTGCTGATTTGGCAGCTCGTCTCATTCATGCACCGTATGAGGTTCCAGTGGGAGCAGTCATTGCTGTCATCGGCATCCCGTTCTTTTTAATATTGGCGCGAAGAGAAAGGCGAGGGTTGTCGTGAGTTATCGCTGGAAATTCATAATGCTGCTAATAATCGTTATTGCTGGCTTATTATTGAGTATTGCAACAGGTCAAAGCAGTCTTAGCTTGAAGGAACTGTGGGAAACGCTACTTGGTGAGGGCACAGCTCGACAGCAGCTCGTTCTATTTCAGTTCCGCATGCCGAGAATGCTGCTAGCTTTTCTTGTTGGAGCGGCGCTAGCACTTGCAGGCATGCTGCTCCAGGCGATAAGCCGTAACGCGCTCGCAGATTCAGGAATATTAGGGATCAATGCTGGATCTGGATTGTCCATGATGCTTTTTCTACTGCTGCAGCATAGTTCGATGAGTGTTCACCCTTTGCTGCAGCCACTTTATGCATTGATCGGTGGTTTGATTGTAGCTGTAAGCTTATTTCTACTTTCTTATGACCGTAGTTATGGCATTGTTCCCGTTCGTTTGCTTTATACAGGAATTGCGATAGCTTCTGCAATAAGTGCGCTAATGGTTATATTAACTTATGTACTTGATCCGTCTCAATATGGAATGATTAAAGTATGGATGGCAGGAAATATTGGCAATAGCAATTGGAGTCATGTGCTTGCGCTATTACCGTGGTTACTTGTCGTTATTCCCTTTATCTATCGGTGCCATATGCAGCTTGACATCTTGCAGCTCTCCGATGCTACAACGATTGCGATTGGCGCTCCAATCTACCGTATTCGTGGTTGGCTTTTAGTAGGAAGTGTGCTTTTAGTTGCTCCAGCTGTGTCCGTTAGCGGGAGCATTGGCTTTGTTGGACTTATCGTTCCACATGCGACGAAAGCGTTGTTCGGACATGCGCATCGCCGATTAATTCCTGCCAATGTACTTGCAGGTGGAGGACTAGTTCTAGCTAGTGATGCTGTTGGGAAAGTGGTTATTCCAGGAACAGAAATTCCAGCAGGCATTATCGTTGCATTGCTGGGCGCGCCTTATTTTGTTTGGCTACTAATGAAAAGTGAATAGATCAAAATAGAGGCTGAGCACGTTCATTATTGAACATACTCAGTCTTTTTTGTAAATCTATCAAAATAATTCGACGATTTCTGATAATGGTCGACAATTCTTATTGACTACGAAAAACGATATGCCGTATAATGTGAAAAGAATTGGGAAATTTTCCTTACATAGTCATATAACTTCAATTCAGCATGTTTCGACAAATAAAATGCAGGAGTGTACTACAACATGAAAAAACTACCAAGATTAGCTTTAAAGAAAAATCTGTCTTTAAAGGTTAAACTACCACTCTTTATCTCGCTATTAGTTGCAGTGATGTTTACCATAACAGCGCTGTTCATCTACGAGATCAACTCAAATCTATTATTTGAAGAGAGCAAGGAGACTTTATCCGCAAGTGGAAACTTAATGGGGGAGAATATATTCTCATCTGTTATGTCTGAAAAGCAAGCAATCTCCTTAGCATCTAATCATGATGCGTTTAAAGATTTACTTGAATTAAGAAACTCAGGAAGTATGAGTGATGCTCAATTTTTTTCTAAAGATCATAAATTAATTAACCAATCGAATCGTCTCTTAAAAACCAGTTTAGAAAAGGTTGTTGGTGTTCAGGCATTCCAAGTGATTGACAAGCAAGGAATTATCGTAGCTTCGTCACATGAGGAGGACTTGAAAGGTGATCGATCAGACAGAGAGTATTTTAATCAGACGATTGCAGGGAAACCTTTCATTAGTGATGCAATAGTTTCAAAAAGCACAGGTGAGATGGTCATTCCTTTTGCTGAGCCAATTATGAATGAAAAAGGCGAAGTGCTTGGTATATTTAGTGCTACCGTTAATGCGTCGTTCTTTGTTGATAAATTAGAACGTTTGGATACCGAAGGAGATGTGACGGTGCTTAGCCGTTCAGGCATTATTATGTTTAGTAATGTTGATCCTGCTTTAGTAGGAACGAAGCTTGAATTTGAAGGGATAGATGAGTTTCTAAGTGTTCGAGCAAACGATATGCCAATTAACGAAGTGGTTGATCTTGGAGATAGCTTATTGAGCTATACGAAGATTCCAGAGGCGGATTTTAGTGTTAGTATATCAGAAAGTTACGATGTCATTAATAAGCCAGTTGAAGAGATGTTTACAAAGCTTGTGTTTGTTACGATTGCTGCAATAATTCTATCTATTGTGGTAGGAATATTTATCTCTAGAATCATTACGAATCCTATCGTTAAACTTACTAGGCTGTTTAAGAGAATGGCTGACGGTGATCTAACGGTGAATGCTGATGGCAATTATAAAAGTGAACTAAAGGATCTTGCTGATAGCTTCAATATGATGGCAGAAAATAATAAGAAGCTAATTGTGAGTATGAATAACTCTATTGAAATATTAAAAACAAGCACAAATGAGTTAGATAGCTCTGCTAAGCAAACTGCGGTTTCTATTACGGAAACAACGACAACAAGCACCGAAATTGCTAGAGCGATGGAAACACAGTCTAATGATACTGAGATTATCGTAGATAAATTCCATGGATTCGGTGATAGCTTTGATGAACTACAGGAACAGACAAACCTGATTAAAGAAGATGCTCATAAGATTATTGCAATCTTCCGCAATAGCCAAGTTGTTATTCAGAATTTAATTGCTATAAAAGAGCAGAATGAGCAAGAGGTTCAAAAAATCTCGAGCATTACAGAGAAATTACAAGAGAGCTCGAATAGTATCGGGCATATTACAGGTGCGATATCCGAAATCTCTGGTCAAACGAATCTGTTAGCACTAAACGCCTCTATCGAAGCAGCTAGAGCTGGGGAGCACGGAAGTGGTTTTGCCGTTGTTGCATCGGAAATTCGTAAGCTTGCTGAACAAAGCAACAAGCAATCTAAGGAAATTAACGATATTATTCAGCAAAATCTTTCTTATGTAGAAGAAAACAATGCTAGTGTAGTAGAAATTCGTACAGTAGTACAACAACAAGAGCAATATGTCGAAGATACGAAAAATGCATTTGAACAAATTTATAGCAATATTTCGCAAATTTCAGATGAAATCGAGCAGATTGTGAATCGCGTAGTTGATATGAACAATGCTAAAGATGAGGTTATGGATTCTGCGCAAAGCCTTTCTGCTACTGGAGAGGAAGTATCAGCTTCTGTGGAAGAAGTTACAGCAACGATGCAGGAACAATCTGCAATGGCTCAACAGCTTGCTGGAATGGTCGAAACGATTAATACTTTGACGTTGGATCTTGCTCAAGCAGCATCTAAATTCAAGGTTGAATAGGATTAAAAAAAGCGCTAGGACATAACTAGCTTCTACTAAAAGCAAACGGATGAAAACCAACTTGGATTTCATCCGTTTGCTTGTTTATTCATATATATAGAATTCTTTTGAATTAATTATGCTTTCCTTTTGAAATGTCATTAATAGAGTATTTACTCAAGACTTCTTTTATTTTCTTTTGTGATTCCAGCATTATTTCAAAGATAATTTGGTCCATATCATTTATTTGGTTAGCTAATTCATTAGGATGAGCGTCTTTCGCAATTGCAATATAAATATCATATAAGGTTGTTTCTTTAGGGTTAACTAACAGTTTATAGCCGCCGTAACGTCCACCGAAACCTTCAACAATATTTTCTTCCATTAACTTAGCTAATACTTTTCGAATAAAGCTTGACTCAATGCCTAATTTTTCAGTTAATGCGTTGCTTGTTACTAGCTCATTTTCATTTGCTAATAGTGCTAATGCTTTAATTGCAACTATGAAGTTAGTTTTTCCTAAGTAGCTTAATTGCAAGAGATTATCCATAATAATTTCACTTCCTATCAATCTTATTTTAACAATGTATTAAAGTAATTAAAAGAAAGAATAGTTGACTTTATGTGTAATTGTTTGTTATTTTTTAATTGTGATAAAAAATCACAATTAAAAAATGTGGAGGTTATACAATGGCTCGTTTAGAAAACAAAGTCGCTATTATTACAGGTGCTGCTTCAGGAATGGGTTTAGCAGCTGTTAAACTATTTACACAAGAGGGAGCAAAAGTTGTTGCGACAGACATCGCATATGATCAACTGAAAGAAGTAACTGCATCAATAAAAGGTGAAATTTTGTGTGCGGAATTAGATGTTACCTCAGAAGAACAATGGAAAAATGTAATGATTAAAGCCATAGAAGCATTCGGTAAAGTTAATATTTTAGTTAATAATGCAGGTGTATCGTTCCATAAAACGCTTTTAGAAGAAACATTAGATGGCTGGAATCGTACAATTAACTTAAATTTAACGTCTGTATTTTTAGGTATGCAATCAGTTATTCCGCACATGCAAGAAAATGTTGGTGGTTCAATCATAAACTGTGTATCATTAGCAGCTATTATTGGTAGTGCTGATAATGGTGCAGTTGCTTATGCTGCGGCAAAAGGTGGAGTAAGAGCTTTATCAAAACATGCTGCTGTTAACTTCGCAAAAGATAACATTCGTGTAAACTCTATTTATCCTGGTGCAATCTTAACAGGTGCAACTGAGCGACATGGCGTAACATCACGAGAAGTTTTAGGAAAAGCTTTTGAAGAAATAATACCTTTACCACCATTTGCTGGAGAAGCAATGGATATTGCTAATGGATACTTATATTTAGCATCAGATGAATCAAAATTTGTCACTGGCGAAGAGTTGATTATTGATGGTGGATGGAGTTCTAAATAACGTTAAGAACAAACGATGTAGTAAATCTTAAACAAGAAAGTCCCGAATACTTTACGAAATGTAAAGCGTTCGGGACTTGAATTTTAACTGGAAAATTTCCGTCGACCAGGAACAAGTTGAAGTTTTAACGGAACGGAGCGACTTTAATTAACCAGCTCCTGAGTTCCGTTACTTCGGTTTGCGTGTAAGAGAAGCCAGATATGTCCCAGCCTATTCTTTCATAGAACGTTAGTTTTACTCATTAATCATTAATCATTACTCATTAATCATTATTCATTAAGCTATGTTTTCTTCCATATACAAAGTAAATGATAATCCCAATAACGAACCAAATGCCACATGCAATCCAAGTATGATAAGACAGACGTGACATTAAAAATAAGCATAATAGGAAAGAAACAATTGGCAGTACCGGATAGAATGGTACCTTAAAGCCTCCCGGAGGAATGGTGTTATTGTTTCTTAAAAATATAATTCCGATGGATACGATGGCAAAAGCGACGAGCGTCCCCATATTGACCAGCTCAGCTAGCTTGGATAAAGGAATGAAGCCTGCACAAAGCGACACGGCAATCGCAAATACCCACGTATTTTGAATCGGTGTTTTATACTTTTTGTGAATATTACTCATGCTTTTTGGCAGTAAGCCGTCGCGGCTAAGAGCATAGAGCAATCTCGAACCGCCATAAGACATAACGAGAATAACCGTCATCATTCCTACAACCGCACCAAGTGCAATCAAGCCCGATATCCAATCTTGCCCAACAAGTGCGATGACAAAGCTAACTGGGTCGCTTACATTAAGCTGAGTATAAGAAGCGATACCGGTAAGAACAAGTGAAACTGAAACATAAAGTAGTGTGCAAATGACTAAAGAGCCAATAATGCCGATTGGCAAATTACGCTGCGGGTTTTTCACTTCTTCTGCTGCATTCGAAACAGAGTCAAAGCCCAGATAAGCAAAAAAGACGAGCGCTGCACCTCCAAGTACTCCACTTGCACCATATGGCATAAACGGATGCCAGTTTTCTGGTTTTACATAAAATACTCCAACAACTAGAAATAAAATAATAACTCCAACTTTTATAAATACCATGATTGTATTAATTCTAGTCGATTCCTTAACGCCTAATGTTAGTAAATAAGCGATAACCATAATGATCGCAATAGCTGGAAGATTAATGTATGTTCCTTCAGCGGGATTGAATGGACCAGCGAGAGCCTTTGGAATATGAAGCTGAAAGCCTTCCAGCAATGCAAGAAGATAGGAGGACCAGCCAGTTGCAACAGAGGCGACTGCCAATCCATATTCGAGTATAAGGATCCAGCCGACTAACCAAGCGAATAATTCACCGAATACGACATAGCTGTAAGAATAGGCGCTGCCAGTTACGGGAACCGAGCTTGAGAATTCCGAGTAGCATAATCCAGCAAAGGCACATACGATTGCTGCGATAATAAACGAAAAAACGATAGCAGGGCCTGCATGCACAGCTGCTACCGTTCCGGGCAGTATGAAAATACCTGTACCTACGATCGCTCCAACTCCAAGCAATATCAGATCAAATGCGCTTAATGTACGCTCAAGCTGTGCGCTTCCTTTATGTTCAAGAAAGTCTTGTACTGTCTTTTTTCTAAACCATTGATTCATCTGTCAAACACCCATCCATTATTATGTTTAGATCATTTTGCACATTTTTCTATTTTACTGTTTTGGCGGTAGAAACACAAGTCAAAGCCAATTGCTTCCCTTGATAACTGCCGGCTTTCGCGTTTGTATGAAGTGTAGCTGGAATATGTTACTCGCTTCCATAAAAAAAGAGTTGAAACATCGTGTAAGATGTTGTAGGATAACACAATCAGAAGTAATAAACTCGTATAATTTTGGGAATATGGCCCATAAGTTTCTACTGGCGACCACTGTAATCGACCAACTATGAGTGAATGATGAATCTAATAGGTTTATTTCGTGCATGTATTATATAGGATACTAAGATTAACCCGTATATTGCTATGCATCACAGATTGCCAAGATGACAGACTTCACTTAAGAGACAACACTTAACTGAGGTCTGTTTTTTTATTTTAAAGGAGAGGTAGAGGACATCCATGAAGTTGCTTGAGGACAAAATTCGCGCGCAAGGCAATATTTTATCAGACAAAGTATTGAAGGTAGATTCCTTTCTTAATCATCAAGTTGATACATCATTAGCTTTAGAAATCGGAAAGCAATTCCACCGTATATTTGAACATAAAAAGATTACGAAGGTTTTAACGATTGAAGCGAGTGGTATTCAGTTTGCTATGGCAACTGCAATGGCGTTTAATGTGCCTTTTGTATATGCCAAAAAGAAAAAAGCTGTTACGCTTCAGGAAAGTGTATATACAGCAGCTGTGCATTCATTCACTAAGCAAGAAACGTATCAAGTATGTGTGTCACAGGCATACCTTGGTCCAGATGATCATGTGTTAATTGTTGATGATTTTCTTGCAACAGGCGCTGCCTTAATCGGACTTGTTGATATTGTAAAGGAAGCAGGAGCTACGCTTGAAGGTGTTGGTTGTGTCATTGAAAAATGCTTCCAAGAAGGCCGCGAGCTGCTTGAACAAAAAGGGGTTAGCGTACATTCGCTAGCGAAAATCTCAGCGATGGCACCGGGCGAAATTCATTTCGTTCCTGGTGATGACGAGGCTTTGCTTCAGAAAGAGAACGATCATGCGGAGTAAACAATTTGCACTTGGGTTTCAGCATGTTCTTGCTATGTATGCAGGTGCTGTCATTGTTCCCTTGATCGTAGGTGGAGCGCTTAATCTTACTCCAGCCCAGATGGCATATCTTATTGCTGCCGATCTGTTCACATGTGGAATTGCGACGATTCTGCAGGTGATGAATACAAAGTATTTTGGTAGTCGCTTGCCTGTTATATTAGGCTGTACATTTACTGCGGTCGGGCCGATCATTGCGATTGCATCGAGCTCTAATCTAGCTACAGCTTACGGTGCAATTATTATTTCGGGAATTTTCGTAGTGCTTGCAGCGCCATTATACGGCAAGCTGCTTAAGTTTTTCCCTACAATCGTAACGGGAACCGTCGTAACAATTATCGGATTATCGTTAATCCCTGTAGGTATGAAAAATGCGGCAGGCGGCGATGGCAGCGCTGATTTTGGCGAACCTCGTAATTTATTATTAGCTCTTATGACGTTTGTTATCATATTGCTTATTAATCGGTTTGCGAAAGGCTTTATTCGCTCGATTTCCGTACTTATCGGTCTAGCTATAGGTACAATTATCGCTTACTTTTTCGGGATGGTTGATTTCTCATCGGTCGCGGATGCCAAATGGGTTAATGTTGTACAGCCGTTTTATTTCGGCACGCCACAGCTCAGCATTACTGCTATATTAACGATGATTATCGTAAACATTGTTAGTATGGTTGAATCGACAGGCGTATACTTGGCAGTCGGGAAAACAATCGATCAGAAGGTGGAGCAGAAGCAAATCGTCAACGGGCTGCGATCAGAAGGGATTGCGATCACACTCGGTGGTATTTTTAATGCATTTCCTTACACCGCCTTTTCGCAAAATGTTGGACTACTGACGATTTCACGCGTGAAATCAAGAGATGTTATATTTGCAGCCGGAATCATAATGGTTGTTTTAGGACTATTGCCTAAGCTTGCAGCGATTACGACAGTGATCCCTAACGCTGTATTAGGTGGAGCGATGATCGTTATGTTCGGTTCGGTTGCAGTATCGGGGATTTCTATACTGTCTGAGGCGAATTTACAAAAAGGAAATAATCTCCTGATCGTTGCTTGCAGTATTGCGATCGGGTTAGGCTCAGCAGTAATTCCTGAGATGTTTGCCCAACTTCCAAGCTTTGCTAGAATGCTGCTTGAAAATGGAATTGTGACCGGCTCGATTACTGCCGTCGCACTGAATTTGTTGTTCTCTAGTAAGGACGATAAGCAGCAAGAACAACAAGTGAAGCAAGCGGAGGCTCCGGTTGCGTAGTGTAGTAACACTAGCAGTAAGGTCATTGAGTAATATAGAAATACGAGTTGTGTATCGATAACAATATATAAATATTCAGGAGCAAGTATGAGTGGAAAGTCTGATCTTTCACCCATACTTGCTCCTTTTGTGTAGTACGCCCGAGTCCGGCAGGGGCGATAACAAGGAGTAATCGTATAGTTAAGTGCCACAGCGATTCATGCTACACTTAATTAGTATAGTTAGCATCATAAGATAAGGAGTGAGCCAAGATGATTTATTTGAATAGCTTTAAGCTATCTCCATTTATAGACCGTAATCCCAATGCCTACCCTGATCATGTATTTAAACATGTAGCGGGCGAGGTAATATTGTTCGATCGAATCACTGTAATATACGGGAACAATGGCTCTGGCAAGTCAACATTGCTAAATGTCATCGCAAATAAGCTCGGCTTAAAAGGCAATGAAAGTATGCTCAGCAATGGGTACAACAAATATGCAATTCCATTTCTAGATTTTTGTTCTTATGAACTAGGTGAGGATGAGCAAGAGCGACCTATTGTGCAACTGCCAGATAGCAGTCAATACATAAAGTCGGAAGATATTTTATACGAAATTAAAAAAATTCAGCAATCGGGAGTGCTGCGCGAAAGTATGTTGTTTGAACAAGCAAAGAAAGGGATCGATAAGGAAAAGCTTGAGCTTATTGAACAGTCGCATGGATTTCGTCAGCAGATGGTAGTGGTTAAGTTTGCACAAGAAAAATATTCTAATGGCGAAACCTCTATGCAATTGTTTGAGCAGCTGTTAACTCCGAATAGTCTGTTTTTACTGGATGAGCCTGAAACCTCCTTGTCTCCGCAGAATCAACTGCTATTAGCCGAGGAAATAAACGAGCTGGCTCGCTATTGCAATAGTCAGTTCATCATCGCCTCGCACTCACCATTTATGCTTGGTACGCTGCAGGCAAAAATCTATAGTCTCGATGAAACTTCATTAAGAACATGCGACTGGGTTGAGCTTGAAAATATACAGTTTTTCTATCAATTTTTCCAAAAACATCAGCGCGAATTTGAGAAATAACGAACTGAATCACTACCATAATTTACAATTAATTCAAATCAAGTTAACAATTTGATGATTTTACCCCTGCATAATGAGCTTGTGAGTAAGAGACAAGAGCTGGAGGGATAAAATTTGAAAAAGCAAAGTTTGAAAAAAGCTTTAGCAGGAAGTCTAGTATTGTCTACGCTGTTTTTGCAGTCAGTTTCTGCTGAACAAGTAAGTACAGTCTCAAACACCGAGTCGAAAAACTTGATTGTACTCATTGGCGATGGAATGGGACCTGCACAAGTTACTGCAGCACGCAATTACTTAATGTATAACAAAGGGATTGATCATCTTACATTGGATAGCATTTATACAGGTCAAGCAACAACCTATGCAGATCGTGGTGAAGATAGTGGGACGATTGTATCCGGTGTGGTCACTGACTCCGCTTCTGCAGGTACTGCATTTGCAACTGGTAATAAAACGTACAATGCAGGAATTAGTGTGTCGAACGAAGATGTTTCGAAGCCATTCGCTTCCGTAATTGAAGCAGCAGAAGCTGCTGGAAAAGCAACAGGGCTAGTGTCTACAGCTAGAATTACCCATGCTACGCCTGCTGTGTATGCTTCCCATGTTAGAAGCCGCGATAATGAGCTAGCTATTGCATCACAATACTTGGAAAGTGGAGTTGATGTTCTGCTTGGTGGTGGAAGCTCATTCTTCACAAGTAAGGATGAAGGCGGTAAACGCACTGATCAATCATTAGTTCCTCAATTCGAAGCAAAAGGCTATACCTACATAACGAATGCATCTCAATTGAATCATCTGAGCACAGAGGATCAAGTGCTGGGTCTCTTCAGCAGCTCTCATATTCCGTATGTGCTGGATCGCACAGATGAGATTCCATCTCTAGCTGAAATGACTAAAAAAGCTATCGACTTATTGGAAAAGGATGAAGACGGCTTCGTAGTTATGATCGAAGGTGGTCGTATCGACCATGCCTCTCATGCGAATGACTTTCCTTCAACGGTTCAAGAGGTGCTTGATTTTGACGCAGCGGTAAAGGTAGCGCTTGATTACGCTAAAAAGAACGGGAACACATCAATCGTAATTACTGCAGACCATGAAACAGGCGGCTTGTCTCTATCGCGAGATAACATTTATGAGCTGAATCTAGACTTATGGGATAAGCAAGTACATTCCTCTGAGTACCTTGTAAGCAGGCTGAATGAGGCTAAAACGTTAACCGATATTAAAAAGATTGTCGCAGCTAATACATGGATTAAGGATTTAACGGATGAAGAAGCACAGCTTATATTTGATGGTGACGGCTCTTCTTATGGCAGAGAAGGTGGCTACAATGCAGTCATTAGTAAACGTCTGCTTGTAGGCTGGAGTGGTCATGGTCACTCAGCAGTCGATGTAGGGGTATGGGCATATGGTCCAATAACAGACTTAGTAAAAGGGCAGATCGATAACACTCAGATAGCTAAAGCATCCGCGCAAATTATCGGCGTAAACTTGGCTGAAGCTTCTGCTGCACTTCAGACGAAGTATATTTATCCTAAATTCAAAATAACGCGCAGCAATGAGGTGTTGTACCCTGCTAAGTCACTAGCTGCAGCACTAGGAGCAACGGTTAGCTACGATGCTAAGGCAGGCACAGTTATATTGAAAAAGGATGCAACATCGCTTGTTGTAAACGCTGAAACGGCTGAAGTAACGATCAATGGTACAAGGTCAGACATTGTTGGCGAAATGGATAAAGGCACATTGTATTTGCCGCTAGAGGCATTCAATAAGCTTACTAACACGACCATGAGCTGGGATACGCTTTCTGAGCGCATCATCAAGAAGTAATGTAGTGATGTTGAATAGGCAGGAGAGCTTAAGCTTTCCTGCCTATTTTTCCATGAAAGGAGAACGATGGTATGATCACGATCCAGCAACTTAAGAAAAGCTATGGGCAACAAACGATACTAGATATTCCCAATTGGACCGTAGAACAAGGCGATCAAGTTGCATTGCTTGGCCCAAGTGGATGCGGAAAAAGCACATTATTGCATATTTTGGGTGGTGTACTGACAGCTGAGGAAGGCAACGTTATTGTAGCTGACCAATTAATTAGCAAGATGTCTGAGGCAGCACGCGATCATTATAGAAGTCAGTTTATTGGCTACGTGTTTCAAGATTTTTATCTACTTCCATCACTAACAGCTAAGGAAAATATTGAATGGGCGCTGCCTAATCAAGGCAGTGCATTACAGCGCCGACAGCTTATTGAGCAATGGTTCGAGCGAGTAGGTTTAAGCGATCAAATGAATCGTTATCCTTCTCAACTTTCGCGTGGTCAACAACAACGCGTTGCGATGATTCGCGCATTAATTCATACACCTCCGTTGGTGATCGCAGATGAACCAACAGGAAGTCTCGATTGGGAAACAGCTTCTCATATTATGCAGCTTTTGCTTGAGCTTTCCAAAGAGAAGGGGATGACGCTGGTTACTGTTACGCATGATTTACATCTAGCAGAACTTTACCCGACCACTGTGCACATGACAGAGATTAACGAGATGTTGAAGCGAACCGCTGAGAAAGGAGTTATGGTATGAGTGTTTTGGGATATATAGTGCGAAATATTAAACATCGAGCATTGCTGTCACTGTTAACCGTAATGGCTGTAACGGTAACTGTCGCTATATTTTCCTTACTTTTAATGAGTAAGGAAAGCATCGAGCATGGAGCACAGAAAGGCTATGGTCCGTTCGAATTAGTGATTGGAGCGGAAGGTAGTGAGACACAGCTTGTGCTTAATACGTTTTATCGAATGGGCGCCCCATTAGGCAATATATCATATGAGCTGCTTCAGCAGGTAGAAGGAAGTGAGCATGTTGATCAAGCGTTCGGCATAACGAGTGGTGATCAGTATGATGGATATCCAATTGTCGGACTTGAAGCAGCTTACTTTGGCAGCCGTTATGAAGACCGTGTGCTTGATAGCGGCAGGCTGCATCAAACGACTGGTGAAGTTACAGTCGGCTTTACAGCTGCTCAAGAGCTGGGTTTAAAGATCGGTGATCAATTTACAGGTGCTCATGGAGCTGTAGTGGGCTTTGATGAAGAAGGGCATACGACAGAAGAAGAGTATTCGTCAGGTGAAGAGTATGGATCTGGGCAGGCTCAGGGCGAAGTGCACAGCGCTGAAGCAGCGGAACATGGTCAGCATACTGAGGAACTGCATGTAGACTCTGAGCATATTGAAGAGACACATTCAGATACGAGTGATGGGGCAGAACATCATGGAGCAGGTAATCATGATGCGCACCACTCATTTATATACACGGTTGTAGGAATTTTACCTAAATTAAACAGCAGCGATGATCGAGCGCTATTTACTACGATGGACTATGCTTGGGCCGTACATGATAGCGATGAGGCGGAGCGAGAAGTAACGACAATTATCGTAAAACCAAGCTCTTTGTTAGGCTTGCAAATGCTTAAGCAGCAAATGGATGCACATTCCGGCGTGCAGGCGGCTTATTCCAGCAAAGCAATCGCAGATGTGCTGAATATGGTTGATTCGGGCTCACAGCTAATGATGATTATGATGGCTATATGTACATTGTTAGCTGCGACATCATTGGTGCTATCGCTTGCTGCAGCGATTCAGGAGCGTAAGCGTGATGTTGGACTAATGCGTTTGGTTGGGAAAACAAAGAGGTATATATTGCTCGTAACGATAGGTGAAGGAGTTCTGCTTACAATTATAGGTGCTTTGCTAGGTGTTGTGGCAGGACATATAGCTGGAGCGATCATTAGCAAGCAGCTGTTTGTCTATGCTGGAATTCAGCTGCAGCCATGGTCAATGGCTGAATATGAGCTGCTCATGATATTGGGGGCGTTAGTGTTAGGCAGTCTTGCTTCTCTAGGTCCAGCAATGAAGGTGTATCGCACAGATCCTATTACATTATTTAGACAGTAGGAGGCGAGAGTTTTGAATAACTGGAAAATGATGATGTATTGCAGTGCATTGGCTATCTGCATCGTATTGTTATCAGGCTGCGGAGAGGAGATACAATCTACTGCTGGAACTTTTTTTGATGCCATCGATGCTTCGGCAAGTGAGGCGGGAGAGGCAGAAATATCCAATGTAGCTTCTCAGCTCGAGCAACCCGAAGAACTGCAAACGAAGGAAACAGACAGACAATCAGCAGCAGAAGGTACAGATACACAGCTAACACAGGAAGAGACAGATGCACAATCAGCACAAGGTGATCGGCTTGAAAACAAGAATCAATCAACTGAAATGAGCTTTCAAGCGATTCAATCGAGCAAGCTTCCTTCTAAGCAGGATCAGAAGTTACAGTTAAAAAATGATGCGGCAACAGAGATGGTTGCACAAGAAGTAGAAGCTGTAGAGGAATCAAGCAACACCAATTCTACCGATCGCTCAACAGAGTCGATGAAGGGCGATGAAGCTCAAGCTGGCAACACACCAAGCAGTACATCAAGCAGCAGCGCACCAAGTAGCGCACCAAGCAGCGCACCAAGTAGCGCACCAAGCAGCACATCAAGCAGCGCACCAAGCAGCACATCAAGCAGCGCACAAGGCAGCACATCAAGCAGCACATCAAGTAGTGCACCAAGCAGCACACCAAGCAGTGCACCAAGCAGTGGCACCACGAAAGATAAAAATGAGATCTATTGGAGTGAGTTCTTCGATAACGACGATCAAACAACCCCGTCTAATACATTCTGGGATTTGTCAGATCGTGAAGCTACGGTTAACATTAAAGGCTTTATGGGCGAGGTACTATCATTGGACAAAAATTGGTTTTTACTCATCCCTGAGCCAGGTGCAGAATGCCCATTCGATAACGGAGACGAGACGTATTGGAACAAAATAATGATCGTCTATGTCGATGATGACGTGAAGCTTCGTTATACATCGAAACCATTGCAAATTACTGGTAAGCTCGACGTTGGCATTAAGATCGACGAATCAGGCTACAAAACAATGTTCCGCCTGTACGACGCAACCTTCAAAGAGATCTAAATACAGTGAGCGAGCTATAACAAGAAGCTGACTGACTTGAACGAATTGTAATTTGTAACGGAACTGAGAAGCTCTATTGTGATGAATTTTCCTGGAATATGGAACTAACAGAACTCAGAGCCTCTATTAGCCCCAATTGCTTAATATTTAAGCGAAATAGAGGTAATAAGTGCACCTAGTTCCGTTAGAGCTTCTGAGCAGGCTTATTTCGTTGAATAGCGTCGCTCAGTTCCGTAAGCGCATGCCCCTCTTAAATAATGGAATTGAAAAGATAGCCTAATGGGCTGATCTCTTAATCGAATAGAGAGTAGGCTTATGTGCATGCACATAAGCCTACTCGAATTCATGATAGGGACTTATAAGACAGCCCCTAGTTATAACAATAGCACCTTTACTTTTTCGATAGCGACAGCAGCGATGATTCACGCACGATCAGACGATGCGGTATAATTACTCGATTGTGATGTACCGATGGCTGATCGGTAATTCGTCTAATTAGTATCTGTGATGCGGTGTAGCCGAGCTGATACGTGCCAATATCAATCGAGCTAATTGGTGGTGATGCAAGTTCGGATAAAGCGATATTGTTAAAGCTAACGATACACATATCCTCTGGCGCCTTGAAGCCAAGCTCTGTAAGTCCATGAACGACACCGAAAGCAACGGCATCGTCTATTACAACAAGTGCGCTAGGCCGCTCCTGCAAATTCATTAAGAAAGTCATCGCACGATAGCCGCCATGCTGCAAATATTCGCCTTCCACGATCCATTCCGGTCGCAGCTCTAATCCTTTCTCCTGCATGGCACGACGGTAGCCTGCCATCCGATCGAGCGACACAGTCAAGTTTGGCGGACCACTAACGAATCCAATCCGATCATGTCCTTGCAATATTAAATGTCTAGTTGCATCATAAGCAGCCTGCTCATTATCGTTATCAACGGATAAAATGTCGGGATGCTCATCTGTTCTTCCTATGAGAACGGTAGGGAATTGCGCTTTATCAAGCATCGAGATCAAAGGATCATTCATACGTGAAGACAGTAAAATTACTCCGTCCACACGCCTACCAAACACAAGCCTTGAAACCGTTTCTTTTTCATCATTTGGTGACGTAGCAGCAGCGAGCAACATATCGTAGCCAGCGAGTGTAGATTGTGTTAATATCCCGCGCAGAAGTTCTCCAAAAAAGAAATCTTTGAATAGCTCTTCAGCTGGACGCGGAAGCATGATCGCGAGTGTTTTCGTTGTTTTAGATACAAGGCTTTTAGCCATTATATTCGGATGATAGCCCATCTCCTCCATAATGCGCTTCACTTTGCTGCTTGTTGCACTGCTAATTCGATCATGGTTGGAAATAACTCTTGATACGGTGGAGGGCGAGACACCTGCAGCCTTTGCAATATCCTTTATCGTTACCATTAGGAAATGCTCCTTTATTCTGCAATTGTAAAAACATTGAGCTTACGATTACGTGAACTACTTGAAAGTTAATATATACCAAATGGAAGCGCTTAACAAACAGCGAGAAACTATCTAATTAAGAGAAAAAATGAGAAAACAGGAGATTTAATGGCTATATTTCCAAAAAATGAGCTATGCAAACGTTTTAACAAATTGCACAGTCTATTGTATGATGATGTCACGAATAGAACGCTTACATTTCCAGCTTGTATCATAAAAAGTCGTAGTAAACGTAAAAATTCGACGAGGATGGGGCTTTTTTGTTGAATTTTGAACAAACGTTTGCGCAAAATTGCACAATGTGATGCAAGTAAGGATTGAACGCTCTATCAGTTAGTCGATTTTTAAGTATACAATTTCGAAAGGGGAATACTTAGAATGAAAAAACTGCTGGCATTAACGATGATTGTTTCTCTAGTTTTTGTAGCTGCTTGCGGCTCTAACGGAAATGGAGGAAGCAACACAGGAGGCAATTCGCAGACGAATGCTCCTGAAACAACGAATGTAGCGAACAACGCTAACAACAACAGTAACAACGCTGGTGAAGAAGCAATCGAGGAACTAGTACCAGAGGAAGGCGCGACATTGCTCATATGGGAAAGTAAAGAAGAGCGTCCTTTCGTAGAGGCCATCGCTAAAGAATTTACAGAAAAGTACGGTGTAGAGATCAAATTTGAGGAAGTTGGCGCAGGGGATCAAGTTAACAAGCTAATGACAGATGGTCCAGCTGGTCTTGGTGCTGACGTTGTACTTTTCCCTCATGACAACCTAGGCAAAGCAGTTACAGCGGGTCTTGTTCTACCTAATGATTTTTATGAAGAAGAGACAAGAGCAGCAAACTCTGAGATTGCTGTTAATGCGGTAACCTACGACGGCGTACTTTATGGCTATCCTCGTTCTGTTGAAACTTATGCACTTTTCTACAATAAAGATATTATTTCAGATCCACCAACAACATTTGATGAGATCGTAGAGTTTGCGAGCACATATAACGATGTTGCTAACAATAAATTCGCTATTATGTGGGAAGTTGGGAACTTCTACTTCAACTACCCATTCGTTTCGACTGGCGGTTACGTATATGGTAACAATGGTCAGGATAAAGACGATATTGGTCTGAATACACCAGGAGCAGTCGAAGGCTTGGCGTACTACGGTTCTTTGAAAGAAAAGCTGCTGCCAATGAACTCTGGTGATATTAGCTACGACATTAAAAAGGGTTTCTTCACTAGCGGCACATTAGCTATGGACATTAACGGGCCTTGGACGATAGGCGATTATAGAAACGAAGGCATTAACTTCGGTGTAGCGAAGCTTCCTGACATTAATGGTCAACCAGCTTCTTCCTTCTCCGGAATTAAAGCATGGTACGTAAACTACTTTACGAAATATCCAATCGCAGCTCGTCTATTCTCCCACTTTGCTTCTACTAAAGAAGCACAATTGAAAAACTTTGAAATTACGGGTGCTTTGCCAGCAAACACTGAAGCGGCAAGCGATCCATCAGTAACAAGTGACGAGATCGTAAAGGGCTTCCTAGAGCAATTCGAGCAATCGACTCCAATGCCAGCTATTCCTGAAATGGGGAACGTATGGGATCCAATTGCATCAGCGTTCTCTGAAGTATGGAATAACGGGGCAGACGCGCAAACTGCACTCGATAACGCAGTTCAGCAAATAAAAGATGCAAACAATGGAGCTCAGTAACACGTTGTGACGCTCGGTCATCACCCGTCGATTGTTATCGGCGGGTGAACCGATGTTTTACGATTCGAATGAACTGATGCTTAATGTTACGTATCGTACGGAAAGGAGCCGGGCGCAATGAATCGACATCGTAATGCTGCAACGATCTTATCTGTTCTCTGTATGGGTCTGGGGCAGCTATATAATCGTCAATTTCTCAAAGGCTTACTGCTGCTAGTATTCAACGCAGCGGCACTTAGTTACTTTATCCCGAACATAGGAAATGCGGTATGGGGGATTGTTACATTAGGAGAAAAAACTCAAGGACTAGAAAAGGTTGGCAGACTAATGGTGCCTGTAGAGGGAGATCACTCCATCTACCTACTAATTGGCGGTCTGATTACTATTATTGCTTTAGCGATTTATCTTGTTGTATTTGTTATGAACGTTAAAGACGCTTATCGTACTGGTAGCATCAGGGATGAAGGGGAACCAGCGGCAAACTTTAAGCAAACATGGGCCTATGTTACCGATAAAAAATTCCCGATCCTTTTGTTAGCGCTTCCCGTATCTGGAGTGCTGCTGCTAACGATTATGCCGATTATTTTCATGATCCTGCTAGCGTTTACGAACTATGCTTCGCCTGATCATATCCCACCAGCATCACTTGTTGATTGGGTTGGTTTTCAAACTTTTAAAGATTTGCTGACACTTAAGACATGGAGTAGAACGTTTGTTGGTGTATTCACTTGGACAATAATCTGGGCAGTTTTGGCGACAGTTACGACATACTTTGGTGGTGTGCTCGTAGCCTTGCTCATTGAATCGAAGGGAATACGCTTTAAGAAGCTATGGAGAACAATTTTCATTATTCCATATGCAATTCCACAGCTGATTTCACTGCTTGTTATGCGTAATCTGTTCAATGGCCAATTCGGTCCAATTAATCAATATTTAAGTTACTTTGGGTTAGGCAAACTACCTTGGCTTACTGATCCTATTTGGGCAAAGGTTACCGTTATTCTTGTCAATATGTGGGTAGGTATTCCAGTATCTATGGTACTTATTCTCGGTGTATTGACAGCCATTCCGAAGGACTTGTATGAAGCAGCCGATGTGGATGGAGCAACGGGCTTTCAAAAGTTCAAAATTATTACGATGCCTTTTATCTTGTTCTCGACAGCCCCGATTCTCATTATGCAATTTGCAGGCAATATCAATAACTTTAACGTCATATTCCTATTGACGAACGGTGATCCGGTCAACGGAAATTATCAATATGCCGGAAGCACAGATTTGCTTGTAACGTGGCTCTATAAGCTGACGCTTAACAATAGCAAGTTTAATATGTCTTCGGCGATTGGCATTATTATTTTCTTACTTGTAGCCTCGCTATCGATCTGGAGCTATCGACGCTCACGCTCATATAAAGAGGAGGATATGGTACAATGACGAATCGAAAATCGAACTATATCCTGACGGCACTTAAATATGTGATCTTAATTTTTATTGCGGTCTGCTGCATCTATCCAGCGCTTTGGGTGATTCTGTCATCGCTTAGACCTGGTACGTCGCTCTACAGCCCAACATTAATACCAGAAAGCTTTACACTTGCCCATTACCGTGAACTGTTTACGAATCCGAGCTTTCAGTATGGCAAATGGTATCTTAACACCTTGAAAATTGCGACGCTTACGATGTTATTCTCCACCATTCTCGTAACACTTAGCATGTATGCTTTGTCGCGCTTTCGGTTTCGTTCACGCAAGTCGATGCTGACATCGATGCTCATTCTAGGAATGTTTCCAGGCTTTATGAGTATGATTGCAATCTTCATACTAATGCTGCAATTGAATTTGCTAGATACGCACGCAGCGCTAATTCTTGTATATTCTGCTGGCTCCGTGCTTGGCGGATTCGTTGTGAAGGGCTACTACGATACGATTCCAAGAAGTCTTGATGAAGCAGCCCGTATTGATGGAGCGAGTCATATGCAGGTCTTTTTGAAAATCATGCTCCCACTATCAAGACCGGTGCTTACGTATGTTGCCCTAACGCAATTTACCGGGGTGTGGGGAGACTTTATATTTGCTAGATTAGTGCTGCGCAGTAAAGAAAATTGGACGCTTGCCGTAGGTATGTGGGACTTAGTTGCATCGTATCAAAACAGTAACTTTACGTTGTTTGCTGCGGGTGCGGTATTAATCGCTATTCCGATTACGCTGTTGTTTATATTCCTGCAACGCTTCCTTGTGCAAGGCTTAACGTCCGGCGCGTCCAAAGGATAAGATGATGTTGAAAAATATAATTGTAGATACTAACAGACTACTGCTGCGTGCGATAGTATTGCTGCTGCTCATTACGCTTGTCGCTTGTTCGTCAGACAATAGTCCAGTGCACAATAAAAATGCGGAGAATGCTGCGACAAAAGAACAGCAAGACAATGAACATAATGAGAACCAGGCTGAAGAAGCATTGCAAGGGAAACAAGATGAAACGGCTGAGAACGATCAAGACGATTCCAAGCAAGGCTCAGGAATAAGCGGCCCGTTCGATATTGACGAACAGCCGGGTACTGTATTTTATGAAATATTTGTTCGTTCCTTTTACGATAGTGACGGAGACGGGATCGGCGATTTGAATGGAGTTACCGCTAAGCTGGATTATTTGGAGGAGCTCGGTATTGGCGGCATCTGGCTTATGCCGATTAACAGCTCACCAAGCTATCACGGCTACGACACAACCGATTATTACGAGGTTAATCCGGAGTATGGGACGATGGACGATCTTACAGCGTTGCTGGATGAAGCGCATAAGCGAGATATTAAAGTCATCATGGATCTTGTCGTTAATCATTCTAGCAGTGAGCATCCTTGGTTCAAGGATGCGGCTAATAACCCGGAAAGCCCTTATCGATCCTGGTACCATTTCGTTACGAATGATGAACAAACAACAGGTTCGGTCAGTGCTGCAGGCAGTGGTAATCCGTGGCATAGCTATGGTAATTCCAAATATTTAGGTATTTTCTGGGGCGGCATGCCTGACTTTAATTTTGATGAACCTAAAGTCAGAGAAGAGTTAATTGCTATCGGCCAATTTTGGCTAGAGAAAGGTCTGGACGGCTTTAGGCTGGATGCAGCAAAGCATATTTATGGGGATTTTAACTCGACGGTTCATAAGCCTGAAGTTCAAGCAGCCAACCAAGAGTGGTGGCAAGAGTTCAGAAGTGGTATGGATGAAGTGAATCCAGATGCATTTCTCATTGGAGAAGTGTGGGATTCGATGGCTGTAATCGGCCCTTACTTTGATCAAGCGCTCGATTCTGCGTTTAATTTTGATCTTGCTGATCGGCTGCTGGGCGCTGTCTCTGGAGAGACAGACCCGGATCTAGGCTACTCGCTTGGTCGGACGCATGAATTTTACGCTCAATCGTCAGATGGTGTGTTTGTCGATGCGCCATTTTTAAGCAATCATGATCAGAATCGTATCATGACGGTTCTAGGTAACAATGTCAATCATGCTAAGATGGCTGCGAGCTTGCTGCTTACGCTGCCTGGTACGCCATTCTTATATTATGGCGAGGAGATTGGCATGCAAGGTGCGAAGCCAGATGAACACATTCGTGAGCCGATGCTGTGGTATGCGGATACAGCTGGAGGTACGGGGCAAACGACATGGGAGCAAGGACGTTACAATCCAGATCCAGCAAAGGTTTCTGTAGAGGCGCAGGATCAGGACGAAGCATCATTGCTCAACCATTATCGTCGGCTGATTAAGTGGCGTAACAGCGAGCCAACCTTGCAAAATGGTGCTATTGCAGAATATAAGCTGGAGGAAGCAAACAGCAAGCTGAGCCTATATGTGCGGGCAACGAAAGATGATCGTGTGCTCGTTGTGCATAATTTGTCTGGACAGCAGCAAGAGGCAGAGCTCAAGCCGTCTGAGATGTATGGAGCATTTGAAAAGCTGCTGTATGCGACAGATGAAGCAGCTGAACTGAACGAAGGCATGCTGCAGCTGCCGCCATATAGCACAGTCATTATACGGTAACGGCTCATTGACGGATATGCCGTCAATGTTATGCCTAGTGATGGCGTAATGATGGAAATGCCGGCAATGTTATGCCTAGTGATGGCGTAATGATGGAAATGCCGGCAACGTTATGCCTAGTGATGGCGTAATGATGGAAATGCCAGCCAAGCTATTGCGAATGTGGTAAGGAAGCTAGCTAATGAACTGTATAAGTAACAATACAGCATGGGGTGCGTATTAAGTCACTAATACCAAAAGAAGCAAGGGCTATTTTGCCCTTGCTTTTAATTTTTTCTTTGCCAACGGAACTGAGAGGCGTTATTCCTAGTAATTAAGATCATTTTACTGGCTAATGGAACTCAGCGACGTTATTGGCTACAAATTGCTTCATTTTGAAGCAATTTTGTCTAATAGCGCTTCTCATTTCCGTTAGAATCATATACTCGGCAAATATATCAAAATAAGGCTTCTCACTTCCGTTACAGCCTGCTCGCATCAATCCGTATCTTGTTACAGGCTGCTGCGAGCAATCCGCCTCTTGTTACAGCCATCTCGCATCAATCCGCCTCTTGTTACAGCCTGCTCACAGCAATCCGTATCCTGTTACAGCTTGCTTGCATCAATCCGTTTCCCGTTACAGCACGCACACCGTAATCCGCTTTATTGTGCCTACAGCTTTGTTTACCTGATAGCCAGCAGCGGAATAAGGAAAAGCGGAATTGCCTAACCAAACAGCGTGGGCCGTTTAAGTCATGAATCCATAACTTAAACGGCCCACCGTTTTATTATATTGCTTGAAGTACGATAAAGCTGTAGGGAGGCAATAAGACGGTTATATGATTAGCCTGCTTGCCAGCAGCTGGCAGCAGCTTTGCATCTCCGCCATAGAACAGTACTGACCATGGTTCTGCAGCAAGCTTAGGCTCAGCGGCAGCATCACGAGCGTTCAGTAGAATTAGTATGCGCTCGCCGTCCGCAATTCGTTCGTAAACGAGTGTACCGTCATCATCTTTTCCTGCATGAACAAAGCGAATATCGCTTGAGCGAAGGGCTGAATGCTGATGACGAAGCGCAATAAGCTGCTTATAGAAAGAGAGTAAATCAACATTTTGCTTCTCAGGCTCCCATATCATACATTTGCGACAATCAGGGTCACCTTCCCCGTCAATACCTACCTCATCACCGTAATAGATGCACGGTGTTCCAGGATAGGTTAGCTGGAATAAAGCAGCAAGCTTCATCGCATCTTCATTATTATCGCATATCGTAAGCAGGCGAGGGGTGTCATGGCTGTCGAGCAGGTTGAAGGCAGTTTCCGTTACCTGCTGTGGGTACGCAGCTAGCTGATGGCCTATCGCTTGTGTGAAGGTTTGCGCATCAAGACTTTGATGTCCAAAGAAATCAAGTACGGCGTTAGTGAACGGATAGTTCATTACCGCATCGAACTGATCCCCTTGCAGCCACATGATCGAATCATGCCATATCTCACCTAGAATATAGGCCTCAGGATTAACTTCCTTTACAATGTTGCGGAATTCCCGCCAAAACTGATGATCGACTTCATTAGCCACATCAAGACGCCAGCCATCAATGCCAATCTCCTCGATCCAATAGCGAGCTACTTGGAACAGGTATTGCTTTACCTCAGGATGCTCGGTATTGAGCTTCGGCATCAGCGGCTCAAAAGCAAAAGTATCATAGGTTGGAATACCGTCGATGACTTGCAGTGGCCATTCACGCACATGGAACCAATCTGCATATTTAGACTGTTTACCATGCTTTTTCGCATCGAGGAACGGAGCGAATGTACGACCCGAATGATTAAATACAGCATCAAGCAGCACACGAATACCGCGTGCGTGGCAAGCATCAACCAGCTCTTTTAGCTTCTCATTCGTCCCAAACTGCGGATCGACCTTTAAGTAATCCTGTGTATCGTATTTATGGTTAGTCGTTGCTTCAAACAGAGGAGTAAAGTAGATCGCATTAATGCCAAGCTCTGCGATATGATCGAGATGATCAAGCACACCTTGAAGATCCCCGCCAAAAAAATTAGTAGGTGTAGGGTTGCCACCCCAAGGCTCGACGTTAGCTGGACTGATGGATGGATCGCCACAAGCAAAGCGTTCCGGGAAAATTTGATAGAATACGGCATCCTTCACCCAAGCAGGCGGCTCAAACACATCGATCGGATTAATGAACGGAAAATCAAAAAAAGAATTCGGATTGTCAGGCAGCTCGGAAACAAAGCCGCGCTCAGTATAAATGATCTGATCTTTATGATTAGCGTCTGTTAAACGAAATGCATAGCGAAGCCTGCGATATGGCGGAGTCACGCTAGCTTCCCAATAATCAAACTGCTCATCCTGCGCAAAAATTCGCATCTTTACAATGTCTAGTGTTGTATCCCATGTGTACTTATCTCCTACAATCGCCTCGACTTTGGCACAATCCTTCTTTTTTGTACGAAGTCTAAGGTGAACGGTACGACGATCATAAGCATAGGACCAGTTTTGCTTTGGTCGATGATATACAGCTTCTAGTAGCATTTTAATCACGCTCCTTGAACTTTTTTTCAGACACTTCCTATATAAGTTGAACTAAAGACTAACTGCTGCGGCCAGAATGAGAAATGATTCTGGAGAAGCGAAGCGTTCGCCTACAAGCTTTCGGAACGAAAGCTGCATCGGAAGCCTAAGCTTTTTCCCCGTATTTCTACCACCGATTATCTCCTTCAGAAATTTGGGGACAACTACAAGTTTTCGTTAGAAAACTACTTCGGAAGCTTATGCCAGGAAGAACATTTCTCATGGCGGCCTTACGAACATGATTAGTTCAACTTATATAGATAAAACAAGAAGAAGGCACAACCAGGGCATAATTGTCCGAGGTTGTACCTTCTCCAACATCAATGTTCTCGCAAAGCATAGCGAACATATGGTTTACGGTAGCATTGCCTTTCTATTGTATCTCTCAACAGTTTTATTATACTATATGATGGTAATTTGGAATAGTACAAATTACAAAAATATGCTAAAAAATAATCAGCATTTTCTAAGCAAAGCCGTTCAATATTGGCACTTCAGCTAACTCGTCTCATAGCGCGCTTTTAACCGCTTAGCCATCTCTATTACCTGCTCATTGTCAGGCAATATCAGACTCGTTAAGTGCCGGTCTGAGGAATAGGCTTTGATGCTACTTTTTATCGCATCAACAAATGCTTGCGGACCTATGCCTACCAGTTCTTCTAGGCTAGCTGTGGTGGCTTCGATTACATCTGGATAGCTTTGCGACGGAGCCCCGATTGCTGCACGATCGTAAAATTGACGGACAAGCGAAGCGCGATCACTTCCTCGTCCTCCTGCAACAACGAATGCGTGTACACAAAAAGCGTGCAGCTGTCTACGTTGCGCAATACCGCAAAACTTTTGTCCATTGATACTCATGTCGTAATCCCCAGGACAATAAGCTCCAGAGATTTCTCCAACATGTACAGTTGCTCCGGTATGTGCCAACGCTTCGCTAATAAGCTGAGCCATTCGATCAAAATCTTGGTGGAAGTTAGCAGCCTGCATGTCTAATGGAAAGATAAGTGAGACATTAACGACGCCAAGATCTAAAGGAACTGCCGCTCCTCCAGAGTTGCGCACGATTGGCAAAAAGCCTGTAGAAGCAAGCCAGTTCATCGCCTGCCTCGCATATGGTAGTCGATAGTCACGCTGGCCTAATACGAATGCGTTGGGATGACGCCATATGTGACATATGCTAACCTTGCTTCGTGCAGCTTCCTTGCAAAGCAATTCGTCTAGAGCAAAGGCTTGCAGGGGATCGATAGGTTCAATCTGATTACTGCGATCAAGGATAATGATGTCGCTTGCCCACGAAGCGATGCTGTGCTGAGTCATTTAATCCCTCCATGAAGCTATATATCTCGAGACTCCAATAATGAGCTATAGCTAGAAAGTAAGTTAGTAGGTATCATCTATTATTTACTCATTATATCAAGGAAAACGATCATGCATAAGACAAATGACAATAGTGAAGCTTTAAAAGACGATGTTTAAACTCTATCTGGTAGTAATCTATCCAGTAACAATGTGTCATAAAATGTTCACATTAAATTATTGATAAGGATTGATAAGGATTCTCATTATCAATATACTGAATTCTAGTGAGAATAATTATCAGAGGGAGTTTTTGTAAAATGAAAAAGCTATTATTCGTATTAACATTTGTAGTTGCGTTAACTGCATGCAGCAGTGATAACAGTGGAAATTCTAAAGTTAATGAGGTGCCAAGCACGAATACAGTTCAGACCCAAAGCAGTGAAGACCAATCACAGCAGGAGCAGGCTGAACAAACAGCTTCTGATACAGAACAAACGGTTACTTACTTAGGTGAAGACTACACATTGCCTGGGGAGATTAACAATATTGTTGCAGCAAGTCTTGAATCTATGGAGGATGCAGCGATGCTTGGTATTAAGCCGGTTGGCGTATTGTCGATTGGAGATGCTATACCTGAATATTTGGCTACGGAGCTTGAAGGAGCGGCTTTAGTTGGAGATAAGTTCTCGCCTAATCTAGAAGCGATTGTTGGGCTTGATCCAGATGTTATTCTAGGGACATCTAAGTTCGATGAAACCGTAGCATCCTCATTGAACAAAATTCAAACACATATTCCTTATTCACATATTTCAACCAATTGGGAAGCTAACTTGCTGCTACTAGGTCAATTAACAAATAAAGAGTCAGAAGCTCAAGCGCTAATCGATCAGTATTATGCGGATTCTGAAGAAGCAAAAGCTCAAATTGGCGATAGCTTGCAAGATAAGTTAGTGCTTATTATCCGTATCCGTCAAGGTGCAATGAACGTTTATCCAGCAGGAGTATATCTCAATCCGGTACTTTATGAAACACTTGGTACACCAGTGCCAGAAGTGATTCAAGCGGCTGAGGCTCAGGCTGCATTATCGCTTGAAGCTCTTGCTGATGCTAACCCAGATTACATTTTCCTACAATTCGAAACAAGTGAGAACAGCGAGCAACCAGCAGCTCTTGATGATCTATTAGCAGATCCGATATTCCAAAGCATCGAAGCTGCGAAAAATGATCACGTGTTTATCAACGCTATCCATCCACTTGCACAAGGCGGCACAGCATGGTCAAAGATCAAATTCCTTGAAGCTGCAATTGAGCATTTGACTAAATAGGTGCGTTGATATGGGAGAGAAGAGGAAGGCATCAACTTGGATATTAGCAACGTCTCCTTTCTTTATTCTCCTTGCTATTACACTGTCCGTATTAATTGGAACGAAGGAGATTTCCTTACATACGGCATGGCAGGCGATCACGCATTTTGACGGAAATCTAGTTGAGCATAATATCGTTCGCTCTTCTCGTATACCGCGCGTCGTTGCGGCACTTTTTGTAGGTGCATTCTTAGCAGTAGCAGGAGCAATAATGCAAGGAATTACGCGAAATTATTTAGCATCGCCCTCGATTATGGGAGTGAATGATGGTTCAGCCTTTGTTATTACGATGGCGATCGTCTTTATTCCGGGTTTAAGCAATACGCAGATGATCGTACTCTCGATGCTTGGCTCAGCACTTGGGGCAGCTCTCGTATTTGGATTTGGCTCGCTTGTTCGCGGGGGATTGTCCCCCGTACGGCTTGCCATTATTGGTACAGTTATTGGCACATTTTTAAGCAGTGTAGCTAGCGCAATTGCAATGTATTTCCAAGTTTCACAGTCGGTAAGCATCTGGTACAATGCAAGGCTGTATCAAGTTAAGCCGGATATGCTGTGGGCTTCGATACCGTTCGCTTGCGTCGGTCTACTGCTTGCGCTGCTCTGTGCTAAAAGCATTACCGTAACTTCGCTTGGTGAAGAAGTTGCGATTAGTTTAGGCCAGCGTACGCGATTAATTAAAGCGATCAGCATTCTATCTGTCGTTATATTGACAGGCACTGCCGTTGCTATTGTTGGGAAAATCGCATTCGTAGGGCTGATCATCCCGCATATTACACGGTTTCTAGTCGGCAATGATTATCGCTTCATTATTCCTTGCTCTGCAGTGATAGGCGCATGGATGCTGGCAATATGCGATGTGCTGGCACGTCTAGTAAATCCACCGTTCGAGACGCCAATCGGTGTGATTACAGCAATGATTGGAATTCCTTTCTTCCTATATCTCATACGGAAAAAAGGAGGACAATCCAATGCATAGTAAACGATTTTTTGTGATGATGCTGCTTGGTGGATTAGTAGCAAGTTTAGCTTTTTATTGGCATATAACGAATGGGATGTTCGATCTTTCCGTTAAGGAAGTATTTCAAAGCTTGCTGCGGATAGGAACAGATCCGAAACGAGACCTTGTCATATGGGAGTTTCGCTTGCCTCGTATCGTTATTGCAGCACTGGTCGGAATTGGGCTTGGTATAGCTGGTACTATATTGCAAGGGATTACACGCAATGGTCTTGCTGATCCAGGCATATTAGGCATTAACTCTGGTGCAGCATTTACGATCGTCATTTTTTTATTCTTTTTTGATCAAATTAAAGCGCATATTCCATCAGGTTCGGTACTTTCAGTTATGCTGATGCCACTTTTTGGTCTAGTAGGTGGTTTATTTGCTGCGGTATTAATATTTATGTTTGCTTGGAAGCATGGTAATCTTGATATGCAACGTTTAATATTAACGGGAATTGCATTGAATACCGGCTTTGGGGCATTAACGATGTTCATTTCGCTGAAAATGAATGCACAGGACTATGAGATGGCGGCAGTATGGCAAGCAGGCAGCATATATAATGCCAATTGGATCTATGTGTGGACGATGCTGCCTTGGATCATTGGCATTAGTGCATATTTACTTAAAAAAGCACCGTTGCTTGATTATTTACTGCTTGAAGACAGTTCAGTAAAAAGTTTAGGTATTCCGCTGGAGCGGGAAAAAATAGTGCTATTGTTATGCAGCGTTGGATTAGTAAGTGCTTGTGTATCCGTATCAGGCAGCATTGGCTTTATCGGACTCATGGCGCCTCATATTGCTCGTCGACTAGTAGGAACAGCGAATCGCTACGTTCTCCCGATGAGTGCAATGATCGGCATATGCTTACTTATGATATCTGATTTTGTAGGCAAAAATGTATTTGCGCCTTCCGAGCTGGCTGTAGGCATTGTTGTTTCAATTCTAGGCATTCCCTATTTCTTATATTTGTTAGTAAAGACGAAGGAGTGAGCATATTGAAGCATATGATATCTGTCCAGGAGCTGTCATCTGGATATGACAAGCAGGTTGTATTTTCAGAACTAAGCACGACGATTGAAGAGGGGAAAATTACGACGATTATTGGTCCGAATGGGTGCGGAAAATCAACGCTGCTAAAAACAATTGGGCGAATACTGAATAAAAAAAGCGGCAACATCTATATTCAGGATCAAAATATGGAACAGCTTCATACGAGAGATATCGCACAAAAGCTTGCGGTGCTTTCTCAAAATCCTGCTGCTCCAAGCGGCTTGAAGGTAGAGGAACTAATCTCCTATGGACGCTATCCACACCGGAAAAACATAGGACGGTTAACGTCTAAGGACAAAGAAATTATTCATTGGGCGATGAGTATTACTCATACATTGCCGTTTCGCAATCGCACTATTGAACAGTTGTCGGGAGGACAGCGGCAAAAGGTATGGCTTGCGATGGCATTAGCACAAGAGACAAAAATATTGCTGCTGGATGAGCCCACAACTTATCTTGATATGGCGCATCAGCTTGAGGTGCTTCATATTGTACAGCAATTGAATGAAAAGCATGGCTGTACAATCGTAATGGTGCTTCATGATATTAATCACGCCGCACGCTTCTCACATCAAATTATTGCGATGCGCAGCGGTACAATTATTGCGGAAGGTTCCCCAGATGCTATTATGACTGCTCAGGTGCTTGCTGATGTATATCATATTGATGCAAGGCTAATGATTGATCCGGAAACAGGCTGCCCCGTATGCTATAGCTATGATATGCTGCCTAATGCTGCTGAAGAAGAAGCTGAATTAAAGGATGAGCAGCAAGCTCATGTTGCTGCTCATGGATAGGTACGAACTCGTTGGTCCCAACGAATATGTGTATGAGTTGAATGTTTATGTTCCAAAGCAAGCTCCACCACCAGGTGGCTTTTCTGTTTACTATGTACTGGATGGATCTATGTACGGATTATACGTTTCGGAAATGATTCGCAATCAAATTCGTAACTCACCGAAAACAGGTGTTGATGCTGCGATCGTAGTAGCAATCTGCCATCAAGAAACGGATTATGCTGCTGCAAGATTTCGTGATTTTACAGCACCTGCAGAAGCATATCACTTGCCTGAGCGGCTGCAGCATGTTAAGGATCGTGAATATGGCGGCGCTGCGTTATTGACAAGCTTTCTTCATGAGCAGCTAATCCCGTTCATCGATCGCCACTATCCAACGAATCATGGCTTGCGAGCGCTCGTTGGGCATTCACTTAGCGGTTATTATGTATTGTGGTCGATGATTACAGAGCATTCTAGATTTCAAGTTCATGCAGCGATAAGTCCATCGATATGGTGGAATAATTATGAGCTTTTAGCTTTGGCAGAACAAGTGATGCCGCAATGGATTGATGTTAGACCACATAGCTCCTGTTTCATTGCAGTAGGAGAGCTGGAAGGCTTTATGGTAGATGATGCTAAAAATATGGAAAATATTATAAATCCTGCATGGACGAATCTTTTATCAAAAGTTGTCTCTGATGAAAATCACGCATCCGTTATGCCGACGGTATTAAGCGCTGTACTGCGATTTTCCACGAAGCAATTTCAACAAAACAATTAATAATTAAATACTAATAAAAATAGTTAATAAATTATTATTTTATGCTTTGCCCTCGATGAAGAGGGCATTTTTTATTTTAAATAAATATATTTCATTCATATTTTTCTGTAATTCGTTCACACTATCGATAACAAATGGTAAACGGCGGTGAAATTTAGTGAATAAAGTGAACAAAAATCACCAGGATCAACGACATACTGAATATCAACAGGGTCGATCTGAGCAGCAGGAGCCGTTTTCTCCTACTCCAGATCTGACGCCTCGTCTAGAATGGTTCAAGCTGCAGCTGGATCGAGTATCCGAGGTTGTTTTTCATGAATTTACGATAAGCCACGATCACCCAAGTGCACTTTTGTTTATGAATGGAATGTTTGATATACAGCTAGCTGAACAACAAGTACTGGAACCAATGCTTAGTAAAACCTTTTATATGAAGGATGAGCTAACAAAGTATCTGTTAACTCAAAGCCAGCTTCCTGCTACGGAGCTGCAATGGGTCGAAGAGGCGACCGATGCGCTTAATGCCATATTACAAGGCTATGGGGTAATTGTATTTCAAGGTGAGCCTCGAATGCTCATTCTACCCTTCGCTAATTATGAAACACGCTCGATTGAAGAGGCACCTAATGAAACAGTTTTAAGAGGGCCTCGCGAAGCGTTTATTGAGGATATAGGTGTCAATCTTAGCTTGCTTAGACGCAGAATTAAAAGCGCTCAATTCAAAACAGAGGAGTATATGCTTGGTAGAAAAACATCAACGGGGGTTATACTCGCCTATATGGAAGGAGTATGCAAAGACTCCTTAATCGAAGAAGTAAGGAGAAGGATCAGTTATATAGATATTGATGCGGTCATAAGCTCGAGTCAGATTGAAGAATTGATTGCAGATCGCCCCTCTTCACCCTTTACTCAAATTCAATATACGGAACGACCTGATGTCGTTAGCTCTTCGATTTTGGAAGGAAGAATTGCGATACTCGTTGATAATACACCGATAGCATTGTTAGCACCAACGACTATATTTTCTAAGCTGCAGTCGTCGGAGGATTATTATCAAAACTTTATTGCAGCTACGGCGATCCGATATATTCGATATTTATTTTTGTTTATATCCTTTTTGCTGCCATCGTCTTATATTGCTGTATCGACCTTTCATGCCGAAATGATCCCTTTCAGATTGCTTATAACGGTTGCGGCTGCACGTGAAGTTGTTCCATTTCCAGCATTACTAGAAGTGTTTATTATGGAAGTCTCATTTGAGGCACTTCGTGAAGCTTCCGTTCGAATACCTAAATCAATCGGACAAACAGTATCTATCATTGGCGCTTTAATTATCGGGACAGCTGCTGTTCAAGCAGGAATCGTTTCTGCTGCCATGGTTATTATTGTATCCGTTACGGGAATCGCATCCTTTATTATTCCTAGCTTTGATCTAGGTCTTACCTTTCGCTTGCTGCGATTTCCGCTGATGCTGCTGGCAGGAACGTTTGGGATTTTTGGTATTGCATGTGGAATGTTTCTTATCTATACCCATGTTCTTAATCTGCAATCGTTCGGTGTACCTTATTTAACTCCGATGGCTCCTGTTAATCATGATTCAGCTAAGGATGTATGGCTGCGTACCCCGTGGTGGAAAATGAATGAACGTCCTTCCTGGGCTAATCCGAACAATAGAAATCGTCAAAAGAAGCAATCTAGAGGCTGGATGCTGGAACAGGAGGAACTGGAATGAGAAAGCTTGCCCTATCCTTACTTATTCTAACAATGCTTACTGGATGCTGGTCGTCGTTGGAGCTTAATGATCAAGCCTTTGTAAGTTTGTTAATTATAGATCGCAACGACGATGGCATAGAAGTGACGTATGGTGTGCCGCTCACGACTAATTTAACGAGCGGAGATGCAGGGGGTTCAGCTCCAGGTAGTCAAGTATTTGGCTTTTTTAGCCGTACAGCTCCGACATTAGAGGAAGCAATCCAGAAGGTACAAGGCGATCTATCCAGGCGTGCCAACATCGGGCAGAATCGAAATATTGTTATCGGAAGAAGATTTGCAGAAAGTGGCATTACACCGGTTCTTGAGCTTGCCGCAAGGAATCCTTACATCCGAATGAACACTAATATGTTTCTAATCGATGGTTATGCTAAGGAAGAAGTATCCAAGGCGACAGTAGTATCAGAACGCTTTTTTGTTTCCATATTGAACAAATATATAGAGCAACGGACAGTACTTCAAACAACAATAAAAGATTTTATGCTTTCTAAAGCATCCGGTGGTGACGGACTACTACCTATCATTAACTTTTCCAATGCATCTGAAGGGGCAATCGTTGGTAAGTCATCAACGGTAAGCACGGGCGGTGCAGGTATTATAAAAAAAGGAAAGCTAGTAGAGCCAATATTAACTCCAGATCAAACTTCGGCTGCGCAAAGCATTCGCAACCAGTTAGGTCAGTATTACTTTAGCATAAAAGTCCCAAAGGATGAGGGATGGATTGGGTTATATAGCAGCTCAGTCGATGTGCAAACAAAAATCATGAAGCTGCAAAATAAATACCATATTATATTGACTCCAACCTCGGAGGTCGAAGCTATTGGCAACAATTCGGATATGAATTTTACGATCTATGAAAATGTTAAAAAGCTTGAGGACTCGATCGAGCAATACTCGAATGAATTGCTAGTTAATTCAATGGAAGTTATTCAACAAACCGGTGCAGATGTTTTTCATTTTGATCGGTATATGATGATGAAGTATCCGAAGGAATGGGATAAGGTCAAAGATCATTGGCGGGAATACTATCGCGACCAACTCGTTATTGATATCGATTCCGTCTTTCATATAAGACGAAAAGGGTCTACCGTTAGATCGTTTAAATCGCAATTTATTGATAATAATGAAGGAGATTAGACGAGCCATGACTACTAAGGTTATAACACAAAAACAACTATATAAATATTTTACGATTCATATTATAACGACGATTATTATGTTTATGATTGGTTTATTACTGCAGCAAAGCGGTTTCAGCGCACCACTTGGTGCGCTGCTTGGGTGCTTTATTGGTGTAGTCATTACGCTAGTTACGATTAAGTTTGCTAAGCGAAGACCAGACCATTTCTTTGTCCATTATGGTGCGGATATTCTTTCGCGCTGGCTCCATTATCCGTTATTGTTTTTTATTATAGTAACGAATTTATTTATCGCGACAATTAATTTATGGGAAATACAAGACTTTTTATTGCAGTTTTATTTAGCTGGAACACCAGCGTGGGTGATTGTAGGTTTATGTGGATTATGTATCGCCTATATGGCGCGATATGGAATAAAGTCAATGTTTAGAGCAGCAGAAGGCATGTTTTACTTAAGTATGATCACATTTATTATTATTCCGTATCTTGTTCAATCTAATGTGGAGTGGTTTATGGCACAAGGCTTTCTTACTCACGCTTCTTTTCGTAATGCATGGCCGACAGCTTATTATATCGGGTCAATATTTGGTGAGGCATCGCTTATTCTATACATTTATCCGTATATTAGTCAGGCATCAAGTACACGGCGGACAACGATTAAATTTTCAGCACTTGCTGTATTGATGGTGATCTTACATATCGTTCCGATTCTTTTAGTGCTAGGACCAGATCTTGCACAAAACTTAAACTACCCTGAACTGGATATTATTCGCTTAATAAAAAGCGGATCGTATTTGGAAACATTGGATCCTGTTATTATTGCTTTATGGCTAATTAGCATATTTATTAAGATCAGCTTTATATTATTTGTTATTAGTCATATGATCTCCAGAGTGCTTAATATGAAATACAGCAAGCCGCTTGTTTTTCCAATATCCATATTTATCGTCGTTTGTACGCTTTGCCTTGCTCAATCGCACACTCAGTTTTTTAACCTGCACAACGGCGGTATCATTACGTGCATATACATTTCGCAGCTCATCCCACTTCTATACTATGTGACGGATTCCTTTCGAAGGAGGCGGAAGCAAAATGAGGAGGAGAGCCTATGATATTGATCGCTTTAGCATATGTGCTAATTGTAAGCTGCGAAGTATATTATATGAAGCAACGAAATGTTTCGATAAAACCGTATATGATTCTGTACGTTGTGATGTTAATTATAAGTGAGGCGTTGTACTTCTATAGAGAACAGTTCCAACTTATTCAGCTAATAAAGATGATTTTTGCACCATTGGAAAACTTTATACTACCAAGATGATTTTATCTAGTTTTAGATTTATTTGTAAAATCACATATTCATAAATAAGGTGGTGGTACGTTATACTATAGGTATTCAATATTATACTGGTACATAGTAGGAGGAAGCAGTTTGAAGAAGGAAAGTTTATTGAAGAAAGGGAATAAGTCTGCGTTAATGGCCGCATGCGTTAACTTCGTTATTTCCATCATTAAAGGTGTAGCTTTTATGTTTACCGGCAATGTGGCGATGTTTGCTGAAACGATGCATTCACTCGGTGATGCAGCTAATCAATTTTTTGTGTTTATTGGTAGTGCGTTGTCCAAGAAACGTCCCAATGATCGTTATCCGAATGGATTCGGTCGAATTGTGAATTTGGTGCTTTTATTTGCGGTCATTATCGTAGGTATTATGAGTTATGAGACGATAAAAGAAGGAATACATCATATACTGCATCCTACTGAATCGACAGGGATATGGATTAATATTTCAGTATTAACTGTAGCCGTTATTCTTGAAGCATTTGTAATGTTTAAGGCAATGAAAGAAGTCATTCATGAGACCAATATTGAAGCTAAAGGATTCGCGATTATTTCAAAAAGCTTTTCGAACTTGTCTAAAGCAAAGCCAGCGACGAAGCTAGTTTTTATGGAGGATTTGGTAGCGACACTTGGAGGTATTATTGCGATCTTAGGGATATTGCTCTCCTATTATGCTGGGCTGCATGCAGCAGAAGGGATTGCATCAATCATGATTGGTGTAATGATGTTCTATGTTGTAGGTAAAGTGTTTCTTGATAATGCAAAAGGTGTGCTTGGCGAAGCGGATGATGAGTTGGAAGCTAAGATCGCTGCTTATATCTTTACGAATGAAGAGGTTAAAGATATTAAGGCATTATATGCCATGAAAGAAGGGGAAGATTATCATATCGAAATGAAACTAGAAATCGACCCTTCGATCTCAGTTGGCAAAGCAATTGACATAAAGCAAAGAATTGAACAAAAGATCCAATCGATGCCAGGCGTTACCGATGTTATTATTGAATTTGAAGAAGATGATCATATCGAATCTTGGGATAAAGTGAAGTCGGCTCCAATTGGTTAGCTTACTAAGTTGCCTACTAGGTGACTGCAGACTATCCCCAAACTCTTTGTTATGAGTTTGGGGACAGTCTTTTTTTGTTTGTGCGGAAAAAGTTAGCTTTGGTGGATGTCCTTCTCGTTTATGTAATCTAGTTTAAACTTGAAAAGTAAAGACTTGACTACTCACAAAAAACAAAGTATATTCTTATTATACTTATAGGGGTATATGTATAGTGATTATTTAAACAATTGTAGTTGGCTTATGAAGTAGAAGTTTGAATTTATTATAGGAGGTTTTATTAAATGTCTATAAAGGTGAATAAAGTGTTGGATGCAAAAGGGCTAGCTTGTCCGATGCCCATCGTAAGAACAAAGAAAGCTTTAGAAGTGATGACTGCTGGTCAAGTGCTTGAAGTTCAAGCAACGGATAAAGGATCACTTGCAGATATTCAAAGCTGGGCAAAAACAACGGGACATCAATATTTAGGCACTAATAACGAAGGAGATGTGCTTTATCATTTTGTACGTAAATCAGACCCTTCTGAGGTTAAGGAAGCTCATAGCTATTCACATGTCATTACCAATGAGCAATTAGAACAAAAGTTGAATGAAAATGCAACGATAAAAATTGTTGATGTTCGAGAGCCTGCAGAGTATGCCTTTTCTCGAATTCCAGGTGCCATATCAATACCGCTTGGAGAGCTAGAGCTGCGTGTCGATGAACTTAGTCGAGAAGATGAGATTTATGTGATATGTCGTACAGGCAATCGAAGCGACATGGCCGCACAGCTATTGAATGAAAAAGGGTTTAATAATGTTAAGAATGTTGTTAGCGGAATGCTTGAATGGAAGGGTTCCGTTGATATGGACAACAAATAACGGTGCTAGTATATCGTTTAGCATGCTAAAAGAGAGAGGAGAAACAATAATGACAACAGTAGACCAAAAAGGAATAACTGCTGAACTATTAACTAAAAAAATATTGAACCACGAGCCCGTTTTTATTCTAGATGTACGTAATGACAATGACTTTAATGAATGGAGAATCGAGGGAGAAACTGTTGAAATCATTAATGTTCCTTACTTTGAACTCATTGATGGTGTAGATGCCATATTAAATCAGATACCCATTCATAAGGATGTAGTTGTAGTTTGTGCGAAGGAAGGCTCATCCATATTTGTTGCAGAGCAACTGATCGACCAAGGACGGCATAATGTATCTTACCTTGTAGGCGGGATGAAGGCATGGAGCGAGCATTTAGAGCCAGTTAAGATTGGAGATTTAAGAGATGGGGGTGCCATTTACCAATTTGTACGTATTGGCAAAGGCTGTCTATCGTATATGGTAATTTCCGAGGGAGAAGCTGCTGTTATTGATCCAGTGCGTATGACAACTGTTTTTGAAAGTTTTGCTGAATCACACAATGCAGTTATAAAGCATGCTATTGATACACATCTTCATGCTGATCATATCTCTGGTGGCTTGGCATTAGCACACAGTACAGGAGCACAATACTGGCTTCCGCCTAAAGATGCAGATGAAGTCGTATTTAACTACAATAAGCTAGAACATGACGCCGAGATTACGATTGGTGCTACACAAATTGTCATTCAACCGATCTACTCACCAGGTCATACAATCGGGAGTACATCGATGATCGTGGATAATCAATATCTTCTTTCCGGTGATATTCTATTTGTTCAATCGATAGGTAGACCAGATTTAGCGGGAAAAGCAGAAGACTGGGTTAGCGATCTACGTAATACGTTATATAGTCGTTACAAGCAATTATCTGATGAATTGATTGTTCTTCCAGCTCATTTCGGTAAAGCTGCTGAGTTAGGTGAAGGTGGTCAAGTATCAGCACGTTTGGGCGATTTATTTAAAGAAAACCCAGGTCTTAATATTGAAGATGAGCTAGAGTTCAGAAAAGCAGTAACTGAGCATTTACCGCCACAGCCTAATGCCTACCAGGAAATTAGACAAATTAATATGGGGAAAATTAAACCAACGGATGAGGAACAGCGAGATATGGAGATAGGCCCCAATCGTTGTGCCATCCATGATAAATAAACAACGTGCACGTAAGTGTTCGCTTCCTAAGCTAAGGAAATAAGGAGGCAATTATGGCTGTAATATTATATGCATTAATGCTAGCCCTAGGGCTTCTTGCTTCTTTTCTCTCGGGATTGTTAGGAATTGGTGGGGCAATTATTAATTACCCTCTAATGCTATATATGCCTCATACTTTGGGCGTTGCAACTTTTTCGGCACAGGAAGTATCGTCGATTAGCATGTTTCAAGTTTTTTTCGCATCATTAGCAGGAATTCTAGCATATCGTAAGAAAAAAAATTCAGAGTCCTCATTAATTCATAAAGGACTCGTTACCTATATGGGGAGCAGCATATTGTTAGGTAGCTTGATCGGTGGAGCAGGCTCAAAATATCTTTCGAGCAATACGATCAATATGATATACGGTATATTAGCTATCGTAGCAGTAGTTTTAATGCTATTGCCAAAAAAGGATAAGAAAGCAGCAGTAAACGATGTTATTCAATTTAATAAATGGATTACAGTATTATCGGCATTTGTAGTCGGAATTGCATCAGGGATAGTCGGTGCTGGTGGTGCTTTCATATTAATACCAATTATGTTGAATATATTGAATATACCGATAAGAACGACGATCGCATCTTCACTAGCTATCGTATTAATTTCTGCAGTTGGTGGAGTCATCGGTAAAGTTACCGCAGGACATATCCTTGTAATGCCTACGCTATTTGTTAGTATTGGAAGCTTAATAGGTGCTCCATTAGGTGCAAAAATAAGTTCGAAAATTAATCCGAAGATATTGCGCTATAGTTTAATCATTCTTATTGTAGCGACAGCAATTAAAATATGGTCAACGGTATTAAACGGTATATAACTGCTCATAGAGCATATTTTTTTCACTACAAACAATACCTATACAGGTACATGTAATTATAAATGTAGAGGTGACGTCATAAATGGAAAATAATAAAGAAAAAACAACGATCGTTTTGTTCAGTGGTGATATGGATAAAGCGATGGCTGCTTTTATTATAGCGAACGGTGCTGCTGCCTATGACCATGAAGTAACGATATTCTTTACTTTTTGGGGACTGAATACGATGAGAAAGGATGAAGTCGTAAAAGTTAAAAAGGGCTGGCTTGAAAAAGCATTTGCTTGGATGATGCCTCGTGGAGCAAAAAAGCTAGGCTTATCCAAAATGAATTTTGCGGGGATCGGTCCTAAAATGATTCAGCATGTAATTAAAAAACACAATGCACTTACTTTGCCTCAATTGATTGAGTTAGCTAGAGAGCAAGGAGTAAAACTAGTTGCATGTACAATGACAATGGACTTATTAGGATTACAGCAAGAAGAGCTAATCGATGGCCTTGAATATGCAGGCGTTGCTGGGTATTTAGGTGATGCTACAGATGCAAAAGTTAATTTATTTATTTAATCCGTTTAATTTAAGATAAATTGCAGCTGCCCTTAGAGGCAGCTTTTTTATGCATAATATAAAATTTGCTATTCAGCGTGAACCTCTGTTATAGTTTACGAAATATATATAAATATTAATAATAGCTATGCGAAGTCAGACTAGAGAAAAGAGGCGAGGAATTGAAATTTTCATTGATCGTTGATTCTTGCTGTGATGCAACAGAGGCACTCATAAAAGAGCTTAATTTAATTAAAATACCGCTTAATCTAATGCTGGGTGAGCGAGAAATTGTTGATAATGAACAATTGGATATTGAACAGTTCATGCTGGATATGGCTGCTTGTACAGATAAAGTAGGCTCATCTGCTCCAGCTCCTACCTTGTATCAGGAAGCTTTTGATAAGGAGGAAAATGCTTTTGCCGTGACACTCTCCAGCAGACTATCAAGCTCTTATTCTAGTGCTATGCTAGGTAAAGAAATGATGGAAGCGACATCGAATGATGTGTATGTGTTTGATTCAAAAAGTGCATCAGCAGGACAACTTCTGATCGTATTGAAAATCCGTGAATTCGCTGCGCTTGGTTTAGCAAAGACTGACATCATTCAGCGTGTAGAGGATTTTATCCAACATATGAAAACATATTTTGTTTTGGACAATATCGATAATTTGATGAAGAATGGTCGATTAAGCAAAGTAAAAGGAAAGCTAATTAACTTGCTGAACATTAAGCCGTTGCTCGGTTCAGACGGTGACGGTAATATTGTCAGCTATTCCAACGTTAAAGGCCAAACTAAAATAGTTAAGAAGCTAGTTGATACAATTACGGAGAGCGGAAAAAACACAGTGGGAGAGCATGCAGTCATATCACATTGCAACAATGAGGATTTGGCGAATCGATTAAAGCAAGCGATTGCAGAACGTTTTCAGTTCAAGGATATCGTTGTCGTTCCTACTGGTGGAGTAAGTTCACTATATGCTAATCATAAAGGAATAATTTTAGCATTTTAAAGCTGAAGGGGGATGCTAAAGTCGTTCATACGACTTTAGCATCCCCCTTCATTTACTTCCGTGTCCAATACATTCTATGCAGGATATGAAGTGATTATGCTTTGCTTACGGCTGCTGCATCTTCAGCCTCCATGCGAGCGACTGCTTCCTTGCTCACATCAACGCGCTTAATAAAGAACGTTAGAATAAGAGCGACAACAGTAGTAAACGTAGCAATTAAGAATGCAAATTGAATACCATCCAACATACCAAGCTGAGTAATATGAGCTTTATCAACATCAGTAATCGTTGTTAGATCGACCTTGCTAAACTGCTCTGTAATGCTGCTCTCAGCACGAGAGTTCATAATCGATACGAAGATTGCTGTACCTAGCGCACCAGCAACCTGGTTTAACGTGTTGTTAACTGCTGTACCGTGAGGGTTAAGTCGTGTTGGCAACTGATTCAACCCGTTTGTCATAATTGGCATCATAACCATTGAGATACCGAACATACGGACAGAGTAAAGTGTAATAATGTAGGCATGTGTTGTATTAAGATCAAAGTAAGTCATAAGATATGTCGTAATACAAGTTATGCCTATACCAACAATACCAAGAATTTTTGGTCCGAATTTATCAAAAAGCTTACCTGTAATTGGAGACATAATCCCCATAACGATAGCACCCGGCAACATCATTAATCCTGAATCTAAGGCAGAGATCCCGCGCACCGTTTGCACATAAGCTGGTGTTAGAATCATACCAGAGAACAATGCAGCAGAGTTAACGACGGAAATAAGTGAAGCGAGCGCAAACATCGGATGTTTATAAACCGACAAATTCAACAGCGGCCGCTCCATCTTAAATTGACGCACAGTAAACAGAATGACCATAATAGCACCAACAGCAATCGTCGAAATGACAATTGGATCGCCCCAGCCATCTGTGCTGGCACTACTGAAGCCGTATAACAATCCACCAAAACCAAGCGTTGACATAACTACAGATAAGTAATCCAGTGAAGCTTTACTTGTTGGCATAATGTTTTGGAATTTGAAAACTGCAAGCACAAGACTAATAATAGCAAATGGTAAAATCATCTCAAACAATAAACGCCAGTCGTGATATTGTACGATGTATCCGGACAATGTAGGACCGATTGCCGGGGCCGTGATCATAACTAGACCGAAAACCCCCATCGCAGCTCCACGTTTTTCACGAGGGAAGCTGATAAGCATCGTGTTCATAAGTAAAGGTGACATTACAGAAGATCCAGCAGCCTGAATCATGCGACCAGTTAGAAGAAATCCAAAGTTAGGAGCAAAGGCGGCTAGCGCTGTACCTAATGTAAAAAGTGTCATCGACGTAATAAACAGCTGTCGATTCGTGAATCTCGTCAGTAAAAATGCTGAAACTGGAATTAAAATACCGCTGACAAGCATATAGCCTGTTGATAGCCATTGGCCGGTAGCATATGACTCGATATTCAAGTCGGCCATAATGGTTGGTAAGGCTACGTTCATTAATGAGTTATTAAGAAATGAAACAAATGCTCCGAAAAATAATATCCCCAACATAAAATAGGGAGGCTTCTTTAACTGTTGTAAAGAATCGCTCATTATGTTTTACTCTCCTATCGTAAAATTATTTTAGTTATAAAATGTGTCACTTGATGATTTTATATCATTAGTTCATTAATTTCAACTTTTTTATACTCGAAGTCCAAAATCATTGTAAAGTACCTGAATTCTTGGTTATACTAATGTAAATAAGGAAAAGGAGGCACAAAGTGAATAAGCGTAAAAGAATGGTCGTTGATCATGCTAAAGCTCTTTTCCTAGAAAAAGGTATACAGCAAACATCGATTCAAGATATTATTGAACGTTCAGGAATATCTAAAGGCACCTTCTATAATTATTTTTCCTCTAAAAATGAATGTGTAGCCGCGATTTTGCAACAAGCCAGATCTGAAACGAATACGAAAAGACACGAACTTCAGCTAGGTAAAGACGAAAAAGATATTCATATACTTATCCAACAAATTACGATGCTATCACGAACAAACGAGCAGCAGGGTATTAGCGGGATGTTCGAGGAAATCATGCATTCGGGCGATGTAGAATTAAAAAAAGTTGTCCTTAATTATCGTATTATAGAAATTGAATGGCTGGCCGAACGCTTCGTCGAAGTGTTTGGACATGAATTGAAACCATTTTCAATCGAAGCCGCTGTGTTATATCATGGGATGCATCAGCATCTGTTATTTACTGCTAAAATGATGAACCAACGTAACACAAATGCTGAGCAAGTCGCACAGTCAGTATTCCACCATATGCGTTTTATTATTAATAATCTAGTCCATAAAGGGACGTCTGTTCTCGATCCTGAAAAGATTGTACTTTTTAAGTCTAATCTTAATCAGGAAGAGCTTAATCGCGAGGAGATTATTTTATTGTACGCAGATCTTATTGCGAATACAAAGTTAACAAAGACTCAGTCTGAACTTACAGACGCTCTAAAGCAAGAGCTGGAGCGGGAGGAGTTAAGATGCAGCATTATCAATGCGCTGCTATCGCCTTTTATGGATGCTTTTCGTAATACTTCGCATTATAATCAAGCGAAGGAAATAATGGGATTGACCTGGACCTATCTTAAGCAAAGATAATGGAAAGGTGCTGCTGCATCTTTATGCCGCGATATTTTTAGGAATTGTATGGCTGTCCGAAATTAATGATCAAATGTTGGCAGCTTTTAAATATCAAAATGAACAAAAGGAACAAGCGTTGAGGATCAGTTAAAGTGGACCCCTAGTCAAGGACAAACTAAAAAAAGAGATTACGCAACTAAGAGATGGTTTCTGTATTGAACAGGAGCCATCTTATTTAGATTCCATTGGTAACGATAATTGTTGTAGT
>Ga0160467_100277_pt1 | contig 60023 bp, 54 predicted proteins | sample HID1972I_E11MG_FD_108221 | JGI IMG/M metagenome (GOLD analysis project Ga0160467, IMG submission 108221) | Enriched pill bug-associated microbial communities from UW Madison campus, WI, USA - HID1972I_E11 MG | ecosystem: Host-associated > Arthropoda: Insects > Digestive system > Unclassified ... | reverse complement strand
GGAATTGCTTGCGGCGGCTCCAGGCGTGACGCTTGTTGACGATCCTACCAATCAGCAATATCCATTAGCTACAGATGCAGCTGGCAAGCCAGATGTATTCGTTGGCCGTATTCGCCGTGATATTACGAGTGAAAAAGGCTTGAACATGTGGATTGTATCTGACAATCTATTAAAAGGAGCTGCATGGAATGCAGTTCAAATCGCAGAATATATTGCCAAAGGGTAAATAACCTTCACTTCGTCAAATTAGGCTATACATCTTGGAGGCGAAGTTATGCGAATTATTGTTCAAAAATTCGGCGGCACTTCATTATCAACTATTGAGGCTAAACAACGTGTTATCCAACATATAAAACGCGAACGAGACAACGGCTATGCCGTTGTCGTCGTTGTATCTGCGATCGGTAGGCGTCCGGATCCCTACGCAACTGATACACTACTTGATCAATTGCAGTCTTACGCAGATGCCGTTCAACTCAATGAACGAGATATGCTGCTCAGCTGTGGCGAATTGATTAGTGCAACATTAATGGGTGCGCAGATTCGTGCTGAAGGCATCCCTGCTGTTGTATTCTCAGGCGGAGAGGCAGGAATTGAAACCGATGAGGAGTTCGGTTCAGCTAAAATTACAGCCATAAAGCCAGAACGCATAATGAAAGCATTGAAGACCGGGCAGGTTGTTGTTGTAGCGGGCTTCCAAGGAATGACGAAGCATGGAGCTGTTACAACGCTTGGTAGAGGAGGTAGTGATACTTCTGCTACTGCGCTTGGCGCAGCTCTTTCTGCTGAATTGGTCGATATTTATACGGATGTCAATGGAATATTGACTGCAGATCCAAAACTCGTTAGTGATGCAAAGCCAATTGCAAAAGTGAGTTATGCTGAAATTTGTCATATGGCAAGAGAAGGAGCTAAGGTCGTACATCCTCGTGCAGTTGAGATTGCTCAGCATGCACGTATACCGGTTAGGATCCGCTCTACATTTTCTGATGATGAAGGTACGCTAGTACAGGATGCAGCCTGGGAGCATAATGAGCACGCTGTAATGGATCGACATGTAACAGCCATTGCATATGCAAAAGGCATTACTCAGCTTCATGTTTCTGGCACTGATGAGCTAAGCCACGATCCTCAGCTCATATTCGAAACATTGGCGCATCATAATATAAGCGTTGATTTTATCAATGTATCTGCATCACATTCGTTGTTTACCGTACATGCGGAGCAGGATAAACTAGCTTATTCCTTGCTTAAAAAGCAGGGATTAGATGTAAAGCTTAACGATGTCTGTGCTAAAATATCGATTATCGGTGGCGGAATGAATGGTCAGCCTGGAGTGATGGCGAGAATTGTCGCTGCTCTCACGAAAGAAAGTATTCCTATATTACAATCGGCAGATTCGAATGCTGCGATATGGGTATTAGTGAAAGAAGAATATATGTCGAAAGCCCTAAAATCACTGCATTCTACGTTTGATCTTAATCGTTAAACCATATACAATGAATGAATATGATGTCTGATCTAATGCAAATGGTAGGAGGAATTCGGATGGAGTTCGGAAGATTGGTTACCGCAATGGTAACGCCTTTCGATAGCGAAGGTAATATTGATTGGTCGACGACGGAAAAGCTATTGGAGCGTTTAATTGTAGATCAGCAAAGTGACAGTATTGTTGTAGCTGGTACGACTGGGGAGTCACCGACATTAACGCACGCGGAGAAGTTAGAGTTGTTCTCATTTGCTGTCAAACATGCGAATGGCAGAGTGAAAATCATTGCTGGTACTGGTAGTAATGATACACGTGCATCAATTGAACTGTCACAAGAGGCAGAGCAATGTGGCGTTGATGCTTTGCTTCTTGTTGCACCATACTACAATAAGCCGTCTCAGGAAGGTCTATACCTTCACTTTAAAGCGATCGCTGAAAGCACAAAACTTCCGGTAATGCTTTACAATGTAGAAGGAAGAACCGGAGTTAATATTTCTGTACAAACTACGCTGCGACTTGCAGAAATTTCCAATGTTGTTGCTACGAAAGACTGCGCGAATTCGGAGCAGCTTACAGCCATTGCTGCTGGAGCTCCAGAAGGCTTCCGCATTTATTCAGGTGATGATAGCGCGGCGCTTCCTGCTATGGCAGTTGGAGCCTATGGAATCGTAAGTGTGGCTGCGCATATTGTAGGTAAAGAAATGAAAGATATGATTAACAGTTATATTACAGGTGATGTTGTGAAGGCTGCTAAGCTTCATCAGGAGCTGTACCCTGTATTCAAGGGAGTGTTCCATTGCCCTCACCCAACGCCTAATCCAGTGGCAGTTAAACACGCCCTTTCCTTAGTTGGTTTGCCGGTAGGATCTGTTCGTCTGCCATTAGCACCAATTACTTCGGAAGAAGCAAACTTTGTTGCGGCATTGAAACAAGTTAAAGATCAAATGTAGCATCATGCAATCATAATATATTGGGCTGTATGTCGACCTGACATACAGCCTTTTTCCATTGCATTATGAAAGAAAAGTGGGGAATACTACGGTCAATAACAAGCATTAGCGTAGCAGTTTGCACTTAAGACATCGCTCATATCGTAATTCGTTCATTATTTTGAAGGCATATTTTGTATCTCGACTTGTGTAATCGCTTTTTAATCATGTATAATGGTGTTAAGTGAATGGGTGCGGCAAGTAAATATTTGAATTTGTAAATTCCGTCAGAGCGGCATCTGACGTTTTTTAGTAATATATTGTAATAAAAATAAACGGATAATTGACTGTAGGAGGTTTAGATTCACTTGTCAAAAAAGAATAACCAAGATAAATTGTTGGTCTTTGCTTTGGGCGGTGTCGGTGAGATCGGTAAGAACATGTATGTTGTTCAATACAACGATGATATTGTAGTTGTAGATGCCGGTCTTAAGTTCCCAGAGGAGGACATGCTAGGGATCGATATTGTTATCCCTGACGTCGCGTATCTAATTGAGAATCATGACAAAATACGGGGCATCATCATTACACATGGTCACGAAGATCATATTGGTGGACTCCCATATGTACTAAAAAGCTTAAAGGTTCCTGTATATGCAACAAAGCTTACATTGGGACTAATCGATGTTAAGCTAAAGGAAGCAGGAATATTAGGAGATACGAAGCGAATTTTAATTAGTGCTGATAGCGAATTACAGCTAGGCTCGATTAAAGCAAGCTTCTTCAAAACAAATCACAGTATACCGGATTCAGTAGGGGTATGCTTAGATACTCCAGAAGGTACGATTGTTCACACTGGTGATTTCAAATTCGATCATTCACCTGTAAACGAACAATATGCAGATCTTCAACGAATTGCAGAAATTGGGAAAAAGGGAGTACTAGCACTGCTATCTGATTCAACAAATGCAGAGCGTCCAGGATATACTCCGTCTGAAAAAAATGTTGGTAATCGTTTAGAGGAAATATTCCGTACTGCTACTCAGCGTGTCGTTGTTGCTACGTTCGCATCGAATGTGCATCGTATTCAACAAGTCATTAACGCTGCGATTGCAACTCGCCGCAAAATTGCTGTCGTAGGTCGTAGTATGGTTAACGTTGTTACGATTGCAAATGAGCTGGGTTACTTGAATATTCCTGAAGGCATGCTAATTGAGCCAGAGGAAGTTAATCGTTTGGCTGCAGATCGCGTTGTCATTTTGTGCACAGGCAGCCAAGGTGAGCCGATGAGTGCACTTACACGAATGGCACGATCTACACATCGTAAAGTTGATATTTTACCTGGAGATACCGTGATCATTGCCGCGACACCTATCCCTGGTAATGAGCGATATGTTGGCAGAACGGTGGATGAGCTGTATCGTTTAGGAGCGAATGTTATTTACGGCTCTGGATCGGTATCTGGTGTCCATGTATCTGGACACGGAAGTCAAGAAGAACTGAAGCTAATGCTTAATCTTGTTAAGCCAAAGTACTTTATTCCAATTCACGGTGAGTATCGAATGCTTCGCATCCATGCCGATTTAGCCGAAGAAGTAGGAATTGAACCAGAAAATGTATTTGTTCTTGATAATGGTGATACCGTTGAGTTTCAAAATGGTCAAGCCGCAAAAGGAGCTAAAGTGCCAGCAGGTCGAGTATTAATCGACGGGCTTGGTGTTGGTGATGTAGGAAACATTGTATTACGAGATCGCAAGTTGCTTTCTCAAGATGGTATTTTGGTCGTTGTAGTTACGTTAAGTAAAGAAGATGGGACAATCTTATCTGGCCCAGACATTATTTCACGCGGATTTGTTTATGTACGAGAATCCGAAGGTTTACTTGATGAAGCCAATCGTATCGTAACATCTACATTGAACAAATTAATGAACGATAAAGTAAACGAATGGGCTTCACTTAAAACGAATGTGAAAGACTCTTTAGGACGTTTCCTATATGAGCAAACACGTCGTCGCCCTATGATATTGCCAATTATTATGGAAGTATAATGATTGCTTTCCATTCACCTAAATAACTAGCCATCTCGCTCATTGTGAGCCAGATGGCTAGTTTTTTTGTATCGGCTTAAATTCTTTGCTTTCGGATAAAAACAGAATAAGTAACCATACTAACGACATAAATTGAACTATAAGGGAGAGAATCGTTTTATGTCATCTAGACCAAAGCAAACGTATGAAGCAAATCAGAATGAAACTCCGGCTCCTAATCCGAATCAGAACCCGAATCAAAACCCAAATCAAAATCAAAATGTTGACCAAGCATTGAATGCAATTCAACAGCTAGGAACGGTAGGAGTTCCTCAAGTTCAGGAAAGTAATATTCATTGCATTACAATTATTGGTCAAATTGAAGGACATATGATACTCCCGCCTCAAAATAAAACAACAAAATATGAGCATATCATTCCGCAACTTGTAGCCGCTGAGCAAAACAACAAGATTGAAGGCATTTTAATTATTTTAAATACAGTAGGAGGAGATGTAGAAGCTGGGCTTGCCATTGCAGAGATGATTTCGTCGATGTCTAAGCCAGCAGTAACACTAGTTCTAGGAGGCGGACATTCCATTGGCGTGCCAATTGCGGTGTCGGGTAACGTATCGTTTATCGCTGAAACAGCAACGATGACGATACATCCGATTCGTATGAATGGACTTGTCATTGGTGTGGCTCAATCCTTCGAGTATCTAGAGAAAATGCAGGAACGCGTAACACGATTCGTCGTCGCTCACTCTAATGTTTCGGAAGAGACATTTAGGACACTAATGTTGAAAACAGGCGAGCTGACTAGAGATATTGGGACAACAATAATTGGCTCCGAGGCCGTGCAGCACGGGTTAATTGATCGAGTAGGAGGAATAGGAGAAGCATTGCAGGAGCTTAAGCAATTAATAGCGATGTCGAAAGGAGAAGTTCATTAATGCTGCATTCAGTGATACCTATCGAATTTATATATGGTGAGCAATCGACGGAGGATCAGGTCGTTAACTATGTATATCAAGGATTATTGATGGAGGTAAAGCCACTTACAACGGGAAAAGCGTTAATCGTTCGACTTATTAATCCTCCGTTAGACTGTTATCTGGATTACCGCTACGCTCCTGGTTCGACGATTCCTTTCCAACAATAATACAATAAATATTAATGGCATTAATTATTATGCTGACTTTACATCAATATTAGGGCGTGTCTGAAAACCCGCTCAGTGGCCCCTTTCATCGCCTTTTCGCCCCCTGCTTCGTTCCGTTTGCTTGACGTACGCCCGGTACGCCTTCACAAACGCGCCTTGCATGGAACGAAAATTCGGTGAAATTGGCTGGCCTCGGAGTTCTCAGACACGCCCTAGATGTTTAGTCAGCTTTTATTGTTTAAATAGTATAATTTTTATCATCTTGAGGGAAATATTGTTAGATTGGTTGATCATAGCCCCTCTACAATCGATGTGATATAATGGAAATTAGGGGGGAGAATATTGGCAAAAAAACGAAGAAAGAAGCGTTCATTAGGTGCGCAATTAAAGTATGAAGTGTATGGAATTCTAATTATAACGATTTCCATGATCGCCCTCGCTGGTGAAGCAGCCGTTGGACGAGCGCTCTCCAGGTTGTTCGGAATTATATTAGGTAAGTTTTATTTCGTATTAGCAATTGTTGGAATCATTATCGGGCTGACTGTTATGATTAAGCGTGCTTGGCCGAAAGGATGGACCTCACGTAAAACAGGTATCGTACTTGCTGTGCTCGCATTAACATTAAGTAGCTCAATCTCACATATTAATGCTCGTTATATGGGATTAGATGAAGCGGGAATTACTGGGAAAATGATATTCAAAACGCTAGACCAGGAGCTTCGTACGCAGTTGTTCGCATCTGAGCAGCAATCAGATCAATCTATTCGTAGCTTATCAATTAGTGGAGGCTATGTGGGCGCGATACAGTATTCACTTTTGTTTATGCTGTTTGGTTACTATGGCGCATTGATCTTAAATATTGTGCAATATTTAATCGCCTTTATGCTTGTCACGGGTAAGTCTTATGTAGATATGCTACGCTTTATACGTGTAAAATCACAACGATTAATTAAACTGCTGTCAGCTAAGCTTAGCTTGCTTCGAGCAAGAAAGAAGGCTGTCGCCAAGTACAAGGAGCAGGTTAAGCAAGTTATTGATGACGATGCTGATGATGAGGAGAACTACGTCGTAGATCACCCTAAAAAGCAAAAAAAATCTTGGTTCTTCCATATTAATACGGAGCATCGAGAGCAGCAGGATGATTGGGAGCTCCATCATGAGGATGAGCATTATAAAGCTGCTGATGAGGATGCTGACAATGCATCTCCTATTCTCGAGGGGTATGTAGCGACCGCCAATGATAAATATGATACTGAAGAACCGTTCAATCATGTGACTGCAACAAAGTCACATAGCGATGATGAAGATGGATACATACACGATGAGAAGCAGCATATTGCTGTACAAGACGAACATACACAAGGGAACGCAATAAACGAAGAAGTGGAAGAACAAGTTGGAGCTTTTCAATCTGCCGGCGCTGCAGCAGTATCGCAACTAGCAGATCAGCTAATTGAAGAGCAACGGGCTGAGTCGACTGGATTAGGACAACATGAGCATGACATGAATGACGAGGAAGCTTATCAGTATCCCGAAGGACAGGCTGTAACTTCGGATGCGCTAATTACTGAAGCAGATGTTGAAAACTCCTCCAAGCTCGTTCATGCACCGCTTCATCCGACGCCGATTCCTTATGAGATGCCACCATTCTCACTTCTAAGTATGCCTAAGACAACAGGTAAGTCGACAGATGGTCATGAGATGTATGATGCAAGACGTAAGCTGGAAGCAACACTGGAAAGCTTTGGAGTTCGTGCTAAAGTGCTTGATGTTGCTAGAGGTCCAGCAGTAACTCGTTATGAGGTTCAACCAGCCACTGGTGTTAAAGTAAGCCGTATCGTCGGTCTAACGGACGATATCGCATTGGCATTAGCCGCTAAAGACGTTCGTATGGAAGCACCGATACCAGGGAAATCCGCCATCGGAATTGAAGTTCCTAATGGTGAGATTTCGGTTGTAACGATGAGAGAAGTTATGGAAACGCCTGTGTTTGTGAACGCACAATCGAAGCTGTCAATCGCATTTGGACGGGATATTTCTGGTCAGACGATTGTAGGTAATCTTGCGAAGATGCCGCATTTACTTGTAGCTGGTGCTACTGGCTCAGGTAAGTCCGTATGTATTAACGGAATTATTGCAAGCATATTATACAAGGCGAAGCCAGACGAAGTGAAGTTTCTGATGATTGACCCTAAGATGGTAGAGCTGAATGTATACAATGGCATACCGCATTTGATTGCACCGGTTGTAACGAATCCTAAGCGTGCGTCTTTGGCGCTTAAAAAGATCGTTGTTGAGATGGAAAAACGATACGAGCTCTTTTCAAAATCCGGTACGCGTAATATCGAAGGTTATAATCAATTAATGAAGGAAGATCCAAGTTTAGTGCTTCCTTATATTGTAGTTATTGTCGATGAGCTAGCTGATCTTATGATGGTAGCTTCGAACGAAGTAGAGGATTCCATCGCTAGACTTGCCCAGATGGCACGGGCAGCAGGTATCCATCTCATTATTGCGACGCAACGTCCTTCCGTTGATGTCATTACTGGTGTAATTAAAGCCAACATCCCATCACGAATTGCATTTGGCGTTTCCTCTCAGGTGGATTCCCGCACAATCCTTGATTCAGCAGGTGCTGAAAAGTTGCTTGGTCGAGGTGATATGCTATTCTTACCAATGGGGATGAATAAGCCGATTCGTGTTCAAGGTGCGTTCTTATCCGATGAGGAGGTAGAGGCACTCGTAACATTCGTTCGCGGACAAGGCGAAGTGAAGTACAATGAGGAGCTTGTACCAGAATTAGACGAGGAGACAGAAGACTCCGTTGATGACGATATGGATGAGCTGTTTGATGATGCTGCAAGAATCGTTATTGAAGGCAATCAAGCGTCAGTTTCTCTATTGCAGCGACGAATGAGAATTGGTTACACACGAGCTGCTAGGCTTATTGATCAGCTTGAAGCTAAAGGCATTGTAGGCCCGTACGAAGGAAGTAAGCCTCGAACCGTTCTAGTGTCGCAGGAACAATGGAATGCAAAATAGAGGAGAAATTACAAGAAAGAAGTATATTATTCGAGCCCTTTTCTCATACTATGTGCATGTCAGCTACTGACTATGAAAATGCATCAAGAGAAAGGCGTATTGAATATGAAATTTCGCAAGATTATGGTGTTCGGCATCGTTGCAATGCTATTTACGAGTCTAATGATATACACCCGAGCATTGGAGCAGCAACACACTGCACCGACCTTTAGTTCTGCTGTCATAAAGGTAGGTTCATCTGGAGAGGATGTATCCGAGCTGCAGGGAAGACTTAAGTACTTAGGTTATTACAATGGAGATATCGATGGTCAATTCGGATCCAAAACGAAAAATGCTGTAACTTGGTTTCAATGGGAATTCGGCTTAACCTCTGATGGAGTAGTTGGTGCATCTACGAAAAATAAGCTTGTTAATGCAACAAAAAAATGGCATCCTACGTTAACGGCTGAATCAAGCTCTAGCTCCAATAAATCAAGCGGTAGCAATAACAGCTCAGCTGCACAGTCGAATTTGCTTGGTTTCACGGAGAATGATATCCAGCTTATGGCTAATGCCGTCTATGGTGAAGCACGTGGCGAATCATATGAAGGCCAAGTTGCGGTAGCTGCGGTCATATTAAATCGTGTGAAGCATCCTGATTTTCCGAACACCGTGTATGGAGTAATTTTTCAGCCACGAGCCTTTACGGCAGTAGATGACGGACAAATCTACTTATCACCTAACGAAACAGCAAAACGTGCGGTTCGCGACGCGATTAACGGTATGGACCCTACCTATGGCTGTATTTACTATTTCAATCCGGATACAGCAACTAGCGCATGGATTTGGACTAGACAGCAAGTGCTAACAATAGGTAAACATATATTCTGTAAGTAATGAGGTAGGAAATGGGGAAGCAATCATTGGGGAGTGTTCGTCTAATGGTTGCTTCTTCCATTTGTAATGCGTTAGAATAAATAAACAGGCAAGAGGAAAGGGGCCATGATCTAATGGAATTCCAAGTTGGGAAGGTTAAAAATATTTCGGTTCATGTACTTCCAACGAATCGCTTTAAAACGTATGCGATCACGTTATTTGCTGGAACTCCGCTCGAGGAGCAAACCGTTACTTCGACCGCACTAATTCCTTATGTATTACGCCGTGGAACTGCTCACTTTCCAGAGACGATTCAATTAAGAGAGCAGCTGGACAATATGTATGGTGCAGGCTTTGGCTTTAACATTGTAAAAAGAGGAAATACTCAATTTATTCAGTTAAGAATGGATGTTATTAATGATCGCTTTGTAAACAGCGAGAATTCCTTACTTCAAGGGGCATTGCAGTATATGGGTGAGGTGTTAACCAATCCATTGCTTGAAAACAATGGTTTTCGTGAAGCGTATGTTGAAGCGGAAAAAAGCACATTGAAAAAACAGCTTGATTCTATCATTAACGATAAAATCCATTATGCTGCGGAGCGCTGTATTCAAGAAATGTGTGAACATGAACCTTACCGTCTTAATGCATCAGGCAGACTTGAAGATCTCCCGAATATCGATGCTCAGTCGCTTTATACACGCTATATGGACTGGATGAAGGATGCACAATTCAATCTTTATATTGTTGGGGACACGACGCTTGAGAATGTAATGGATCTCGTCGAGCAGCATTTTCATATGCCTACCGACGCTACTCCAATACAATACAAAACCGCTGATTCCTCTCATTCCGTAAGCTCTGTTAAAACAGTAGTGGATCGACTTGATGTTAACCAAGGTAAGCTTAATCTTGGACTACGTATGAATGTTGGCTATGCTGACCCGAACTATGTTACCGCACTTGTATACAACGGCATATTAGGTTCGTATCCACATTCCAAGCTTTTCGTTAATGTTCGTGAAAAAGAGAGCTTAGCCTACTATTGCTCCTCGCGCTACGATGCTCATAAAGGAATTGTGACGATTCAATCAGGGATAGAATTTGAAAATTATGAAAAAGCGCTTCGCATTATCGAGCAGCAGCTCGATGATATGAGAGCAGGACAGATTTCTGATATGGAGCTGGAGCAGACAAAGGCGATGCTGACAAACGCTATGCGTGAAATACTAGACAATGCCAACGATATTGCTGGCTTTGATTTTAATAAGCAGTATGCGAACGTTGATCGTTCCATAGAGACTGTTATCGAACAAATTGCAGCGGTGAGCAAGGAAGATGTTCAAAGTCTTGCTAACCAAGTTGCACTAGATACCATATACTTTTTACGTGATCGTCAGGAGGTGTAACGATGGAGACATTAAGTTATCCGCAAGTTGAAGAAACGTTGTATCGTGAGGTTCTCGATAACGGTTTGGAAATCATCGTACTTCCAAAGCCAGGATTTCAAAAGACGTATGCTACGTTTGCTACGAAATACGGCTCAATTGACAATCATTTTTCGGTTGGTTCAGAGTCACCGATTAAAGTTCCAGACGGTATTGCGCATTTTCTAGAACATAAAATGTTCGAAGAGCCAGATGGTCAAGATGTGTTCGCTAAGTTCTCCCAGCAAGGTGCTGCAGCCAATGCATATACTTCCTTTGATCGTACCGTATATTTGTTTTCTGCCACCGAAAACATTGATGATAATTTAATGACGTTAATTGATTTTGTACAGCGACCTCATTTTACAGAACAGAACGTCGATAAAGAAAAAGGAATTATCGCCCAAGAAATCAATATGTACAATGATAATGCCGATTGGCGTGTATATTACGGATTGTTTGAGGCGTTATATCAAAAGCATCCAATCTCAATAGACATCGCAGGCACGGTGGAATCGATCTATAAGATTGATAAAGATTTGTTGTATCGCTGCTACAATACGTTCTATCATCCATCCAATATGCTACTGTTTGTGGTTGGAGGTGTCGATGCTGAACATATTATCGAGCTGGTAAAGCGTAATCAAACTGCAAAAGATATTGCGCCTCAAGGAGAAATTCAACGCTTTTTTGAAGAGGAGCCTGGTGCGATTCGTCAAGCTCGCGTTGAGAAAAAGCTGCATGTGTCTTTACCGAAATGTATGCTTGGTTTTAAAGAACCTGAAATGCATAAGACGGGCGAAGAGCTGCTTCAGCACGAAGTAACTACGAAGCTTTTACTTGACATCATGTTCGGTAGCAGTTCACCGTTTTATCAGTCACTTTATGATCAGCAGCTAATCTTCGATTCCTTTGGCTTTGAATACAATTGCTCCGAGCAGTATGCGTTTTCTGTTGTCGGAGGGGATACACCAGATCCAGATAAATTAGTTGAAACGATTCGAGCTTATATTACAGAAACATTGCAATCAGGCATCGATGCGGATCGATTTGAACGCGTTAAGCGCAAAAAGATTGGTAATTACTTGCGAATGCTGAACTCCCCTGAAGCGATTGCGACTGAATTTACACGTTATCGTTTTCGCGATTGCGATATGTTTAATGTGCTTAAGTATTATGAGGAAAGTACGTTGGATGATGTGAATGCAAGATTAAAGGAGCATTTTGACTTTAATCAGCTTGCAGTGTCCATTGTAGAATCTCCTGCAACATAAATGGTAAAGCCGTTGCGAGACATGACGGTGCTGATTACTGGGGGAAGCCGAGGCATAGGTGCTGCAATAGCAAAGCGCTTTGCTAAGGAAGGTTATCGCATCGTCATTCATTATCTGCAAGGACATGAGCAGGCTAATGAAACTGCTAGAGAATGCATTGCTGCTGGTGCGGAAGTGCTTACGATCTCTGCTGATCTATGCTCAAAAGAACAGCTGGTACGTATGAAGGAAAAGCTTGATTCACTAGGCATTGCTCCGGATATTATCGTTAATAATGGTGGTGTTTCACATTACGGCATGTTAATTGACGTGACTGAAGAGCAATGGGATCATATAATGAACATCAACTTAAAGGGGATGTTTTTGTGCACACAGCTTTTCATGCCGCATATGATTGCACAGAAGTACGGAAGAATTATTAATGTATCTTCGGTGTGGGGAATGACAGGCGCTGCTTGCGAAGTGCTTTATTCGACGACAAAAGGCGGCATGAACGCCTTTACAAAGGCTTTAGCTAAAGAACTAGCTCCGTCAGGGGTGACGGTTAATGCTGTTGCTCCTGGCGTTGTAGATACGGATATGATGAGTACGTTTGATCAGGCTGAGAAAGAAGCGATTGCGCAAGAGATACCTGTAGGTCGCTTCGGTTCGACTGAAGAAATCGCTTCGCTTATTTACTTTTTAGCATTACCCGAATCATCCTATATTACTGGTCAGATCATTAGTCCAAATGGTGGTTGGCTAACGTAGAACTGTTTTCCAACGGTAGCATTTAATGACTGGCATATCTTTTCGCGTCGTTGTACAAAATAAGCTCTGTTGAGTTATTCAACAATTGAGTTTATGGAGGCGAGAGGCAATGTCAACCGTATTAGATCAGTTTGAAACATGGAAAAAGTTTTTGAAGGATCGTGTTGCTCAAGGTAAAAACATGGGCTTATCCGAAGATACTATTTCCAACCTAGCGTATGAAATCGGTTCTTTCCTTGATGAACGTGTAGACCCAAAAAACGATGAGCAAGCCGTCTTAAAGCAGCTGTGGGAGGCTGGCGATGAAACAGATCGTCATACCATCGCAAAACTGATGGTAAAACTGGCTGAAAAGGCATAATTAAACTCATTGTCAAACATTTAGAGCTATATTTTTTGCGAAAGCCTCCAATTGGGGGCTTTTCGCTGATGAATTTGGCGATATTGCAGGAAAGTGTTGAATTTTGTAGAATACATAACGTTAGAAAGTTTTACATACATATAGGATGGTGACTGGAGTGGAACGAAAGCAATGGTACATGGAGTATACGATACATAAAAACAGACCCGGTCTACTAGGAGATATAGCATCACTGCTAGGTATGCTAGAGGTTAATATTCTCACAATTAACGGAGTAGACAATCATACGAGAGGCTTACTTCTGCAGACAGACGATGATGAAAAAATCGAGCTTTTGGGTAAGCTACTGAAGAAGGTCGACGATATTACAGTCAACAAGCTAAGAACTCCAACCATTGTTGATATATTGGCAGTACGTCATGGACGTTACATAGAGCGTGATTCAGATGATCGAAAAACATTTCGATTTACTCGCAACGAATTAGGTTTACTTGTTGATTTTCTTGGTGAAGTGTTTAAGCGGGATGGGAACTATGTCATTGGCTTGCGCGGGATGCCACGAGTCGGGAAGACGGAATCGATCATTGCGGGAAGCGTGTGCTCTAATAAGCGCTGGACCTTTGTTTCCTCCACGCTTTTAAGACAAACAGTACGTTCACAGCTTTCTGATCAGGAAATGGACTCTAACAATATCTTTATTATCGATGGGATTGTAAGCACCATTCGTTCTAATGAACGTCATTATGCACTTATTCAAGAAATTATGGAAATGCCTTCGACAAAAGTAATTGAACATCCCGATATTTTTGTACGCGAGTCCAATTATGACTATAGTCATTTTGATATTATTGTTGAACTGCGCAACTCTCCAGACGAAGAAATTACGTACGATACGTTCACGAACTATTCGGAAGACTTTTAAGACACGACAAAATTGAACAAAGGAGGTTGTATTGTGTCAGAACTAGGCGCTTTGTTGAAGACAGCACGTCAAGAAAAAGGGCTATCATTAGATGATGTACAAGAACAAACCAAAATAAGAAAACGCTATTTGGAAGCACTGGAAGAAGGGGATTACAAAGTTCTTCCGGGCAAATTTTATATAAGAGCATTTATAAAGAATTATGCGGATTGTGTAGGGTTGGATGCAGAGGAGGTGCTCAGGCATTACCAGGTCGAGTCTCCTGAACCGGAGTTGAATGTATCGGAAACCCTTCCTGCACGCAAGCCGAAGCGTATGCGTTCTGCAACTTCAGAACGTTTTGGTAAAATAGGCTTTACGATTTTGATGTGGTTATTTTTAGTGCTTGTTATTGCAGTAATTTGGGTTTATAGCGTGAACAAGGATGGCCCACCTGCGAATGAGCCCGACGAAACACCGATGACTAATAATAGCGACGTTACGCAAACACCTGAGCCTACTCCAACTGATGTGGCAGCTACACCAACGCCAACACCAACACCTCCGCCTGTAGCGATTACTTTCCAGGAGCAAAAGGGACGTGACGATATTTTTGTTGTGTCTCCTGCGAAAGAAAGTTATGAGCTTGTCGTTACGAATAGCGGTGACGCTAGCTGGTTGGAAATTTATGAGAATGGAAAAAATGGTACAAAGCTTTACTACGCTAACATTAAAGACGGAGAGCAAGCTACCTATACCGTTAAGAGCGATGTTTATCTCGTACTAGGACGTCCAGCTAACCTCGAAGTGAAGCTTGATGAAGTGATCGTAGAGGATGGCGACAACAATAAAGGCAGCAAACGTATTTTATTACAAATGGAAGCGGCAGATACGACAGCAGAGTAGCTGTCGTTTTGCTTGAAAGGGGAACTAATCAATGAGCGAATATTCATTCGATATTGTATCTAAGGTTGATTTACAGGAGCTGAGTAATGCGGTTACTCAGGCGGAACGTGAAATAACGACACGCTTTGATTTCAAAGGAAGCAAAACTGACATCTCACTGGATAAGGACGAGCTGACGATTGTTAGTGATGATGAATATAAGCTGAATGCGGTTATCGATATTCTTATAGGTAAAATGGTGAAGCGTGATGTACCTACGAAAAACCTTGATTACGGAAAAATTGAAGGTGCATCAGGTGGTGCCGTGCGTCAAAAAATTAAAATTCGCCAAGGTATTGAACAGGATATATCCAAAAAGATCAATACGTTAATTAAAGACTCAAAGCTAAAGGTCAAAAGTCAAATTCAAGGAGATCAGCTGCGTGTGACGGGCAAAAGCAAAGACGATTTGCAGGCGATTATGCATATGCTGCGGAATGCGAAGCTTGATCTAGATTTGCAATTTGCGAATTTTAGATAGATAATATTGACATAGCGAAGGGTTCGAAGCACATAGGTTGGATGCGGATGAACGGTAATGGAGGGAAAACGTTGAATTTAGCTAACAAAATTACGATAGCTAGAATTTTTTTGGTGCCTGTTATTTTATTTTTTCTGCTAGTCAAGCTTGATCTAGGCTCAGTAACGATATCAGATATTGATATCTCATACACGCAAATTATTGCAGTACTTATTTTTATTATTGCAGCAAGCACTGACGGTTTGGACGGCTATATTGCGAGAAAAAACAAGCTGGTCACAAATCTTGGGAAGCTGCTTGATCCTCTAGCTGACAAGCTGCTTGTTGCTTCCGTACTTATTGCACTGGTGGAGATGGACAAGCTAAGTGCATTAGTGGCGATCGTTATTATTTGTCGAGAATTTGCTGTTACCGGTTTGCGCCAAATCGCATTGCTTGAAGGCAAGGTTGTCGCAGCAAGTGCATGGGGAAAATGGAAAACAGCAATTCAAATTACGATGATCATTGTAATTCTGCTCAACAATTTTCCGTTTGCACTTATTGATTTTCCTTTTGATCTCATCTGTTCCTGGGCTGCTGCGCTCATTACCATTTATTCGGGAATCGATTATTTCGTAAAAAACAAATCTTTAATTCCAGTGGAATAACGTAATGCACGCTCTCGTATTCTTGAGAGCGTGCATTATTTGACTTAAGAATCGGCTTTAGACAGAAAGGGTGTAGGTATGAAAGCAGAAATTATCGCTGTGGGCACAGAGATGCTGTTAGGACAAATCGTTAATTCGAATGCACGGGACCTGTCCTTGAAGCTTGCTGAGCTTGGCATTGATGTATATTTTCAAACTGTTGTAGGAGACAATGCCGAGCGCATTGAGCAAGCCATTACGACAGCACGATCGCGTGCTGACTTATTAATCTTTACAGGTGGGCTAGGACCGACGCAGGATGATCTTACGAAGGATGTACTCGCCAAGTATTTGGGAAGATCACTTACGGTCGATGAGCCTGCTATGCACAAGATTAGGGCGCTATTTGAAGGGCGCGCAGCGGCTATGGTGCAAAGTAATATTCGTCAAGCTCATATGATTGAAGGAGCGACACCGCTCGTTAATGAAGCTGGCTTAGCTGTTGGTAATGCACTCTTTGAAGATGGAACCCACTATATTTTGCTGCCTGGACCTCCTAAAGAAATGAATACGATGCTGAACGGTCCGGTCGTTGCTTGGTTGCGAGAGAAGCTTGGTCAGGAAAAGCCCCTATATTCAAAGCTTCTCAAATTCGCCGGAATTGGTGAGTCGAATCTAGAAGCGAAGCTGTTGCCGCTCATCGATCAACAAATTGACCCTACAATCGCTCCGTATGCGAAAGAAGGCGAGGTAACGGTTCGCGTATCGACTAAAGCTGCGAGCAGCGAGGAAGCTGATGTTAAGCTAGATCAGACGATTGCTCAGATTAAAGGCATCGTAGGTGAGCATATGTATGCGGAAGAGGACGTACCGATTGAACGTCAAATTGTTCGAATGCTGCAAAGCAAGCATTTTACGCTAGCATCTGCTGAAAGCTGTAGTGGCGGCTTGTTCGCGGAGTTGATTACAAAGGTGCCCACAGGCTCGTCCTGCTTTGTTGGTGGAGTCGTAACGTACACGAACGAGATGAAGCACAGACTGCTTGGCATCCCTATGACACAGCTTCAAGGCGAGGGCGCTCCAGGAGCGATTAGCAGCTCCACAGCACAGCTTATGGCCGAGAACGTGCGCGAACTTCTAGATTCCACCTTCGGAGTGTCTATTACAGGGGTAGCGGGTCCAGGTACGAGCGAAGGAAAACCTGTCGGACTTGTTTATGTTGCAATTGCAGAAAAGAACAAGGCGGCAGAAGTATTCGAGCTTAAGCTAAGCGGAGATCGAGCAATGATACAATTGCGAGCTGTCAAGCATTTGCAGTATCGGTTATGGCAGGCGGTAATGGCGCACGGCGTTACGATTGAGGGGTAGTCTCTATTGGAAGGGGCAGTAGTCAAAAAGTTGGGCTTTGATGACGATGTCATACGTTGTAGCGTAGTCGACATCGAATATGCCATTCATCGGAAGCCTCCGGTGCTCATGTACACAAAACGTACATTCCGCTCCTCGTTTCCTAGCTTCATGGCATCTTCTTGGTCCTGAAAGCCCAACTTTTTGAACACGCATTTTAAGGGAAGTCAAACTTTCACTAAAAGTTGCATAAAGCTGCTTGTCATTATTTATTGTAAATGATTGGGTAATTTGCTATACTATAAATATACATGGAAGAACCGTGGTTAAGCCGAATGGCTGAGCCGCGGTTTTTGCGTTTTAAATCAATTACAAGAGGTGATGACACAAAAAATACGAATGTGTGTTCGAAAAAAAGTGTTGGCAAGAGCTCGGAAGTAGGTTATCATACAATTATAAATATTGAAGGATGTGAATCTCGTGAGTGATCGTCGTGCAGCATTAGACAATGCATTGCGTCAAATTGAGAAGCAATTTGGTAAAGGCTCTATTATGAAGTTAGGTGAATCTACACATATGCAGGTTGAAACCGTTTCTAGCGGTTCGCTTGCTCTAGATATTGCATTAGGTATTGGCGGATATCCGCGAGGACGTATTATCGAAGTATACGGTCCAGAATCATCTGGTAAAACAACTGTTGCGCTTCATGCGATTGCAGAAGTGCAAAAAGCTGGTGGACAAGCTGCATTTATTGATGCGGAGCACGCGCTTGATCCGCTATATGCGAGCAAGCTTGGCGTTAACATTGACGAACTGCTGCTTTCACAGCCGGATACAGGTGAGCAGGCTCTGGAGATCGCAGAAGCACTTGTACGCAGCGGTGCTGTAGACATTATCGTTATTGACTCCGTTGCAGCACTTGTTCCTAAAGCGGAAATTGAAGGCGATATGGGTGATGCGCACGTTGGTTTGCAGGCACGTTTAATGTCGCAGGCACTGCGCAAGCTGTCCGGTGCAATCTCCAAATCAAAAACAATCGCTATTTTCATTAACCAGCTTCGTGAAAAAGTCGGCGTTATGTTCGGTAACCCCGAAACAACACCTGGTGGTCGTGCGCTTAAGTTCTACTCCAGCGTTCGTCTTGATGTACGCCGTGTAGAAACATTAAAGCAAGGTAATGATATGGTAGGTAACCGAACTCGCGTTAAAGTTGTGAAAAATAAAGTTGCTCCTCCGTTTAAGCAAGCAGAGCTTGATATTATGTACGGAGAAGGAATTTCAAGAGAAGGCAGTATTATTGATATCGGTGTTGATATGGACATCGTGCAAAAAAGCGGTGCTTGGTTCTCCTATAGCGGTGAACGCTTAGGACAAGGTCGTGAAAACTCTAAACAGTTCCTAAAAGAACATCCTGAGCTTGCTCTAACGATTGAAAATCAAATCCGTGCTTCATTCGATATGAGTGCTGCGCTTCAAGCAGACTTCTCATCGGATGACGAAGATGAGGATGATCTGGAAGATCTGCTTTAAAAACTAATAATCGCCGTTCTGTATAGAACGGCGATTTGTTTGTGTGAGGTGGGAATAAAAATTATGACAAGCGAAAGTGATGAACTGCGCATTACGTCTGTCAAAGTGGATCGAAAGCAAGGGAAACTTTACAGCATAACGATTGAATCGATACCCGAACCGCTGCTTGTACATGAGGATATATTTATTTCATATCGATTAATGAGAGGGACAGGTTTAACTTCTTCATTAGTTGACGAAATTAAAGAAGAGAATGCTAAATATATGGCTTATATAAAAGGGATAAGATATTTGGCCCCTAAAGCTCGCAGCAGTCAGCAGCTTGCACAGTACTTAAGAAGACAGGAATTTCAAGAGCAGCATATTGCTATTGCAATCTCCCGACTGATTGAGGAAGGCTATATTGACGATTTAGCATTTGCTAAGCTATATGTGCAGTCTAAGCTTAATCGTCAAGGGAAAGGCAAGCTTCGCATTGCACAGGAGCTGAAGGCGCTAGGTATATCGAATGGGGATATTACCCAAGTGCTGCAAACCGTGGATGAGGAACAAGAAATGGAAGCAGCATACGAAGCAGCTGTAAAAAAGCTAAGAAGTGTTCGTGGTGATAAGCTCGAACGTAGTCGAAAACTGCTGCAATTCCTGCTTAGACGTGGATATTCTGGCGATATTTGCCGTAAAACTATGCAAAGAATAGAAAAAGAGAGAATAAACAGCGTAGAAGTGGATATAAATGGAGAATTGCTTGACAACTGATTTTATGAACAGATACAATGAAGAAGTATTCCTAAAAGTTTTGTTTCAATTTTACTTCCAAGAATTGAACCAAAAACATCATTTTTCGTCAAATGGCGTAATTGAGACGGCATTAAAGCCGGTTAAAACCAAATAACATCCCAAGCGATGCCTTGGTGTATGCAACAAGGAGGTGAACTAGATGCCAGAAATATTCTGGGTCCTCATTTGTATCCTTGTTGGCGCAATTTTCTTTGGGATTGGTTACATGATACGAAAGTCGATTGCCGAGGCGAAGATTTCTAGTGCAGAGCAGGCAGCTGTCCAAATCGTAGAAAATGCGAAGAAGGAAGCAGAAGCTTTGAAGAAAGAGACCGTACTTGAGGCGAAAGACGAAGTCCACAGACTACGTACCGAAGCTGAAAAGGACATTCGTGAACGTCGTAACGAAACACAACGTTTAGAAAGACGATTACTTCAGAAGGAAGAATCGCTTGATAAAAAGTTAGAAACACTAGAACGCAAAGAAGAGTCTGTAGCCAGCAAGGAGAAACGAATTGAGGAAACACAGCAACAAATCGATTCGCTCTATAAGCAACAGCTCAATGAGTTAGAACGTATTTCCAACTTGACAATGGAGGACGCAAGATCCATCATTCTATCAAATGTTGAACAAGAAGTACGTCATGAAACAGCACAAATGATTAAGGATATTGAACAACAGGCCAAAGAAGATGCAGATAAAAAGGCTCGAAACATTATTTCACTTGCGATTCAGCGCTGTGCTGCTGATCATGTGGCTGAAACGACAGTATCTGTTGTAACGCTACCGAATGAAGAAATGAAAGGGCGTATTATCGGACGTGAAGGTCGCAATATCCGTGCGCTAGAAACATTGACTGGTATCGATCTCATTATAGACGATACACCGGAAGCGGTCATATTGTCGGGCTTTGATCCAATTCGACGTGAAATTGCTCGCACTTCCTTAGAAAAGCTTGTAGCAGATGGTCGTATCCATCCAGCGAGAATCGAGGAAATGGTTGAAAAATCACGTAAAGAAATTGATGACCGAGTACGAGAATACGGTGAACAGGCTACTTTCGAGGTAGGAGTGCATGGTTTGCACCCAGACTTGATTAAAATTCTTGGTCGCTTAAAATATCGTACAAGCTATGGTCAAAACGTTCTTAAGCATTCAATGGAAGTTGCTTATCTAGCAGGTCTAATGGCAGCTGAGCTTGGCGAGGATGTCGTGCTTGCTAGACGCTCAGGATTGCTTCATGATATCGGTAAAGCACTGGATCATGAAGTGGAAGGTTCACACGTAGAAATAGGTGTTGAACTTGCTAAAAAATATAAAGAGCATCCAGTTGTTATTAATAGTATCGCATCTCATCATGGTGATACAGAAGCGACATCAGTTATTGCAATGCTCGTAGGTGCAGCAGATGCACTTTCCGCTGCAAGACCAGGTGCTCGTCGTGAAACACTTGAAACTTATATTAAGCGTTTAGAAAAGCTTGAAGCTATTACTGAATCGTTTGATGGTGTTGAAAAATCTTACGCGATTCAAGCAGGTCGTGAAGTGCGCGTTATGGTTCAGCCTGAGAAAATCGATGATACAGAAGCATTCCGTCTTGCTCGTGATATTACGAAAAAGATCGAGGGCGAGCTAGATTATCCAGGTCACATTAAAGTAACGGTTATTCGTGAGACACGTGCCGTTGAATATGCGAAGTAGAGAGGAGTGGCTGAAAAGCCACTTCTCTATTTTTTAAGGATAAGAGGAAGTCAAAAAGTTGGGCTTTGATGACGATGTAACGCGCTGTAGTGGATTCGACGTCGAAGATGCCATTCATCGGAAGCCTCCGGTGCTCATGTACACAAAACGTACATTCCGCTCCTCGTTTCCTAGCTTCATGGCATCTTCTTGGTCCTGAAAGCCCAACTTTTTGAACATCTATTGGTATGGGAGTCAAACCTCTATTGGAATGGAAGTCAAAGCCAAAAATTGAATACAAGGTCGTGCGCTGTAGCGTTTTCTATAAAAAATATGGTATGATACGAAGCATGCACTTTACATAAAGGATGATTAAACAATGAAAGTATTATTTATTGGCGATATTGTAGGTAGTGTGGGGAGAGAAGCGGTAAAGCAAGTACTTCCGGCATTAAAGGCGAAGTATAATCCACATATTATTATCGCTAATGGTGAGAATGCAGCTGCAGGTAGAGGAATAACACGCCAGATCGCGACAGAATTTTTTGAGTGGGGCATTCATGGTATTACGATGGGCAACCATACGTGGGACAATAAAAACATTTTCGAATGGATTGATGATGAGCCTCGCATTGTTCGTCCAGCGAATTTCCATCATTCTGCGCCTGGAAAAGGAATGGCGATTATTTCGGTGAATGGAAAAAAACTTGCAATTATTAATGTTCAAGGCAGAACGTATCTTCCGGCGAATGATGACCCATTTACGACTGCAGAACGATTAATTGAGGATGCGCAAAAAACAACACCACATATACTAGTAGATTTTCATGCAGAGGTGACATCTGAGAAAATTGCGATGGGTTGGTATTTGGATGGGCAAGCGTCAATGGTTGTAGGTACTCATACCCATGTTCAGACGAATGATGATACAATCCTGCCACAAGGAACGGCGTATATAACCGATGTTGGTATGGTTGGCTCGAAAGAAGGCGTACTAGGTATGCAGCGTGATGCTGTGCTGCATCGCTTCTTGACAGGTATGCCTGCACGCTTTGTTGTAGACGAAGGCAAATGGCATTTGCATGCTGTTGTTGCAGAGTTGGACGACAAAACGGGGCAAGCGGTTTCGATGCAAAAAATACGACTTACAGAAGATTCATGGCTGCTTATGAGTTAAGCAGTCTTTCTTTTTCGTCATTAAATTCAGAATAATTGAAATTATTAAAATTTACCGGGCAGGAATCTTTCTCAATTTCACGAATAGTAATATTAAAGTAAAGTCCATCAAACATTCCAGGGGAGGTTCTTAACATGGATGTATTAAAAGTTTCAGCCAAATCGAATCCAAACTCAGTAGCAGGAGCACTGGCAGGCGTGCTAAGAGAGCGTGGAGCAGCTGAATTGCAAGCCATCGGTGCTGGCGCTTTGAACCAAGCGATCAAAGCAGTAGCAATTGCTCGTGGCTTTGTCGCACCTAGTGGAGTTGATTTGATTTGTATTCCTGCGTTTACTGATATTGTTATTGATGGAGAAGATCGGACTGCTATAAAGCTCATCGTGGAGCCTAGATAATGATGGCCAGTATGGTCCATGCGGATAATGAACGGATGAGAATATTAGGCCTGTTTACTTCCACAGTAAACAGGTTATTTGCTGTAGCAGCACGGAGCAGAGGAGGCGTATAGATGCGCAAAATTGACTTTCACTGTGATGTCATAAGTAAGCTGCTCGTAGACCACAGCTTAGATTTTCATAAGGAGCAATTTGCTTCTAGATTGGATGTAACACTACAATCTTTACTAGATGCGAATTACATGATCCAAGTATTCGCTATATACATACCATCGGATTATCCAAAGGATCTTGTAACGATTATGAAAAGCATCGAGATCTTCTATGAACGTGTAGCCAATCATCCGAATATGATTGTTGTCGATTCAGCAATTGATGTTGAGCGCTGTAAAGCAACGAATAAAGTAGGAGCTATATTATCGCTAGAAGGTGTAGATGGGCTGCAAGGCCATCTGTTTTTAGCTTCTTTAATGTACCGCTTAGGTGTACGATTCGCTGGTCTTACCTGGAATGCGATGAATTGGGCAGCTGACGGCGTACTAGAGGATACCGGAGCAGGTCTTTCAAGCTTGGGGAGAGACTTTGTTCATAGATGCAATGAGCTTGGTATTACCATTGACGTATCGCATTTGTCAGAAAAAAGCTTCTGGGATGTTTGGAAGGCAAGTAATAAGCCGATTATTGCATCGCATTCCAATGCAAAAGCGGTGTGTAATCATCCACGCAACTTAACAGATGAGCAGATAAAAGCGATTGTTAATTGCGAAGGTCTAATAGGCCTTACCTATGTACCATGGTTTGTAGCGGATGGCGGCATGGTGACAATGGATGATTTACTTAAGCATATTAATCATATGCTAGCTCTTGGTGCAGAAAACCAGCTTATGCTTGGATCTGATTTTGATGGAATTGATCAATATATTGACGGATTGTGCACACCACGAGATGTTAATCAGTTAGAAGCATTGCTGCTGCAAACGTACGATCGGGAATTTGTCGAAAAAATGATGTGGCGCAACGCATATCAATTTCTGATTAGGAATTTAAACCCAAAACGTTAACAAATTATTGAAGTTTTCATACTTATTCTTGCTATTGCTTGTTCCCTCAATTGAAAAAGTGATATGATATAGGCATATGAACAAGCATCATATGCCTTTCGTGTATATATACGAAAGAGATAACAAATTATTGGAGTGTACAGAGAAATGGAAAAATTAATACCTGTAGGCGTATCAGCAAGACATATTCATCTATCCCAAGAACATGTTGAAGTGTTGTTCGGGAAAGGTTATCAATTAACTGAATTTAAGCCATTATCTCAACCTGGTCAATATGCAGCGAATGAAACAGTAGAGGTTGTAGGAGCGAAAGGCAGCTTTCCTAAAGTACGTATTCTAGGGCCAGCTCGTAAAGCAACACAGCTGGAAGTATCGCGTACGGATTCGTTCGCACTTGGAGTAAAAGCTCCAGTTCGTGAGTCAGGCGATATATCTGGTTCCGCTGGCATAACAATTAAGGGACCTGCTGGAGAAGTTACGATTGAGGAAGGCGTAATCATCGCAGCGCGCCATATTCATTTTCATACATCAGATGCTGAAAAATGGAGCATCTCAGATAAACAAAAGCTTCGTGTTCGCGTAGGCGGAGAGCGCGGTGTAGTTTTCGAAAACGTTGTAGCACGTGTATCTCCTGATTTTGCATTGGACATGCACATTGATACTGACGAAGCGAATGCAGCTGGCGTTAACAACGGTGATACTGCTGAAATTATCGACTAATGCATGAACAACCTCTAATATAGCTTATGTGATAATCATATGAGCTATATTAGAGGTTTTTTTGTGTTGATCTAAGCGTGAACAGTGTTTTGCACCGTTAGCACAAACAGCATGTTATACTAGTAATCAACAATCTCGCCAATAAAGTATAATAGGCAGTATACTGTATCGTGTCAGTAATGTATGATATAATGGGACATTGATATGATCGATAGAAGAAACGATAATTAAGGGAAGTGGATAGATAGATGTCAACTGGTAAAAAGGATTATTCTAAATACTTTGACTTCTCGAATGTAAAGGTTATAAGTGAAGAAGACGGTAAAAAGACGATACGTATTAATGGTCGAAATATTCAGCTTAACGCTGCACCGAATTATCGCGAAGAAAAAAAACGCGGTAAGGAAGATATTCAAGTTCATTATGACTTTTCCATTCCGGAGGAAATGACGAATTTCGGTAGAGACAAATATTATTTGATTTACACATATGGCTGCCAGATGAACGAGCACGATACGGAAGTGATGAAGGGCATGTTCGAGCAGATGGGTTACCTGCCAACGGAGGATCGTAAGCAAGCGGATGTCATTTTATTGAATACATGTGCAATTCGTGAAAATGCAGAAGACAAAGTATTCGGTGAGCTTGGTCATCTGAAAGGCTTGAAGGTCGAAAATCCTGGATTAATTATAGGGGTTTGCGGCTGTATGTCCCAAGAAGAATCGGTCGTTAATCGATTGCTTCAAAGTCATGCCTTTGTTGATCTGATTTTTGGTACACATAATATTCATCGTCTTCCTCAACTACTGCAGGACGCTTATTTCAGTAAAGAGCTTGTTGTTGAGGTTTGGTCTAAAGAAGGCGATATTATTGAAAATATGCCTAAGAAGCGCGACGGTATGCGTGCTTGGGTTAACATTATGTATGGCTGTGACAAGTTCTGTACTTACTGTATCGTGCCGTACACAAGAGGCAAGGAGCGCAGTAGACGTCCAGAGGACGTTATTGCGGAGGTTCGTCAGCTGGCGCGTGAAGGCTATCAGGAGGTAACGTTGCTCGGACAAAACGTCAATGCCTATGGCAAAGACTTTGAAGATATCGATTATCGCTTCGGTCACCTTATGGATGACATCGCTAAAATCGATATTCCGCGTATTCGTTTTACAACGAGTCATCCACGCGACTTTGACGATCATTTGATCGAAGTGCTTGCTAAAGGCGGCAATCTTGTAGAGCATATTCATTTGCCAGTGCAATCAGGAAGCTCTACGATTCTGAAACGGATGAGCCGCAAGTATAATCGTGAGCAATATTTAGAGCTCGTAGACAAAATTAAAAAAGCAATACCTAATGCTGTTTTAACGACAGATATTATCGTAGGTTTCCCAGGTGAAACGGAAGAGCAATTTGAAGAAACATATTCGCTAGTAAAAGAAGTAGAGTTTGATTTTGCATTCTCCTTTATTTATTCTGCTAGAGCGGGTACGCCAGCTGCTGACATGGAAGATGATGTGCCGTTAGAAGTGAAAAAACAGCGCTTATACCGCTTGAATGAGTTGCTAGCTACGATTTCACGTAAAAAGAATGAAGCATTGTTAGGGCAAGAAGTAGAGGTTCTTATTGAAAGTGTAAGCAAAAACAATGAGAATGTACTTTCTGGCCGTACGAGATCAAATAAGCTCGTACACATTGAAGGACCAAAGGATTGGATCGGCAAGCGTATGGTAGCTAAAGTTACTGTCGCTCAAAGCTTTTACATTAAAGCAGAGCCAATTGAAAGCTCAATTATGACAAACTAATCGAATAGGAGCGAGATCAATCAATGAAAAGGCTGCAACATTCAATGGATGCTAGGTTGTTCCAACACGGCGGCGAAAGCGGCGGTGCTTGTTCGCATAATGGAATTCAGGCACAAATAGAATCATATGATATTGTAGATTTACGCGTGAAGGAAGATGTTCAAGAGAAAGCTAGAGAGCTTGCTCATATGCTTTCACAATCAGAAGAGGTTGAACACTATCGACGCGCTGAAGAAAAGATCAATAATCATCCGCGTGTACAACAGCTTATTACAGCGATTAAGAAAAAACAGAAGGAAGCTGTTGCTTTCGAGAAAACGTTCAATAATCCAGAAATGGTGAAAAAAATTGAAACAGAAATGGCAGAGCTGCAAGATGAGCTCGATGGTATTCCAATTGTTACGGAGTTCCAACAAAGCCAAACGGATATTAACTACTTGCTTCAACTTGTTATCTCCATCGTTCGCGATACATTAACTGAAAAAATTAATTTGGACGATATGCCGAAAGATGAAGAACCGGACGATTGTCTAGATTAAACGATATAAAAAAGCATCTGCTCGTCGGTATGCGCCTGCTAAATCATTGAAACGCAGGTACATACTCGATTGAGCAGATGCTTTTTTGAATTGCAAAGTATTAGTATTACCTTATTGCGATAGTCAAAAAGCTAGATTTAGGAGCTGTCTAAGAAGTAATTAAAAGCAATAAGAAGCAACGATTATTGAGTCGTATCCACTGTAGCAATATTATGCTTAGAGCTGTGACCATATTGTTGACTACGCAGCTTCATGATCGGCTTATAAAGCGCAATGAATACTGCAAGTGCGACAACCGATTTAAGTGCGTCGCCGAGCAGAAAAGGATAGCAGGCAAGGCCTAATGCTTTAGCAAGAGTCATATCATCTAGCACAGCCATAAACCAAGGCACTCCAACGACATATGCTAGCCATGAGCTGAACAGTAGAAAGGCTACTAGCAGACTGATCACTTTTTGAACAGTTAAGCGTGTCCCTTTTTTTATGCTCGCATTGATCCATAGACTGATCAGCATTGCACCAAATGGGAAGTACAAAATAAATCCGCCGGTCGGTCCTAGCACATGACTTAATCCGCTTTTTCCTGCAAATACTGGCAAGCCGAATAGCCCTAGAATGATAACGATCGTAATGCTAATAAATGCATCACGTGGCTTAAGGAGCATGCCTGCGATAATGACAGCCATCGTCTGTAAAGTAATCGGTACTGGTGAAAATGCCATTTTCAGCTGGATTGCTGTAAAAACAATGAATACTGCGCTACACAGTGCTATGTACACGAGTGAGCGAATTGGTACTGCTCTCATTCCATTCCTTCCTCTCATCTTGCATTTTTATTGTCAACCCAATATAATCTAATTTAGGTTAACAATACGGAGTTTAGCATATCTTGTTTTTGTTGTGAAGAGGGAGAATGATATTTTTTGTTAAATGATAATCGCATAATATATACAGCGCGGCAATGTCAGCCTATAAGAATATTCGACGGTCATCCATTGTTTCAGCCTGTTACCGTGTCTATACAAGCAGGAGAATGGATAACGTTAATTGGTCATAATGGCTCTGGAAAGAGCACTCTGGCGCGTTTCATTGCTGGTCATCAGCGTTCAGAATTTACGATTGAAGGCGAAGAAAACAGATATAAGCAAGACGTGTTTCCGATCATTACTCAGCTCACCTCGCATTATTTACTAGGATCGACACCTTACGAAGATCTCATCATCTGTTATGAACAGTATGGAAAGCTAGATGAGCATACGCATATCGAGGAGCTTATTGATGAGCTGCTGGAGACGCTAAAGCTTAAACATTTAAAACATGTGCCGATGAGTCATCTGTCGGGCGGAGAAAAGCAACTTGTTGCAATTGCAGGTGCACTTTTGATGAATGCAAAACTTATTGTGCTGGATGAGGTTACATCTATGCTGTCTGAGGACAATAAATGGCATGTGTGCAAGCTTATTCGCTCCTTAGCCGGCACACAAGGCATCGCAGTGCTATGGATCACTCAACAGCTGAATGAGATACACGCGAACGATACAGTGTGGGTGATGGACAAGCTGAAGCTCGTATATGATGGGACAGCAGCAGAGCTGTTCAAAGGCTCTACACACGAAGTTTCTTTAGCGAGCAAGTTGTCGCTCGAGATTCCGTGGAGTGTTCATAAAAGCATAGAGCTTGGCTTATCTTGTGATCAGTATCAGTTTAATCCCTATGATCTCGCAGAGGTGGTGAAGCGTGATGCATTGGCAGCAAGATAATCGCAGGCAGCATGAAAAGCAATCGTTAACGCTTGCCGCAGCAAAGCTATATTCCGGGCAATCGCAGCCTTTATCCTTTACTTTTCAAGCGGGTGCTACATACGTCATTACTGGAAGCAATGGAGCAGGCAAATCAACATTGCTTGATCGTCTCGCGGGGGCAGAAGCAATCGCTAAAGGCAGCATAACACTTGGACGAGAACAGCTTAGCACTAAAAGTTGGCGTGGAAAAACAAGATGGAACAAGTCGGCCATTAGCCGTATACAATATGTTTCGCAGCATGTAGAGGACAAATGGTTTTGTGGAACCGTTCAGCAGGAGCTTAAGCTGATCAAGCAACAATACCGACACGAATCCGAATACTTTGAAGCTGAACTAGAGAAGCGGCTCAGCGATTTTCGCATTACTGAACCAATGAAAGAGCAGGAGCTGCAAAGTTTAAGTGTCGGTCAACAGAAGCGGCTAGCTCTTGCCATTGCTTTTTCTCTACCTTCAGAATGGCTGCTGCTTGACGAGCCTTTTTCAGGACTAGATCACGAAGGGAAGCAGCAACTGATTAAAAGCATTATGGAGAGGCAGCTTCGGGGGAAAGGATTAATCGTAGTTAGCCATCAATTGCAGGAGTTGTCAGCTGTCGTACATAAAAAACTTGTACTTGATGAGGCCGGTCTTCGACAGGATGATCACGTACCGATGGACTCCGATCAAGCGATCTTCAGTAGGCTGCTTCAGAAAAAGCAGGATGAGCGTAAGCCTGAACAAGAGGCATCCAAGCCCATTATGAAAGATCGACATGAACGAGAACGCTTCATTATGAAGCAGACGACGATGTTTGACCCGAGATCGTTAATGTTAGGTATGCTTATCAGCTCAATTAGTCTCGTTCTATGGGATAGTTGGCTGTCTATCGTAATATATGGCGCGCTATCGATTATAACAAGCCTATTGCTAAGAGAGAACTTAAAGCCTTGGATTGGCCTAATCACTGCGTATAGCGTTATGTCGCTCGTTTTCACGATTGTTGGCGGACTTTCTATTTCGCCACTAGGATTTGATATGAATTCCGCACTTCGTATTGCACAACGGATGATGGCCTTGCTCATTATGATTGTGCTGGGGCTGCCACTCCTGTCGCTCATGACACCATTTCGACTGCAACGAGCACTACAGCAAACGATGCGACCGCTTAAAGCTTTACGAGTACCCGTTGATAGCTATGCATTGCTTGTATCATTAATTTTTCGACTTGTACCGATTTTGTCTATGCGCTGGCAAGTGCTGTACGCGCTTTGCCGAACGCGCTTCAAGCAATCGGGAATGATGTCTTGGAGCATTATAAACGCATTAATGCTCGCTTATATGCGAAGTTTGCTGCAAGTTGCGGATCAAGTGGCGACAAGCTTAGAATTTAGAGGATTTGATCGCATCAACGATCAGTCTTTGCTTTATGCGAAAGTAAGATGGCAGAAGGCCGACTATCTACTAATGCTAGCTCTCATTGCAATTGCAATTATGAATGCAGCCATTCATCTATAACGGTTGTCCATAATCCATGCTCATCGGCAAGGGTTGTCTGCCAGCCCAATTGTTGGGCTGCTCTTATATTTTTTTCACTATCATCAATGAAATGAATAGAAGTATCAATCTGTTGGTCTATGAGTTGAAACCATTCCATGCTAGGCTTGCATAACCCTGCTTGATCAGAAACATGGATGTGATCAATGTACGAAAGGTAAGGATTGAGCAATCGATTCAACCATTCCGATCGATGGTTGCTCATAATAACAATGCTGCAGAGCTTCGACCATGTTGGCAGAAGCTCAAGTGCTGGCAACGGTTTTAGATGACCTTCAATGAGAGTGGCTCTTTGCTCTGTGGAAACATTTACTCCACGCGCTGCGAGCCACTCCCACCACTGTTGCTCCGTAATATGTCCACACCATAATTTCTTGCTTACTTCTTCCTTATATTTAGCGTAAAGGCTCTGCTCATCGCACGAACCAATGCTGGCTAGCTGCTGCCATAAGCGTGGCGACAAATTACTAGCTAACACGCCTCCGACATCAAGCACCAACGTTTTTCTCATCATGAACGCTCCCCTTTGCTACAAGCTTCTTCTTATCTGTAAGCAGCCAGTATAGCACAAATACTGCAGCGACCACGGCCAATATGCCACCAAGCATGAACCCGTAATCCATCCCATATGATTTGTTCAGATAACCAGCAATAAACGGTCCTGAGAACATGCCGATCGCGTAAATCGCTTGATAAAGTCCCATTGCGGTTGCTTTCATCTGTGGCTTAATATCTAAAATTGCCAGACTGAGAAACAAAGGTAAATGTAGACCTTGTGCAAAGCCGTTAAATGCTTGGGTCGCATACATCCACGGCAGGCTTGGCGCCCATATAAGACCGAATGTGCACAAGCCGCTAACGATAAATGCGAGCAGAATAGTACGTTCCGCTCCAACTTTTGGAATAAACCATTTTGTTGCTGCGATTGCTGCAAGCGCGTGAGGCACCATAAAGCAGAATACAAGCAGAGTGAGCTCAGCACCGCTAGCGCCTAGCTCTGTTGCTTTAAGCGGAGTAAATCCAAACATCGTAATAAATAATACTCCATGGGCGAGAATGGATAGCCAGCTAGCGCGAAGCAAAGGCTTTGTACGAATCACTTCCTTAATTAAGCCGGGAGACATGCCATGCTCTCGCTTCGTGCCTGTAGAGGGCTCGTAAAGCTTGAAGGAAAGAAGTAAGCCTAAAAATCCAGCAATTGCGCCACCGATAAACGGCGCCGAAGAGCCGAACAGATCGATTAACGCTCCCGACAGTAGCATCCCGATCATTTGACCAACGACAGTAAGCAAGCTAATTTGCCCCATCGCTTTAGGTATTTCCTCATTATTAAACTGACTCGCATACATTACAGTAAAGGCTACCCAAGTCGAAGCGCAAATACCGGCAACGGCACGACCTAGCAGTGGCCAGATCCAAAGGTCTGGTATTAGAAATAATAAGCAGCTTAATGTCGTACTAATCATTCCAGCAATAATAAATGGTTTGCGTCTGCCTAAAGTATCAGACAATATTCCTATCGGAAAACGAAATAGCAGTTGAATTAACCCATAGCTACCAAGCACAATTCCGATAAATTGCAAAGAATATTCCATTTTGGATAAATATGGTGATAGAATAGGAACATAAATATACATCGATATCCAGTACAACAAGGTAACAATAGTAAAAAGTAAGGTTTGTCTTGATTTCATCTGATCAACTCCCACAACTTAATGTACTTCAAGTTCAAATGATTGTCACGTACTTCCTGATGTTATTAGTTGGTCGCAACATTTATGTGTGAAGTTACGTTAGGATAAGGAATAGATGAGATCGTAAGTAGATGATATGGATAGTGGAAGGAGTCAAATTGTGAATATTCAATCGAAGAAAAAATCGCACATGCTTCTTATTATAGGGCTGACTATGGTGCTATGGTTGTCACTCAGCTTGCCCGTAATGGCTACAGAAGCGGGGGGAAGCAGAATTGCGCTTGCTAATAAGCTACATATAGAAGTGGAGGTTGGCTATAACGGACAGTATGTACGGGGCAAAAGCACACCTGTTCAATTCACGGTAACGAATGACTACAGTCGCGATCTTAAGGGAGAGCTAGTTCTTAATGTTCAAAATGAACGTGGAATATCTGTCGCACATATTCTGCCGCTAGAAATTACACAAGGAAGCACCGTTGAAGCGTATATGACCGTCGAAGGTGGCTTGACGGAAAAAGGAACATCGATTCAGTTCTATGAAGGCGGTGTTGATCGTGGACAAGCGCTCGACATTGCAGGTACGACTCATGCAATCGGTCAAGGCGTGTCGGCAACGACAGCTATTGGGATCGTTGCGAATGATCCAGATACGCTGAATTTCGTCGCATTTCTAAATAATCAAGGCTTTTCAATTTCTCCAATTGTGCTGGATTCTGATTTCTATGCTATGTCTATGCATGATCTTGATATGTTCTCGATTCTCGTACTAAATGATATTGCGACATCTGAGTGGCCTGAGCAAAAAGTTAAAGCGATAAAGGACTGGGTTGCTAACGGGGGGACGCTGCTTTTTGGTGGCGGAGCGGGTTATGCGCAAACGGCAACTGCATTTTCAGACTTAACGCCAGTTCAAGGTAATGAGACTAGGCTATGGGAGCAATCTTCCATGCTAGCTGAATATGTTGGTAGTGCTGAGCCATTGCAGCCGCTTCCGATAACTGAAGGTAAGCTTGTAAAGGGACAGGCTATCCTGCAGGACGGCGGCACACCGATTACAGCGGTAGCCAAGTTTGGTCATGGAAGCATTTACTATACTGCATTCGATCTTGGGTTGAAGCCGTTTTCGATATGGGATGGAAGAACGGCATACATTCAATCATTGCTGAGCGAAAGATTGATGCTTGCTGGTACGTTGGATACGTCCAATTATTCGTGGGCGCTTGAAAACAGCTCGAACCATTTTCCGCGCTTGCAGCCACCTCAGGTCAGTGCGTTGCTTATTATATTCTTTGTTTATATTTTAATAGTTGCACCGATCCTGTATATCGTATTAAAGCGACTTGATCGCAGAGAATGGTTATGGTGGATGATTCCACTATTAGCAGTACTATCAACGATCATTATCGTGTTCGTAGGTTCGAAGGACAAATCTAGTTTTTACGTAAATGGAATACGAGTAGCGATGATCGATCAAGAAGCAACACGTGAAATCGGTGTGAACAATATTTTTATTCCAAACAATAAAGATATTGTGTTTGAGCTTCCCGAGCAAAACTATGTAACTGTATTAAACGGCAATCAGAACACTGGTCAAGACGTAAGTAACAATAAGCAGCAAAGAATTTATCATCATACGCCAAGCAAAGAGGTTATGTTTACGAACAACAAATATTGGACGATGAAATCTGTCATGCTAGGAGAGCAAATCTACAATAGTGAGCAATACGGTTCGATTACAACCTCTATTGAATTGGTAAATAATGAAACGGTTCTGACTGTTCATAATGAAACAGGAGTAAACTTGAAGCATGTGTCACTTGCAGCTTTTTCAAGTCTGCATTATATTGATGATTTGCCAGCTGGAGAAAAGCTTGAATATAAGCTGCCACAATCCTTCTCGCTTGACGCGATTGCTAATATGAGTATGTATCATAACAATTACAGATATGATTTCCAGCAAGGGACAGGTCAGGAATGGGAAGGAGTGGTGAGAGAAACGTATTTGCTAGATAATATGGCATTTTTCCCTTACTCAGCAATGATCATTGCATTCAGTTATAATGATGAGCCGAACTATGTTGTTAATGATAAAAATGTAAAAAGTGATGAATTAAAAATGTGGGTTGTTAATATGGAGCAAGAATTTTCAGAAGGTTTGTGGAACCAACAATTGTTTGCACCAGAAAGTGCAGTCGTTGAAAGAGGAGACTATTCTAATTTTAATGACAATAAGCAATATTTTTCTCTAGTTGAAGGTACGGTGGAGATGAAATACGCATTACCTTCTGATACAAAAGAGGGCTTACAAGCTGAAATTATTCCTCAGCCATCCCAGTCTAACGGACAGCTAACTATGCAGATATATAATGTGCAAAGTGGTGAATGGGAAAGTGCTCCTGATGGGAAATTCGAACTGCAGCCTTATGTTGATGAATGGAATATTGTAAAAATTAAGATTGATAGCGGAAATAACTACTACGAAGGAAGCTTGCCTATGCTGCTATTGGATCGTGAGGTGCAGTCATGACCGAGTATATGATTGAAATTCAAGGACTTAAAAAAACATTTGGCACCTTTCATGCGTTAAAAGGGATCGATCTGAATATACCGAAAGGAACAGTATTCGGCTTTGTAGGTCCTAACGGAGCGGGAAAGTCAACGACGATGTCGATTATTGCTACGTTAATGCTTCCTACTGAAGGAACGGTAAAGGTGGATGGACTCGATGTTACCGATCATCCGCATGAAGTTCGCAAAAAGATAGGCTATATGCCTGACTTTTTCGGTGTGTATGATCAGCTGAAAACGGTGGAATATTTACATTTTTACGGTGGCAGCTATGGCATACCGCGTAAGGAAAGAGAGGAGCTTATCCCCCAGCTGTTGGAGCTTGTGAATTTATCAGATAAGAAGGATGCTTATGTAGATTCTTTGTCGCGTGGTATGAAGCAACGACTTTGCCTAGCACGCTGTCTTGTCCATGATCCCGACTTATTAATATTGGATGAGCCAGCTTCAGGTCTTGATCCTCGTGCTCGTATCGAGATGCGAGAAATATTAAAAGAACTTAAAAGTATGGGTAAGACGATCATTATTTCCTCACATATCTTACCTGAGCTTGCGGAGATGGTTGATGAAATTGGCGTTATCGAGCATGGAGACATGATTGCTGTCGGCAACATTAATCGTATTCAGCAGCAATTGATGGCGAAGCGTCAGCTTACGATAAAAACGAGCAGTCGCCATGAGGAGTTAAAACAATTTTTGTTGGATCAGCCTTTAGTTCAAGGTGTATTTATTGATGGAGCTAAGCTGGAAGTGCAGTTCTCTGGGCAGGATGTTGAGCAGGCCGCATTATTGAAATCGATATTGCTAGCTGATTATGAAGTGATCTCGTATCAGGAGCAGCAAACGGATCTTGAGGATATCTTTTTGGCGATTACGCGAGGGGGAGGTGCAGAGCAATGAGTAAAATTCAACCGATGCAGTCCATGAAGCAGTTTTTTCTGAATCCTGTTATAGACAAAGAATACCGCTTGAGGATGCGTACCTCCAGATCGATGTGGACATTGCTCGCTTATCTCATAGCCATGGGCTTGTTTGCCGGAGTTATCTTTTCCATCGTTGGAATGGAACAACGCAACTCAATCTATTCCAGTGGTTTTACGGGTATTACTTTCATCGTTCTGTCATTCGCACAGCTGGGCCTAATTGCTTTTATGTCACCAGGTCTTACAGCGGGTGTCATTAGTAGTGAACGGGAAAAACAAACGCTTAATCTACTGTTAACGACACAGCAAACGTCGTTCACGATCATTGTCAGTAAGCTGATCTCAAGTATAAGCTTCATGCTAATTATTGTGTTCAGTACGCTTCCGCTTTACGGCATCGTGTTTTTATATGGCGGAATTGCACCGATGCAGCTATTAACGATATTTGCGTTTTTTATTTTTAATATGATTGTGTTCGGGGCATTTGGCGTATTATTCTCTACGATATTCAAAAGAACAATGATTGCAGTCATTGTAACGTATGGGGTTGTGCTGTTTATGTTCGTAGGAACTGGTATTTTTTATTTACTGCTTTCCTTTGGCTATAACAGTTATGCATACAATGGCGGCTCTACGAATCCAGGAGATTATTCGTGGATTTTGCATTTTCTCGCAATTAACCCTGGTTTTGCATTGTACAGTGTGTTGGATAGTGGAGACTGGTATATGTCGCTCGTTAATTCACCGAGTGGTGTCAAAACATTTTTCGATTATGTTCCCTTTTGGCTTGAGTACGTGATCTTTTATACGGTGATGCTTGTTCTAGCAATGTACGGCGCGATTCGCAAGCTAAGACCAGTGAAAAGAAAATAGGAGCTTGTCTAAAAAGTAGGCATCTTGTATCAGTTGCACTTCTCTAAACCGTTAGCGGAGGAGAAAATCGATTCTGGAAGACGATAGTGGCTCGCCTTTAAGGCCTGATTCTACCTTGTTATAGTTAAGGGAATCAGGCTTTAAACGCGAGTGGGAGAATGATTTACTCCGCAGCGGCTCCGTTTGTTGCAACCGACTACCAGGTACTTTTCAAAAAAGCTTTTTTCCTTTTGAACTTTTACTTCTAGGAGGTAGGTATGACTGAGTTATACAACACTTTAAAACTAATCGCGCGTCGTTGGAATAGAACATCGATGCTGTCCGCTTGCATTAAAGGAGTGGTGTATGGCTCGTTGCCAGCAGTTCTATTACTAGCTATCGCGCGCTTCGTCCCTATTTTAAATAACAAATGGTTTGCTGCGGCATTATGGTTGATCGGAATTGCTGTCGTTCTATTCGTTGCGTGGAGAAAACGTATGAACGCAAGTGGCGCAGCTAAGTTGGTTGATGTAGAGCTGGGCGAAGATGCAGTTAGAACTTCGTTATCGCTTCAGGAGGAGCAGCAGCAATCGATGATGGGAAAGCTCGTAATGGAGCACGCTGCGATAGCAGCTGAACAATATCGTAATGAGCTAAAGCAGCGTATTCCATGGCATCGCGGTTGGAATGTAAAGCTGTGGATGTATTTAACAGCATTAACTATTGTTGTTACAGGAGTGCTGTTCATTGTTCCGAATGAACAAGATGCGGTTGCCAAGCAGCTCAAGGAGCAGGAGAGTATTGTCGCTGATTTGGAAGAAGAATTGCAGCAGATAAAAGAAACGGTCGAAGAAGCTGAGCTTGAGGAGCAAGAAAAAGAGCAGCTGACAGCTAGCTTAGATGAATTGCTTGCGCAGCTTAAGGATAAGGAGCGTTTGTCTCTAGCTGATGCAGATCAGTTGGAGGAGCTGCTTGATGAATTAAAGCAGCTTGAACAGAAAAAGGATGACGCGCTTCAGCGCTTAGACCAGCTAAACGATGCTATGGCTAAGCAGCAGTCTCTCAAGCAGCTACAGCAGTCGCTGGAAGCAGCGAAGGAGCTGAAAAAGGATAGTCAGCAGCAGGAAATTCGCGAAGCGCTTAAGCAGTTGACGCCGCAACAAGCTGAAGCATTAGAGCAACTGGCGGATCAGCTTCAGTCGACACAGGCTGAACTTGCTTCTCAGTTAGGAGAGGCTGCAGAGCAGCTTGCAACAGCAGGTGAGCTTACGGGAGAATCAGCCGAGTCACTTGCTCAGCAGTTAAGTGAGTTGCTATCTTCCACTGAGAGCAGCAGCGCAATTAGTGAGGCTGGTGAATCGCTCGCGCAGCAGCTATCGGAGATGAGTGGAGCACTTGCTAGCATCGACGCTAATCTAAGCGGTCAGCTGGCTAATGCAGCCGCTAGTTACAATTCAAGTAGTGAGAATGTCAATCAAGGCACTGCAACAGCAGCTCCAAGTGATGGCTCAAATCAAGGCCAAGGTCAAGGGCAAGGGCAGGGCCAAGGAGCGGGTCAAGGCCAAGGTCAAGGGCAGGGGCAAGGAGTGGGTCAAGGGCAGGGGCAAGGAGCGGGTCAGGGCGCAGGCCAAGGATCAGGTCAAGGAGCGGGCTCAGGTGGAGGTGCAGGCGGAAGTGGTGCAGGTACATCGCCAGGACAGCATGCAGCTGTAACGACACCCCGCATCACCGGTAGCGAAAGCGATGTTTCTGTAGACGGAGGTCCAAGCTCAGGAGGACAAGTAAGCTCAGGCGGAGTTTCACCAACGGTTACTGGACAGCAGGGAAGCTACTCAGAAGTTTTCAGTGAATATGAATCAGCTGCAAAAGATTCACTTCAGCGATCTAATCTGCCATCTCATATGCAAAATAAAGTTCAACAATACTTTGATTCAATACAGCCGGATTAAGATGTCGGCAGAAAACGGAGGATATGATCTTGGAACATACGCTGCAGATTGAAGAAGCGAAGCAAATTATAGCTGAATTAAAGCAAGAAATAGCGAAGGTTATCGTCGGTCAAGAGCAGGTGGTTGAACAGCTACTCTGGTGTATGGTCGCAGGAGGTCATGCTTTGCTGGAAGGTATACCAGGCCTCGGAAAAACGATGCTTGTACGTACGGTCTCTAATGCAATGGAGTTGCAGTTTTCAAGAGTTCAGTTTACACCTGATCTCATGCCTGCAGATATTACGGGGACGATGCTGCTTGATCTGTCCAGTCATACGCAAAAATTCAGCAAAGGACCGATCTTTGGCAATATTGTGCTAGCAGATGAAATCAATCGTGCTACACCTAAGACGCAAAGTGCTCTGCTTGAGGCGATGCAGGAAGGAACGGTGACAGCAGGAGGAGAAAGCTATACGCTGCCAAAGCCATTTTTTGTGTTAGCTACACAAAACCCGATTGAGCAAGAAGGGACATACCCGCTGCCAGAGGCGCAGCTCGATCGTTTTCTTATAAAAATAGGTATTCAATATCCGACCCGTGATGAGCTTAAGGAAATCGTTAAGCGCACGACAGGCATAAAGCATGAGACAGTGTCTCCAATTATTGATGGCCAGAGGCTGGAAGAGCTTCAGCAATTAGCTAAGCAGGTGCTATGCTCAGAGGATATGCTGGAGCTTGCTGTAAGCTTTGTTATGTATACACATCCTCATGAGACGGCTGCACCAGAGGTGATCAAGCAATACGTGCGCTATGGGGCAGGGCCGCGTGCTCTTCAAGCGCTTATAGCGATTAGTAGAGTGAGGGCACTGACGTTCGGAAGAGCGCATGTGTCATGGGGTGACATCGTATATGCAGCTAAGCCTGTGCTGCGGCATCGGATTGGGCTTAGTTATGAGGCGTTGGCACAAGGAATCGATGCCGATACACTCGTAGAACATATTGAGCAATCGCTTGAGCAGCAGCGTGCGAAAGTGTAAGGAGGACAACGATGAAAGAGCTTAGTTCTTCGAACATGTTCGATGCCTTGCAGCGTGTCTTTCCACACGAAGATTGGCTAGCAAAGTTAGATGCAATGGCAATGCAAGGCGGAGCACGGACAAAAGGTATGCTTGCAGGAAAACGCAGATCAAGTAGTCTTGGCAGCTCCTTGGAGTTTGCAGATTATCGGCCTTATATCGCTGGTGATGATATTCGTAGAATCGATTGGAATTTATATGGTCGTACGAACAAAGCTTATATTCGTCAATATTGGGATGAACAAGAGCGCAGCTTTCATCTATATGTCGATAGCTCTCTATCGATGACTCGAATAGGCGAGGGAGAACATAACAAATGGCTGACAGCGCTTCGAGCTGCAGCGAGTGTAGGTTATCTAGTACTGCAAAGCGATGATCGTATGAGCATTTCACTGTTCAATGAAGTAGAGATATGTAATCAGCTGCCTTTGCTTCATGGCAAACATGCCAAATTCGCAATGATTAACAAACTTTCTGAATGGATTAATAATGGTCCTGCTGCAGTAAATGCAAATACCGATGGAACAGCTTCTCTTCCGACAATAAGTGATGCTTCAGTGCCATTTGCAGGGGGAAGTCAATTGCCGCGGCGAGCGGGTGTGACGTGGATTTTTTCAGATGGCCTATATGATCAAGGTATCGAGAAACTGCTGTCTAGTCTGCAGGCAAGGCAGCAGCAGGTAGTATTCGTTCATATGCTGCATGGTGATGAACTTGAACCACGTCTGGAAGGTGAATGGCAATTGATTGACATTGAGACAAGCCGTGCTAAAGAAGTCGCAATGTCACCAGCAATTGTGGAAAAATATAAACGTAGTGTCAATGATTTTCGCGAGCGACTTCGTCAATTATATGAAAAACGTGGAATAGCTTTTTACAGTATGAATTGTAGTGAGACATTGCCAGTTAGCTTTATGAAGCTGCTAGCGTCTGGAAGTCATATTCATTATCGGTAGTAGCTTCATTTACGGTAGCAGTATTATAGATTGGATACGTTTTATAGGACGGAGGTGAGAGCTTGCATTGGCTTTCATTGACATCGGCATGGTTCGGGCTAGCAACGTTGCTCATACTTGCCATGTACATATTAAAAAAACGGTACGAGCCTAAGCATATATCGAGTCATTTGCTGTGGAGACAAGTGTTGCAGGAGCAGGAAGCGAATCGTCCATGGCAGCGATTAAAGCAGCAGTTGCTTTTATGGTTGCAACTTATTATAGCTATACTAATCGTTATTGCGCTAATGGAGCCAGCGGTCGACAAGCAACTTGCGGAAGATGCACACGCAGTCATATTGCTTGATCGCTCTGCTAGTATGGCTACCAGTGTTGACGATCAAGGCAACTCCTACCTCGATAATGCCAAGCAAGAGATCATAGATTGGCTGGAGAAGGAATGGGGAGGAGGAGCGGTCACCCTCATCGTTAACGGAGAATATCCCCAGATTCTAGCCAATCATAGCAATCAAAAGCAAGAGCTTGAACGAATCATTACATCAATAGAACCGTATTATGGCGCTTCTGACGATGAAACAGCATTAAGTTTGGCACGAGCGCTCGCCACGAGCAGTGAGCAGTCAACGATTCATTATTATATAGACGAGCGTTATATGGTCGGAGCAGATGCGATACATGCCGAAGCAGCTAACGCAGAGGTATGGCATTTGCATGCTGCGCCAGCTACTGCTGATGACGAACGAATTCGCAGCTTCACCTTGTCGCAGGAAGAACGAGCTGTACACGGGTTTGTAACCGTATTGCATGCTGCTCAGCTTGATCGTGAGCTGGAGCTAACTGTGACCGCTTATAATGAGCACGGAAAAGCGCTATCAGAAAATGCATATAAGCAGTCTGCGGATGCAAGTGGCATTACGACATTTGCAATGTACGATTTGCCACAAGAACATTTCTATGCAGCGCATGTTATTCCGTCAGAGCATGATCCTAATCCTTACAACAATAAACAGTATGGATTAATTGCTGAAGATCAGGTTTATCAGGCATTGCTTATTACAGAAGGTAATTTATTTTTAGAAAAGGCGCTTCAGCTAATGAATGTAGGTGTAACGAAGCTTACAAAAGCTTCAGATGTACCGAGTGCGGAGCTGCTATCAACGATTCACTTTATTATTGCAGATGGAAGTTACGAGCTACTAGCAGAGCAAAACGATTGGAAGAACGTCTTGGATCGCTTTCCGTTATGGATCCTCGACCATCCCTCAACTAATCAGCAGGCTGAGCTTGTGAATGCTGCTCCTGTTGTTAATGAGCATGAAGTAACGCAATATTTCACAATGGATGATATATTTATTTCTTCTGTACGTAAATTAGCGGTGACAGAGCTTGCTCCTTACGACGTTCTCGTACAATACGGAGGAGTTCCAGCTATGATTGCAGGACTAAAGCAGCAGCAGCCATTTTTGCGTTATATGTTTGCCTTGCAGGATAGTGACTTGCCACTGCGAGCTGTATTTCCTGTATTAGTAATGAATAGTGTGGACTACTTAGTATCAGGTTCGACTAAGCAGCTTGGCTATATGCTTGTGAACGCAACGCCAACGCTTTCTATGTCGGCTGACACGAGTAGCAGCTACTGGCAGCGTCTGGATGAAGGTAGAAGGGATTCTAAGCGAGTTGAAGCAACATCAAGTAATGGCTCTGTCGTAGCTCCTGCTGTGCCAGGTGTTTATACGTTCATTGAGCAAAATGAGCAAGGACAAAGCATCCAAGAGCGAACTGCTGTTGTTACAGCAGATGTAACGGAGTTTGCTGCGCCTAGCATTGCAGACACTATCAACAGTATTCAAATAACCGATGGGAATGACAGTCAGCAGAACAGCACTGGACTTAGCACGCTTACCGCTTGGCTAGCCGCTTGTTTACTACTCATGCTGCTTATGGAGTGGGAGGTGTATCGTCGTGGGATTTAGTATTGCTGCTCCATGGCTGCTGCCTGTCCTGCTGCTATTGCCGCTTTATGTATGGCTGCAGTATCGCTTTACAACTAGACTTACGGGAAGCAAGAAGCATATCGCGATTGTTCTGCGTACACTTATTATGCTGCTGGTTATCATCTTGCTCATCGGCTTAACGCCATACACTAATGTTGAGCAGCGCAATGTCGTAGCACTTGTTGATCGCTCCGATTCGATTGGGGATACGGAACAGATTATCGACTATATACAGAAGTTAGACAGCGACGATGAATTAGATCATCTCGCGGTCATGTCGTTTGGTGGAAATGTGATGATTGATCGTGCGCTCCAGCCTTTAATGGAGCAGGAGCCGATGCAATCGTTCCGCACAGTAGTTGATTCTACTCAAAGTAATATTGCAGCCGCCCTAAGGCAGGCTGGCGGATTGCTTAATCAGTCGGGTGGAGGGAAAATTGTTCTTTTCACGGATGGGCATGAAACGATCGGAAGCTTAACGAAGGAAATTCAGCTAATGGAAGCGATGAACGTCATTGTGGATGTCGTTCCGATAGCGAGTCAGATCGGCAAGGATGCTGCGATATCGAGTTTTCAAGTGCCTAGCCAATTAAAGCAAGGTGAAAAATACCAGCTGACAGTGACGATCGAAAGTACGAATGAAGCGCCTGCCGAAATGCTTGTGTATGAAGATGATTCGTTGATCGCCCAGCATGCGATTAATCTAATTAAAGGTACAAATACGTATCTGATCGATGCTGTGGCCACTTCCGCCGGAATGAAATCTTACCGAGCAGTACTGCAAATGGCAGATGATACGCAATCAAAAAACAATACGTCACATGCTTTAAGTCGAGTCGATGGTCCTGCAGGTGTGCTAATTGTTGAAGGCGAACAGGGAAGCTCTCGTAATATTGAAGCAGCGCTTTCAGCTTCCTACATCGCTCACGAAACGATACAGCCCGCGCAATTAAGTTACGAGCTTGCACAATATGTTCAGTATGATTCTATTATTTTCAACAATGTTAGTGCCGTGCAATTGCCTCAAGTAAAGATGGAGCATATCGAGTCAGCGGTGCGGAATTATAGTGTCGGCTTTGTAATGATTGGTGGAGATAACAGTTTTGGTGTTGGAGGGTATTTTGATACACCGATTGAATCAATACTACCAGTTAATATGCAGCTGTCAGGGAAGAAAAAAATTCCCGATCTGACACTAATGCTTGTCATAGACCATTCTGGCAGCATGTCAGGTTCAAAGATGGAGCTTGCAAAAGAAGCTGCTGCTCGTTCAGTTGAGCTTATGCGAGCTGTTGATACGGTAGGGGTTATTGCGTTCGATACGATACCAACTTGGGTTGTGGAGCCGACAAAGCTTCAGAATCCAGACACTGTGATTGGCAGCATTATGTCGATTCAGCCTGATGGAGGAACGGATATTTACCCTGCATTAAGTCAAGCATTCGATGGGTTTGACCTTGATGCACCTGGACGCAAGCATATTATATTGCTGACAGATGGCATCTCACCTTATACTCCAGCTTATGAAACTTTACTGGAAAGCTTAAAAAGCAATGGAATTACATTATCAACGGTCGCTGTTGGTCAAGATTCCGATGTGAACTTTCTCGCTAAACTAGCCGAACTCGGTTCGGGTCGTTCCTATTATACGGAGGATGAAACGACGCTGCCGGCTATTTTTTCTAGAGAAGCTACAATGATGTCTAGATCTTATATTGTAGATGAACGTGTACTTCCAGTAGAAGGCTATGCTGGTACATGGACAAATCTTTGGAGCAATGGTTTACCGCATATTGATGCCTATGTGGCGACCAGTCCTAAGTCTACAGCAGAAGTCGCGCTTTGGACGCCGCAGGAAGATCCATTGCTCGCGCGCTGGAATATTGGATCAGGAAAAAGTGTTGCTTTCACTTCGGATCTGAATGGCCGATGGAGCTCGGACTGGGTAACATGGCGCGATTTCCCTGTTGTTTTTGTTGAATGGGTGAAATGGACGTATCCGCAATTCAGCCAATCTCCGTATGAGCTAAAGCTTTCAGAGCAAGGCGATCTAACAGTTACAAGCAACGACGAAACCTCTTATTCGAACTTAGGGATGAGTATTCAGCAGGACGATAACACATCGATCCTTCCGCTTGTTCCGGTTGGTAACGGTCGCTATGAAGCAGATGTGTCGAAGCTAACAAGTGGTATCTATATTACCCAGATAGGAGAAACGACTTCTGCTGTTAATTCAGCTTCACCTGCTGAACTGGAGAATGGTGTAACGACAGGCTTTGTAGTTCCGTATTCAGCGGAATACCGTCTAGATGTCAGTTCCGTTGAGGCAAGAGAAAAGCTTGAAAGCTTAACTGCAATGACAGGAGGTCAGTTGTTAACGTTAGATGATGCTTCCTCCTTTTTTCAGTTTCCGAGGACGGCTTTGAAGCAATCGTATGACTGGTCGAGACAACTGCTGCTCCTGCTGCTTTTGCTATGGCTTATCGATATTGCGAACCGACGTTTGGTATTTCCTTGGAGTAGATGGCTTGCCAAACTGAAGATTGCTACGAGTTCGAGCACAGCAAGCAAACAACAGGCAGCGAATAAGCAATCAACTTTTGACCGTCTTAATCGTCGCAAGCAGCAAGTGATAGAACGAAGCAATAATTTACATTCAGAGGATGAAGACTTGAGTGAAGCGGCTCAGCCTAAGCAACGTCAAGAGATGGAAAACAAGAGTACTCTTTCAGGTATACTTAATAATGGCGCTCGACCAGATACCGAACGAGCATCGACAGCTGCTCCATTCCTAAGGACTGGCATCGGCGGTGATAGGGACAGAGTTTCAACGCAGAAAAACAATCAATCTCCTAAAACTGAAGTCAATGCTGCTGAATCCCCCGATTCCTCAACTACAGAGAAAAGTGAGACGATGAATCGATTGCTCGCTGCGAAAAATCGAAGAAAGTAGTGGGCATCAGAAGTGAATTGTAGACATTCGTTTTGACTTTAGGTAAAATTTTGAGTAAATTGAAGAGAGGATGTTTACATCTATGTATAAAGAAATTACTGCAGATGAACTGCAACAACGATTACAATCTGGTGATGCTATTAATTTGATCGATGTAAGAGAGCCTGATGAATGGGAAGCTGGCCATATTGCAGAAGCAAGATTAATTCCACTTTCTGAATTTGATGCGCGTCAGCACGAGGTGCATGATGTAGATGGAGAGGTTATTGTGATATGCCGCAGCGGTGCACGCAGTGGACGTGTTTGCGAATATTTGGCTCGACAAGGCTTTGAGGTAACCAATGTCAGCGATGGCAATCTCGGATGGCACGGTCCAGTCGTGTACGGTAATTAAGGCTGCAGGTAGTACTGCAATTACATTCAAAACAATAGATTAATAAACGACCATAACCGGTTTTTCGGTTATGGTCGTTTCCAATTAAACATCGCTATTATTTATTGAGCTAACGTTCTCCGTTAGTTCAAAGAACAGTTCATCAATAAATTATCACTTTACTCTTTCGGAAATGTTTTTACTTATTTCTTCAGGATTTTCAACACCAATGATCAACTTTGATATTTTGAACTTACCAACTTTAAAGCTATTCAAATCCAAATGAAGAGTTTCAAGCTCATTTTCAAAAATGTGCAGTTGATAACCACCATTTGATCTAAATAACCCATTTCTCATTCCTTTTAACAAAAGACCAAATAGTTTAAAAGCATTTGGTATCGGCGTACCTGTTGTAATACCCTTGATTGAAGAGTATGGAATTTTCAACTCTTTATGAAATTTTAACAAGGGTGAGTTTCCAAAGTCGATATTTACGTAGGTTTCCATTAGTTGAATTTTACGCTCCATATTTTGGTTCCCCCATTACAAATAATCCATTTATTTTATAACAAATAATACCACAAATACCTCTTTTAACAAATAACTCTTTTCTTCATAAAAGTCTAAGCTCTGCCCGTTAGCTTAACTATAAAAGATTTTACTATAGATAATTTATCAGATGATGAAAATAAAATTGGTGGAGTATAATTTAAGTTAAGAGTGAAAGGAAAAACGATATGCATTAGATTTGTATTGTATCATGAATCATTTGCATATCGTGCTAGAGCAACTGGCGTTGCTGCTTATTTCATGTTATATTAGCTAACAATAATTATGCAGAAACTGGGATTGACTTGAAAGAGAGTGATATACAATGACATTAACGATAGATCACATTAAAATGATGCCGAAAATCGAGCTGCACCTTCACTTAGACGGAAGTGTGCTGCCTCAGACGTTAATCGAGCTGGCTGCTGTACAAGGAAAAGAGCTTCCAGTACATACAATAGAGGAGCTATCAAGCCTTATGCGTGCTCCAGAATCTTGCTTGGACTTGAATGAGTATTTGCGAACATTCGATGTTGTGCTGCCGTATCTTCAAACAGCTGAGGCACTTGAGCGCGTTGCATATGAAATGGTGCAACAATGCGCAGAGGATCATGTAAGCTATGTCGAGGTGCGTTTTGCACCGCAGCTGCATCGTCAGGCAGGTCTTGCGGTCGACGATATATATGAAGCTGTCATTCGAGGCTTGGAGCAAGGAGAGAAACAATTCGGCGTTATAACACGCTGCATAGGCATATGCATGCGAGGGCACTCCGAGGAGCAAAATATGGAAGTCGTAGAAACAGCCCAGGCATATCTACATAAAGGACTTGTTGCTGTGGATCTTGCAGGTGCTGAAGCATTGTATCCGCCTGAGCTATATACAAATGTTTTCGCTCGTGCTCAGCGGCTTGGAATTCCAGTGACGATTCATGCTGGAGAAGCGGGTGGCGCACAGAATATAGACATATCCGTCAACATGTTAGGGGCAACGCGAATAGGGCATGGTGTACGCTTGCAGGAAGATCCGCATATTTTACAACAGATTATTGAGCGTGGCATTCCGTTAGAGTTTTGCCCAATTAGCAATTTGCAGACGAAGGCCGTGACGGCGTGGGAACTGTATCCAATCGTCGAGTATATGAGTAAAGGTATTAAAGTGACGGTAAACACTGATAATTTGACAGTATCTCATACTTCATTAACGAAGGAGTTGCATACGCTTCAGCAACAATGCGGCTTAACTACAGAAGCAATCATTCAGCTTCAACAGAATGCTGGAGAATCGATATTTCTCGAGCAGCCTGCACGTGAAGCTTTTATTACAACTTATTTCGCACAGCTAGAACAATGGAAGCAGAAGCTTGATCTGCATAAGTAAGTCAGCTTAGAGAGGAGAGAGCAACATGAAGAGTATCCGCAAGTATCGGCTCAATGATCTTGAGCATACAAAGTCAAGCGAAGACCGTGAGGAATATGAGAAAGACTATGCTCGACTCATACAATCCCCCGCCTTTCGGAGAATGCAAGGGAAATCACAAGTGTTTGGAGCAGGCTCTGGCGACTATTATCGTACTCGCTTAACGCATTCAATAGAAGTATCGCAAATTGCACGTGAGCTGTCGCGAAAGCTAGGCAAGCAATATGCTTTTTTGAATCAGGATATCCATCCTGGATTAAAGCTTGTGCCAGAGGTTGTTGAGATTGCAGCGCTTGCCCATGATCTTGGTCACCCTCCGTCCGGTCATCGAGGCGAGGAAGTGCTCAATCATATATTACAAGGGAAATATGATGATTACTATGAAGGCAATGCGCAAAATTTCCGTATACTAATGTTTTTAGAAAAGCGCGCAGGCAGTGACCGCGGCTTGGATCTAACTGCTGCTTCCTTGCTCGCAATTAACAAATATCCATCCTTGCTTGGCAAGGAAGGTCGGCTAAAGGGAGTATATGCGACGGAATGGGAAGGGATCAGCTATTTGCGCGATTTATGGAAGATGCCGAAGGAGTGCCGCACGCTTGAGGCGCAGCTGATGGATCTATGTGATGATATCGCGTACTCGACGCACGACATCGAGGACGGCATTCGTGCTGGGAAAATCCATCTATCGGAGGATTTTTTACTCGATTCAAGAAGGATCGACAGTGTCGTTAAGGAGATTATCGAGGATCCTGCGAGCATGTGCTCACTTCATTGGTCCAACATTGATGTAAAAGAGATGGTAAGCAACGTACTAGATGATTATTATAAGCAATGGAAAAGCATATACGAGCAATTCGGACGGGAAACTTCTCGTTCACGACGCGAGATGAAGGCTCAATGGGTGAATCACTTCGCTTCACTTGTAGGTATTATCGATGATCCTAATTATAGCGGCTGGAAAAAGATTACGTTTGTAAAAGACGGAGTTGAGGATGTGAATACCCTCCGTACGATGGAAATCTTAAAAAAACTAGCATGGGTGACGATGATTAGAGATTTTCGTGTGCAGCGTCTACAAAAGCGAAGTGAAAATATGCTGCAAAAGTTATGGGAAAGCTTAGAAGATGAAGCGACCGGAAGAATGATTTTACCGCCAGATTGGATTGAAGCGTATGATCAGCATAAGAATAACTATCCTTGGCATCGCTTAATTGCTGATTATATTGCTGGGATGACTGATCATTATGCAGAGAAGGTATATACGGAGCTGTTCGCAAGCCGGAGCGGCTCGATCTATGAACGTGATTAAACATAGTGGTGTTAAAAGCAAAAGCTGAGCTTGTATCAGCTTTTGCTTTTTTTATTGTGAAGGCGACAGCATAACACGCAAAAGTGGACTAGCAAGCTGCAATTGCGCATATAAGTAATTGATCCTTGTTCGTACAGGAATGAGAGGAGGCTTATTATGCAGCAGCAAAATGAATGGAATGATAGTGAGCTAGTTCTTTCCGTTAGTGGGATGAGCTGCTCGGCATGCGCAACTCGAATAGAGCGCAGCTTATCCAAACTGAGTGAAGTAGAGCAGATTGCGGTAAGCTATCCATTGCGAACGGCATGGATTAAAGGAGATCCTGCTAAGCTAGAGCTCAGCCACGTTATCGCAAAAATTATATCGCTTGGGTTTCAAGCGAAGCCTTATACATCCGCGATCGATGAGATGAAGCAAGAGAAGCAGATGCTTCAAAAACGTTTACTCATCGCGTTGATCTTTACATTGCCGCTCATGTGCTCGATGGCTGAGCATATTCCTTTGCTGCATCCGCTATTGGAGCTGCTTCCTGCTTGGTTGTTCGCTCCCTGGCTTCAGCTTCTGTTAGCGACTTGTGTTCAGTTTTTTATCGGATTGCCGTTTTACATTAGCGCATATTACGCGATTCGCGAAAAGCTTGCTAATATGGATGTGCTTGTTGTACTCGGGACGTCAGCCGCTTACATATATAGTCATTATGAGGTGTTTGCTAATGGGCTGGATGGTTTATTGCACTATGCAAGGTTTGACCAGCCGCAGCTTTACTTCGAAACTTCGGCAGTCGTCATTACGGTTGTGTTGCTAGGTAAATACATTGAGCTATCTGCTGCGCTCAGATTACAGGAACAGCACGAGCCTTTTGCACAGCTTCATGTGCAAGAGGTGCTCGTTGAGCGAGATGGACATACATTCCCGCTTCGCCCAAATTTCATTATAGCTGGTGATCGCGTCCATCAGTCGGAAGGCGATGTCGTTGGGATTGATGGAACGATCGTTACTGGCGAGGCTTATATTGATGAGTCTTTGTTAACGGGGGAACAGCGATTGATTGTCAAAGCAGCAGGAGATAAAGTTTGGGCTGGAACAACAATTAGTCAAGGTGCGCTTATTATTCATGCGACAACGTCGGGCAATGATACGCTGCTTCAACGTATACGTGAGCTAGTCAAGCAAGGTCAACGCTCCAAGACGAATATTCAGCGACAAGTTGATCGAGTCGTACGATGGTTTGTCCCGATTATTGTTTTACTGGCACTCTCCACTGCTGCGATATGGATTCTTGTCGGAGCAAGTGAAGCAACCGCTGTCTTGAGCGCGTTAGCAGTATTGCTTGTAGCATGCCCATGTGCGCTAGGGCTAGCAGCACCGATCTCTTTGGCTATTGCTAGCGGCCGTCTTGTTAAGCACGGTGTCATCGTGAAGGATGCTAGCATTATTGAGCGATTGCATCATGTTGAAGAAGTGATGTTTGATAAGACGGGTACGTTGACGGAAGGCAAGCTAAGTGTTGGTTTCGTTCAAAGCTTTTATTATTCAAAGCAGAAGATGATTGCACTGGCGGCAGCTTTAGAGCAGTATGCGGAGCACCCGATTGCACAGGCTATTCGAAGCTATGGTGAAGCATTAGCTGTCCATTCGTACGAGGTGAGGAATGCAGAGCATAAGCTTGGACATGGTGTTGTCGGCATGATCGGGGAACATCGCTACTTAGTCGGCAATGAACGTCTGCTATCTCTTGAGAATAAGGAGCTTGCCCCCTATGTCTCTACCATTGCAAAGGAACGGCTAAAGCTAGGAGAGACGCTATGCTATATCTTTGAAAATGATCGGTGTATTGGATTGATTGGCTTGTCAGATCAGATAAAAAGCTCTACGATACCTGCCATCGCTGCACTTAAACGAATGAAGATCGATGTGAGTATGGCGACGGGCGACCATGAGGGCTCTGCTTACCGTATCGGAAAAGAAACAGGCATTGCTCATATGCACGCTAATTTGTTACCTGATCAAAAGCTAGAGCTCGTCAAGCAAAAACAAAAAAGTAAACGAGTCGTTGCTATGGTTGGAGACGGCTGGAACGATGCTCCGGCTCTAGCTGGTGCTCAGATTGGTATTGCAATGAGCAATGGAACAGAAGCTGCGTTGCATGCAGGTCATATGACTTTGTTGTATTCTCAGCTGACGAGCATCCCTATATCAATTCAGATGAGTCAGCTAACCGTAAAAAACATTAAACAGAATCTAATGTTCGCATTATTGTATAACTGCCTTATGCTGCCTGTGGCAGCACTAGGTTATCTTAAGCCGTGGATGGCGGGTGTTGCAATGTCTCTTAGCTCCTTATGTGTCGTGTTCAACGCATTGCTGCTGCATCCTCGCTTGAATAAGCTGGAGGGATCACAGTATGACAATGAGTAGTCTCGTTCTTGTGTTCGTTACTGGCTTAATGAGTGCAGCGCATTGCATCGGCATGTGTGGCGGGATTATAACAGCTGTTACGCTACAATCAAAGCTGTCTGCGCTTAAGACGAATATGCTCTATCATATCGGTCGGGGCTTTTCCTATACGCTTTTTGGTGTTGCGCTTGGCATCATCGGCAGTTTTATTGAGGTGGCAGGCGATTGGAGCGGACTGAAAGGTGTTGCTTCGATTGTGGGCGGCTGCTTGTTACTGCTATGGGTGTGGCGGAAAATTCAAATCCCGCAATTGGAGTCTATCTCGGCTAATGTGCATGTGCGATTAATTAAGGTCGTTAAATACATTCGTGGCGGTGAGCGGATGTACATCTTAATGACAGGTATTGCATTTGGTTTTTTACCTTGCGGCTTAACGTATGCGATGGGTATGCAGGCAGCATCGACTGGCACTTGGTATGCAGGTGGTCTGACAATGCTTGTGTTTTCGTTAGGTACTTTGCCTGCACTAGCGCTAACCGCATCAATATCAGCAATTGCAACAAAACAGTGGCGTAGAGTAATGTTTAAACTCGGAAATGCGGCGGCAATTGTTATTGGGCTGCTGGCGATAATGAAGGGTCTGGCTGCCAATGATCTCATACCATCAATACACCATTGGCTTTGGTAGAAAAGTTACAAGTGGATCACCTATTGTTTACATAATGTAAAGTATCATCAACCGCTATCATAGTAAGGTACGTTATGTAATGACGCGCAGCTATTCGTATGATCTTAAGCATGAACGTATACATCTGTCTATTTAAGTTTTATGACCATATTCTGCATGATATTGTGACGGTGTCATGCCGATGTGACGCTTGAATAATTTGGAAAAGTATAGTGCATCATGCAAGCCGACCGCCTGTGCTACTTGATGAACAGGAATATGCTGGGCAAGCAGTAGCTGCGCTTGTTCTAGTCTTACTTTTATTAAGTAGGAAAGTGGCGATATGCCGTGCATCTGTTTAAATAGCTTCGTTAAATGACTGCGATGATATCCAGCTCGATCAGCTAGCTCAGCAATTGTTATTGGGAGCGGGTAATTGAAATCAATGTACGCCATGATGTCGTCGATAGTGAGCTGCGCTGGAGATTTATGTGATTTCATAGGATGATGCTGCTCTCTTTCTTCACTATAACGTACCAATATAAGCTGAAAATGGGCAGCGGCAAGAAGTGCAGCAGATAAGCTGCCTTTTGCAAGCTGGTTGAGAATCTCTTTGTAATGCTCTATTACTTCGACATATGGGATGCTTTGAACAATTGGCTGATCAGGTGTAATGCGACATGCTTGCAACAGATGCTTGAATCGATTGCCTTTAAATCCTACCCAGCAGTAACGCCAAGGGTTATCCTGATCAGCTTCATAGCGAACAGACTCTTCAGGAAATATAAAAAAGCTATCACCGTCAGTGAGCTGATAGGTAACGCCGCGCATCGTAACTTTCCCCCTACCAGCTATAACATAATGCACAATGTAATGCGAGTGGATTAATGGTCCCATATAATGCAAAGGATCAGTTTGAGATTGACCTGCGAAGAGGATCTCATCTACCTGAGGATCAAATGAAGTGTGAATAGCAAAGTGTTCTATTTTTTCTGACATCGATACTCTCCTCCGGAATGCAACATTTATCCCTATAATTGACTTGAATTATCTATAGGCTAATTTCTATATAGCAAGTATATTATAAGTGTTCGATCTTAAAAAGTTCAAGCATACCAAGTGCTTGAGGAGGAGAGATGATTCGTGTCTAAAATTACATTCTTAGGTGCAGGCAGTACGATTTTTGCAAAAAATGTACTGGGTGACTGCATGCTTGTTCCATCACTGCAACAGTTTGAACTAGCCATCTATGATATTGATCCGATACGACTGAAGGAATCTGAGCTTATTCTGAACAATGTGAAGCAAACGATCGGCAGCAATTGTCGTATCGTTGCATACGCTGATCGCAAGGAAGCGCTTCGTGGTGCAAAATACGTTGTTAATGCGATTCAGGTTGGCGGCTATGACCCATGTACCATTACCGACTTTGACATTCCTAAAAAATATGGATTGCGCCAAACCATTGCTGATACAGTGGGAATAGGCGGTATATTCCGCAATCTGCGCACGATCCCTGTTATGCTGGATTTTGCTAAGGATATTCAAGAGGTATGTCCAGATGCTTTGTTTATTAACTACACCAACCCAATGGCGGTATTAACGAATGTTATGAACACATACGGCGGAGTAAATACCGTTGGCTTATGTCATAGCGTACAGGTTTGTGCGAAAGATCTACTTTCTCACCTTGGTATTGAAAATAAAGGCATTAAAGCGAAAATCGCAGGAATTAACCATATGGCATGGTTATTGGAAATTACAAAGGACGGACAAGACTTATACCCAACGATTAAAGCGCTGGCGAAAGAAAAACAAAAGGAAAAACATTATGATATGGTGCGGTTCGAGCTAATGGACAAGTTCGGTTATTATGTTACCGAATCCAGCGAGCATAATGCTGAATATCATCCATACTTTATTAAATCCAAATATCCTGAGCTTATTGATCGCTTCAACATCCCGCTTGATGAGTATCCTCGTCGTTGCATTGCGCAGATCGAGGACTGGCAGCGTAAGCGTGATGAGATCATGGCATCTGCGAGCTTAGGGCATGAACGTACACATGAATACGCTTCCTACATTTTTGACGCGATTGAAAATGATCAGCCATTTAAAATTGGCGGCAATGTGATGAACACGGGTCTGATTACGAATTTGCCGCAAGAAGCTTGTGTTGAGGTGCCATGCCTTGTAGATGCGAACGGGATTCATCCAACATATGTAGGGGATTTACCACCGCAGCTTGCGGCATTGAACCGTACGAATATTAATACACAGCTGCTTACGATTGAAGCGGCGATGACCCTGAAAAAGGAGCATATTTACCATGCTGCTTTACTAGATCCACATACGTCTGCGGAGCTTTCAATGGATGATATCGTTGCGTTATGCGATGAATTGATTGAGGCACACGGAAGCTGGCTGCCGAAGTATAAGTAGGGGAATATGCACGTTTTACAATATAACAAGCATTAGGACGCAATCTGTGGAGTATACCGGGGAGCGTCTTTTTGTTTTAACGTCGTCTTTTTAATTCATCATAAAAATTATCTCTTGTACCGATCATAAAGACTTTTACTTCAATATGTTCCTCATAAATTTGATAGGCAATGCGATAACTAATACCTGAATGAGTAAAGGTCCACTTTTTTAACTGAGATAACTCGCCGTAAAGCGATTCGCCTCCGTAAGGATTCTCCGCGATACTTTCTAGTATATTCAGTACAATCTTAATGATCGGCTTATCTAGTCGTTTTAAATCTTTCTTAGCTTGATTCGTAACATATACTTGGTACATTATAGGTAGCCCTCGTCTTTAAGCTCTTTTTTCAGATCTTGTAGCGAGGTAAACTCTCCTTGTTCGTATTGCTGCTCAGATTCTTTTACGACTTCCGTAAGTGCTTTGGCAAGTTCTTTCTTGCGCTCTGGAATCTTTTCTGTAATGTTGGCTTCGGAATAGCCTTCGTTTATAAGATCGCGTTTAATTAAATCCTCCAGATCGTCCAAGAGCTCTTGCTTAAACAAAATCAAGCGTCCTTGCTCATCGATATCAATTTTGAGACTGTCATGAGGATTAATATTTACCTTTTCTCTAAGTGTTTTTGGAATTGTGATCTGACCATGTTCATTTACTTGAACGTTAAACATGTTAAGTCCTCCTTTTATAGTAATTCCTTTCCATTATAACATATGTTACTGTTGAGTCTGCCAAAAGGATTGGACCCTTTGGCAGACGGTGTGGGGTTACATTATAGCTGTGCTTTAACTATTTCAAAAGATTTTTCCCGCCCATATACATACGAAGTGGTGTTGGAATATGGATCGAACCATCTTCACGCAAATTATTTTCTAAAAAAGCAATTAACATGCGAGGTGGCGCTACTACTGTGTTATTTAATGTATGCGCAAAATAGTTGCCATCTTCGCCTTTCACACGAATGCCAAGCCGACGCGCTTGGGCATCTCCCAAGTTAGAGCAGCTCCCGACTTCAAAATATTTTTGTTGACGAGGAGACCATGCTTCGATATCAATGCTTTTCATTTTCAAATCTGCTAAATCTCCAGAGCAACATTCCAGCAAGCGGACGGGAATATCTAATGAACGGAAAAAATCTACCGAATGCATATACATTGTTTCAAACCATTGTTCACTTTGTTCTGGCTCGCAAATGACAACCATCTCTTGTTTTTCAAACTGGTGAATGCGATAGACGCCTCTTTCTTCGATACCATGAGCGCCTACTTCTTTACGAAAACAAGGCGAATAGCTTGTCAGTGCTTGAGGAAGCTCATTATTATCGATGAATGTGTTAATAAATTTACCGATCATAGAGTGTTCGCTTGTGCCAATCAAATACAAATCTTCGCCTTCAATTTTATACATCATATTTTCCATATCATTAAAGCTCATCACACCAGAAACGACGCTGCTGCGAATCATAAAAGGAGGAATATAGTAGGTGAAGCCTCTGTCTATCATAAAATCGCGTGCATAAGCTAAAACAGCGGAATGCAATCGGGCAATATCACCTTTAAGGTAGTAGAAGCCACTGCCACTAGTGTTTCTGGCGCTTTCCAGTTCAATGCCATTGAATTTTTCCATAATGTCGGTATGGTAAGGGATCGCAAAGTCAGGGACAATTGCTTCTCCAAAACGTTGAATTTCTACATTTTCACTTTCATCCCGGCCAATTGGAACGGAATCGGCAATCAGGTTAGGAATGACCATCAACAGCTCTTGTATTTGTAAAGGCAACTTATCTTCGAGTTCCTTAAGTTCCGCCAATTTGTTATTAATATCGGTTACGTCAGCCTTAGTTTTTTCTGCTTGCTCTTTTTTTCCTTGACTCATCAGCATACCAATTTCTTTACTTGCTTTATTACGCTGGCTGCGAAGTGTATCTGCCTCTGCTGTAATTAGGCGAAGCTGAGTATCCATCGCAATAATTTGGTCAACAAGCTCTAATTTTTCGTCTTGAAACTTCTTTTTAATATTTTCCTTAATCAAATCAGGGTTAGTTCTGATTAAACGAATATCTAACATAGCAATCCTTCTTTCTTGTTTAAAATAAAAAACTTCCATCCCCAAAACACAAGGGACGGAAGTTTCCGCGTTGCCACCCAAATTGCCGATAACGATATCGACCACTTAACAGTATGATATAGGATACTAACCTATTGGCTCATCGCCAATTGCTTAGAAAGTGGAACAATTGCCTATGCAACCAGTTTACACCCACCACTGGCTCTCTTTGTACATACAACAATTTTAGCTTTCTTCAAACGCATTTTATTATAAGGTTCTAGTCCATACCGAGCTTTTCTCTAATAAGATAAAGCCCATTAATAAGAGGCTCCGCTGGATCGCGATTCAATAAATATAACGTAAGCAAATAAGGGATTGGCATCGCACATATGTTGTTACCTTCAGTAATGGCAGGAAAGCCTGTTTCCAATACGGGCCCAGCTTTTTCATGAACGCTAAGGTTGACATATACTTTTTCTGTGCTGAATTCATCTCGAACCGATTTCATGCAATGTGGTAAAATATGCTGATCAAATAGCTTTTTGCTCTCCTCTTGAGATTGAGGTGGTGTAGGTAGTGGTTTACTAATTTGTTCATCAATCATATCGATAAAAAAAGAAGCTAGCCATTGCTTTGCACTCGCTGCATCCTTATGCTTTTCTAATAATTCATTAATTAGAAAGCCGCATGCGTATCTGTTGTCATTATTACGATCATTTAGTTGATAGGCAAACAAAGGCCCGAAGCTCGAATGGTTGATCAGTTGCCCCTCGATGTGAAAACCGTCAAATTCCATTTGAAGCATTTTAAGAGAACGATTATAGATCTCTGCGATCAGCTTTTTAGCGTCATCCTGAAGTTTTTCTTTCTTTTCATTGTTTTCATTAACGTCTGTAGTCATGTTTGCCTCCTTCCCATGTTTCTATATTACCATGTTCGATGCAAATGTGAAATTATCGTTCCGCAAGTCATAATCATTGAACAATAATAGGTAATACATAAATTTGCCAGTTCCAATCAAAATATATAAACTATTAAATATGCTGTTAGTGTATAAAAGAAGTGAGGTTATAAGATGGCGGCTGCCACAATACTGATGGTCGATGATGAATATGAGATCATCAAGCTAATGGAAATTTACTTTAAAAACGAAAACTATGCAATGCTTAAGGCTAGCAACGGAGTAGAGGCGCTTGAGCTGCTTGAGAAGAATCAGGTTGATCTTATTGTCCTCGATGTGATGATGCCTTCAATGGATGGAATAGAGGCATGTATGAGAATTAGGGAAAAGAATCATATCCCGATTATTATGCTGTCAGCGAAAAGCCAGGACATCGATAAAATATCAGGCTTAAGTGTAGGGGCTGACGATTATGTCACAAAGCCATTCAGTCCATTGGAGCTGATCGCTAGAATTAAAGCTCAATTGCGCCGGGTCAATCAGTTTCAGTCGACTAAAAAAAGTAATGAGCATGAAATTCGTATAGATAATCTTGTTATTAACAGTGCGTCTCACGTTGTAACGATTGATGATCATATCGTTAAGTTAACGCCGCGTGAATTTGCTATATTACTATTGCTTGCGAATCATGCTGGGAACGTGCTTAGTATGGATCAAATATACGAGCATGTATGGCAGGATCCATTTATGGAATCGAAAAACACAGTAATGGTTCATATCCGCAAGTTGAGAGAAAAATTAGAAGCTGATCCACAAAACCCTCACTATATTAAAACGGTTTGGGGGATTGGCTATAAGCTTGACAATCACGAGCAGGTGAGCAGACATGACTAAGCGCTGGATCTTCTCGATAAGATGGAAGCTTTTGCTGGCCATGCTTTTAAGCGCCTTAATTACTGGCATCGTGCTGTTTGTTATATTCACACTTTCTTCGAGTTTAATTGAAACGAAGCCGTATAGCAGTTTTATTAAATGGGGCATTAACACGCTTGGTTCTGGCATTATATTAACGATTGTCGGAGGCGGCTTGTTTCTAACGAGTTACATATTGTTAACTCGTTCTGTAATCGGAAATTTGCTGCAAGTACAGGAAGATCTTAAAAGTGTAGGTGAGGGGAATTTCCAGCTCGCTGAACCTGTGCATTCATTAGATGAAATTGCTGCTATCTCCCGTAATTTGCATGAAACAGCAACTGAGTTGAATCGTTATGTGGATGAAATGATTCAAGGACTGCGATCAATTGCAGAAGGAAAGCTGGATCACATGATCCCGGTTAAGGAAAATCATAAGCTGGGCGATGTAGCTGAAAGCATTAATCTAATGGCACAGCAACTGCAACGGTTAATGCAGGAGGAGCGGCAGGCCGAGCAAAGCAAAAATGATCTTATTACAGGTGTTTCTCATGATTTGCGTACGCCTTTGACTTCTATCCTTGGATTTTTGGAAGTAATTAAGCAGGATCATTACCGTGATGAAGTAGAGATGATGCATTATGTTGATATCGCGCATAGCAAAGCAGAGCATCTTAAGCATCTGATCGATGATCTGTTTGAATACACTCGGATGAATAATGGAATGCCGCTTGCGAGTGAACCGTTGGCGCTGGATGACTTTTTACAGCAACTCATGGAAGAATACGTGCCTATTATGCAAAAAGCTGGCATTGAGGGACGATTAATTATTGAGCAGCACCAAGTTCGAATATTAGCTGACGGCGCGCTGCTCGTTCGAGCGTTTACTAACATTATTAATAACGCAGTGCAATATGGCAAGGAAGGCAAATATGTTGACGTCACCTTGCGGCTGGAGGATGATCGCGCGGCTGTGACGATTGCTAACTATGGCAATCCGATACCTGCGAGCGACCTTCCGTTTATCTTCGATCGGTTTTACCGAATTGAGAAGTCAAGGTCATTAGAAACTGGCGGCACAGGGCTTGGACTCGCAATTGCTAGAAGCATTATCGAGCTGCATCAAGGTACGATACGAGCGGAGAGTGATACGCATCGTACTGCATTCAAGCTAAGCTTTCCACTTTTGCATGAGCGTTAGTATTGAGATGAGCGATTAATCTAATAAGCTTTTTTTGAGATGTCTCTGGTACAGATCGGAGTCATCTCTTTTTAATTTGTACGTAAGTTTATGCTTTTCTTAAGAGAATGTTAAGGATTCATACACTCACTTATTAAGCTTTGGCCGCTATACTGAGCAATAACAAAAACAAGTATGGAGGCGTTATCGT
>Ga0160467_100276_pt1 | contig 60067 bp, 64 predicted proteins | sample HID1972I_E11MG_FD_108221 | JGI IMG/M metagenome (GOLD analysis project Ga0160467, IMG submission 108221) | Enriched pill bug-associated microbial communities from UW Madison campus, WI, USA - HID1972I_E11 MG | ecosystem: Host-associated > Arthropoda: Insects > Digestive system > Unclassified ... | reverse complement strand
GACCACCTGGGGATCCCCCGGTTGGCCGCGTGACCTCAACTCAACGAACCGCCCGGTGCGGACCCGCACGCCGGGTGGTGTGGCAGGGGGCGCGGAGTCATCACTCCGCGACCCTATGCCGATGTGCGCACCCGGAAAGCTGGCGCAAGCACCTTTTCTCCCGGCAGCGCACAGAACATTACGTAATCCTGGTACCCCGGCGGCAATTTAAGGCTCCCCAGTGGGACGTCGCCTCTGGGTCATGAGGGCGCGAAAACACTGACGGTGTCGCACCCACAGTCAACCACCAGGAGTAGTCGAATGCTTAGCCTTCATACAAATGCTGCGGCACTGTCCTCGCAGAATGCCGTGGGCAACACGCAGAAAGCCCTCACAACCTCGCTCACCCGCCTGGGCACCGGCTTCCGCGTCAACTCGGCGATGGACGATGCGGCCGGACTGCAGATCGCGGTACGCCTCAACGCCCAGACACGCGGCATGGCGGTCGCGCAGAAGAACACGCAGAACGGCATCTCGATGATGCAGACGGCCGAAGGCGCGTTCACGGAGCTCACGAACGTTCTGCTGCGAATGAAGGACCTGTCGACCGAGGCGTACAACGCTTCGACCACGGCGGATGACCAGACGGCACTGCAGGCGGAGTTCGATGCGTTGGGCCAGGAGCTCAACAACATCATGCGCACCTCTGCCTTCGGCGGCCAGCAGCTGTTCAGCGATGGCACGACGACCGACGGTAGCGGCGGCCTGCTTTCGGCCGCGATCTCCTTCCAGATCGGCGCGAGCGAAGCGGAGACCATGGAGGTCGACACCGCGACGAACCTGACGAACCTCGCGACAGCCCTCGTCGCTGTCAGCGCGCAGTACGGCACGCCGGACAACGCGACGCCCGGCACCGAACTGACCGCCGCGACCGCTCCGACCGGCGCTGCCCATCCGATCGCGCTGATCAACGCGGCGCTCGACGAAGTCGGCAAGGTTCGCGCGCAGCTCGGTGCGTCCTCGAACCGTCTCGAGCACGTGTACAACAACCTCGGCAACATGATCACGAACACGACCGCTTCCCGCGGCCGCATCATGGACGTCGATTACGCCGCCGAGACGTCGAACTCGACGGCCAAGCAGCTGCTGATGCAGGCCGGCACCTCGGCCCTCAAGCAGAGCAGCAGCCTGTCGCAGCTCGTGATCTCCCTGATGCAGTAAAGGCATCGACGGCGCCGCGCGGGCTGCATGACGCGCGGTCCTGCAGGAACCCACAGGGCCAGCCGCGCAATCGGTTGGCCCTCTTTCCTTGGGTGAGGACGCATCGGCAGACGCAGGAGTGACGCGACAATGAGCGTGGATCGAGTCCCCGCAACCCGCCGGACGCAAGCCGTGCAATCGCGCCCCGACGATGCGCGCAAGCTGCCCGCGGCCGGCGAGACCGTGCTTCTGACCTGCGATGAGCTCGCCGGCGACGACCTGGTCATGAAGACCGAGAACGGCGTGTCGTTGCGGCTGACCGGCGTGAGCTGGTTGAGCAGTCAGCTGCGATCCGGCGACACGCTGCCAGTGCGTGTCGTGGCGACTCACCCCGTGCTGGAGCTCGAGTTGTATGGGCCGCCAACGCGCGAAGCCTCCACAGTCGGCGGCCCGGCGGCGGGCAGCGCCCTCAACATGAGCCGTCACTCGGCCATGCGCCTCGACCAGGCCGAGTTGCGAACGATCTCCTGGCGCCTGCCGAGCGCGCGGGCGCTGGCGAGTGTCTGGCGCGCCCTCGCGCAGGAACGCTGGAGCAAACCCGCGTCGGGAGCCGATCCCTGGATGATTCCGGTCTACGCGCTCGGCGGCGTGCAGATCCTCCTGCGAATGGTCGAACCCGACCCGGAGGTGCGGCCCAGGCCGTCGCGCCGTCGGCCGCTCGCCGTGCGCCTCGAGCTCACGCATCCCACGCTTGGTGCGATCCTCATCGAACTGCGGTGGATGCCGGGCGGCGTGCATCTGGCCCTGGCGGTCGAGCAACCAGCCGCCGTCCAGCCGGTGCGCGACGCGCTGCCGGGCGTTGCTGCGGCGATGGCGACCGCCAATCTTCGCCTCGCATGCGTCTCTCTCGTGCAGGGCGCGGCCGCCGTGGCGCGCTTGCGCTCAGCGCCAGTGCCCCTTCCCCAGCGGGCTTTTGAGACCGAAATGCTTTCTCCGGGGTTGTTTCGGGCCGCTGCCGAAACCGCGGTCCTGCTGCTGCAGGCTCCGCGGCATGCAGCCCGGCCTAGCCCAGAGAGCCGATGATGCTGATCTCGCGCTGTTCTGGAATCTCGTTGTAGGACAACACGGCGAGGCCCGGCGCGAACAAGCGCGCATAGCGCGATAGCAGCGGCCGGATCTGTGGCATCACCAGCAGCAGCGGGGCGGTGCCCTGCCGCTTCATCTGCTCGCGTACCACGGGCATGTTCACTTGCAGCTGCGAAAGCAGGTGCGGATCGACCGGATAGCTGTCGAGCGCCACCTTGCCGCCCTGACTCGCCTGGTTGAGCGACCCCAGCAGCATGTTCTCCAGCTCGCCGCTGAGATTGAACGCCTTCATCTCGCTGGCTTGCCCCACGAGGGCGGAGACGATCTGCCGTCGCAGGGCGCATCGAACCTCGGCCGCCAGCAGAATCGGATCCTTCGTCGTCTCGCTGCTTTCCAGCAGGGTGGTCGCGATAGGCACGATGTCCTTCAGCGATACGTTCTCGGCGACGAGCAGGCGAAATACCTTGAGGAGCTGACTGTGGGTAAGCGCTTTCTCCAGGGCCGCCGCAAGCTTGGGTGCGAGCGTCGCCAGCCGCTCGATCAGCGCGGGCACGTCTTCGTGACGCAGCAGCTCGGGCATGTGGTCGCGCACGAGTTTCGAAACGTGCGTGGCAATCACGCTAGAGGTGTCCACAACCTGGTAGCCCAATCCGAGCGCGTTGGCCCGTTCTTCCGGTGCAATCCACGTGATCGGCATGCCGTACGCCGGCTCCACGCCCGGTATGCCGTCGAGTTGCCCATACACCTCGCCGGACGACAGCGCCATCATGTGATCCGCGAACAGCTCCGCCTGCGCAATCACGGTGCCGTGAAGCAGGATGGAATACTGCGACGGCTTCAAGGAGAGATTGTCGCGCACGACGATCGGCGGCAGCAGCACGCCCATGGATTCACTGAGCGTCTGGCGCACCCCTTTGATCCGCTTGGTGAGCGGCGCCGCCTGGGCCGGATCCAGCAGATTCGCCAGCTTGTATCCCACGCAAACCGCCAGCGGCTCGACGAAGGGCAGGCTGCGCCAGTCCGGCTCCGGCGGCGGCGCCGCCGCGAGCGCTGCTTCGACGGCTGCCGCCTCGGGTGCGGGTTTGCCTACGTTCCGGCTCATGCGCCAGCCGGCGAATCCCAGCACTGCGGCGAACGCCAGGAACGTGAACCACGGCATGCCAGGGATCACGCCCAGCACCACCATCATTCCGGCCGCGCTGTATAGCACCCCCGGTGAGGCGAGCAGCTGTGAGCCCACCTGCTGTTCGAAATCCCCGGAGTCGCTCACGCGCGTGACAATGATCGCCGCCGCGGCGGACAGCAGCAGCGCCGGGATTTGCGCCACGAGGCCATCGCCGATCGTCAGCAGCCCATAGAGCCGGAAGGCCTCGCCGAGCGAAACATCGTGCATCAGCGCGCCGATCGCGACGCCGCCGATGAGATTGATGAGCAGCACCAGGATGCCGGCGATGGCATCGCCGCGCACGAACTTGGACGCGCCATCCATGGCGCCGTAGAAGTCAGCCGCCGCGGAGACCTCGTGGCGGCGCTGCTGAGCCTTCTCCTGGTTGATGAGGCCCGCGTTCAGGTCCGCGTCGATCGCCATCTGCCTGCCCGGCAGCGCGTCGAGCGTGAAACGCGCGGACACTTCCGAGATGCGCTCCGCGCCCTTCGTCACCACGACGAAGTTGATGATCATCAGAATGATGAACACCACCAGGCCCACGACGAAGTTGCTGCCGATGACGACGTGGCCGAAGGCTTCGATGACGTGGCCGGCCGCGTGGGTTCCTTCGTGGCCGTGGAGCAGCACCACGCGGGTGGAGGCCACGTTCAGTGTCAGCCTCATCAGCGTTGCCGCCAGGATCACGGTCGGGAACACCGAGAAGTCGAGCGGCCGCCGGCTCGTCACGCTGACCAGCACTACGATCAGCGCCAGCACGATGTTGAACGTGAACATCACGTCCAGGACGAACGGTGGCAGCGGCAGAATGATCATCGCCAGGATGGCGAGCAGGAACACCGGCACGGCCAGGCGGTGGCGTCGGAGCTCTGCAACGATGTTCATCAGCGAGTTCATGGTGTCGTCACACTGAAAGATGCCGCGGTACCAGCAGGTCCGACGGCAGCTGGGGTTGGGAAGCGCGGCGCCCCGAACGGAACGCCTGAATCTGCATCACGTAGCTCAGAACACGGGCCACGGCCGCGTAGAGCGCCGCAGGGATCTGCTGGTGCACCTGGCTCGTGTTGTAGATGGCGCGTGCCAGAGGCGGCAGCGGCACGACCTCGACACCATGCTCGGTGGCGATCCGGCGAATGTAGAGCGCCAGCTCGTCGATGCCCTTGGCCACCACGAACGGGGCGGACGCGCGTTTCTCGTCGTACTTCAGCGCCACGGCGTAGTGCTCGGGGTTGACGATGACGACGTCCGCGCCCGGCACGGCCTTGCGCACGCCGCGCCGGGCCATCTGCGTCTGCAGCTGCCGAATGCGCTGGCGCACTTCCGGGCGGCCTTCGCTCGTCTTGTGCTCTTCCTTCACGTCCCGCTTGCTCATGCGCTGGTCGCGCAGGAAGACGAAGAACTGCACGGGAAGATCGACGAGCGCGAACACAATGAACACGGCGCACAGCGTCATTGCGCCATTCAGCATGAGTTGCGCACCTGCCGGCAGCGCCTCCTCGAGCGGCAGCGACTGCAGCCGGAGGTAGGCCGCGACGCCATTGCGCGCCACGCAATAGAGCACCGCGATGAGCGCGATCGCCTTCAAGCAAGCCGTGATCGTCTCCACGACGTGCTTCGTGCTGAACACGCGTTTGAAATACGACAGCGGATTCAGTCGCTCGAGGCGGGGCATCAGGGGCGTGGGGCTCAGAATCCATCCGCCCGGATACAACGAGGCAACGCCAACGACGAGCGGCACGGCCAGAAGCGGCAGCACCATCCTGGTGAGCAACTGCAGCGTCGCGGGAAACATCTGCGATCCCGCGTCCTCCAGCGCGCCCGTTCCGAGGAAAGTCCGGAACCCCAGCGTGAACAGCAGCCGGAAGTCCTCCAGGTACTGCGGCGTCATCCATACGATCAGCTGCAGACATGCGAAGATGCCAGCCGCGCTGGCCCAATCGCGCGAGCGCGCAACCTGGCCCTTGTCACGAGCCTTGCGGAGCTTCTGGGCCGAGGCCTTCTCTGTCTTGTCGCCGTTGTTCTGGTCAGCCACGCGCGCCTACCTCGTACCCGATTCCATCCCCAGGCGCAGCAGTTCCAGCACCTGGTTGGTCATGCGCACGTAGTGTTCCGGCACGAACCTCACGAGGTGCGCCAGCATGGAGAGCCCGAAGACCGTAACGACGGCGAATCCGAGGGAGAACAGGTTGAGTGCGGGCGCCACGCGGTTCAGAAAGCCGAAGCCCAGTTGCACCACGAGCGCGGAGAAGATCACTGGCAGTGCCAGCAACAGCGCAGCCGAGAATACCCAGGCCACGTGGTAGGCGAGGCTGCCGAGAGTCGGCAAGTGCACGCCCGCGCCCACGGGCCACGCTCGAAAGCTTTCTCCGGCCACGCCGGCCAGCACCAGATGGCCGTCTATGGAGAAGAACACGAGGATGCAAAGCACGTACATGAGCGCCGAGATGACGTCCGAAGAAACACCGCTCATCGGATCGTTCATCACCGCCATGGCCAGGCCCGTCTGCGACGAAACCATGAATCCGAGCACGGCCATCAGCGCCATCGTCAGGTGAAAGGCGAGGCCGATCGCGAAGCCGATGAGCACCTGTTCGGCAGTGGTCACCACGGCATGCAAAGACAGCGGCTCGACGGCGACGACGGGCGCGGCGAGCGGCATCAGGACTACGGCGAGCACCAGAGACAGCAGCACTCGCACCGAGATCGGCACCATGTTCTCGCCCACTATCGGTGCCGCGCTGAGCATCGCAAGCACACGGCAGAAGGGCCACCAGATCGCGGTGAGAAGCGAAGGGAGCTGTCCGAGCACGATCTCCATGATGCCGTTGCGCGTGCGTCTCAGTGCACCAGCGTCGCCGCGCGCTGAAACACCGAGACGCAATACTCCATCAGCTTCGTCACCATCCAGTGCCCGGCAATCGTGATCGTCAGCAGCGTCACCAGCAGACGTGGCAGGAAGCTCATCGTCTGCTCGTTGATCTGCGTGGCCGCCTGGAACAGCCCGACCAGAAGGCCGACGACGAGGCCGGGCAGGATGAGCAGGGTCACCAGCAGCATGACGAGCCTGAGGCTCCCGCTGATGAGCTCTACTGCAATGTCCGGGGTCATCGTGCGGCCCTCAAAATGCCTGCACGCTGCTCACCAGGGTACTCACGGTGAGCGTCCAGCCATCGACGAGCACGAACAGCAGCAGCTTCAGGGGAAGGGAGATCACCAGCGGCGAGAGCATCATCATGCCCATGGCCATCAGGACGGATGACACGACGAGGTCGATCACGAGAAACGGAATGAACAGCATGCAGCCGATCTGAAAGGCGGTCTTCAGCTCGCTGAGCACGAAGGCGGAGAGCTTCACAGTGAAGGCGTGCTGGGTCGGCTCGGTGATGTGCCCTTCACCAGCCAGGTGCGCGATCTGCACGAGCGCCGCCTTGTGGGTCTGCGCAAGCATGAAGCGCGACAGTGGCGCTTCGGCGTTCTGCAGCGCCTGCGACAGGGTGATCTTCTCGTCATCGAACGGCACGAATGCCTGATTCCATATCTCGGTGCCGACCGGCCGCATCACGAGCAGCGTGAGAATCAGCGCGACGCCGGTGACGATGCGGTTCGGCAGGCCCTGCTGCAGCCCGAGCGCTTGCCGCAGCAGCGACAGCACGATCACGAAGCGCGTGAAGCTCGTCATCATGAGCATCAGCATGGGCAGCAGCCCAAGCAGCGTCATGATGATGAGCACCTGCGTCTTGACGGTGAACTCCGTCGTCGCGCCGCTGCTCGTGGCGCCGATGATCTCGATCGCCTGCGCGCCGGCGCTCTGCGGCCACAGCATCAGCGCGACCAGCGCGACCAGCGCCGCTCCGGTGGCCGCGCCGCCGCGCGTGCACGCGAGTTGCCGGCCCGCACGCAAGGGTGCGGACCCCCTGTTCGTCATGACGTGAGTGACCCCAGGTCGATGTCGCTGAGCTCCAGGACCCGCAGGCCGTAGTTCTCTCCGCTGACCACGACTTCGGCGCGGCCGATCGGCGTGCCGTTCACCTTGATGATGAGCGGGTCTCCGGCCAGGGTGTCGAGCTCGATCACGCTGTTGGGCTGGAGTGCCGCGAGGTCGACCAGCGAAATCCTCGCCGCTCCGACTTCGAGGGTCAGCGTCACCGGAATACGGCGCATCATCTGCGCGAAATCGCGGCGTGGCCGTGGCGGCGCGGCGGGTGTGGCCGGCGCTTCGTCATCGAGGTGCTCGGGGATCTCGCCGAGCAGGTTTTCCATCGGGGTTTCTTCAGCGGCGCTCACGGGGTTACTCCACATCTTCGAATGAGGTCAGGCACAGCTTGCCCTTGTGCTCGGCGACGCTGGCGGTAAAGAGGCGCGAATCCCCGACGAGTACGTCGGTGCGCGGCAGGCTGACGGGGATCACATCGCCCACACGCGTGTCCAGCAGCACACCGAGCGGCAGCTCCTTCTCGAGCAGGCGTGCCGTCAGCGTGAGTCGCAGTCGTGCCGGGAGGGGTTGTGCCTGCGCGGCTCCGGCCTTCATCTGGGGCCCGGCGCGCTCGCGCGTGGGGGTCAATCCCTGCAGCAGCCTCGAGACCCAGGGCTCTTCCAGCAGGAACCAGAGACTGCCGGCGACGTTTCGCGCGGCTTCCGCAATGTCCACGCGCAGCGTCCACCCGTTCGTGGCGGTGAAGCTGGCGGGGTTCTCGACGAGCTCGATGCCACCGCTGTGTTCCGCGGCAGGCTGGAGTGCTTCGATGCGTTGTACGACAGCACTGACGAACTGCGCGCCGAGCATCGCGGCGAGGCGTTCCTCGCTTGCGGTCTCCGGCTCGAGCGGCTCGTCGTCGCGGATCCCGTAGCGATAGCGCTGGATGCACAGCACCAGCTCGCGCGTGATCGCGAAGCCGATGCACCCGGCTGTGCCGCGGTAAACGAGGAGCCGCTGTGACGGGCGTTCGGTGGAGCGTGCGAGCACCGCCGCGCCAACTTCGAATGCCGCGCGATAGCGACGGTTCAACCGGATGCGGAACGTCTCGGCGAGATCTTCACGGATCTGCGCAGCGAACCCGTCCATCAAGTGCGCGGGGCGTCCGAGCGTTCGGGGGTCGAGCACGCGATGAGGTTTCGCGGCGTTCATCCGGGAGGCGGGCTGCTTCTGGTCTTGCGCATCCATCACGTCGACTGGTCCGTTGCAAAATTCACTTCGAAGAGACGTTGTCCTCTTCGCTCGCTCATCGTTATCGCAAGCGGCGCGAAAATCTTTAGCGACCGTCACATCATCGTCACGCTGTGTCCGAAACCGGACTTAGTTCTCATATGCCTTGAATTCGAGCACCTCAGCGCATGCTCGAAATGAAATTGATACAGGTGCAATACATCCTGAGCACGCGTTCGATGTGAACCACTGCCGCATTTGGCACTTCAGTCGCGCGAAACGCTTGCTGCTGAAGGAAGTCCGCTGCTAGCTTGATTCGCAAGGGCACACCCGAGCGAAAGCCGGGGTCGCAAAGCCTCCGGTCTAACATCCACTCGCGTGGATCACGACAGCGGGGTTGCCAGACTCGAACTACCTTGGCCGCTGTGGCGGTCGGGTCAGCATGAGCTGAGTGCTCACGCTCCCCACTTCGAGACTGTCATGCCGTCATTTGCCGCTTTTTCGGCAGTGATGGCAGCGGCCCCCCTTTGCCCGCTGACGTGCCCGACTCGGGTCGAACAGTTGAAGCTGACGCTGATAGAGCGAAGAGGGTTCGTATGGGAAGCGACATGAGTGCGTCGATTCACGCGGTGGCGGCGCGAATCGAAGCGGAGGCCGGTGCGCTCGCGCAGCCGGCAATCAGCCCCGAAGCAACGCAGGGCGCGGCGGGCGGTGCCACGACGGCGGTGGGCTTCGCGGATCGGCTGCGCGAAGCGATTCGAGACGTCGATGCCCGGGACAGGCTCGCGGCCGAGCAGGTGGCGGCGGTGGATGCCGGGCGTAGCGACGATCTCGTGGGTGCAATGCTCGCGAGCCAGGAAGCCAGCCTCTCCTTCTCGATGCTGATGCAGACGCGTAACAAGGTCGTCGGCGCGCTGGAAGACCTGATCAAGCTGCAACTGTAGACCGGAGTACCCGCACTTGATCACACGGCTGAAAACGGCCGCCGCAAGGCTGCGCGGCGACGGCAATGCGCCGCTTGCATCGGCGAGTTTCCTCAGGAGCCTGCTGCCGCTCGTGCTGCTGGCGGCCGGCATCACGGCGCTCGTGATTCTGTATGTCTGGCGCGATCAGTCGACGTACAAGCCACTGTTCGGCGCGCGCGAGAGAGTCGCAGCGGCGGACATGATGTCGGTGCTCGACGGCGCGGGAGTTTCCTATCGCCTGCACCCGGACAGCGGGCAGGTGCTGGTGCCGGAAGGTGATCTCGGCAGGGTGCGCATGCTGCTCGCCTCGAAGGGCGTCGTCGCGAAGCTCCCCGCGGGCCTCGAGCTGGTGGAGAACGACGACCCGCTGGGCGTCAGCCAGTTCGTGCAGGACGTACGCTTCCGTCGCGGCCTCGAGGGCGAGCTCGCCCAGAGCATCATGACACTGGCTGCCGTGGAATCGGCCCGTGTACACCTGTCGATCGCACGCTCCTCGTCGTTCGTGGTGGGTGATGGGCAGAAGAGCTCCGCTTCCGTGGTGCTGACACTCAAGCCGGGCAACGAGCTCGGGCCCGAGCAGATCGCGGCGGTCATCAACATGGTCGCCGGCAGCGTCGCCGGGCTCGATCCGCAGCGCGTGACGCTCGTCGACCAGGCGGGCGACCTGCTCTCGGCACGCGTGGATCTTTCCGAAGGGTACGAGGCCCAGGGCAGCGACGCCGCCCGGTATTACCAGGATCAGACGCGCAAGAGCGTGCGGGAGTTGCTGGCTCCGGTGCTGGGTGAGCACAACTTCAAGGTCAGCATCACCGCAGAAGTCGACAACGATCGCATCAAGGAAACGCGCGAGCAGTACGGCGACACGCCGAAAGTCACGAACGAGGCCCTGCGCCAGGAGCTCGATCGCGACCCGCTCGCGCTAGGCGTGCCGGGCTCCCTCAGCAATCGCCCGATTGCGATCGACGCGCCCGAAGAAGCCGCGCCGGAAAGTGCTGCGCAGAGAAACGCCACCTCACGCCAGTACGCATACGACCGCAGCGTCACGCAGATACAGCGCAGCCGCGGACGCTTGCGCAAGCTGAGCGTCGCCGTGGTGCTCAACAGCGCCGCCGCCCCGGGCGCCGCGGCCGCATGGAGCGCGGCGGATCTGGCGAACGTGGAGAACATCCTGCGCAGCGGGCTCGGCATCGATGCCGAGCGAGGCGACACGCTGGTGGTCTCCGCGCTCCAGTTCCCTGCGCTGCCGGCGGTTGCGCCGTGGTGGCGCCAGCCGGACACGATCATCGATTTCAGTTCCTGGGCGCTCTACGCGCTGGCCCTGCTGCTGGCGTTCTTCATGATCGTGCGTCCCGTGATGCGGATCGCGCAGCAACGCCTTGCCGCCGCGCCTCCGGCGCTCCCATCCGCCACGATTTCAGCCGATGCGGCTGCATTGCCAGGCGCCGACAGCATGGCCGCGAAGCCGGCTGGCAACGCGGGCGGCGCGATTCCCGTGGGTCCGTTACTCGATGACTACGACTTGCCGCCTTCCGGCTCACCGGTCGACGTGATGGTCGATCACCTCAAGGTGCTCGCGGCGAAGGAGCCGGAGCGCGTGGCCGAAGTGGTCAAGCAATGGGTGCAGAAAGATGTCCGAGCTCAATAGCCTTGCGCTGGCCGGCGGCGGTGACACTTCGCCGCTCGAGCGCGCAGCCATCGTGTTGCTCAGCATGGGCGAGGAGCCCGCCGCGGCCGTCCTGCGCTGCCTGTCGCGACAGGAGCTGCTCGAAGTGACGCAGGTGATGTCACGGATGAGCGGCATCAAGGTCGAGTCGGTCCGCGGCTCCCTGCAGCGCTTCTTCGACGATTATCGCGAGCAGAGCGGTGTGCACGGCGCCTCGCGAACGTATCTGAAGCGCTCGCTGGATCTCGCGCTGGGCGCGGATGTGGCGGAAACGGTGCTCAACAGCATCTACGGCGATGCCATCCGCCCGAAGATGGCGCGGCTCCAATGGGCCTCGGCGAAGTGGATCGCCGAGCGCATCGGCCACGAGCACGTGCGCATGCAGAGCGTGTTCCTGGCGTTCCTGCCTTCCACTCTCGCCGGCGACGTCGTCGCGGCGCTTCCCGAAGAGCGTCGCGACCTGGTGCTGCTCAACATGGCACGCCTGCGAGACGTGGACCGCGAGCTGTTGATGGAGCTCGACGAGCTCGTCGAACAGTGCCTCGAGAGCCTCGGCCTGCAGAGCACGAGCGTCGCGGGCGCGCGCCAGGTGGCGGAGATCCTTCACCGTCTGCCGGCGAGCCGCACCCAGATGCTCGAGCACCTGCGCACGCACGACGCGGAGGTTCTGGATGAGATCGAGCGCAACATGTACGACTTCTTCATCCTCTCGCGCCAGAGCGAAGCCGTGCTGCTGCGGCTCATGGACGACGTGCCGGTCGAAGAGTGGGCCATTGCGCTGAAGGGCGCTGAGCCTGGCCTGCGCGAGGCGCTGCTGAGCGCCATGCCTCGTCGCCAGGCGCAGAGTTTCGAGGACACGATGCGGCGGATGGGCCCTGTGCCCCGCAGCCGCATCGAGCAGGCGCGACAGGGCATCATGGCGCGCGTCAAGGCGCTGCGCGATGCCGGCGAGATCGACCTGCGGATCTTCGCGGAGGCCGTGGTCGAATGAACAACCCGAGAAACTGGCGCACGCACCGGTTTGCTCCGCTGTCGGATCTCACCGGCACGGAAGGCTGGCAGGCGGGCGTCCCGGCGCACCTGTCCGCCCAGATGCAGGCGTCGATGGCGGAAGGCTTTCAGCAAGGCATGGATCGCGGTTACCGCGAAGGCCACGAGAGCGGAGTCCGCGGCGGTTTCGATGCCGGCCGCGCGCAGGGTCGGGACCAGGGCCTGCGCGAGGGCGCGGAAGAAGCGCGGCGCGAGGTTCTCACGCGGTTCGAGAGTCTCGCGAGGCCGATCGAGGCGATGCTGCAGACTCTTCAGGGCCTGCAGGAGGACTACCAGTCCGCACTCCGCAAGGAAGTGGTCGATCTCGTCGCCAGGGTGGCGCGTGAGGTCATTCGCTGCGAGCTCGTGTTGCAGCCGTCGCAGCTCCTCACGCTCGTCGACGAGGCGCTGGCGACGATGCCCGGCGCGCCCGTCGACCGTATCGAGGTCTACCTCAACGACAAGGATATCGAGCGCATCCGCGAGATCGATCCGGGCCGCGCCGATCAATGGAACCTCATCGCCGATCCGCGCCTCGACTCCGGAGAGTGCCGCGTCAAGGCGGGCGAACGCGAAGCGGATGCAGGCTGCAAGCAGCGGCTCGCAGCCTGCATGGAGCAAGTCGCGACCCAGTTGCTGCCGGATGCCGGAGCCGCAGAGGTCGCCGCGTGATCAGCGACGTGCTGCGCAAGCTCGAGATCGGCTCGGTACCCGTGGCCACACCCGCCGGCCGGCTCGTCGGCGCGTCCGGTCTGCTGCTGGAGAGCATGGGGTGCGCGCTGCGCACCGGCCAACGCTGCACGGTCGAGACCGGCTCGGGCGAATGGATCGACGCGCAGGTGGTCGGATTCCGCGCAGAGGTCTCGTTCCTCATGGCGCTGCGCCGGTCCGAGGGCCTGGCCACGGGCGCGCGCGTGATGCCGCAGCCGGAACGCGAAGGCTTGCGAATCGGCCAATCCTGGCTGGGTCGCGTGGTCAACGGGCTCGGGGAGCCGGTCGATGGGCGCGGCCGTCTGGGTGGCGAGCACGTGCTGGATCCTCAGCCACCGCGCGTCAATCCGCTGCGCAAGCGCCCGGTCAACGAGGCGCTCGATGTGGGCGTGCGGGCCATCAATGGCGTGCTCACGCTCGGCAAGGGTCAGCGTATCGGGCTCATGGCCGGCAGCGGAGTCGGCAAGAGCGTGCTGCTCGGGCTGATCACGCGACAGACCGTGGCCGATGTCGTGGTCGTGGGCCTGATCGGCGAGCGCGGCCGCGAAGTGCGTGAGTTCATGGACATGTCGCTGGGCGAAGCGGGGCTGCGGCGCGCGATCGTCGTCGTCGCGCCCGCCGACGAGTCGCCGCTCATGCGTTTGCGCGCCACGGAGCTGTGCCACGCAGTCGCCGCGCACTTCCGCGATCAGGGCCAGGATGTGCTGCTGCTCGTGGATTCGCTCACTCGCTACGCGATGGCACGGCGTGAAGTGGCCCTGGCGCTCGGCGAGCCCCCGGCGACGCGTGGCTATCCGCCCTCAGTGTTCAGCCTGCTGCCCCAGCTCGTGGAGACCGCGGGCAACGGCGAAAACGAGCGCGGCAGCATGAGTGCGATCTACACCGTGCTGGCGGAAGGCGACGATCAGCAGGATCCGGTCGTCGATACCGCGCGCGCCATTCTCGACGGCCACATCGTGCTCACGCGCGAGCTCGCCGAGCGGGGTCACTACCCTGCAATAGACATCGCGCAATCCATCAGCCGTTGCATGAGCCTCGTCGCGAGTCCCGCGCATCAACAGGCTGCGCGTCGGCTGATGAGTATGGCGGCCCGCCACGCGCGCGTGCGAGACCTGCTGCCGCTGGGTGCATACGTGCCGGGCGCGGACCCCGAAACGGATCGCGCCGTGCAGATCTATCCGCGCATCGAAGCTTTCCTGCACCAGGGCGTGCGCGAGGCCGCACCGCTTCCCGAAACGATCGCGGCCCTTCAGGAGCTGATGGCGTGAGCAGAAGTCCGCGCATCAAGAGCCTTGGGCAACTCGTCGATCTGCGCGAACGCGAGCTCGATCGTCTCGGCGCAGACATGGCATCGAGACGGGCGACCCGCGAGCGCTACATCGGCAACCTCGCGCGGCTCGAGAAGCTATGTCAAAGCAGCGGAGCGAGCGGCGCGCCCACGCCGGGCGCGCGCGGCAAGGCCAATGAGCGGGCTCCATTTTCTCCTCACGTATCCCTCAACTGCGGCAGCTACAAACAGGCTGTCATGAAGATGGCCGACGCGCATCGCGTCGATCTGTCGCTGCACGAAGCGGACATGGCGGTGGCAAAACGCGTGCTGCTCGAGGCCGCACGCCGCCACGAAGCACTGGACCAGGAGCTCACGAGACAGCGCGAGGGTGTGCGCAAGTCACAGAACGCGCGTGAGCAGAAGCGTCAGGACGATCTGGCCCTGCAGGTGTGGCGCAGGGGGCGCAAATGAGCACTGCGTCGCTTCAGGCGGACAGGTCTACGGTCGCCTTGTATCAGGACGGTCCGTTTTCGCCTGAACCAGGAGCCCGTTATGGCTAGTATCGACCCGGCATCGATGGCCTCGCAGCTGGCCGCGGCCTACACCCAGTCCGCGCAGTCCCTGCTCACTTCACAGAACACGGCTGCGCAACGAACGTCCTCGGCGCTCACGACGTTGAAATCGGCTCTCAGCGCGTTCGATTCGGCGTTGACAGCGCTTTCCGGCAGCAACGGGCTCAGGCAGTTCGCGGCGACGTTCGACACGTCCGGCATCGGGACCGCTACCGCGTCCTCCAGGGCGCAACCGGGAAGCTACTCCTTCTTCGTCGAGCAGATTGCCACGGCACACCAGATCGTCTTCGAGGATCTGCCCGCGGTGCCGGTCGCTCTCGGGGGCCCGCTCGCCGTGCAGCTCTCCGACGGCAGCAGCTTCAACGTCGATCTCGTCGCAGCCGATTCGAACGGCGACGGCTCGATCTCCCAGTCCGAGATCGCGCGCGCGATCAACCAGGCCGAGGACAACAAGGGCAAGGTCACGGCGTCCGTCATCACGGCAGGCGGCCAGACGCAGCTCCTGCTGTCTGCAGGCCAGACCGGCGCGGACCATGCGATCACGCTGGATACGAGTGGCCTCGCACCCGGAGCGCTCAAGGACGCACTGGATGGCGGGCAGCAGCTCGTAGCCGCCCAGGATGCGATCGTGTGGCTGGGAGGGCAGGGCGGCGTGAAGCTGCAGCAGTCCTCGAACACCTACACGTCCGTCGAGGGCCTGAACATCACGTTCACCCGCGCCATGAGCACATCGGAAGCGCCCGTCACCCTGAGTGTGGCCGCGGACGCAACGGCCACGGCAGCCAACGTCCGCAAGTTCGTCGATGCGTACAACGCGCTCGAAAAGAGTCTCGACGATCTCACCCGGAGCGGCGACCCGTCGGCGGGCGTGCAATCCGCCGCGTTCGCTTCGGATACGGGCGTGCGCTCGCTGCGCAGCCGCCTCAGCACGATCATCCGGGAAAGCTTCGGCGGTGTGAGCCTGCTCGACCTCGGCGTGCGCGCGGATCGCAGCGGCAGCCTGTCGCTGGATCAGGCGAAGCTCGACAAGACGCTCGCGGCCGATCCCGAAGCACTCGAAAAGGCCTTCGGCAAGGCCAGTCTCACGAACAACACGGGCGTGCTGGGCGCCATGAACCAGTACATCGATCAGTGGCTCAACAGCTCGTCGGGGCAGATCGCCCGGCGCCAGTCGAGCATTCAGATCCAGCAGAAGAGCCTGGCCGCGCGCCAGACGCGGCTCGACACTCAGTACGACAATTTCTATGAGCGCTATCTCATGCAGTTCACGCAGCTGCAGGCGTTGCAGGACCAGATGGCGCAGACCTCGACGCTGTTCAGCGTCTTCACACGCTGAGAGCGCCTCGACACCGTTCACCACCGAGCGAGAATCCGTTGAATTCAGAAGCCTACAACAGCTACCACGCCGTCAATCTTGGCGCCCAGACCGCGCAGGCCTCGCCGGTGCAGCTCGTGCTGATGCTGACAGACGGGTTACTCGAGGAGCTCGCGCGAGCACGCGCGCACATCGAAGCCCGCCGCTACGAGCTCAAGGCGCGCAGCCTCAATCGCTGCATCGACATGCTGAACGGGCTGTCGAGCGCCCTCGACGTCGAGGCGGGCGGCGAGCTCGTCGAAAACCTGGGCCGCCTCTACGAGTACTGCGGTGAGCGGCTCTGCCAGGCCGGCTACAAGCTCGACCCCAAGGGAATCGACGAAGTGGTGGGGCTCATGATCACGCTGCGCAAAGGCTGGCACGGCATGCAGGTGCGCCATGGATAGGGCACGAAAGCTCGCGAACATCGAGCAGCGGCTGCGCAACGCCGCGGTTGCGGGGGACTGGCAGGCACTCGCGCTCGCCGACCGGGAGCTGGCCGCATTGCTCGCGAAGCTCGCGGCCATCGGCACCCGGACTCCCTCGGACGTGGAGGCGCTCGCGCAGCTGCGGGAGGCCCATGACGATGCCCGGGCGCGGTGCCTGCGCGAGTTCGCTCGCCTCAGCGAGAGCCTTGCGGAGATTCGCGCAAGGAAGGGCGGCTGGATGGCTTACGCGTTGAACGGCGCAGGGGATGAGGATCGCTCATGACGGCTCATCTCACCTTGCTCACACCGCACTCGAATGCGGAGCGTCCTGCCGCCGCGAGGCCCGGTGCTGCCGTGCTCGCTGATCCGGCGAAGGTCGCGCGCTTCGGCGAGACGTTGCGCGCGCAGAGCGCTGAAGAAGGCGTGGCTCATGCGGCGGCCCATCCACGGCCCGCTACGGCGCCGACGCCGCCCGGCGGGGATCGGGTTCTCGAGCTCGAAGACCATGAGCTTGCGAGCTACCTGCTGGCTTCCGGCGCAGCCGGTGCGACGGCCGCAACCGCGCTGACGCCTGTCGTGCCGCAGGAAACCCCGGACACGGAGGCCGCGACGACCGACGACGGCGCGCAGCCATGGGCGGCAGGGATGCCGCCCGCCGCCACGGGAGACACCGCACCGGTTGCCCCGATTTCAACGACATCGACATCGGCCAATGCGCCGCCGCTGGCAACAGGTGTTCAGGCCACGCAGCACGCTGCGGCGGATGTCGGCCGGTTCGATTCGAGGCACGCGCTCGCGCAAGCGCCTGCTGTTGCGTCTCGCTCGAGCAATCATCCGAGCGGCGTCCACGCGATCAGCATTGCACGAGTGAACGGCGATGCGGCCGAACCGGGCGCGCTGCCCGCGGTGACATCATCGTCCGCCCTGGCGCCCGCATCCCGGGTTGTCGGCAGCCCTGCAGCGGTGAGCGTCAGCGGCATGGAGCAAATGCCGGCCGCGCTCACTTCCCAGTCGCACGCACCGCTGCTCGTTGCCGCATCCGGCGCGGGCGAAGCAACGCACTCCCCCGCCACCGCGGAGCCGGGCAAATCGCCGGATGCGCAGGCCGCGCAGGGCCGGCAGGCCCTTGCGGAGGCGCTGGGCGAGCGTCTGCACGTTCAGATCAGCCGTGGCACGTCGCAGGCCGTCATTCGCCTCGATCCGCCCAACATGGGCACGATCGAAATCGTCATCCGCCACGAAGCCGGCGGCATGCAGGTTCACCTGAGCGCCAGTCATGGCGACATCGCGCGCCAGCTGCACGGCATCGGCGCCGCATTGGGCCAGGATCTGATTCAGCGCAATCACGGCGACGTTTCCGTGCAGGTGCACGACGGCTCTCGCGACGGCGATGCCCGGCAGCGACAGCGGCACGGGTCTTCCGGGGACGCAGAAGCGGATCCGGGGCGCGCGTTGAACACTCCGGAGGAAAGCGCCAGGCCAGTGGCGTTCTTTCTGGCCGGTGCCCTGGAGTAACTCGTCATGCAGAGATCCAGATGGGTGCTTGCCTCGACGCTGATCGGCGTCGTGGCGCTGAGTGCCGGGGGTGGTGCCGCGTGGTGGCTGATGGCGTCCCAGGGGCGCGCAGCGGAGGCAACCGGCGCGGGCGAAGTGGATACGCGCGCCTACAGATACCTGAGCCTCGACAAGGTCATCGTCATGCTGCGCAAGACCGATGGCGACGTCGTGTCGCACTACGTGGCCATGGACCTGGTCTTCAAGACGCCCATCGACAACGAGCGCGTCACGCGTGAGCACCTGCCGATGCTGCGAAGTGTGACGGTCAAGGCGCTGTCCACCATCACGCTGGAGGAGGCGACTCGAGCCACGGTCGACGACCTGACACACCTCGTCAACGCCGCATACACCGAGACCTACGCCAATGATCGGGCGGGCAAGCCTTTCACCGAAGCCATGATAGGCAAGCTCATCATCGAGTGACCATGCTTACGGCTTACGCGGAAGTGGAATGCGCGGCGACGGCGCCGTGCGGCCTGGAGGATGAGCAGCGGCACCTGCTCGCGCACGTGCCGCTCGTGAAGCGCATCGTTCGCCAGCTCTCTTCCCAGGTTGCGGGCGCGATGGATCGTGACGACATGCAACAGATCGGGCTTCTCGGGCTGCTGGATGCCCTGCGCCGTTACGGCGAGCCGGATGCGAAGTTCGTTTCGTATGCCTCGATGCGCGTGCGCGGAGCGATTCTGGACGAGCTGCGGCGGCAGGACTGGCGACCGCGCGCCGTGCGGCAGGAAACCCACCGCGTGCGTGACGGCGTGCGTGAGCTTTCCCGGGTGCTGGGGCGCGAGCCGACGCAGGCCGAGATCCTCAAGGAGCTGCAGCTCACGCCCGCCGCGTACCACGAGTTCCAGCTCGCGGACAGCGCCGAGCGGCTCGCGCACTTCGACGAGCTGGTGCAGGAGCTGCCGGACACGAATGCGGAGCGCCGCAACTCGCCCGAAGCGCAGCTCTTCGCCCGTCGCAGCATTGAAGAGGCGCTGCGCGCACTCGATGAGCGGGAGCAGCGCGTGGTGCAGCTCTACTACGAATTCGAGTTGAGCCTCAAGGAGATCGCGGCGGTGCTGGGTCTCACGGAGGCGCGTGTGTGCCAGATCAACAAGGCGGCGCTGAAGAAGATGAAGGATCTTCTTCGCTAGGCCATCGACGTTACCACCGGAGTAGAACGAGTCATGCAATCCGTCATCGGCTTCGTCACGATCATGCTGTGCGTGTTCGGCGGGTTCATGCTGCACGGTGGGAAATTCGAAGTCATCTGGCAGCCGCTCGAGATCGTCATCATCGTGGGCGCCGGTGCGGGCGCGATCATCCTGGGCAACCCGCGTCACGTGCTTGCCGAGATGTGGCTGCAGGTGCGCGACGTGGTCTTCCACAAGAAGCCCGGCCAGGAGTTCCAGCGCCAGCTGCTCCTGCTGATGTACGAGCTGCTGCAGACCGCGGCAGGCGGGCTCAAGGCACTGGATGCGCACGTCGAGAAACCGCACGAGAGCGAGATCTTCAAGCGCTACCCCCTGATCCTCGACGAGCCGAAGCTCCTGCACTTCATCGTGGACAACTTCCGGCTCATGGCGATGGGCAAGGTGAGCGCGCACGAGCTGGAAGGCGTGCTGGAGCAGGAAATCGAGTCCATTCACGACGAGCTGTCGCAGCCGGCGCGCTCGCTTGCGAAGATCGGCGAGGCCATGCCCGGCTTCGGCATCCTCGCGGCCGTGCTCGGCATCGTGATGGCCATGAGCACGGTGGCCGAAGGCGCGAACTCCGGCGAGATCGCGGGCCTCGTCGCCGCCGCCATGGTCGGCACCTTCATCGGCATCTTCCTCTGCTACGGCGTGCTCGACCCGGTCAGCAACCGCATGAAGCAGCTCGTCCACGAGGAGATGAAGGCGCTCGAATCGGTCAAGGTGGTGCTGACCACGCACGTTTCGGGCAAGCCGGCGCTCCTTTCCATCGACGCCGGCCGGCGCCTCGTGCAGCTCAACATCAAGCCGAGCTTTGCCCGCCTGGAAGGCTGGATCGACAAGCTGCAGAACGTGGGTGCCACGGCGACGCCACGGCGGCGCGCGGGAGACGTGCGTGTCTAGCGTGGCCGAGAAGGCGGCGCAGGCCGTCGTCAAACGCGTCTCGCGCAGGCGCGAGGAAGAGTGGCACAGCGGGGCCTGGAAGGTAGCGTTCGCCGACTTCTGCCTCGCGCTGCTGTGCCTGTTCCTGGTGCTGTGGCTCCTCGCCGCGCGCCAGCAGGAAGCCATGCAGGATCTGCTCAAGGCCGCCGGCGGAAACCTGATCGACGATGGCCGCGGCCGGCTCTCTGAATCCCTCGGCGGTCCGCGCGGCAGCCTCATCTCCCGCGAGCCGCTGCCGAGCGACGGCAACACGCTCGCGCCTCGCAGGCTCAATCCGGGCGAGCACCAGACGGAGCCACGGCCGCAGGACGTGCGCCTGTCGAAGACCGTGTACGAGTCACGCGCCGACATGGCCGAGCTGATGCAGGTGCTGGACAAGCTGGGCATTGAGGCGGGCCTTGCGGGCAACGTGCAATCGGTGATCACACCATATGGGCTGCGCGTGATGCTTCATGACACGGAGAAGCAGGGCATGTTCGAGCGCGGCCGCTCCGTGCCGAGCGAGCGCTTCGCCGAGCTGCTGCGCAAGCTCGGCCCGCTGTTCGGGCAGATCGAGAACCAGATGCTCGTCGTGGGCCACACGGACTCGCTGCAGTACCGCGATCGCGGGCCGACGGGCCAGTCGAACTGGACGCTGTCGAGCGAGCGCGCCATGGCGGCGCGCAGCTATCTGATGATGGGCGGCATGCCCGCAGAGAGCGTGCTGCAGGTGGTGGGCCTCGCGGACCGCGCCCCGCTGAACGCGAAGAACACCGCGGCCCACGAGAACCGCCGTATCGAGCTGCTGATCCTCACGAAGGGGCAGGCGAGCGGCATCAGCGCCATGTTCGGCGCGCCGGGTGAAACCCAACCGTTGATCGATGGTGCCGAGACCAGCCTGCCGGACCGCGATGCCATCGTGGCGTTGCGCGGCCAGCTGGGCACGCCGAAGTCGGCGCCATGAGAACCAAATCACGAGGTCGTGTCATGAGGATTCCATCAGGCAGGCCGCCGGCGGACGTGGCGGCCGCGGCTCCGGCGTCCGAGATCGCCCGCATCGAGCCCGCTTCGGCGGTCGCGCCGAACGCGACTGGTGCCGCGGCCGGCAGCGAGAAACTGCAGTCGGCCGTCCTGGCACCCGCGATGGAGGCGTTGCGCGCCTTGCCGGATGTGGATCACGCCAAGGTGGTCGCGCTTCGCGACGCGCTGGCACGAGGCGAGCTGCCGTTCGACGCAACGAAGCTCGCGGCGCTGATCGAGCGATACCACCGTTCAGGGAAGGCAGGCGAATGACCCGTCGCGAGGCGCTCGGCCGGCTGTTCGACGGCATGCGCGCGGACATGGAGGACTATCGTGTGCTGCGTGGCCTGCTGGAAGAGCAGTTCGTCGCGGCGCTCGGCCATCGCACGGAAGAGATCGGCCTCGCTGTGGAGCGCATCCTCACCGTGACGACCACCCTGAAGCAGCGCAGCCGCGAGCGCGTGCAGCTCGCGGCTGCGCTGGCGGGCGGCAAGGTGAAGCGCGTGACGATGCGTGCCGTGTCCGCCCGCCTTCCTCCCCAAACCCGGCAGAACTTCGACGCCCGCTGGTCGGTGCTGGAAGGGCTCGTGCAGGAGTGCAAGCGGCTCAACGCGCGCAACGGCCATCTGCTGATGACGCAGCGGGAGATCATGCAGCGCGTGCTCAACACGGAGGTGGATACCTATGCCCCCGCAGTCTCCACTTGAGCGCAGCGCCTATGGCGCCCCCCCGGCCGGTTCGACGGTGTTCTCACCAATGACTCGTGCCCGAATGACGGCGCCGTTGGCCACGTTGCGCACGCGAACGACTTGTTCGCGCCGGCCCGCCTCGAGCGCTTCGCCCGCCACCTGCACTTCCACGCCGGTGTTGCGCGCGACGATGTTCACGGCCGCGCCACGTTTCACGAGCACGGGTTCCGCCAGCCACCGCTGGCTCACGATCTGCCCGCTGCGCAGCGCGCGTCGGCTGGATTTGCCCACCACGGACTCGATATCGGGCGCGGCATCGGGCGCCGCGGAGATGTCGCGCCGTTCGACGGCGACTTGTTCCGCCGCTATGGGGCGGTTGGCGGGAACGTTGGATTTAACGACGACCACGTCTGCCGCAAGGCTCCCCCGCACCACGAGCTCCGCACGTTGTTCCGGCGCAGAGCTGCACACGGCCGCGAACCGCATGCGCGAGATGTTTCGAGTGTCGACCGGCTCGATCTTTACTTCCTGTGGGCAGGCGGCGGCGACGGGGCTCCGCGCCACCACTTCAACGCGTGCCACCGGGTTCCCGAGGCCGGCGCGCTCCGCCTGGGCGAGAAGATGCGCTCTCGCGGCCTGTTCGACGCGCGCCTCCATCGAAGCGGCGCTCGCGGTCGTGACACCTGCCGCGGCGAGCGTTACGGCGGCGAGCCACGAGTAATGCGACCGATTTGAATTGAAAGGCAAAGGCATGGCGATCCATTTCGACAAGGCACTGGGGCTGCACGCGCACACCCTCCAGCTGCGCGCGGAGCGCACGAGGATTCTCGCGTCCAACCTCGCCAATGAGAACACACCCGGCTACCAGGCGCGCGACATTGACTTCGCCGCGAGTCTCCAGCACGCGCTGGATGCGGCAGCCACCGATTCCGGCCTGCTGCCGGACGACGATGGGGCGCGGCTCCTGTATCGCGTGCCGAATCATCCGTCACAGGACGGCAACACCGTCGAGCTCGGCGTCGAGCAGGCGGCCTTTTCACAGAACGCCTCGGATTTCCAGATGAGCCTCACCTTCATCAACATGAAGCTGCGCGGTCTGGCCCGGGCCATCGAGGGGCAGTAACGCCATGTCGTTCAAGAACGTCTCCCAGATCGCAGGCTCGGCCATGACGGCCCAGAGCGTGCGTCTCAACACCATCGCCAGCAACCTGGCGAACGCCAACACGGCAGCCGGCACTGAGGCGGAGGCCTATCGCGCGCGCAAGCCGGTGTTCGCAAGCGTGTACCAGCGCGAAGCCTTCTCCGACGAGCCCGTTGCCGGCGCTCGCGTGCAGGTGCTCGACGTCGTGCAGAGCACGGAGCCGCTGCGCGAGGCCTACGAGCCGGACAACCCGCTCGCGAATGAAGAAGGCGTCGTTTTCTATTCGAACGTCAATTCCGTGGCCGAAATGACGGACATGATGTCCGCCGCCCGCGCCTTCGAGACCAACGTGGAAGTGCTGAATCGCGTGAAAGCCATGCAGCAGGCGCTGCTGCGTCTGGGAGAAGGCTGATGACCATCACCACTGACGGCGCAGCGAATGCGTCACGCGCGGGTTCCGGTGCCGGCCCCGCCGTCGCCGGGAACGGCGAGGTGTCGCAGCTCTTCACGACGCTGCTGGTCGCGCAGATCCGCAATCAGAACCCGCTCGAGCCGACCGACCCGAGCGCGTTCGTTTCCCAGCTCACGCAGCTGAGCCAGATGGAAGCCCTGCAGACCCTGACGAAGCAGGGCAGCGCGAACGCGGCGATGCTCGAGAGCCTGCAGGTGCTGGCATTGGGCGGGCAGATCGGCTCGCAGGTGACTGCGGTCAGCGAACACGTCGTCATCGACAACGAGCCGGTGCAGGGCCATTTCAGGCTCGCGAACGGCGCGGCGGAAGTGTCACTGGTGATCGAAAGCGCCTCCGGCCAGCAGCAGCGCATTCCGTTCGGCACGCGCCCGGCGGGCGAAGTGCCCTTCACCCTCGACCCGGCCGCGCTCGGCCTCACCCCGGGCACCTACTCGATCCGGGTCGAGGCAGGCGGCGGCACCGCCGCGCCGCCTGTCGAGGTGCTCGGCACGCTGCGCGGCGTGAAGCTGTCACCCGCGGAAGGCGTCGTGCTCGATGTGAGCCATCTCGGCTACATCGGCTCGGGCTCCGTCACGGGCTTCAGCGGCAAGCCCGGGCCCGCCAACTGACGCTGCGCGCAAGAATCCACGAACTCCAGGAAAGGAAATATTCATGAGCTTCACCATCGCCCTCTCGGGCATCAACGCGATCAACAGCGAGCTGAACACCATCAGCAACAACATCGCCAATTCCAGCACCTACGGCTTCAAGTCGAGCCGCGCGAACTTCGCCGCCATGTACGCGGGACTGCAGCCGACCGGCACGGAAGTGTCCTCGCTCACGCAGAGCATCGAAGTGGGCGGCGGCGTGCTGACCACGGGCCGCGCGATGGATGCGTCCATCCAGGGGCGCGGCTTCTTCGTCACGCGTGACAGCGCCGGGGCGGAGATCTACACGCGCGTGGGCATCTTCGCCGCGGACAAGGAAGGCTACATCGTCGACAGCTTCGGCCGCATGGTTCAGGGCTACAGCGTGGTGCCCGGCACGACCACTCTCGGGCCCATGGGCAACCTGCAGGTGCCGACCGGCCAGGTGGCCGCGCAGGCCAGCACGGAGCTGCGCTACGTAGGCAATCTCTCTTTCGACTGGGCCGCGCCCGTCGTCGCACCTTTCGACCGCGCCGACCCGCAGTCGTACAACAGCTCCATGGTCTCGGTGGTGTACGACTCGCTGGGCGTGCAGCACAGCGTGACGCAGTATTTCGTGAAGTCCGGCGTCAGCCAGGTGACGGTCCACTACACGATGGATGGCGTCGACCTGCCCACCACGACGGCGCTCGACTTCAACACGAACGGCCAGCTCACGACGCCGGTGGGCGCGGTGCCGCTCGCGCTTGGAACACCGCCCGGCGCGGCGCCGCTCACCGTCGACCTCGTGTATGCCGGCACCACTCATTTCGGCGGCGAGGCCACGACCACCACCAACACCTCGAACGGCTATGCCTCCGGCACGCTGATCGGTGTGCAGCTCTCCGAGGACGGTGCCGTGCTCGCCCAGTACAGCAACGGCCTGAAGCAACGCGTGGGCACCGTCGCGCTCGCCACTTTCCCCGCCGAGGGGGAGCTCGTGCCGGTGAGCGACACGGCCTGGACCACTTCCGTGGGTTCCGGCACGCCGCTGTATTTCACGCCGGGCACGGGCATGGCCGGCAACCTCACCCCGGGGTCGCTCGAGCAGTCGAACGTCGACATGACGTCGCAGCTCGTCAGCCTGATGTCCGCGCAGCGCAACTACCAGGCCAACACCAAAGTCATCTCGACCGAGAACGAGATGATGCAGACGCTGATGCAGGCCGTGTAGGCGCGCCACCATGGACGCATTGGTCTACACAGTGATGAGTGGGGCTGAGCGCGCGTTGCGCGCTCAGCAGGTGCACGCGAACAACCTCGCGAACCTCGAGACCGGCGGCTTTCGCGCCGACCTCGAGCTCGCGAGCAGCGAAGCGGTGACGCGCGGCTATGGTTACGACGCGCGCCACATGAGCCGGATGGAAGCCAACGCCGTGGCGTCCCGCGAGGGCGCCACCCGCGAAACCGGGCGGGAGCTCGACGTGGCGATCGCCGGGCAGGGCTACTTCGCCGTGCAGTGGGAGAACGGCGAGGCTTACACGCGTGCCGGCAGCTTAATCATCGATCAGGACGGCACGTTGACGCTCAACGGCCGCCCGGTGCTCGGCGATGCCGGCCCCATCGTGCTGCCCGCGCTCTCGCGTGTGCAGATAGGTGAAGACGGAACGATCTCCATCCAGGAGCCGGGCCAGATCGAGATGCAGGCCGTCGATCAGCTCAAGCTGGTGCGCCCTGCTGCCGAAGACGTCACCAAGAACACGGCCGGGTTGATCGTCGCACGCTCCGGTGAGCCCCTGCCCGCGGACGACACCGTGCTCGTGCGCAGCGGTCACCTGGAGGGCAGCAACGTTTCGGCCGTCGAAGAGATGGTGGCCACGATGAACCTGAATCGCGATTTCGAGATTCAGATGAAGCTCTATCGCGCCGCCGATGCGCTTGCCGAAGCCGGCAACCGCATGGTCCGCGAATGAATTCAGGAGTAGGACGACAATGAATCCCGCAATGTGGATCAGCAAGACCGGCCTGCAGGCGCAGGACGCGAAGCTGCAGTCGATCGCCAACAACCTCGCGAACGTGAACACGGTCGGTTTCAAACGCGACCGCGCAGTGTTCGAAGACCTGTTCTACCAGGTGGAGCGCCAGCCCGGCGCGCAGACCAATGACGGCACCGTCTCGGCGACCGGAGTGCAGCTCGGCAACGGCACGCGCCTGGTGGGCACGCAGAAGGTGTTCACTAATGGCAGCCTGCAGACGACCGGCCAGTCGCTCGACGTAGCGATCGTCGGCCAGGGCTTTCTGCAGATCCAGATGCCGAACGGCGAAACCGCGTACACGCGCGCCGGGCAGCTGCAGGTGAACGCCGACGGGCAGGTGACGAATGCCCGCGGCCTGCCGCTCGTGCCGGAGATCGCCATTCCCATCGACGCCACCGCCGTCACCATCGGCGAGAACGGCCTGGTCACCGCCAAGGTGCCCGGCAATGCCGAGCCGGCCCAGATCGGCCAGATCACGCTCGTGAACTTCGTGAATCCGGCCGGGCTTCTCGCACTCGGCGACAACCTCTACCAGGAGACTCCGGCGAGCGGCGTTCCGAACGAGGGCACGCCCGGGGAGGACGCCTTCGGCACCCTCAAACAGGGTGCGCTGGAGGCCTCCAACGTGCAGGTGGTCGAGGAAATGGTGGACATGATCGCCGCCCAGCGTACGTATGAGATGAACACGAAGGTGCTCTCGGCTGCAGACAACATGCTGCAGCTTCTTGCGCAGGCCACACGGTGATGAGCGCGATGAGGGCGGCTTCGGCATTCCGGCGAATCGTGTGGCGTGCGGCAGTCGTGTCGGGCGTGTTCCTGATGTCCGCGTGCTCGTTCATCCCGGCACGTCACACTTCCACCGAGCCGCCACCGTTGCCCGCGATTGCCGACGCACCCAGGGGGCAGTCCGGTGGCGTGTTCGCGCCGGAGATGCCCTGGACGCTCGTCTCCGACAACCGCGCGTTCCGGCCCGGCGACGCGCTCACCGTGGTGCTGCAGGAAACCACGCAGGCCAGCAAGAGCGCCGACACGAGCTACGGCAAGCAGAACAACGTCGCGTTCGCGCCGGCCGTCGTGGGCGGCAACGTTCTGAAGTCCGACGTGGGCATCAGTGCGCAACGAGACTTCTCCGGCAGTGCGTCGAGCACTCAGCAGAATGCGCTGCAGGGGTCGATCACCGTGCTGGTGCACGAAGTGATGCCTAACGGCCTGCTGCGCGTGAGCGGAGAGAAGAACCTGCGCCTCAACCAGGGTGAAGAGTTCATTCGCGTGGCCGGCTACGTGCGTGCGGCGGACATCGACACCGAGAATCGCGTGTCCTCGCAGCGCATCGCCAACGCCGACATCACCTACTCGGGCCGCGGAACGCTGTCCGAAACCAACTCCCCCGGCTGGATCGCCCGTTTCTTCGCCTCTTCCTGGATGCCCTTCTAAAGAGCGATACCGATGCACACCCCACCCATTGCCATATGCACGGCCGCCGCGCTGCTCGCATGCTTCATGACTGCAACGGCCGGCGTTGCGGCGGCGGCCCCGCAGCCCACCGCGGATCTGCGGCCCGCAAAGCCGCTGCGCACGCTCGTGAGTGTCGAAGGTGTGCGCGAAAATCAGCTCATCGGCTATGGGCTCGTGGTCGGTCTGCAGGGAACAGGCGACGGCACGCAGGTGAAGTTCGCGGGTCAGTCCGTGGCCAACATGCTGAAGCAGTTCGGCGTAAAGCTGCCCGAGCGCACGGACCCCCGGCTCCGGAACGTGGCCACCGTGATGGTGAGCGCGGTGTTTCCGCCGGGCTATCGCAAGGGTCAGACCATCGACGTCACGGTCTCCTCGATGGGTGATGCGAAAAGCCTGCGCGGCGGCCTGCTGCTGCTCACTCCGCTGCGCGCCGCCGACGGCGAGGTGTATGCGTTGAGCCAGGGCAACCTGGTCGTCGGCGGCCTCGCCGCCGGCGGTGCCAGCGGTTCCAGCGTCACCGTGAACTCGCCCACCTCGGGGCGCATCCCGAACGGCGCGACGGTCGAGCGTGAGATCGAGAGCGACTTCGATACTCGCCCCACCGTGCTGCTGAGCCTCAAGGTGCCGAGCTTCCAGACCGCGACGAACATCGTCCAGGCCATCAATCGCCAGTACGGCGAAGTGGCGACCACCCGCAACGCCACCAGCGTCGAGGTCGTCGCCCCGGTGAATCCCACTCAGCGTGTTGCTTTCGTCGCGGGTCTCGAGGCGCTCACCGTGGACGTGGGCGAATCGCTGCCAAGGGTGGTCTTCAATTCGCGCACGGGCACGGTGGTGATTGCGGAAGGTGTGCGCGTACGCCCCGCCGCCATCTCGCACGGCGCGCTCAGGGTGATCATCACCGAGACGCCGGCGGTCAGCCAGCCCCAGCCGTTCGGTCGTGGCGAGACCCGGGTGGTGCCGCAATCGGAGGTCGACGTTCAGCAGGATGCGAACCGGATGTTCCTGTGGCCCTCGGGTGTGAGCCTCCAGGCCATCATCGATACGGTGAACAGCACGGGCGCGACGCCCGACGACGTCATGGCCATCCTCCAGGCGCTGGACCAGGTGGGCGCCATCGATGGCGAGCTGGTCGTGATCTGAGGCATTCAAATGAGCCCGATGAGCGCGATCAGCCCGAGAGCCCGATGAGCCCGATCACCCGCACGATGGCGGCAAGTGTTGCCGCCCCCGAAGCGATGGCACCGACCGATGCCATGCGCGCCGAGCCCCTCATTCGCGCGGCTGCGGAGTCGCAAGCCACATCGCCCGAATATCGAGCCGCGGCAGGCACTGCAGCCGAGAAATTCGAAGCCTATTTCATAGCGCAGATGCTGCAGCAGATGCGCCGTACCACGCGCGCGCTCGCGGAGGATGACGGCTCGTTCTCGTCCAGGGCCAACCAGGACATGCTCGACATGGCCGACACCCTGGTGGCGGACGCACTGGCCCGGCAGCGCGCATTCGGCATCGCGGACGTGATCCTGCGCCAGCTCCTGCCACCGGAGCCTGCCTCAGCGCCCGCAACGCCGCTTAAGGAACCGCAATCACCAGTCGCCTCTTCCAGGTGAGAGCCCTGCCGGCTCGAACTGATCGCATCGCATGAGCATCATCTACAACGCTCTCTCCGGCGCCCTCGCGGCCCAGGCCGCCCTGGCCACGTCGAGCCAGAACGTGGCCAACGTGATGACGCCGGGCTACACCCGCCAGGGTGTGCTGCTCGCGTCGATCCAGCCGATGTACGCGGGCAAGCTGAGCGCCGGCAGCGGCGTGTCGGTCGTGTCGCTGATGCGCTTCAGCGATGAGTACAAGAGCCTGCAGATGTGGCGGGCGGCGTCCGATCTCGGCGAGCGCAACGCGGCCCAGCCGTATCTGACCCAGCTCGAGCAGGTGATGGGCGACGACGAGTCCGGCATCAATCGAGGTCTCGACGTTTTCTTCGGCGCACTCAACGCGGCGAGCGTGGACCCCACTTCCAACCCCCTGCGTCAGCAGGTCATCACCGCGGCCGACGCGCTCGCGCAGCGCTTCAACAGCCTCGGCCAGGTCATGTCGAATCAGCGCGCGGCGGTCTCGCAGCAGCGCCTCGCGACGGTGACACAGATCAACTCGATCGCGGCGGAGATCGCCAAGCTCAACCGGCACATCGCCGACTCGCAGGGCACCGGCGTCAATCCCACGGCGCTCATCGACGAGCGTGACCGGCAGATCGACAAGCTCTCGAGCCTTGCGGACCTGCAGATCGTCAACCAGCCGGATGGCACGCGCAGCGTGTCACTGCGCGGGGGCCAGCCCCTCGTGGTCGGCGGCCGCTCCGCGACGATGACCGCCACCTACAATCCGGACGGCTCGCAGACCCTGACGGTGGACTTCGCGAACGAGTCCTTCACGCTGATCAACAGCCAGCTGGGCGGCCAGCTCGGCGGGCTCGACCACTTCGAAACCGACGTGCTGGTGCCGATGATGCAGTCGATCACCGGCATGGCGCAGCAGCTCGCCGACGACGTCAACACGCAGCTTGCGGCCGGCTTCGCCCCGGATGGCACCGCGGGCCAGCCGCTGTTCGAGTTCGATTCCACCGGGGCCACCGGCATTCTGCGGTTGCGCGCAGGCGCCGTGGGTTCGGAGCTGGCGTTCTCGGCGAATGCCGCGACGCCCGGCAACAGCGACAACCTGATGCTGCTCATCGGCATTCGCAACCAGCCCGTCACGCTGCCGTCACTGGGCACGGTGTCGTTCGCCGACGCCGCCACGCAGCTCGTCGGCACGCTCGGCACGCAATCGCAGCAGAACCAGGCTGCGCTCACCACCGCCCAGACCGTGCGCAACCAGGCGGAGGAGAGCTGGAAAGCCACGAGCGGTGTGAACGTCGACGAAGAGGCCGTCAACCTGATGCAGTACCAGCAGCTCTACCAGGCCAACATGAAAGTCGTCGCGATTGCCAATGAGCTGTTCGACAGCACGCTCGCCATTCTGGGGTAAGCACCGATGCGCATCGCCAGCACGCAGTATCACTCGACCATGAACACCGCCCTGCAGAGCGCTTCGGCACGGCTCGAGGTCATCCTGCAGAAGATGGCAAGCGGGCAGCGTTACATGCTTCCGTCAGAGGACCCGATTGCTGCGGTGAGGATGTCGCGCCTCGCGCGCGAAGAGGCCACGCTCGATCAATACCTCGAGAACATCAGTGCCCTGAAAGACCGCCTCACCCGGAACGAGGCGTACCTCGATGGCATCAACGCCGACATGCTGAGCGCGCGCGACCTCATGGTGTGGGCCGCCGATGGCTCCAACACCTCGGCCGATCTCGCCGCCATGGCAAGCTCCCTGCCCCCGCTGATGAACAGCATCTTCTACACCGCGAACATCCAGGATGCGGAAGGACGCTACGAGTTTTCCGGCTCCGCCACTGCAACGCCCACGATCACCTATGACCCGGCGGCCGCCGTCGGCGCGCGGTACACCTACACCGGCAACATGGATCTGCAGCAGGTCGTCGTCGGCAACGGCGTGATGCAGCCCGCGAACGTGGTGCTCGAGGAGATGGCCGCGCTGCTGAACCAGCTCGACACGACGCGGGACGTGCTCACCACACCGAACGTGAGCGTGAATGACCCCGCCGTGCGCGCCGTGCTGTCGGCGACGATGAACGGGCTCGATGACACGCTCGAAAGCGTGACCAGCAAGATCGCGACGCTCGGTGGCGCGCAGAACATCCTTACGACGCTCGAGAACAATCACGCGAACGTCAGCCTCTCGAACAAGCAGGCCGCGCTCATCCTGGGGCAGCTCGACTACACCGATGCCGCCGTGAAGCTGAACGGTTACACGACAGCGGTGCAGGCCACGCAGAAGGCATATGGCGCGGTGAGCAGGCTTTCGCTATTCGACGTGTTGTGATGAGGCCGCACGGTCCATGCAGCTAGCGCCGCTCGACTCCGGGAGCCAGGTTGCGCACCGCACTTCCACTGACAGGGCCGCGATCACGGGCGTGACTCCCCCGCCGGACGTCGCTTCCCCGCCGCAGCCCGTCGCGCTTTCGGCGACGCGTGTGCGTGCGGGCTTCAAGGTTGGCGACCCCGGATTCAACCGGCGCGTCGCGGGTGCCCAGCAGGCGCTCGAGTATCTCGACCGGCTCGGCGCCGACTTGCACGACATCAGAAAGGCGCTCCGCGGCCGGCTCGCGTCTGCGCAGGCTGCCGGCGGCGCCGCCTCCGTCGATGCGCGGGGCGAGACGCTCGAGGCACGCATCCAGCACTTCAGGGAGTCATGGCAGCGGCGGGCGTCTGCCACGGCTGGCACGCTCGACAGTCAGCTGAAGTTCGACGCAGAAGGCCGGGGGCGCCGAGCCTTCAGCGTGCGCGGCCTGGATATGGCATCGCTTCGCTCGGGCGGCCCGGAAATGTTGAGCTTCTCGGTAGGGGGCCGTGGGCCTCGCACGGCCTCAAGCGTTGCAGTCGAGCCGGGTCTGACGGACGAGGCCATCGTGCGGCGTTTCGACCGTGCGCTGGCGCCAAGCGGAATTCGAGCAGCACGAGGCGCGCAGGGCGAGCTGAGCTTCAGTGTGGCGGAGACCGCGTGGCCCGCAGTTCTCGACTTGCTTGCGGTGCGCGGCGAGGGCCAGCGATTTCCCACGGGCCGTTTCAGCCAGGTGCGGATCGAACCGGAGCAGGACGCGATCAGGCCAGCGGATTGGAAGACGCATGACGTCGCAGCGCTCCGCGCTACTCGCGAACGGGTATTCGTGGCGGAAGGCCTCGTGCGTCACGCGCGCCACGCCGTGAGCCGTGCGCTCACCGACATTGCAAGCTCTCTTCAGCTCTCGGGCTCCGCACGCGAGGTGGCCGAACGGGGCGGCTGGAGCGCGGCCTTCGCGCGATCTTTCGAAGATGTCACCGGCAGCGCAAACTTTCAGGCCATGGCTGCACTCCTGCCCGCCGTCAGTGGCATCAGCCGGGGCCGGGTGACCGTGCTGCTGAGTCTTCCGCCGGGCTGAGGCGCTGCCAGGCTTTTCTCCTCACCGGCCGAAGCGCTACCCTCATGACAGGCAACGCAAGGAAGCGCGGAAGAGGAGAGTGTCATGACGAAGGTGCGGCAGCTTCTCGACGGCAAGGGGCGGGAGATTTTCTCGGTGGACGCGGAAGACCCGGTGCTGGAGGCCATCCGGCTGATGGCTGAACGGCACGTCGGTGCGCTGCTCGTCATGAAGGGCGGCGAGCTGGTGGGCATCGTGTCGGAGCGCGACTACGCCCGCAAAGTCATTCTCATGGGCCGGGCATCGAATGCAACGCCGGTGTGGCAGATCATGAGCTCACCCGTGCACACTGTGGCCCCCGAGCAGTCGCTCGATGACTGCATGCGCCTCATGACGGAACTGCGGATCAGGCATCTCCCCGTGCTCTCGCAGGGCAGGGTGGTTGGCGTCCTGTCGATCGGCGACCTGGTGAAGGGAGTCATCGCGGACCAGCAGCACACCATCGAGCAGCTCGAGACGTACATCCACAGTTGATACCGTGCACGCCGACGCGACGAACCCATCCGCCGAACCTGGTTCCGGCCTGCAGATTCGCCGCGCGTCCCGCCGGGATGCCGGGGCGGTCGCGGATCTTTCCGCCACCACGTTCACCGAGACGTTCGGTCATCTCTATCCGCCGGAAGACCTGCAGGAGTTCCTGGGGCGCAGCTGCACAACCGATGCCTACCTGCGAATGATGGATGAGCCGAGCGTGGGCATCTGGGTTGCCGGGCCGCCGGACGCCGCACCCGTTGGCTACATCGCCGTGGGCAGTTGCAAGCTGCCCGTCCAGGGCCTGGAGCCGATGGCGGGAGAAATTCGCCAGCTCTACGTGCTCTCCCGCTTCCACAACGCGCGGTTGGGCTCCCGCCTGCTGACCACTGCGCTCGACTGGCTGGCCTCCCAGGGTCGCGCGCCGCTGTACGTTGGCGTCTGGTCGGAGAACCACGGTGCGCAGCGTCTGTATGGCCGCTACGGCTTCGAGAAGGTGGGTGAGTACGGCTTCCCTGTCGGCAAGACGGTGGATCGCGAGTTCATTCTCAAGACGACCGCCACCTCCCGCTGAGCTGCGAGACAACCCATGCCGAGCATCCGCGAGCTCTATGTCTATCCGCTGAAGTCAGGCCGAGCGCTGCCGGGCGAGCGCCTCCGCCTCGGCGCCACCGGGTTCGAATGGGACCGTCACTGGATGGCCTCGAGCCCGGAGGGCGTGTTCATGAGCCAGCGCACGCACCCGCGGCTCGCTCTCGTCGTTCCGGAAGTCGACGGCGAAACACTCACGCTGAATGCGCCGGGCCTCCCACCGCTGGTGCTGCCGTTGCAGGCTCAGGGCAGCACTCGGGTCGCACGCGTGTGGAAGGACGATGTATCCGCCCTGGATCAGGGGGACGCGGCATCGGAGTGGCTGACGGAAGCACTCGGCTCACCCGCACGGCTACTGCGTATCTCGCCCGTGCTGGATCGTCACGCCAGCGCCGCATTCGCCGGCACCACGCCCGCGCCCGTGTCGTTTGCGGATGGGTTCCCCATTCTGGTGTGCAACCTTGCTTCGCTCGAGCATCTCAACACGCGCATGCCGGAAGCCATTCCCATGGAGCGTTTCCGCCCGAACATCGTGCTGGAAGGTCTGGAGCCTTTCGAGGAAGACCGCATCGACACGCTCCAGATCGGCCCGGTGACCCTGCGCCTGGTGAAGCCCTGCACGCGATGCGTCATCACGTCCACGGATCAGCGCACGGGCGAGCGCTCCACCAATCCACTGCCCGTGCTGAAGGAGTTTCGCTTCAACCGCACGCTGCTGGGGGTCACTTTCGGCGAAAACGCAGTGATTACCGCAGGCGTGGGGGAATTCGTGGAGCACGGCAGCCCGTGCGTCGTGATCCACGACGGCTGACGGGGCGCCTCCACGCCCTCAAGTGACTGAATTTCAAGCTCAAACCCGCCGTACCGACCTTGGTCGTAGCGGGAACTGTGCGCGGCGCACGTTTGCGCTGCGACGCGATCGGACAGACTGCGCGCACGTCGTTCGCACAGGAATGTGAGCCAAGTCGCATTCGCGGCCCCGGGCCGCGGGATTCGCGCCGGGGATTCAACAGGTCTATGCCGGAGGGATTGCTCAACAACGCGCTTGCCAGCGTGGTCGCCGCATTCGGCGCCGTGCTGGGGTTTCTGGCGCTCCGGCTGCGCTGGCGGGGGCGGAACGCCACACTCGGCGGCAATTACTACAACGCCGCCGTCGAACAGTCGCAGAACGGCATGCTCATCGCCGAAGCGTCCAACTTGCGCGTCATCGGCGGCAACCCGGCTCTGCAACGCAGTCTCGGTTACACCCTCGGCGAGTTGCGCTCGCTGACACTGGCACAGATCTTCGCTGACGAGAGCGGCGATGCGGACAGCGTGCTGGGTCGACTGAAGAATCCCGACCCGCGCCTGCCACTCTCCCTTCGCCAGCGCTGCAAGGACGGCACGCTGCTGGACGTGGAGATCAGCGGCCACCGCTTCGAGCTCGATGGACGCAGCGTGCTCGCCTTCACCACGAACGACATCACCCTCCGCCGCAAGATCGAATGCCAGCTGCTGGAGAAGCAGCATCGGCTCGATCACCTCGCCCATCACGACCAGCTCACGGGCTTGCCGAATCGGCTCTATCTCGCGGCGCATCTTCCGGAGGCCATCGCAGAAGCGCGTCGCTCAGGCGCTACGCTCGCCGTGCTGTTCCTCGACCTGGATCGCTTCAAGCACATCAACGACTCGCGCGGCCACGAGGTTGGCGACAAGCTGCTGCAGACCGTGGCCCAGCGCATCCGCACGACGGTGCGCGACGAAGATGTCGTCGTCCGCATGGGCGGCGACGAGTTCATCGTCGTGCTGAAGAGCGTGAAGAGCCCGCAGCACGTCAACGAGACAGCGGTGCGCATCAACGAAGCGCTGAGCCAGCCCGTGGTGGTGGACAATCGCCCGCTCGTGACCACGGTGAGCATCGGCGTGAGTCTGTACCCGCGCGACGGTAACGACATCGGCGAGCTGCTCCGTCACTCCGACACCGCCATGTATCAGGCGAAGGATCGCGGACGGAACAACTTCCAGCTCTTCAGCCCGGTGATGGACCGCAAGCTGAAAGAGCGCATCGCGGTGGAAGCCTCGCTCCGCAGCGCCATCGAGCAGAAGCAGCTCGACGTGCACTACCAGCCCATCATCGACATCGAGTCGCACCGGGTGACGGGGCTCGAAGCCCTGCTGCGCTGGAAGCACCCGCTACACGGTTTCGTGGCCCCCGGCCGCTTCATCGGCGTGGCTGAAGAGACGGGGCTCATCGTTCCGATCGGCGAGTTCGTCCTGGAGCGCGTCATGGACGATGCCGCGCGCTGGCGCGAGATGGGCTGGTCCCCAGTGCCCGTGGCGGTGAACATTTCGGCCGTGCAGCTGCAGCGCTCGGACCTGCCCGGCACCATTCGCCGCCTGACCCGGCTTCACGGCATCAAGACGAGCATGTTGCAGGTGGAGCTCACCGAAAGCGCCGTATTCGAGCATCGCGAAGCGCGCACGGGCGAGTCGAGCGAGGACGGCATTTCAAAGCTGCGCGAGCTCGGCGTGCGCATCGCCATCGACGATTTCGGCACGGGCTACTCCAGCCTCTCGTACCTCAAGCGCTGGCGCGTGGACTACGTGAAGATCGATCGCAGTTTCGTGCGCGACCTGGTCACGGACATGAGCGATCTCGCGATCGTCGGCGCGATCATCGCGATGGCGCGGCACCTCAACATCCAGGTGGTCGCCGAAGGCATCGAAGGATGGCAACAGCTCGAGAAGCTCCGCCAGCTCCAGTGCAATCTCGCGCAGGGATTCCTTTTCGCAAAGCCGACGCCCGCAGCCCAGTGCCGCCGCTTCCTCACGGGTGCGCCGCTCGACCTCACGGATGACGAAGCGCTGTTCGAGCTGGACGCTACGGGCAGCTACGGCCGCTGAGCGAATCTCCTTGCAGCGCTATTCCTGCGGGCCGCGATGCTGTTCCAGCACGGCCTGGAGGTTCCCCAACGTGTCCGCTTCCGACGCAGGCTTGTCTGTGCGGCGGCGAAGGATGCGCGGAAAGCGCAACGCGATACCCGACTTGTGGCGCGTGGATGCGGCAATGCCTTCGTACGCAAGCTCGAACACCTGCGTCGGCTCCACTGCGCGCACAGGGCCGAACTTCTCGAGTGTATGAGCGCGGATCCACCGATCCAGCTCTGAAATCTCGTCGTTGCTGAGACCGGAATACGCTTTCGCCACGGGCACGAGCTCCTCGTTGCTCCATACGCCGAACGTGTAGTCGGTGTAGAGGTTGGAGCGCCGTCCATGACCGGGCTGCGCGTAGAGCATCACCGCGTCGAACGAATAGGGCTCGATCTTCCACTTCCACCACGAGCCCTTCTGGCGACCGGTGCCGTACGGCGAGCTGCGGGCTTTCAGCATCAGACCCTCGACGCTGCGTGCGCGGGAGCCTGCGCGCAACGCCGCGAGCTCTTCCCACGACCCCGCGTTGACGAGCGGTGACAGCGATAGCGCTTCAGGTTTCCCCGTGAGCAGCGCTTCCAGCTTCGAGCGCCGTTCGTGAAGCGGTAGCTCACGGATGTCCGCGTGATCGAGCTCCAGGAGGTCGTAGGCGAGAAAACGGACCGGCACACTGGCCAGGATGGCTGAGGAAAGCGTCTTTCTTCCGATGCGCTGCTGGAGATCCGAGAACGGCCGGACTGCACCGCTTCGCCAGGCAACGATCTCTCCGTCGAGAACGTGCCCGTCGGGAAGCGCTGCGGAAGCATCGATGATCTCGGGAAACCGATCCGTCACGACATCTTCCCCTCGTGACCAGAGGAAGCATCGACCGCCGCGCCGGATCAGCTGGCCGCGGATGCCGTCCCACTTCCATTCGACCTGCCACTCCCCCACAGACCCGAGCCCGGTCACGTCACCCTCGAGCGGCGAAGCCAGATAGAAGGGATAGGGCGCCGCAGGATCGCCGCTCGGGGCGTCGCCGGATCTCAACCTCTCCCAGAACTCGACGCCTGGCTGCCACTCGCCCATCATCCGGCGAGTCACATCCGCGCGGGGGATATCCAATGCCTCCGCCAGCGCACGCGTGACCAGCAGCTCGGACACGCCCACCCGCAGCTCGCCGGTGAGCAGCTTGTTGAGCAGGAAACACTCGCGATAGGGGAGCGTGCGCCACCAGTGGAGAATGGCTGCGCGCTGCTGCTCATCAGCCTCGTCCCTGAGCGGCAGCAGTCGATGATCGATCCACTCCGCGAGCGGAACATCCGTCGCGGCCCGGGCCCCCTCAGCGGTTTCCATCAGCAGGGCGATGGTCTCCGCCATGTCTCCCACGGAGGAATAGGATTCATCGACGAGCCATTCGGGCAGCTCCGCGGCCTCCACGAGCCAGCGATGCAGCAGGGCGGGCCCGATGAAGCGCTTCAGCCGTCGACCGGAAAGAATGTAGGCCGCCCAGGCCGCGTCGCCAGGCGGGGCGGTGCGGAAGTACTGCGTCATCGCCGCCACCTTGAGGTTGGTGGACGTCGTGGTGTCGATTTCGTCGTAGAGCTCTGCGAAGGCGCGCACTTACTCTTCCGCTCCGAATGCGGTCTCGAGTGCGGCCGCGGGAACGCCACGCTCATTGAGGAAACGGGTCAGCGCGTCAGAGTGCCCATGGGTCAGCAGCACGCGTTTTGCGCGCGTAGCCAGGCAGGTCTCGAGCAGGCTGGGCCAGTCCGCATGATCTGAAATGACGAAGCCGCGATCGTAGCCGCGCCGCCGGCGATCCCCGCGCACGCGCATCCATCCCGAGCAGAAGGCGCTGGAGTGCTCTCCGAATCGACGCATCCAGGGTGTGCCCGCGGCGTTCGGTGGCGCGATGATCAGGGCACCCCGATAGTCCGTCTTCTTTTCGGTCGTGGCCGTGAGCGTGGGAACCATCTCCACGCCGCTCTGGCGATACAAATCTGTGAGTGATGCCACGGCGCCGTGCACGTAGACCGGCTCGTCCGTGAACGCGCGTAGCTCCGCCAGCACACGCTGCGCTTTGCCCAGCGCGTAGCAGAACAGCGCCGAGGCCACACCGCGCTCGCGATTGCCGCGCCACCACCGAACGATTTCCCCCACCACTTGCGTCGTGGGCGGCCACCGGTACACCGGCAGCGCAAAGGTGGCTTCGCTGATGAAGACGTCACACTCGACGGGCTCGAAGGGCGCACACGTGGGGTCGGGCTGCCGTTTGTAGTCCCCCGAAACGACCCACACCTGGCCTTCATGCTCGATGCGCACCTGGGCGGAGCCCAGGATGTGGCCTGCGGGATGCAAGGACAGGCGAGCCTGCCCTGCACGGAAGGGCGCACCGTACTCCACTGGCACTATCGTGTGGCCGCTGCCGAGCCGATGCCGTGCGATGGCGCTGCCCGGACGTGCGAGAATATAGCGGGCGCTGCCGTGGCGCAGATGATCGCCGTGAGCATGCGTGATGACGGCCGTCTGCACCGGTTGCCACGGGTCGATGTAGAAATCCCCCGGAGGACAATAGAGGCCGCGGTCCGTGCCGACGACGAGCGGAGCGGAGCTGGATTGCATGAGTCTCGAAGCTTGGACGGCGCCCTTGGAGGCCGATTGCCTGAAGTGACTGACCTGCCGCCGCGTCAGCAGTGCGCCAGTGCCGTGCTCATGATTAGGCCTGCCGCATTCGATTACAACCCGCAGACCGCGGTGACGAACTCCCTGCAGCAGCGCCCGGAAGGCAGCGCGCCGAGGGAGCACAACGAGCGCGCGCGCGCCGAGCTCCAGCATCTGGTCAGCGGGCTCGAGAGCGAGGGCATTCTGGTGTGCGCGGTAGAAGACACACCGGTGCCGCCGAAGCCGGATGCGATATTTCCGAACAACTGGGTGAGCTTTCATCCGGACGGCACCGTCGTGCTCTATCCCATGCATACGGAAAATCGTCGCAGTGAGCGGCGTCAGGAGGTCGTCGAGTCCGTGGCCGCGCGATCCGGTTTCAGAGTGTCACGCGTTCTCGATCTTTCGCATCACGAACGCGAAGGCCGATGCCTCGAAGGCACGGGCAGCCTCGTGCTGGATCACGCGAACCGCATCGCATACGCGAGTGCTTCACCGCGCACACATCCGGAAGTCGTTGCCGAATGGTCGCGCGAGATGGGCTATGAGCCCGTCGTGTTTCAGGCAGCGGATCGCGCGGGCGCCCCCGTCTATCACACGAACGTGCTCATGTGCATCGGCGAGCGGTTCGCCCTCATCGGCGCGGAAGCCATTGCGCCTGCCGACCGGCCGCGTGTGCTGGAAAGGCTGCGGGCCAGTGGCCGCGAGATCGTGGAGATCGGGCACGATGAAATCGAGCATTTCGCGGGCAACATGCTCGAGCTTGCAAGCTGGGACGAGGCCCTTGGGGACTGTCGCGTGCTCGCGATGTCGGCGAGTGCGCGGAACGCGCTGAAGCCGGAGGCCTTCGCCCGCCTCAGCGCGTGCACCGACAGCGTGCTGGCAGCCCCCGTCCCGACGATCGAGAAACTGAGTGGTGGCAGCGTGCGCTGCATGCTTGCTGAGATATTCTTGCCGGCGTGATCGAGCTCATTTTCAAGGTTCTTGCGAGCTACCTCATCGGCTCGCTGGTGGGCAGCCTCATCGTCGGCCGTCTGCGCGGTGGAGTGGACATCCGCACGCTCGGCAGCGGCAATGCGGGTGGCACGAACGCGCTGCGAACCCAGGGCAAGGCATTCGCGCTCTGGGTGATGTTCATCGACATCGGCAAGGGTGTCGTTGCCACGCGCGTGATCGCCCCGCTGTCTCTCCAGGGGCTTGGGCTCATGAGTGCGGGCGCACCCGGTGTGTGGCGGGAGTGGCTGCCGGTTGCATGCGGTCTCGCTGCGATCGTCGGGCACGTGTATCCAGTCTGGCACGGCTTCCGTGGCGGCAAGGGTGTGGCCACGCTCGTGGGCGTGCTGCTCGGGCTCGATCCCTTGCTGCTGCTCGTCGTGCTGCTCGTGTGGCTGGTGGTCGCCATGCTGTTCGGTTTCGTCGGGCTCGCCTCCATCGTGGCGTCCCTTGCAGTGGCTGTGTTCGTCGCCACGAGCGGGATGGAGCCGCAGGCGCCGCTGCTGGCATTCGGCGTGGCCGTGGCGCTGCTGGTCGCCTTCACGCATCGATCCAACATCGTGCGCATGCGCGCAGGAACCGAGCCGCGGGCGCGAAAGCTGTGGCTGTTCGGGCGTGGCGGCGCGTCCTGATCTCATGAGCAGCAAGTCCGGCGCACGGTCCGGGGCGATACAGCCCTCATCGCCCCTCGTTGCGCGCGTGTTTGCAGAGCTCTGCGACGGCGAGTTCCACTCCGGCGAGGGTCTGGCGCAGGCGCTTGGTGTCACGCGCAGCGCCGTATGGAAAGCGGCCAATGCGTTGCGCGACCTGGGCACGCCCATGGAGGCCGTCCGCAATCGCGGCTACAAGTTGCTCACGGCCAGTGAGCCTCTGGCGGCTGCAAGCATACGTGAGGGCATTTCGCTCAACATACGTGAGCGCCTTTCACGGCTGGATGTCGCGTGGTCCACGGGCTCTACCAATACAGAGCTGGTGGAGCGAGCCAATCCGCCACAGGGTCGATCGGAAGTTCTGCTGGCGGAGTTTCAGACGGCAGGACGCGGCCGCCGCGGCCGCGCATGGCTCGCGCCGCCGGGCGGCGCCGTATGCCTCTCGCTGAGCTGGACGTTCCGCGAGGTGCCGCGCGATGCAGGTGCCTTGAGCCTCGCGATCGGCGTGTGCGTGCTCCGAGCGCTCGAAGCACAGGGTATGCAGGGTGTGCGGCTGAAGTGGCCGAACGACGTGCTCTTTGGCGGCCGCAAACTGGGGGGAATCCTCATCGAGCTGCGCGCGGAGTCCGCCGGTCCTGCCTGTGCCGTCGTGGGCATCGGCCTGAACGTTGCGCTTGGCGTAGAGCTGCTGGGCAAGATCGCTGCCACGGGCCTCAAGGCCACGGACCTGCTGTCCGTCTCGGAGGTGCCGATCTCTCGCAACGCGCTCGCCGCTGCGCTCATCGAGGCCTGCATCCGGGGCTTGCTCGAGTTCGAGCAGCAAGGCCTGCGGCCGTTCGTCGAAGAGTGGCGCCATGCGGATGCCCTGCGCGGCCGGGAGGTCGCCGTGCAGGCGGCGGACGAGACTGTTCGCGGCCTCGCGCGTGGCATCGATCTGGGCGGCGCACTGCTCGTCGAGACGCCACAGGGTCTGAAGAAGTTCTATTCAGGTGAGGTCACGGTGCGCCCCGCGGAATGACCCCGCGCGCGCCGCAAGGGGAGAAACTCAGGAACATGAGCATCCTGCTCGTGGACATCGGCAACACGCGGGTGAAATGGGCGCGGCTCACCGGAGACCGGCTCGGCCGCCAGCGCGCCGCTGTGCATACCGGCTGGGGGGCGGAGGACTTTGCGCGTCACGTCATCGGCACTTCGTCGTCCCGTCTGGAGCGCATCCTCGTGGTCAGTGTCGCCGGCGCGCGCGTCGACCGCCGTTTCGCAGCGGCCGCCCGGCGAAGCGCACGTCTCGTCCCGGAATTCTTCACATCGAAGCGTCGCGCGGCAGGGGTTACGACGCTTTACGCCGAGCCCTGGCGTCTCGGCGCGGACAGGCTCGTCGCGGTCATAGGGGCCCACCACATGGCGCCCAACCGCGCGGTCTGCGTGGTCGATGTGGGCACGGCCGTGACGCTGGATCTGGTCGACAGCCGCGGCCGCCACCTGGGTGGCGCCATCGTCCCCGGCCCGTCGCTCATGACGCGGAGCCTTCTGTCGCAGACCAACGGGATCCGCCGCAGGGCCAGCGGCGGTGCAACAGCGGGGAACCTCTTTGGCCGCAGCACAAAAGCGGCGATGGATCAGGGCGCGCGGTATGCGGTGGCCGCAGCAGTGGATCGCGCCGTGGCCGAGGCTCGGCGCACGCTCGGCCGCACGCCGCTCGTTCTTTTGACCGGTGGGGCTGCTCCGCTCATCCGTCCGCTGGTCAAGGCTGCGCACCGCGCTGTGCCGGATCTCGTCATTCGGGGGCTGGCGGTGATCGCATCCGCGCCCGCCGGCCGCTCGTAGCCCATGGTTATTGGCAGTACAGGCTCCTAGAATCGGCACCGTGCGCATCATCGTCTACGTGCTGGTTACGTTGAACGTCGTCTATCTGGCGTGGGCTGGATGGGTGGATGTTCCGCCGCAGCAAGCGGCTGCAGGGAAGACGGGGTCGTCGTTACCAGAGCTCGTGCTCGTCACGGAGGGCGTCACGCGCACTTCGCCTGCACGCACCGCTGAGCCCATTGGTGTGCAACCCATTGCCGACCTCACCCAGCCCGCGCTCAGCCGTCCGGAAGCGAGAGGCCGCTGCGTCTCCGTGGGCCCGTTCAACGACCTTGCGCATGCCGCACGCGGTGCCGCGTTACTGCGCGAGCGGGGTTTCGACCCGCGGCAGCGAGCCGAAGAGGGCGAGATGTGGGACGGCTTCTGGGTCTACATCGGTGGCCTCGAATCGAGGGAGGACGAAGTGAAGGTGCTGAAGGCGCTCGAGCGCGCCGGCATCAACGATGCGCGCGTGATGCCCGAAACAGGCGATCGCCGCCGCGTGTCCATTGGGCTCTTCAGCGAACGCGATCGCGCGGAGAAGCGCGCACAGGCGGTGCAGCGTCTCGGGCTCTCGCCGCAGATCATCGAGCGACGTCAGCCCGGCACCGTGTATTGGGTGGATCTCGACCTGGGTAGCAGCGATCGCGCCGTGCCCACCGAAGGACTGCTCTCGCTCGAGAGTGCTGGTTCGCGCGTGGAGATCCGCGTCTGCCCGAATAACTCTGCTCCCGCTGTGCCACCGCAGCAGCAGCGTCGGCCGCAGCCCACGCCGCGTGACGCGCGCCCCGCAGCGACGACTGCCGACGCCGGAGTCCCCAGACCGAGCTGACCGTGGATCTCGAGGCGTACTTCGCGCGGATCGGCTATCGAGGCTCGCGCGCGCCCACTCTCGAAACGCTGCGCGCCCTGCATGCCCACCACACTCGATCGATCGCGTTCGAGAATCTGAATCCGCTATTCGGCTGGCCGGTGCCGCTGGATCTTTCGGCACTCGAGGAAAAGCTCGTGCGAGGCAGGCGAGGCGGCTACTGCTTCGAGCAGAACGGCCTCTTCAGCGCCGTGCTGCGGGCTCTGGGCTATGAGGTGACGGACCTTGCCGCGCGCGTTCTGTGGAATACGCCTGAAGAGGTCATTCGTGCCCGCACACACATGCTGTTGAAAGTGGATCTCGGCAGCGAACCCTATCTCGCCGATGTTGGTTTCGGAGGTCAGACACTCACCGGCCCTATACGGCTCGAAGTGGGTGTGGAGCAAGCAACGCCTCATGAGCCCTTTCGGCTGCTGCGTGTCGATGGCGATTTCAAACTCCAGTCTCTGGTGGGCGGCGAGTGGCGCTCCCTCTATCGCTTCGATCTGCAGCCGCAGGTCGCAGCGGACTACGACGTGATCAACTACTACGTCGGTACGAATCAGGCGTCACGCTTTCGCGTGGCGCTCATCGCCGCACGCGCCTTGCCGGGCCGCCGCTGTGCGCTGCTGAACAAACAGCTCTCCCTGCATCATCTGGAGGGCCCGTCGGAGCGGCGCCTGCTCGGCAGCGTGCGGGAAGTTCGGGCCGTGCTGGAGGAAACCTTCGGCCTGGCCGTGCCAGAGGGCCGGGAGCCCGACTCGGCCATTGCCCGGGCCTGCGGCTGGCCGGTGTGACGGCGGGTCGGGGAGGGCGGCCGGCGGGCGTTGCGCTACAATTCCGCGCAAGCCGGCTTAGCTCAGTTGGTAGAGCGCCAGTTTTGTAAACTGGATGTCGCGGGTTCGATCCCTGCAGCCGGCACCATCCCCACCTGCCTCGAACCTGGCCCGAAGACCCGTCAGCCGGTGCTGGCCGCCACGTTCGAACGCGTGCTGTAGGCTTCCATCAGGAGCCCGGTGCCGCCGCGCGAGACGTGCGCGACCACAGCGGTGCGACGGTGCAATTTCGTGATGGCACCGAGATTGATGGCGAATGACAGCTCGACCTGCTGTCCCTTGCGCAAACCCAGATTCGAAGTCTCGATGAAAACGCCGGTGGCGCTGAGGTTCACCGCGCGGCACAACTTGCGACGTCCGCCGGGAATGTTGATGTAGACGGTCGTACGCGCCCGGTGCCTGGTATGAAGACGGCGTTCCACGGATCGTGGCCTCGCTATTTATATTTCTGTCGATGGCAAGTGAGAGAGACGTCGCAATTATGCCTTCGCGTTTGGGCGAGCGGCGCCGACTGAACTTAATGACCCACAGCGCGAGTCGGCAGATCGTGCGTCCGCTGGCCAATGCACGTCAAGCAAGCGGAGTGCCTGACGCCCAGGCTCCGGCGATCGATTGCAATGCTGGTCCAGGCCGCGGGCAATTTCCCGGCGCTCTCGCCCGTGATGGGTGTGCTCGTAGCTGAGCGCCCCTCTTCGCACGGGTCCGCCGGCAGCGAGCGGGCGCATTCAGGGTGGTGTCACACGAAGCTGTACGGCCACCGGACAATGGTCGGAGAGCTTCGAGCGACGCGCGTCGGTGGCCGTGTATGTCACACGACGAAAGGAGCCGGGGACGACCCTGGGGGCGAGGCTCTCGGAAAGGACGATGTGGTCGATGTAGCTGGTAAAGCTCTGGCCGGGCACGCAATTGCGGAAGCGCTGGCCCGCAGCCACGTTCACCAGCGTGGCTCCGGGCGGATCTCCATCGTTCACTTCGGTCCAGAGCCACCGGTGCGCCTGCTCCGGAGTCGCTGCGTCGGCGCGGCGTGCCTCCCCCAGCAGGTCCCGGTTGAAGTCCCCCAGCACACCGAACTTTCTTCCGGCCCGCGCCTGCGCATCCACCCAGGATTCCAGGGCGGGTGTCTGGCGCGCGAGGTCGCGGCAGGCCTTGCCACGCGAGTCGAGGGCGTCCGTGCGGCATCCGGACTTCAGATGGACACTGAGCAGGCGTATCTCACGCGGCTCGCCCGGGAACAGGATGAGCTCCGCGCCCCGCCTCAGCGAATCGTCGAGCGCGAGCGATCTCGCATCCGGCCCGCAACGGAACGGCACCCCGCGCCGGATGGCGAAGCCCGTGTTCTGGACATGGGGACGGCCGGTGAAGCAGAAGCTGTGCTCCCTGAAGACGAGACGCGCCGCTTCGGCACCATCCACTTCCTGCAGGGCGATGACATCCGCGTCGAGCTCGCTGGCGTAGCGCTCCAACGCCTGGAAGTCCCGGTTCGAGCGATCAAAACGCTGAACGACATCGCATGGAAGGCGACGCTGACTGCGCGGAGAGCTGGCGCCTTCAGGAACGCAGTCCCGTGCGAGGCGATTGAACGTGGCGGGAGCGATGAGCCACTCGAGGTTCCACGTCGCGAGTGTCAGGGTGGAGCCGTCGAAGCCTGCAGCCGCGCCGTGTGGCGCTGAAGCCGTCAGCAGGCAGCCGCCCACCAGGGCAATCGCTCGTGCATGGAGCGACCCGGAGCGCCTCAGCGCCAGCACTCGGTCGTACGGTCGGCGCCGCCGGAGTCTTTCGCTTTCTTCACGCCGACGGCGTTGACTGACAATTCCACGCAGCTCGTGTCGTCATTCTGCCCCCCGCCGGCCACGGGCGTGGCTATGGCAAGGTAGCCCGACGGGTCGTCCAGGTCGACGCCGAGGTCGTAGAAGCCGTGCTCGGACACGACGCCGATGCCCAGCCCCGGTGGGGTGCCGTTTGGCGCGTTCGCCAGGTTGTCCGTGAAGCGGCCGTTCTGAAGAAAGAACTTCTCCTGCGCGGTCTGCAACCTCAGCAGTGCTGTGGAAGCGTCGGTTCGCTGCGCGCGCACGAGGTAACGCCGATAGCTCGGCACCGCGACCGCCGCCAGGATCGCCAGGACGACCATCACGGTCAGCAGCTCGATCAGGGTTACGCCTCTTTGTTTCACGCGCATGGTGGCTCCGCACTGGTTGATTGTGCTGCCGTGGCGAAAGGCGCCGCGGCAGCAGTGCCGTTAGTTACTCTTGTCCACGTCCTTCCGCCAGTACGTGCGGATGGAGTCGTTAACTTGCACGCAGTTTCCGAGCACGTGCATGCCGGCGAGACACACGGTGGGTGGGGTCGGGCCATCCTTCCCCGCCTGCAGCTGCTGGCCGAGCTCGCCACGGAGGACACCGACGTTGATCTTGCCGAGGATTCCGTCCATGGGAACGTCATCGTAGAGATCGTCGTTGTTGATTTCCGCGTCGTTGTTGAGGTTCAGCGCCGGGCGACCGTTGTCGACCTTCACGGCATAGGCGCGATTGTGCGTGCGCGGCCGGCACGGGTCCGCCTCACCCGGCGGCACGGGCTCGAACGTCGAGAACAGAATGACGTCGTCCACCGTCGTGGAGGTGGCAAGCACCTTCTGCCCCTTCATCACGCCACCCGTGTAGAGCGCCAGTTTCCAGCCCTTGTCAGCCGGAGTGACCTCCGCTCCGGCGGGATTGGATGTGATGTCGATCAGGCCGTCGTCGTCGCTGCGGACGGGGGTGAGCTCCTCATACTGCTGCGACGTCAGCTTCACGAAGGGCTGCTTGTCACGCAGTGAGTAGAAGTAGTCGAGCGTTGCCTTGCTCAGGGGATGGCCGCGGTAACCGGACCCGATTGCAATGTTGTAGTAAGGATCCTCGCCACGACGCTGGATGAGCGCGACGTCCGGCGCGTTGTAGAACCGGCGCGTCTCCGCGACGTCGCGTGTTCCCGTGACATGTCCCTGCCCGAGCTCGGCGAACACGCCGCCGGTCACGAGCTCCTTGGCGTTCTTGCCGTTGAAGATGTCGAACCGGAAGATGCGCCCGCCCATGTCCGCCGCATACATGCGGTCCGCGAAGAGGTCGCCGTTCGTGTCGATCACGGCGATGCGCGCCGGGATCGAGTGTTTCATGTCCTCGATGGCCAGCAGCTTGCTCGCATCACCCGGGGGCCCGGCATTGGGCGCGGCATACCAGAGCAATGCGCCGGTCTTCGCGTCCACCATGAACACGCGGTTGCCGACGGTGTCGTCCGCCTGCGCTTCGGTTTCCTGCGTGGCGTCGTAGCCGCCGCCGAAGATGAGCACGAGTTTCTGGTTGTTCTGTGCGGCGCCGGCGATGTTGACGCGTGCGATGGTCGGGGTCGACCACGTTTCACCCAGGCCCGGCAGAACACTGTAGCCACGGCCCGCGGGGTCGCTGCCGCCCGCGATCCACAGCATGCGCGGATTGTCCGGACGCGTGATGTCGAGCGCGTAGAGGTGGTTGCCGCCGCGGCGCATGGCCACGAACAACCAGACGAGGTCGCCATCCTCCGGCTCGATCTTGCCGTTTTCGTTGCGATCGAGGCGCAGGATGCGCAGGTCGCCATCGAGGCCGTACGTGCGATTCGGGGTGCCCTCGTTGTTGTAGAGCTGCTTGACGCGCGGCAGCAGCTCGCTGGGGATGAAGGCCCACTTCTCCTTGCCGCTGTTGTCGGCGGGGTCGATGGCGTGCACGAAGCCGTCGTTGGTGGCGACGTATACGACATCGATCGGTGCGTCAGCGGTGCCGCCATAGGTGACAACCACCGGCTCCGAATGCATGGGATCACCCATGCGCTTGCTCTCATTTCCGTACACGAACTCCATCAGCTGCGCGCGCGTGGGCGTTCCGCTTGCAGTGCCCAGGATGGCGTCGTTCACGCTGGCATTCGAGAGAGCCAGGAGCGCGGCGGAAGATGTGCCGGCAGGGTTGTTGCCGAGATAGGTGTAGAGCTTGCGATTCGCCGCTGCCGGCAGGTTTTCCGCCGCGCCGCCGGCTGTGACGTCGTTGCCGTCCTCGGTGGACGACCAGAAGCTGCGCGCGGTCTCCCTGAAGCGGCCTGTGCTCTCGTCCACGGCCGAGCCGCCCGCGTCCTGGCCCTTGATGATGACCCGGGGATTCTCCGCGTCGGAGTTGTCGACGGCGAGCTTGAACTTCTTGAGGTTGCCTTCCCATCGCAGCGTCTCTTTCGGCGCGAACAGCGCGAAGTAGAGGTCGTCGCGTGTCTGCGTGCGGTTGAACGCGTTCACGCCCACCGATGCAGTGGTGAATGTGGTGCTCACGTTCAGCACGTCATTGGTGATCTTGGTGAGCGCCTCCGTCAGCTGGTCGGTGTTCTCGGCGTCGAAGCGCGAACCCTTGCCCGCGGTGGCAACACGGTCGAGCAACGCAGCGCCCTTCACGTCCCTTCCGAAACCGATCGTGTAGGTGACGACGGTCTGGCCGGTGCCGTCGTCGGCGTTGGGCACCGTCTCGCTCACGTCGTTGTTCGCGAGCCAGCCTGCAATGTCATCGAAGCAATTGCCATCCCTCGGGTCGTTGCCTCCGCCGGACTGCCCCTCGTTCGGTGGCGTGCACGAGCCCATGCGCTCGGGTGCTTCCACCTCGCGATCACGCGTCGGCAGGCCGTCGGTGAGGTAGATGATGTAGTTCTTCTGGCACTGGCCGATGATCGGCGACTTGTATGTGGCCGAATTGATGTTGGGGCCCGTCCAGGACGTCGAGATGCTCTTCTCCGGTTTGGAATTCGCGCCGAAGTCGACCTTGCGCCCACGGTAGTACTGCGCCGCCTCCCACATCGTTTCGGCGAGCGGGGTATAGCCGTCGGCCGTGAAGCCGTTCACCTTCGAAATGAGGTCCGCGCGGTTCGCGGTGATGTCGGCGACTGGCGCGGCGACATAGCCACCACTCGCGTCCCGCTCGCCGCCTTCGCGGTTGTAGCTGTATCGCATGAGGCCGAGGTTCACGCCGTCGACCGAGGAAACCATGTCGATCACCGACTGTTTGACCGCGTCCATGCGCGAGAGCGTCTTGTCCTCGGGCTCGAGGCGACGCCAGTTGAGCCAGTTCGAGCTGTAGAACGTGTAGGTCTTGCGCTGATTCCAGTCGATGGTCGTCGAAGCGTCATTGGACCAGCGCTTGGTCCGGTCACCATTGCGCGCGTGCACGGCCTGCGTGGGGCTTGCATTGGACCCGTGCACTCCGTCATCCGCGGCGCACTCGATGTACTGGTTCACGCCGGCGGGAGGGGTGCCCGTTGCCGGCTGCAGATCGCGCCAGATCTGGTTGGTCTCGTCGTACTGGGCGACCTTGCCGGTCCAGCGACCGGATACGCCCCTCACCGCGGTGATCATCTTGGAGCACATGTTCCAGTTGTTGGAGTCGACGATGAAGTTCGTCGACGAGCAGTCTGGAATGGGGTCGCCTTCGGCACGGAAGAAGATGTTCCCGTTCTTGCAGTTGCCCTGCGTGCCCCAGGTATGGTTGCGGTCGTACAGCCTGCGCTCGCCCGTCACGTCCCTCTCGGTCATGCTGGTCGAGGTGTCGACGACGAACAGGATGTTCGGGCGCGCGGCCGTCTGGGACGTGTTCGAGTTCACGTAGATTTCCGAATCGTCGGCCAGCGCGGGCACGCCGCACGTGATCGCGAACAGGCTGCCGATCAGCGTGGCTCCGAGTCGATTGCGAAGGGGCAACATGGAGGTCTCCTGAAAGCCTTGGCGCGATGTGTGGGTCAGGGCGTGGCCGCGGCGTCGGCCGCGGAGATCATCACGCGCTTGACGGACTTCTGATCGGGGTTCAGCACGATGAGCACGAGCGCCTGAGGATGCAGCGCGATGAGCCGGCGCAGCTCCGCGACGTCTACGGCGCGGTCGCCGACTTCATAGACGGTGCTCGTGCTCGTCATCCAGGACGACACCGGGCAGTCGGAGCATTCCGCCAGCACGGTGACGATTCCAGGATCGCTGGTAGGCAGCGTGATGGTGCGCGCGGTCAGTTCCTGCGTCGTGGAATAGATCGGCTCTTCCTGAGCCCCCGCCAGCACTGGAATCACCAGGCAAGCGGCTCCGATGCACAGACGTGCGATGCGATTCATGGTCTGTCTCCAGTGATTCAGGGTGGTTCGGCGCCCGGCAGCCATGGCGTGTAGCTGCCCGACGAGCTGCCCAGCACGTAGGCACCCTGCTGATGGACCGAACGGGCCTGCCGAAGCGAATTGCCGGTGCTGTCGATCCGGTAATGGAGGCCCACGAACTGATTGCTGCTGTAACCCGGGATGTCGTCGTCGAAGCCGACGTAGACCGACGAGATGGTGTACGTGTCATCGGGCAGGCTCGTGCTGGGCACGTTTGCGGCCACGACGGGCACGCCGTCCTGGGGCACGAGCGCGAGGCCGCGCGCGGCCTGCTCGATGCCCGCCTCGGCAGCCTGGAACGCCCGCTCCCGGTACTGTTCGTTGCCGGCCATGATGAGCTCCGTGCTCGACGTGTTCATCGCGGTGATCGCGAGAAGCGTCACGATGGCGAGCATGACGAGCCCGACGACGAGGGCTGCGCCCCGTGCCTTGCTTCGAATGACGATTTCCTTGCGCATGGGGTTTCTCACAGGGTGCGCGCGTTGCGCAGGTACACGGTCCGTGACACCAGGATGCGGCGGAAAGAGGCGTCTGTGCCCGCAGGTGTGTAGTCGATTCCCGCATACGTGTAGGTGCGGCCGTCGGTGAACCCGACCTCGGGGTCGTCGGCGCGGATGCGCAGCCACACACGGACTGCCACGACCTGCGCCTTTCGCCCCAGCGGCGGAGCCATCAGGACATCATCGGTGGGCGATACCCAGCGTGAGACGACTCCGTTCGGGTTGTCCGGCACGCCGTTGGCGTCTTCGTCCTGGTCGATCCCCGCGATGCCGTCATGATCGCCGGTGTCGACGCCGAACTGGACCTGCATGTCCTCCACGCCCGGCAGGATTTCCTCGTCGGCGATCCCCGGCGCACCGCCTACCGTCGTGAGGTTCTTGCGGCGCAGGGAGGGCACGCCTTCCCGCCCGTCGGAATTCTGGGACACGTAGTACATGCGCACGACGAGATCGCGGATCTCCCGGAACTCGTCGACGGCGCCGGGCGCGGTGCCGCTGTTGAACACATACTGGTTCGAGCGTTTCAGCGCGTTCACGTAGAGCTGGATACGGTCCGCTCTGGCTGTTGCCGCCTGCGCGGTGGCGGCCCGGCGGATCGTGAACGTGTCACTGTCGGCCACATGGCCGCCGGCCGCGGCACAGCCCCCACTGCCAGGGTACGTTCCATCCGTTCCCTGAACGGTCGCGAGCAGGTCGACCACGAAGTTGTTGCCGCACGTGTGGATCGCAGCGGGAGTCACGACGAGCGGCGCATCGACCTGCTCGAGCTGCGAAATGGGGAATTCGCTGCCGGAGCTGTCGAGGTAGCGCAGGTCGGAAGGATTGTTGGAGAACCCGAAGTACCCTGCGAGCTGCAGATCGGGCTCCATGACGCCGAGCGCGAAGCGGCCGTATTCCTGCAGGCGCGCCTGGGTGTCGTTGAGCGCGTACGTCGTCCGGCTCTGCGAGTACACGAACACGGTGCCGATGATGATGAACGAGCTGATGGCGAGCCCGACGAGGAGCTCCACCATGGTGAGACCGCGCTGGCGTACGCGCGGAGCCAGGCTCTGGCGTGCGGAGATGGTCGCTGTGGGCGTGCTCACGATGGCCCCCCGATCTGCAGGACTTCCACCTGCGCGGTGAGGAAGTCGGTGCCTCCGGGCTCCTGCCAGGCTGCGAGCACCACATAGCGCCCCGGGTCGAGGCTCGTGGCGCCGGCAACGTACTGCACCTCGATCTCGGGGTCCGTGCCATCCAGCGATTCCGGCAGGCTCGCCAGCACCGCCTGGTACCACTGCTCGAGGTCATATGCGGCGAGAGCAGCCGGCGTGCAGTCCTGCGCCGCGCAATCCACCTCGGCGGCGGGTGGCGCGGCACCGCGCTCGACAACGTAGTTCGCCCGTCCCCCGCGGTTCGCCCGGATGCGGTCGGCCATGTCATTGACGAGGTGCACGGCCGTGGTGCGCGTGAGCGCCGTACGGTTCGCGCGCACGCTTTCGAGATACATCGCGGCGATACCCAGCATGCCTGCGGACAGCACGACGAGCGCCACCAGGGCTTCGACGATGCTGACGCCGCGCTGATGGGCGCGCCTGGCACCCTTGCAAGTCATCATGGACAGGCCACCCCCGCGCCCCAGGTTGATATGTCGTCGGAGAGCCCGCCGGTGAGCGAGCGCGTGATGCGCGCGCGGCCGGTCGGCGCAATCATGATTCCGCGCGCGGCCGAGACTTCGAGGCCAGCCTGCTTCTCGATCCCGCGCTTGTCGCAGATGAGGATGCGACCCAGCGTCGTCGTGTCGGGGATGTCCTGGCGGAAGCCTGTGGGGGCAAAGGACAGGCACGACCCGTCGTACCTGATGTTCAGCGGGTTCGTGACGTTCGCGGTGTCCAGAGGACGGCTGTCGATCAGCGGCTCGTCGTTCGAGCGCTCGCAGTTGCCGTCCTCGTCGACGAAGACGATCCAGCCGGCGTTCGAGTCCTCGGTGCAGGTGGGCTCGGCGGCCGTCGGGTTCCCTGAAGGACACAGCGCGATCGACTGCTGGCGCTTGATGGCCTCCGTGCGGGCGAGCACGGTGGCGGAGAGCATGTCGTTCGCGGTGTTGGTGAGGCGGTTGTTGAGCCGGAACTGGTTGAAGTTCGGGGCCCCGAGGACCAGCACCGCGGCGGCGATGCTGAGAACCACCATCAGCTCCATCAGCGTGAAGCCATGAGACCTGTTTTTCATGGGGGCGCATCTTCCAGAGTTTGTCCCGCTCGCGCGTCACCTCCCGATGAGCGGCCCCGAACCGGGGATCGCCGGTTGCGGAGTGTGATGCGCGTCACGGTCCAAGGTTGACTTAAGGGCGCGGCCCGGTAGGGTTGCGTCCGCGTGCCCCCACGCCAGCGGAGGTTTCATGACGACCCTGATAGTCCTGGTGGTGATCGCCCTCGCCGCGTACTTCGTCCTGAGCACGTACAACCGGCTGGTCACGGCGCGCAACGCGTTCAAGAACGCCTTCGCCCAGATCGATGTGCAGCTCACCCGCCGCTACGACCTCATCCCGAACCTGGTCGAAACGGTGAAGGGCTACATCCGCCACGAGCGTGAGACGCTCGAGGCGGTCATCCAGGCGCGCAACACCGCCGTCGCCGGCCTCAAGGTCGCCGCATCGGACCCGGCCAATGCCGCCGCCGTCGCGCAGCTCTCCGGCGCGGAAGCGCAGCTCGGCGGGGCCCTCGGGCGGCTGTTCGCCCTCGCCGAGGCCTACCCGGATCTCAAGGCCAACCAGAACATGATGCAGCTCTCCGAGGAGCTCACGTCCACGGAAAACAAGGTGGCCTTCGCGCGCCAGGCGTACAACGACGCGGTGATGACCTACAACAACGCCCGTGAGATGGCTCCGAGCAACATCGTGGCGAACATGTTCGCCTTCGGCCCGGCCCAGCTCCTCGACATCGCGAAGCCGGAAGCGCGGGAAGCGCCGAAAGTCAGCTTCAGCTAGCCGCGTCCGGCGGGCGAGTGGACTTCTACTCCCGGCAGGTCGAAGCGCGCCGCCAGTCCCGCTGGCTCGTGCTGGCCTTCATCGTCGCGATGGTGGCAGTCGTCCTTGCGCTCGACCTGGTGCTGTTCACGGCGTTCGGGTTCGCGGGCGCACGCCATCCCGTGGACGCCCCCCTGCGCTTCGTCGTTGAGAACCCGGGTGCGGCGCTCTTCTGCACGCTGGTCGTGCTCGGGGTCATCGGGGCGGCGAGCTTGTTCAAGGCGGCGCAGCTTCGCGAGGGCGGGGGTGTGGTGGCGCGCTCGCTCGGCGGCGTCCGCGTGGGGCGCGACACCGGTGACCTGAAACGCAAGCGCCTGCACAACGTGGTGGAGGAGATGTCCATCGCGTCCGGCGTGCCAATGCCGGAAATCTACGTGCTGGAGCAGGAATCGGGCATCAACGCATTCGCGGCAGGCCATACGCCTGCGAACGCTGCCATCGCAGTCACGCAGGGTGCGCTGGACAGCCTGAGTCGTGACGAACTGCAAGGCGTGATCGCGCACGAGTTCAGCCACGTCCTGAACGGGGACATGCGGCTCAACGTGCAGCTCATGGGCTGGCTCTTCGGGTTGTTCGTGGTGGCTCTCGTCGGTCGCACGCTGCTGCGCTATGCGCCGCGCGGGCGGCGTGCGTCGGGCGGCCTGCTCGCGGCGGCCGTTGCGGTCATGGTCCTCGGCTACGTCGGCATGTTCTTCGCGCGCCTGTTGCAGGCGGGCGTCAGCCGCCAGCGGGAGCGCCTGGCAGATGCCTCCGGCGTGCAGTTCACTCGCAATCCGGATGGCCTGAAGGGCGCGCTCGTGAAGATCGCGGGTCTCACCGAAGGCTCGAAGATCGTCGGGGCGGATGCGGAGCAGGCCGCGCACATGCTGTTCGCGCCCGGCATCAAGCGATTGTTCGCGACCCACCCGCCGCTGGCGGAGCGCATCCGCGAGCTCGATCCACATTTCGATGTGAAGCGGTTGCCGGCTGAAGCAGCGCGCGCCTTGCAGGCGATTCCCGCTTTCGATGAGGCGGAGCTCGCGGAGGCCAACGTGTCTCGCGCGGTGGACGTCGCGGCCGGGGTGGCAGGCGCGGGCAGGAGTGCCGCCGTTGCGTCAACCGGCGGTGCGCGGGCCATGGCAGGCGACGCCGTGGCGACTGCTGGTGGCGCGGGGTACTCCGCTGCAGTCGGGTCGCACGGTCCTCGGCAGGGTTCCGCCTTTGCCGTGGGCGGCATGTCGTCCACACGCCCCATTCATGCGGACCCGGCGCTGGTGGCTGCGCAGGTGGGGCACATCGGCACCGTGCATATCCAGCAGGCGCGCGCGCTACGCGTGGCGCTGCCTGCAGAGTTACGAGACTTCGTCGAGACCAGCGGGCGAGCGCGTGCGCTCGTTCTGGCCATGCTGCTGAGTCGGGATCCGCAAGTGCGGGAGCGCCAGCTTTCCCTCCTTGCAAAATCCATCGGCGCATCCGAGTTGGGTGAAGTGCGAGAGGCCGCGATCCACGCTGAAGCACTTGCGCCGATGCTGCGTCTGCCGGCACTGCTGCAGATATTTCCGGCGCTGAGGCGCCTGCCCGTTGCCCATCGTCAGTCGCTCGCGCGGGCCGCGGACGACTTGATTCGAGCGGATGCCCGCGTGGAAGTGTTCGAGTTCTGTCTCGCGCATCTGCTTGCCACGCTTCTGCGTGACGAGATCGAGGCGCGCGCACCGCACGGCAACGTCTCTCTTGCAGAGGCCGAAGCGGATATCCAGGTGCTGTTCGCCGCTGTCGCGGGTTTTGGTACGCCGGATGAGCGACAGGCGCGCATGGCCTACGAAGCAGGTATGCACAGCGTCTTCCCCATGCACCGCCCACCATACGCCGCCACGGAAGACTGGCCGCGGCGCCTGGCGGATGCCCTGCGGCGCCTCGAGTCGCTTCACCCGTTCGCCAAGAAGGCGCTCATCGAAGGCCTGGTGAAGGCGATCGCGCACGATGATCTTCTGAGCGTCTCCGAAGCGGAGTTGCTGCGCACGATCTGCGCCACCCTCCATTGCCCGCTTCCGCCGATACTGCCCGGCCTGTCTGGCTCGAAGCCGGACTGACGCTGCCCGTCGGCGGGGGCGGGCTCACATGAAGATGGCTGCGGCACCCCAGCGCCCATCGAGAAACGGCCGGATCTCGCTGCCGAACCGCTCGATCTCGATCAGGAACGAGTCGTGGCCCTGGATGCAGTCGAGGCCTGCGTACTGCGTGTCGATGCCTGCCTTCGTGAAATCATCTGCCAGCGCGCGCTGCTCCGCCGGAGCGAACAGCATGTCCGACTCCACGCCGATGACGAGCGCCCGTTCCACGCCGGAGCGTGCGAGCACGTCGGCGTTCGAGCTGCCGTGCTGTGACAGATCGAAGCGATCCATGGCACGCGAGATGTACAGGTAGCAGTTCGGGTCGAAGGCGCGCACGAAGCGGCGCGCATGCGCCTCGAGATAACTCTGCACGGCGAATTCCGGGGCGAACGGGCCATCCTCGCGGATGTGCTCCGGCACCGGCTGTCGGCCGAACCGCTCCACCCACTCGTGGGCGGACCGGTACGTCATCATTCCGAGCTTGCGTGCGATGCGCATGCCGGTGGCCGGCGGGCGTTCGTCCGTGTAGGCGCCGCCCGCCCAGTCCGGGTCACGAAGAATCGCTTCCCGCTGAATGGAGCGCAGGGCGATGGCGAAGGGCGAGGCGGCCGCCGTGCCCGAAATGCTGATCACCCGCCGCGCCGCGCCGGGGAACATCGCGGCGAACGCCAGAACCACCATGCCACCGAGCGAGGGCCCGATGACCGCGTTGGCCCGCTCGATGCCGAGTGAGCGCAGGGTTTCGAAGCCGCCGCGCGCAATATCCTCGACGGACAGCTCCGGAAAGCTCATGCGGTACGGCGCGCCGCTAGCCGGGCTCGCGGACGCGGGGCCGGTGGAGCCGAAGCAGCTGCCGAGCGAATTGATGCAGAGGACGAAGAAGCGATTCGTATCGATGGCGAGGCCGGGGCCGATCATGCCTTCCCACCAGCCCTCGCTCGTATCGGCGGGCGATGACCTCGCGTGCGCCGGCGGCGAGAGCCCGGTGAACAGCAGGATGGCGTTGTCGCGCGCGGCGCTCAGCGTGCCCCACGACTCATAGGCGATGCGGGCACCGTGCAAGGCGCCGCCGCGCCACATGGGGAACGGATCCGGCAGCGACGCAAAGGCGCGGGCATCCATGCCTTTGCGGCGCTCGAGCTCGGAATATTGGCCGCGCGTGCTCAAGGCTCGGGATCGCTTCCGTCCGGAATGCCTTCGAAGAGGGCGGTGGAGAGATAACGCTCGCCGGTGTCCGGCAGCATGGCAAGGATCACCGAGCCGGCCGGCGCTTCCTGCGCCACCTTGAGCGCCGCGGCGAACGTGCCGCCCGAGGAAATGCCGCAGAAGATGCCTTCGCTCCTCGCCAGGGCGCGGGCGCTTTCGATGGCTTCCGCGTCCGTCACCGGGAGGATGCGATGGGGCACCTCCTTCTTGAGCACGGCGGGCACGAAGTCCGGCGTCCAGCCCTGGATCTTGTGGGGTGCGAACGGCTTGCCCGACAGCAGCGCGGCGCCCGCGGGCTCGGTGGCGATGATCTGCACTTCCGGTCTGGCGAGGCGAATGACTTCACCGGCGCCCGTCAGCGTGCCGCCGGTGCCCCAGCCGGTGACAAAGAAATCGAGCCGCTTGCCGGCGAAATCGCTGAGGATTTCCGGGCCGGTGGTATTGCGGTGATAGGCGGGATTGGCTTCGTTCTCGAACTGCCGCGCGAGGAACCAGCCGTTCTTCTTCGCGAGCTCCTCGGCCTTGCGGACCATGCCCGTGCCGCGCTCGGCCGCAGGCGTCAGGATGACCTTGGCGCCGAGCATCCGCATGATCTTGCGCCGCTCCATGGAGAAGGTTTCGACCATGGTGGCCACGAACGGGTAGCCCTTGGCGGCGCAGACCATGGCCAGGGCGATGCCGGTGTTGCCCGAGGTGGCCTCGATGACGGTCTGGCCCGGTTTCAGCGTGCCGCGCTTCTCGGCGTCCTCGATGATGGCGATGGCGAGACGGTCCTTCACCGACGAGAGCGGATTGAAGAACTCGCACTTCACGTACATCGTCACGTTGGGCGGCGCCAGGCGCTGGATGCGGACGACGGGCGTGCGCCCGATCGTGCCCAGAATGCTGTCGTAGATCATCAGGAACGTCCTCGCTGGGTGTTCGGCGGCGCTGGCGCCGGCGTAAGCGGTTCTTGTGGCTCGTCGGGGGTCGCTACTCTACGGATTTCAGGCGCCTGCGCGAAGCCCGCGTCCGGGCGCGCCTGGTATATGGTTACGGCCGAACACCATGACGGCAGATGAAAACGCAAAAGGCCCGGCCCGGCTGCAGAAGGTGCTGGCGGAGGCGGGTCTCGGGTCCCGGCGAGGCATCGAGGAGTGGATCCGGGCGGGCAGGCTCGCCATCAACGGCCGGACCGCGCAGCTCGGGGACCGCGCCTCGCCCGAAGATGAGATCCGGCTGGACGGCAAGGTGCTCGCGTTGCGCCAGCCCGGCGCGGCTCCCCGGCAGCTGCTCGTCTATCACAAGCCCCTGGATGAAGTGACCACCCGCAGCGATCCGCAGGGCCGCCGCACGGTGTTCGAAAGCCTTCCGCCCGCGGGCGACGGGCGCTGGATCTCCATCGGCCGGCTGGACGTGAACACGTCCGGGCTACTGCTCTTCACCACGGATGGAAAGCTGGCGCATCGCCTGATGCACCCTTCGAGCGAAGTCGAGCGGGAGTACCTGGTCACGGTTCGCGGGCAACCGAGCCCCCAGGCGCTCTACCGGCTGCGGGCCGGGGTCACGCTGGCCGATGGCCCCGCGCGGTTCGACCGGTTGGAGCCCGTCACCAGCGGCAGCGCGGCCGGCGCAGCCTCTCGAGTCGAGGAGGAGGCGAGTTTCCGCGTCGTCTTGCGAGAAGGGCGTAACCGCGAGGTGCGCCGGATGTGGGAGGCCGCAGGTCATGAAGTGGCCAGGCTTTCGCGGCTGCGTTATGGCCCGGTCGAGTTGCCGCCGGACTTGAGGCCCGGGCAGTGGCGGCAGCTGCCCATCGAGGTGATGGAGGACGTCGGGCGGGCGCGGCAGCCCGGCAAAGCTGCAGACCCCGGTTCGGGCGGGCCGCGCCCGCGTATATAGAGGTGTGCTTTGCGGCCGGGCTAGCAAAACGCGCGCCAAGGTGCATTGACACCCTGAACACCCGAAATCAGAATACGCGGCTCGTTTTTCCCGGAGGGGTACCCAAGCGGTCAACGGGAGCAGACTGTAAATCTGCCGGCTTACGCCTTCGAAGGTTCGAATCCTTCCCCCTCCACCAGGGAGCAACGGGTCGCCTGCGAAGTTGAAGTGAGCGCCGGCGGATGTAGCGGGTTGCGGTTTCTTCGGGCGCGCGGCGGCGGCATCGGCGGGTGTAGTTCAATGGTAGAACCTCAGCCTTCCAAGCTGATGACGTGGGTTCGATTCCCACTACCCGCTCCACAACACCGGGCGTCTTCCGGCGACCGGGCTGTTTGTCTGCTGACGTAGCTCAGTTGGTAGAGCACGTCCTTGGTAAGGACGAGGTCACCGGTTCAATCCCGGTCGTCAGCTCCAGTTTTTTGGGGCGGTTTGAGTTTCTTCCGGCGCGTTTCGCGCCGCCAGGTGTTCCGGGTCGCGGGTGCCGCGATCCAGGTTAGATCCCGGGCGCAGCCCGTGAGGTAGTCATGAGCAAAGAGAAGTTCGAGCGTAACAAGCCACACGTGAACGTGGGCACGATCGGTCACGTTGATCACGGCAAGACGACGCTGACGGCGGCGTTGACGAAGGTGATGGCGGAGACGCACGGCGGTCAGTTCATGGCGTATGACCAGATCGACAAG